>JAEEGL010839272.1_pt1 | contig 12519 bp, 12 predicted proteins | sample 9134231 | NCBI WGS metagenome assembly JAEEGL01 (sample SAMN16246548, study PRJNA631951) | gut metagenome | biome: gut microbiome; feature: rumen; material: fiber-attached | host: Bos | place: Iran: Karaj | collected 2018-10
CGCTTCGGCACCCACAGCCAGTTCAAGGAAGAGCTTGCCGCCGAGGTGGCCGCCACACTGGCCTTCAGCGCCATCAGCAACAACGACAAGGTCGGCGTGCTGCTCTTCAGCGACCGCATAGAGAAGTTCATCCCTCCCAAGAAAGGCCGCAGCCACATACTGCGCATCATACGCGAACTTATCACCTTCCGCCCACAGAGCAACGGCACCGACATCAGCCAGGCGCTGGGCTATTTCAGCAACGTTATCAAGCGCCGCTGCACAGCCTTCCTGCTGAGCGACTTCTACGACCGCAACTACAGCGACGCTCTGAAGCTCGCCGCCGGCAAGCATGACATCGTCGCGCTGCGCCTAATCGACCGCCGCGAAGAGAGGCTCGAAGACCTGGGGCTGGTGAAGTTCTACGACCCCGAGAGCACCGAGACCCTGTGGGTCGACACCGGCAGCGCCGAAGTGCGCCGCGCCGTGGACGCCCGCACCGACGAACTGGCACGCAAGACCGAGCAGACCATGCGCCGCTACGGCATCGACATGGCCACGCTCTACACCGGCGAGGATTTCGTCAAGCCCTTGAAGAACCTACTTGCAAGAAGAAGCTAAATGAAGAGACTATCAATCATACTAGTGCTGCTGAGCTGTCTCGCCGTAGAAGCGATGGGACAGGCCGTTGCCACTTTGGAGCCCGACACCATAGTGCTCGGCGACCAGACGACGCTGAGCATACGGCGCGCGCTGAACTATCCGTCGACCGACGCTCTGACCGCCGACGGCATCGTCGCCGTGAGTCAGACCTTCGACACAGCCACACAGACGCAGCATACCGTGCTCACCAGCTTCGAGCCCGGCGAGCATACCATACACCTGAGCCCCGTCGACTCGCTGACGCTGGTGGTATACGACGTCGAGGTAGACACCACCTCGGCCGAGATACGCGACATAGCACCCATCCAGCGCGTGCCCTACACCTTCTGGGAGATATTCCGCTGGGTGCTGCTGGCACTGGCCATCGCCGCCGTCGCCTTCGGCGTGTGGTGGCTGCTGAAACACCGCGAGAAGGTGCACGAACTGCTTGTTCCCGCCGAGCCGAAGGACACCCGCACCCCCTACGAGCGCGCCAACGACAACCTTGAAGCCCTGCGCCGCAGCCAGCTTTGGCAAGCCGGCAAAGCCAAGGAATACCACACCGAGCTGACCGACATAGTGCGCCGCTTCATCGAGGAGAGCACCGATATCCGCGCCACCGACATGACCAGCGATGAGACCGTGGAGGCTGTGGAAAGCGAAAAATGGAAAGTGGAAAGTTCGTTGCTGCGCAGCATCTTCACCACCGCCGACCTTGTGAAGTTCGCCAAGAGCGAGCCCCTGCCCTACGAGCACGACCGCTCAATGACCGAGGCCAAGCAGTTCGTCGAAGAGCTGTGGGAGGCCGTGAAGTCCAAAGAAGAGGAGGCGCCGCATGAATAGCATCACATTTGCACACCCCTGGTATTTGCTGGGCCTGATACTGGTGCCGCTTATGGTGGCATGGTATATCTGGCGCTACCGCAAGCAGGAAGCCGCCTTGCAGCACAGCGACATCGCCGTGTTCGACGGCATTGGCAAAAGTCTGCGCGTGCGCCTGCGCTGGCTGCCCTATGCGTTTCGCGTGGTGGCCGTGGGCGCAATGGTGGTTGCATTCGCACGCCCGCAGAGCCACCTGAGCCGCCAGGAGATGAAGGTCGAGGGTATCGACATAGTGCTTGCCACCGACATATCGGGCAGCATGCTGGCCGAGGACTTCAAGCCCAACCGACTGGAGGCCGCCAAGAAGGTGGCCGCCGACTTCATCGAGGGGCGCAAGAACGACCGCATGGGCCTGGTGGTCTTCGCCGGCGAAGCCTTCACACAGGTGCCGCTGACCATCGACCACCATGTGCTGCTGAAGCAGCTGGGCGGCCTGAAGAGCGGTATCGTGCGCGACGGTACGGCCCTCGGCGACGGCCTGGCCACAGCCATCAACCGCATCAAAGACAGCGATGCCAAGAGCAAGGTAATCATCCTGCTCACCGACGGCGTAAACAACCAAGGCTCGGTCGACCCGCTATCGGCCGCCGAGATTGCCGCCATGTACGGCATACGCCTCTACACCATCGGCGTGGGCTCACTGGGCAAAGCCCCCTACCCTTTCCGCGACCAGTTCGGCAGGGTGCACTACCAGAACATCGACGTGGAGATCGACGAGCAACTGATGCAGCAGATGGCCGCCGCCACCGACGACGGACGCTACTTCCGTGCCACCAACAAGAAGGCGCTGGAGCAGATTTTTAGCCAAATCGACGAGATGGAGAAAAGCAAGATAGACGTCACCCAGTACGCACAGACGCGCGACGAGCAGGCCCCCTGGCTGTGGCTCGCCTTCGCCGCCCTGCTGCTCGAAGTGCTGGTGAGATGGGGATGGTTCAAGAGTTGAAGAGTTTAAAAGTTTAAGTGTTAAGAAGTGGTACATTTTGAACATATAAAATACCTGTGGCTGCTGCTCGTGGTGGCGGCGGCAGGTGCTTTGTGGGGCTTCCAGATATGGCGCAACCGCCGCCGTCTCGAGGCCTGGGCCGACAAGCCCATGTTTGGCCGTCTCATCCCCGACCGCTCCTCGTGGCGTCCGGTGCTGAAGATGGCCCTCACGCTGACAGGCTTCGCCCTGCTGGTGGTGGCTCTGGCCAACCCCCAGTTCGGCACCAAGATAGAGAAAGGCAAACGTGCAGGCAGCGACATAGCAATATGCTTCGATGTGTCGAAGAGCATGATGGCCGAGGACATACAACCCAACCGACTGGAGCGCAGCAAGCGCGTGGTGGCTAACCTGATGTCCACCATGGCCGGCGACAGGGTGAGCCTCGTGGCCTTTGCAGGCACCAGCTTCATACAGATGCCCCTCACCAGCGACTACAGCGCCACCAAGCTCTTCCTCGACGACATGAACTGCAGCATGATGTCGGCACAGGGCACCGCCATCGGCGACGCCATCGAGACTGCCATGAAGACCTTCGGCTACGGCGACCCCGACCGCGAATGGGAGAAGAACAAAGGACGCCTGATAATAGTTATCAGCGACGGTGAGAACCACGAAGACGACGCCGTGGGTGCCGCACGGGCCGCCGCCAAAGAAGGCGTCAAGGTGTGCACCATAGGCATGGGTCTTCCCGACGGAGCACCGATTCCTGAATACGACCCCCGCACCCGCAAGAACAACTACAAGCGCGAGCGTGGCGGCAGCATCATCATGACGCACCTCAACGAGCAGATGCTGCGCGACATAGCCTCGGCCGGTGGCGGCGTATACGTGCGCGCCAGCAATGCAGGCAGCGGACTCGGCGACATCACCAAGGTGATAGAGAACCTCGACAAAACCGACTATGACGAGGCGGTGTTCAGTGCCTACGAGAGCCGCTATATGTATCCGCTGGCGGCAGGCCTGATATGCCTCATAGCCGAGTTGCTCTTCTTCGAGCGCCGCAACCGCAAATGGAACCTCGACAAGGTGTTGAAGATTGAACAATAGACAATGAAGAAAGCACTGATAATAATAACCCTCGCACTCCTCTCCTCGGCTGCCTACTGTCAGGCCAACCGCCACATGCTGCGCGAAGGCAACCGCAACTACAAGAAGGACAAGTTCGACCAGGCGGAGATGAGCTACCGCCGCGCCCTGGAGAGCGACAGCAACGACTTCCGCGGCCAGTACAACCTCGGCAACGCACTCTACCGCCAGAAGAAATACGACGAGGCCGCACGTCACTACGAGCAGGCTCTCGCCAATCCCAAACTCGACACCCACGAGCGCGCACGCACCCTGCACAACCAAGGCAACAGCTTTGTGAAGGCCGGCTTGGAGAACCAGCAGCAGGGCATGCAGTATTTCCAGCAGGCCGTGAAGTCGTACCAGGAATCGCTGAAGCTGGAGCCCAAGGACGAGGACACACGCTACAACCTGGCCTACGCCCGCCGTCTCCTACAGCAAGCCCAGCAACAGCAACAACAGCAGCAGGGCGGAGGTCAGGACAACCAAGACCAGCAGAACCAGCAGCAACAACAACAGAACCAGCAGAACCAAGACCAGCAGCAACAGAACCAACAACAGCAACAGCAGCAGAACCAGCAGCAACAGGACCAGCAGCAACAGCAGCAGAAGCAGGGCCAACAGAGTCAGGCCGAGCAGAGCGGCAAGAAACAGGATGCTGAGCGACTGCTGGAAGCCGTGAAGAACAACGAGCGCCAGACCTTGCGCCAGATGGACCGCAACGACGTGAAGGCCAAAGCTCGTCACACCGACAAAGACTGGTAGAAATTGAAAGTTGAAATAATGAAACGAATAATCATAACATCCTTATTGTTGTTCTTGTCGTCCTGCATATGGGCACAGGAAATGACTGTGCAGGCACCAGAGATGGTGTATGTTGGCGACAACTTCACGGTGCGCTTTGTAGTCAACGAGCAGGCCAAGGACTTCCGCGGACCGTCGTTCAAGGGCTTCAGCCTGAGAGCCGGCCCCAGCACCTCGTCGCAGACAAGCATGAGCTTCGTCAACGGACAGATGTCGCGCTCCGTCAGCACCACCTTCTCCTACACCCTCACCGCAGACGTCGAGGGCACCTTCACCATCGACCCAGCCACATGCATCGCTGACGGCAAGAAGATATCTTCCAAGAGTGTTACCGTCAAGGTGGAGAAGATGAGTGCCGCCGCACAACAGCAACGCCAGCAACAGCAGCAACAGCGCCAGCGCCAAGCCTACGACCCCTGGGCGCAGCAACCGCAACAAGCCTCGCAAATTGACGCCAACACCCTCTTCGCACGTGCCTCAGTAAGCAAAAGCAACCCCTACCAGGGCGAGCAGGTCATCATCACCTACAAGATTTACACTCAGGTTCCCATAAGCCAGTTCGCCATCGACAAACTCCCCGGCAACAAAGGCTTCTGGTCTGAAGATCTCAGCGTCGGACAGCAGATTAAACAGTACGAGGAGACCTACAACGACCGACGCTACCAGGTGGCCGAGATACGCCGCGGTGCCCTCTTCGCACAGGAAAGCGGCAATCTCACCATAGAGCCTCTAGACCTCAACGTGCTGGCCATGGTGCAACGCCAGCGCCAGCGCACAGGCTCCATCTGGGACCTCTTCGACGACCCCTTCTTCAACAGCCAGCAGGCTGTCGAGCGGCCGCTCTCCACCAACCGTCTCACCGTCAACGTGCGTCCACTGCCCACAGCCCCACAAGGTTTCAGCGGCGGCGTGGGACAGTTCGACGTCAAGGGTGGCCTGAACCTAACCAAGGTGAAAGCCAACGAGGCAGTTTCTTACCGCATCACTGTCAGCGGCAAAGGCAACCTGATGCTCATCGACGCACCGCAGCCGCAGTTTCCCTCGGCCTTCGAAGTCTACGACCCACAGATTGATGACAATATCAAGAAGAGCGACGCCGGCATCAGCGGCAGCCGCACATACGAATGGGTACTCATCCCTCGCAGCAAAGGCGAATACACTATTCCAGCCTTTAACTTTGTCTACTTCGATCCATCAACTGGCCAGTATATCAGCCGCCGCATACCCGAACAGAAGATTGAGGTAGAACGCGGAGACAGCCGTAGTATGGTAAACGTCTCCAGCAAAGACGACGTACGCCTGCTGGCCCAGGACATCAACTACATTCACCCCGTGGGCAAGCTGCACCACCTCAAAGACGAAGACCATGCTGGATGGCCATTCTGGACGGTGCTCGCGGTGCTAGTGGCAATCTTCGTAGCCGCCGAGATAATCCTCAGGCGCTACAGCAAGCAGCAGCTCGACGTGGCGGGCACACGCATGAAACGAGCCACACGCAAGGCCAAGAAAAGACTCAAGAAAGCAGCCTCCTACCTCGGCAGCGGTGACACCGAGCACTTCTACGAGGAGATATACAAAGCCATCTGGGGCTGCCTCTCGGACAAATACAACATACCGCAGGCTCAACTCAACCGCGATACCGTCAGCGCCTGTCTCGTTGAGAAGCAGGTGCCCGAAGCGCAGCAGCAGACTATCATGAAGCTGCTGCAAGATGTCGACCTGGCACGTTTCGCCCCGGGCGACCCTGAGACACAGAAACAGACCATATACACCGAAGCACTCGTCATGATTGCAGGACTATAAACAATGAAAACGAAAGAAGAAAAGAAGAAATGAAACGGATATATATATTGCTGCTCTCTCTGACTCTCCTCGCCCCCGCCCTACGGGCGCAGGAGGAAGACACCTGCGTGCTGACGGGCATGAAGGCCGTCACATCATGGGTCGAAGAGGGCAACCAGCACTACCGCATGGGCAACTACGACGTAGCATGTGACTACTACGGTATGGCACTCAGCTCCGGCTACGGCAACGCCGATCTCTACTACAACCTCGGCAACGCCTACTACCGCAACGACCAGCTCGCCCTCGCCATCCTCAACTACGAGCGTGCCCTGCGACTCAACCCCTCCATGAGCGATGCCAAGGAGAACCTCGCCCTTGCCTACAGCAAAACCCCTGACCGCATCACTGAACTCCCGCGCATCTTCATCGTGCGCTGGGTCGACAGTCTCTGCACCACCGTCACACCCCACGCCTGGCGCATCGTCCTGCTCATACTGATAGCCATAGCAGGCATAGCCGTCATGATCCTCCGCTGGGGCGGCAACACCTTGCTCCGCAAGACCGGTCTCGCCGCAAGCATAGTCACCGCCGTACTACTCGTGGCCACGACATTGCTCCTCATAGGCTCCACCAAGCGCTACAACGGCCACAGCCAAGCCATCGTCATGGAGCAGGCCATCACCGTCAAAGGGTCGCCCGAACAGCAGAGCGTAGACAAGATGCTGCTGCACGAAGGCACCAAGGTTGACGTGCTCGATGTGTACTCCGACTGGACCAAGATACGTATCGCCGACGGCACCACCGGCTGGTGCCCGTCAGAATCAATCGAAAGAATATGAAACACCACCTCTCCATCCTAGCCCTACTGCTGCTTCTTGTCCCTCTGCATGCGCAGAATGTAGAATATGTCGATGACGAGGAGTGCGGCTGTGAGTTGAAATACGTCGATGGCATCCAGACCACCACCAACGAAGGTCTCTTCGGCTTCCGTCTGGCTGACGGCACACAGATAGTGCCCAATATCTATCGCTATGTCGACGAGTTCCACGGCGACTACTGCAAGGTGTTCCTCGACGACCACCAATGCGGTATGATTGACCGTGAAGGAGCCACCGTTGTCCCTTGCATCTACGACGATCTCGATTACCCCTCCTGTGGTCGTATATTAGCTATACGTGACGGACTTATGGGCTTCCTCGACCTCAACGGCCGCGAGGTGATACCTCTCTCCTACCGCATGGCCTCAAGCTTCTCCGAAGACTGTGCATGCGTCTTCGTGCAACTCGACAGTTTCTTTGCCGCCTGCACCTTTATTGACACCCTCGGCCACCAACTCTTCGAGCCTGTCTACCAGAACCTCACCCCCTTCAACGAAGGCTACGCACTCATCCGCCGCTACGACCGCTGGGGGATTATGGACCATAGCGGCCGCGAAGTGCTACCCCCGCAGTACGAAGTGATGACTACTAACGTCAATGGCCATTTCTTCGCAGGCGACAATGACGGATGGGCGCTCTTCGACTATCGTTTCTATCCCCTCACTGACTTCGTATACACCGACGCCACCCCAATGAATGACAACCGTATCGGTGTCAAACGTAACGGCAAATATGGTTTCCTCGACCCGTCGGGCCGCGAAGTGATACCCTGCATCTACGATGAGGTGGGTCTGTTCGCCATGGGCAGAACTCTCGCACGTCTTGGCAATCACTACGGCATTATCGACACAATGGGCAATATCATCCTCCCCATCGAGTACGAGAACCTCACCCCCAAGGGCATCAAATACATGTACTACGACAGTCTCGCCATGGTCGAGAAGGACGGCAAAATAGGCTTCGTCGACCTCGACGGCAAGCTCACCATACCCTTCTATTTCGAGGAGGGCTACCCCTTCTCCGAAGGGCTGGCCTGCGTCAAGTACAACGGCATGTGGGGCTATATCACCACCACCGGCGATGTCTTCATGCCCTTCATCTTCCAACACGCCTCACCCTACAAATGGGGTCGCGCCGAGGTTGTATACCAAGGCACCGTAAGCCGTGTCGACCGCCGCGGCAAATGTGTAAAGAACTGTAAAGGAGTAATAGCATGGAGAAACTGGAAAGAGTAGCGTCGCACGCCGGCATTGTACAGAGTATTAAGAAAGGCTCCGTAGCCGTACTGATCGAGGCCGTCAGCGCCTGCGCCACCTGTCAGGCCCACGCCCATTGCGGCTTTGCCGAGTCGAAAAACAAGACCGTCGATGTACCAACTGCCGACTGGCAGCAGTACCACGAAGGCGACGCCGTCACCGTGCATATAGACGAAAGCCGAGGCATGCTGGCTGTATGGATAGCCTACGTGCTCCCTGCCCTGCTGCTGCTGGCGGTCATCATAGGCCTTAGCCTCGCCCATCTGCCTGAATGGGCCGTAGTGCTGGCCTCCTTCGCCGTCCTCGCACTCTACATCCTCATCCTCTACCTCCGCCGCCGCAAAGTGGAAGCCCACTTCACTCTGACAATAACTCCTAACTCCTAACCACCAATGCTCATCCTCGGCATCGACCCCGGCACCCGTATCCTCGGCTACAGTCTGCTCGATACCGACGACAACCAGATGAAGATTGTCGCCATGGATGTGCTATACCTCCGCAACTTCCCCGACTTCAAGGACCGCATACGCCGCATCTTCGACTCCACCCTGCGCATCATCGACTCCTTCCACCCCGACCACCTGGCCATCGAGGCCCCATTCTTCGGCAAGAACGTACAGTCGATGCTCAAACTCGGCCGTGCCCAAGGGGTGGCCATAGCCGCCGCCATGAGCCGCGACCTCTCCTACACAGAGTACGAACCCTCGGTCATCAAGCAACTCGTAACAGGCAACGGCAACGCCTCCAAAGAGCAGGTGGCCTCCATGCTACGCTCTATACTGCACTTCGACGACTCGCCCAAATACCTCGACGCCACCGACGCACTCGCCGTGGCCTACACCTGCCACATGCAGATGACAAACCCGCTCGCCGACCTCCGAAACGAACTGATGCCAAAAAAGAAAACACATAAATCAGCCAAGAAACAATGGTCAGACTTCGTCAATCAAAACCCCGACATAGTTCAGTAATTGTCATCCTCGTCCTTTCCTGCCTGCTGGCAGGCTGCCACCAAGCGACACCGGGCAACAAACTCTTCGACCCCCGCCAGGTAGACTTCTCCGTAGCCTACAACCCCCTCTTCGACGGCCAGCTCTACCCTTCCATGCTCCTCGCCAGCCAGTCCTCCACCGACCATCTTTCTCCCTTCTCCTGCACACTCACATCACCCGCCGACAATTCGGTGCTCCGCGTCGTTGTCGACTCGTCGGCACTCAACTATGTCACTATCTTCCAGGAAATACTGCCCCGTCGCGGCGAGGAATACACCTTCTCCCCTTCCGTTAAATGGAAATACGATGTCCTGCGCCGACTGCGCCAGCCCGGTGCCGTCGACCTCACCTTCTCCTGCTACATCAACGACGAGGAGGTAGACATCAAGAATCTGCACCTCTCCTACCGCACCGTCAACGAATGCCCCCTATCGCTCTACTATCAGGGCACCAACAACGACTTCCGCTGGCTCTTCGCAGCCTACGTCAACGAGGACCATCCCCAGATTGAGCAGATAATCACCGACATCATGGACCAAGGCAACGTACGCCGCCTCAACGGCTACCAAGGCACCAAACGTGACGTGCGCGACCAGGTATTCGCCGTCTGGTACTACGCCCTCGACCGCGGCATCACCTACTCCTCCATCTCCTGCACCTCCAACCCCTCGTCGCGCGCCAACGTGCAGCACATACGCTTCTTCGACGATGTCTACTCTTCGCGCCAGGCCAACTGTATCGACGCCTGCGTCTTCTTCGCCTCCATACTGCGCAAGATAGGCCTCAAGCCCGTCATCTTCGTCGAGCCCTGCCACGCCTACCTCGGCTACTACACCGACCGCAACCGTCAGGATATAGCCTTGCTAGAGACCACCATCACCTCGTGGGTCAACTTCCCCGAACTCGAGCGCAGCCTCGACGGCGACGGACGCCTGCCCGACGAGCAATTCGATAAAATACGCAAATACCTCTCCGACCAGGATGCCGACCGCTACCTGAACGGGAAGATGAAGTTCACCGAACTGAAGAAAACCATTGCCCGCAGCCTCTTTGATAAAGCCTCCGAGTACGACCGCGACACCTACAACGCCAACCGCGAGCACTTCGCCGACACGGCGTCAATAACCTACCAGCAGCTCGACATCGAGCAGCTACGTAAGCTCGTACAACCAATAAACTAGATTACTTAATCTTCAACTGCTGCCAGCCGTTGGCATATTTGCCGTCGACAAAGCCGTAGATCTCCTGCCACTTGCCCTGCAGGGCGCTCTCCTTGTTCACCTTGCGCTCCACAGCCTCGTAAATATCCTGATAGGTGTAGCTGTCCAGCTGGCCGGCGATGCCCTTTATTTCCTTAAGCAGGAAGTAGGTCATGAAGCCGTGGTGCTGCGCGTCAAAGCTGAAGGCCGTCTTGTCGTTGGCGGCAGCCTGCATCACAATGGCGTCGCTACTCTTGTTGCCTTTGCGCTTGGCCTTCTTGCCCTTGGCGTCGGCCACCACCTTGCGGTCGCTGCGCACCATCAAGGCGCCGTTGCGCTGATGCCCGTCGAAGCCGGCATCAAGTATCACCGTCAGGCGATTCACGGGATAGGTCTCACGCTTGCCCTTGCCCTTGAGCATCGAGCATAGGGTGTCTACCGAGAGGCACTGCTGGGCAAACAACTGGGCCTCCTTGCGGTTCAGCGTCACGTCATACTTGCGGCACTCCGTCACCTTGCTGGCTTTCTTCTTGCAGCAGCTCTTCTTGGCACCGCCGAGGCTCTTGATATCACTTACGTTCAAGCGGTTGGGAATGAGATAGGCGTTGCCGTCGAAGTCCGAGAAGCCGTGACCAGCGTAGTAGATGAAGATATTGGCCTGCGGCACTGGGGTCTCGCCACCCTTCTCGGCAACAGCCTGCGAGAGGTCGGTGAGCCAGTGCACGCCGTCGTTCAGTATCTCCACCTTCGAGGCATTGGTCATCAACTTCACCTGACGCTCGGGGACACCCAGGGCCTTCACGAAGTACTGGCGCACCACTTCGCCGTCGTTGCCAGCGTAAGGCACGTCGGGCAGGAAGGCGTGGTCGTAGTATTCGTTGGCAATAATCAGCACGTAGGCGTTCTCATAGCTCGTCAGGCTCTGCGGAATGTTGAAGTCAACATAGTCGTCCTGAATCTTGTCGGCGGTCATCAGCTCGATGGTCTCGCGGAAGGCGTCGTGCACCGTCAGCTCGATGCTCGAGCGGCGGTAGTAGGCGCCGGTGTCGGTATACGAGCGCGTCACATACTGCCAGTCGTTCACCGTGCGCTGCAGGTTACGGACGTTGTTCTCCATAAAGTCCTTCACGCTCTGAGCCCTGATGTAGGCCAGCTGACAGTTGTTGGTGATACCGTTGGTGTCGACCGACAGGCGCAACTGCTCGCCGTTGAAGGTCACAGGCATATAGCGGAAGTTACCGTAGCGGCCGTCGTAGGGGATGGTGCCCACCAGCTCGGTGCCGTCGGTGGTCGAGAAGACCTTCACCGACACGCGCTTGCCGGCGCGGAAGATATCGTCCAGTTCCTTCTCGATGAACTTCTTCGTCAGCTTGCAGATGGCGCGGACGCTGTTCGACGAGTCCCAGTCGTAGCGGCCCAGGGCGTAGTCGTCCGTCCAGCCCTCGAGGTGCTTGCAGTTGTACGAGATGTCAAACACATAGTTCAGCTCCGGCGTGCCGTCCTCGGCCTCGCCGTCAACCAACTGCGTGCGGATGCTGATATAGGTCTCGTCGTACAGTTTCTCCTCGTTGGGGAGCGAAATAAGCATCTGTTCGGCCGAGCGCTGCATCGACTTCTGGCGGTTCGCGACATCCTTCTTCAGGTACTCGCGGATAGCCGCCTGATACTCGCTGTTGAGCTGACTCTCACCTTGTTGCGCCATAGTCCCGAAGGCCATCGCGGCGCACAACAAAACCAATATTATCTTCTTCATAGACGATGATTTTCACTATTGAAATAATTTGCAAAGATACGAATATTTTACAAATCTTCAACAAAAAAATGCAAAAACCACTATCCTACCTTGCCACCACGAGCCTCCTCGTGGCCGTCCCCTTCGTCGTCGACACGCGCACCATGTAGACGCCTGCGGCAAAGCCTTTGAGGTCGAGGATGTATTCATCTTGCATCAAGCCTTCGCGGCGCATAATCACCGTGCCGTCGACGCCCAGCAGTTCGACGCTCTGCATCCCTTCGGCCGAGACAGTTACGCGTTCCGCCGCCGGGTTC
>JAEEGL011235255.1_pt1 | contig 12519 bp, 7 predicted proteins | sample 9134231 | NCBI WGS metagenome assembly JAEEGL01 (sample SAMN16246548, study PRJNA631951) | gut metagenome | biome: gut microbiome; feature: rumen; material: fiber-attached | host: Bos | place: Iran: Karaj | collected 2018-10
CTACTTTATTATGGTAAAGTGTAGAGCAAATAAAAAAAAGAGCTTTATTTTTGGCACAAAAATAAGCTGGTGACGGGAATTGAACCCGTGACCCCTTCCTTACCAAGGAAGTGCTCTACCTCTGAGCCACACCAGCTTGCTTATTCAGCAAGAAAAAGGATATCAAAAGTAGGTGGTGAAGTCAATACTGTAGCGCTATTTTTGTTGTACGTATCAGGGGTTTTAGGGGAAAAAGAGTATGAAGATTTCGTTGGTGTCTCCAGGGGCACAGGTGGTTTATGAGGAGTTCATGCAAGCTATTAATCAGAGCTCATCTCAGGGGCGAACCAGTGCTTCAAACATTAGTAAAGCATTTGCCAAGGCATTGAATACAACTACTGTTGCAGACAGTATTTCCAGTGCCACTTCATACAAGGACATTTTTATCGAGGCAAGCAGAAAGTATGGAGTAAGCTATGACTTGCTAACAGCAATGGCTCAACAGGAGTCAGGCTTTGATTCTGATGCAGTCAGTCGAAGTGGCGCAATGGGAATTATGCAGATAATGCCAGAAACCGCCAAGGAACTGGGATTAGAGCACCCATTTGATGCCTATGAGAATATCATGGCGGGAGCCAAGTATATTTCTCAGAAGTTACAGGAATTCAGCGGTAATGTAGATAAGGCTCTTGCAGCATATAATGCTGGAAGCAGTGTTGTAAAACAATATGGCGGAGTTCCACCATACGGAGAGACACAAAGCTACGTGAAGAATATTAAAGCAATAATGAAACGAGGGGCAGATGTGCCTTACACTAATTACATTTCACGTACTGCCACACGAAATCAATTGGAGGAAGACCTAAAAAAGCTTTTACGCGAACTACCAGACACAGAGGAATATGCAGTACTTAAGCAAACATTAGCGGAGATTAACTATTTATGAAAACCCCATTTGTTACAAAAGAGAAGATTCAGGAGATTACAAAGGAGATTCCTACCCCATTTAATATCTATGATGAGAAGGGAATCCGTGAAAACGCCCGAAAGGTTAACCAGGCATTTAGCTGGAACAAGGGCTTTAAGGAGTATTTTGCTGTAAAGGCAAATCCAAATCCATTTATTTTAAAAATCTTACAGGAGGAAGGCTGCGGTGTAGACTGCGCTTCTTATGTTGAGCTGGCTCTTTCCAATGAGCTTGGATTTAAGGGCGACGATATAATGTTTTCTTCTAACGATACTCCTGCCAGCGAATTTAAGTATGCTGACGAGCTTGGAGTAATCGTTAATCTTGATGATTTCACACACATTGATTTTTATGAAAAGGTAGTGGGACATTTCCCAAAGAAGATGTGCTGCCGTTTTAATCCAGGTGGAGTTTATGAGCTTTCAAATGGAATCATGGATAACCCTGGCGACAGCAAGTATGGTATGACAAAGGAGCAGATTTTTGAGGCATACCAGATTCTTCGCGACAAGGGTGTGGAGGAGTTTGGAATTCATGCATTCCTTGTTTCAAACACAGTTACAAACGAATATTATCCAACACTTGCAAAGACTTTATTTGAGCTTATAGTTGAGCTTAAAGAAAAGACTGGAATTTCTATTTCATTTGTAAATCTTTCAGGTGGTGTTGGAATCGCATACAGACCAGATCAGACACCAAATGATATTCTTGCAATCGGAGAGGGAGTTCACAAGGCGTTTGATGAAATCCTTGTTCCAGCAGGACTTGGTGATGTAGCAATCCTTACAGAGATGGGAAGATTCATGATGGGACCTTATGGTGGCCTTGTTACAACAGCAATCCACGAGAAACACATCTACAAGGAGTACATTGGTGTTGATGCCTGCGCGGTAGATTTAATGCGTCCAGCAGTTTATGGCTCATATCATCATGTTACTGTTCTTGGAAAAGAAAATGCTCCAGAAGATCATGTATATGATGTAACAGGTTCTCTCTGTGAGAACTGTGATAAATTTGCAGTAGACAGACAGCTTCCAAAGATTGATAAGGGAGACATTCTTTTCATCCACGATACTGGTGCACACGGTTATTCAATGGGCTACAATTACAATGGAAAACTTAAGAGTGCAGAGGTACTTTTAAAGGAAGATGGAAGTTTCAAAATGATTCGCCGCCCAGAGACAATCAAGGATTATTTGGCTACATTTGATGGGCTTGGAGTAGTGGATAATTTACTTTAAAATATTATTGAAAACGCAGACGTAATTTAGTATACTAGTCTGCGGACGCCGGCTTGTCGGAATTGGCAGACGAGGCAGACTCAAAATCTGTTGATGGCAACATCGTGCGGGTTCAAGTCCCGCAGCCGGCACTTGCATGATAAAAACGCCTTAGCATTTTTGCTAAGGCGTTTTTGTTATGCCACGACACACCCATCGCAAAGCGATTTTCCAATGGGTGTGTCTTCCCGTTATTTTAGTTTTTCCTTTAACTTTTCCAACAACTCCCCATACATCTTAACAACCTCATCATGGTGCTCATCGATATACTCATAGCGCCCCTCTTTAACGGCAAACTCCAATCCTTTAGCAGCTTCAGAAACCTTCTGTGAACCAATGGTAAGCGAGGTGCCTTTTATTGAGTGAGCGACTATTCTGTAGTTATTCCAATCCTTTATCTGATAGAACTGATTCAGCTGCCCCCGTTTATCATCATTCATGTAGGTAGTCAGAATTTGATGATAAAAATCTAAATCTCCAGCTGCAAATTCCAGTCCTGATTTTGTATCAAGGAAGTCAAGCTTCGAGGTAAAATCAGATGATTTGGCTGTATCAGCAATAGGATTATCATCGTTGTTTTCGTCTGAAAGGCTTGTTATCAGCCTGTCAGGAAGATGCTTTAATACCATGTTTTCGAGGGCTGATGGATTAATAGGTTTAGAGAGGTAGTCGTCAAATCCATCTTCCAAATATTTTCTATCAGAACCCATAAGTGCATTGGCAGTGAGCATAATAGCAGGTATGTACTGGTTAATACAATCTTTGTCAGTACGTAATAATTTAAGGACTTGCACACCATCCATCTCAGGCATCATGTGGTCAAGGAATACAATATCGTAATGATTCTTGTGAAGCAGATCTAAAGCTTGATAACCATTCTGTGCACAATCAATCTGGATACCGGTTTCCTTTAGAAGTCCCACGAAAACATCCTGATTCATCTGAACATCATCAACTGCCAAAATTCTTGCATCTTTAGCGGTAAAGCTTACTTTATATTTTACGCTTGAACCGGCAGCAAAGTGTTCCTTAGTCTTGCCCAGAGGCGAATGATCAGAAACAACGAATGGTAATCTGACGGTGAAAGTTGAGCCTCTTCCGTAAACACTGTCGACGGAAATTGTTCCATGTAAAAGTGAAACAAGATTCTTAGTAATCGCCAATCCAAGACCAGTACCTTGAACGGTTCTATTCTTACTTAGTTCGAAACGCTGGAAGTTCTCAAACAGATTTGGGAGGTCCTCCGATTTAATTCCGATACCGTTATCTTTAACTTTTATAGAAAGAAGTATTTGCTGCTCATCAAGTTCTTCATAGGAAACTAATACGCTGATAGTTCCACCATCTGGAGTGTATTTTACAGCATTGGAGATAAGGTTAGAAAGAATCTGTTTCAATCGAACTTCATCGCCGTGTAAAATATTAGGTGTATTTGGATCGCATTCCAATGAGAAATTCTGCTTCTTCTTTTGAGCCATACTCAGGAACATATTGTAACTGTCATTTAAGGCCATGCCGATGTCAAAATCCGTAGATACGATTTCAATTTTTCCTGATTCAATCTTTGAAAAATCAAGCACGTCATTAACAAGAGACGTAAGATTTCGGGATGCTACATTTATATTATCAGCATATTTTAAAATATTTTCTTCATGGCATTCTCTAAGAATCAGCTCATTCATACCGGTGATTACATTAATAGGGGTACGAATCTCATGGGAAATGTTGCTAAGGAATGAGCTCTTTGCGGCGTTTGCTGATTGCGCTTCCTGGATAAGACGATTTTCTTCAGTCAAATCTGTGGCTACCAAAATGTAGCACATTGGCTGGTTGTTTCTATCCATTTTGCAGGAGAAATTAACCAGAGTTACCTTGCCAGTAACATTGGCAGTGAGACGATAATCAATGGCAATTCCGTCCTGGGCTTTATCAAACATTCGCATAGGTTCACCACTTCGCAAATCGAAAATCTCTCTGAGTCGAATACGTTGCGGTTCTTTATCAAGTCCTAAAAGTTTATTGGCATAATCATTTGAAAGATTCAGATGATAGTTGGTATCAAAAACCAAAAGTCCTGTTCCTAAGGTTGAGAAAATATCCCTACTTATACTGTTAATAGTGATATAGAAAACCATGTAGTCATTGGCGGAAATAAAGAACACGGTAAAGGCTATTGATACACCAAAACAGTAGAAGGCATGAAGGAAAGGAACTTCATGCATAGTAAGGAACAAATCTGGAATAGATGATGATGCAAAAATAAAGTTAGATAAAAATGCAAATAGTATCAGCTGTTTATCTCTTCTATACTTAACGTTAAAGGCCCACACGAATCCCACTGTCAGCAAGCAGATGGCTATCAAAAGCTGATATGAATAGTGGAATAGATGTCTGTAAGGGTCATCTCTTACATAAATAGTGTAGTTGTCCAGTCGGTAAAATTTGTTTGAACCTGGATTTCCGTAAATTACCAAGTCCAAAAGAGCAGCCAAAGAGGTCACCCATATAATGAATATTTCAGCGGTCCTGCTTATGTTCAGACAGCTGGTTATAAGGATGATTTCTGCAATGATATAAATATCTATTCCAAGTAAACCTATAACTCTAAAGATATAGGCAAGCTGTAGATTTGGACTTAAGGACATGAGGGAATAGCCTAAGGAACAAAGTCCACTTCCAAGGGCAAGCAGGAAAACAGAATATTTAAAGAATCCCTTTGTATGGCGCTCTCTTCTCAGGAAGCTGACACCAAGATGAACAGAAGTGGTACCAACTATCAGAATGATTATATTTATATAGAGCATATTTTCTTGAATAAATGTCATAGTATTTTCCTTTTAATATAGAAGAAATATATTTTGATTATTCAACACTATTATATATAAAATACAAACAATTTTCATTATCAACTACACAAATATGTGGTATTATGAATTAAAAGTAATGTGTGAAGTATAGTTATGCTTAACAGAATACTGGGGAGGCAAGATGAGAGTAGCGGTTATTGATGATGAAAGTATTTTTAGAATGCAGCTAAAAATGATGGTTGAGAAAGTGTCTGCAAAAAGGGCATTGGACCTGGAGGTGGAGGAATTCGAGACCGGACAATCTTTTGTGGAAGCTTTAACAGAACGTCGCTTTGATATTGTCTTTATGGATATTTTTATGCCAGATATGGATGGTATAGAAACTGCTAAAAAGCTGAGAGAGCTTACGGAAAAGACATTCCTTATCTTCATGACTGCTTCTGAAGGACATTATCCTGATGCTTTTTCATTGCATGCCTTTGATTATGTTACAAAGCCTTTTACTTTGGATAGAATAGATAATGTTATTTCAGAAATTGTTGATCATACGCCTATAGATGCTATTTTTATCAAAATAACAGTCGGTTCTGTGGATGAAAGAATTTATCTTAAGAATATCGTTTCTGTTACAACAGATGGACATTACCTGGAAATCCATAAGGATGATGGCAGCTCTTCAAGAGTACGCCTAACGTCTGGAGAATTCATTAGTATGACCGGTTCTGACAGACGATTCATAATGATTAACCGAGGCATTATTATCAATATGGATTACATTGACAGAATCGAAGGCGGAGATGTTTATTTGGATGACAGATCGATTTATCCAATGTCTGCCAAGAAGATTGCAGATATTACACAAAAAATTAGGGATTATCAGTTTAGTAACAATTAAATTTTATTATAAAAAAACACTAGAGACGTAGGTTTTTGCCAAAATCAATGCGATTTTGCCAAAGCACTTGCGTCTCTCTTTTATTTTGGTAATGTGTAATTAATGAGAATTATAACCTATAACGTTTTTCTCGGGAGAGTATAAAGGATAATAAGAAGGACTAGATAGTTTATGAAAAATCGTTCAGTTCAAGCTATATCCATTGGCTTGTCTGCTATTTCGCTGGTCGCTCCAGCTTGTACGACTATATATGCTAAAGCGGCTGAAGTAGTAAACGATGCAGAAATCACGACAGAACAGCAGGTAGTTAGCGATTCTGGCGAGAAGGCTATAGCTGAAGAGGTTTCCAATTTATCGGAACAACTTAACACGAACACCATAAGCCAACTTAGTAAGGCTGCCTCTGCGCCAGCAACAGAGGGGCAGTTTGACGAGGAGGTTTCAGCGGTATTAGAAAAAGAAGCTACTGCAAAGGAAGCAGTAGGTTCTGTTAGTGCGTCTGTAGACAATATTGTAAAAGCTGGCGAAGCTATTGATGAGGCACAGACTCAGGTGCAGGATGCTGTTTCACAGGCAGACAGTGCCATTAGGAATGCAGGCGAGGCTACATCTGCAGCTAATGAACAGGCTCAGGGAGCAGTTTCTGTTATTAAGGATGAAAATGTTTCCGAGACTGATGCAGCCACTATTATTGCGGATACTGATAAGACAGTTGAGGAAGCGCAGACTGCTTTTGATGAAGCTGAAAATAAATATAACGAAGCTTTAGAAGCTTACAACTTAGCAAAAGATGATTATGACACAGCACTTGCTGCATATAATGCTAATAAGGAAGAGGCTGCTGGTAATTTAAATACAGCTGAGGCTGAATTAGAATCTGCACAAAAACATCTTGAGGAGCTTCAGGCACAGCTGGAAGCAGCACAGAAGAAACTGGCAGATGCTGGTGCTGATGCATTGGTGGCAGCTGCGACAAATGTACTGACAGCCAGTGAAGAGGATAGAGTACAGTACGGCATAGAATATCTAAAGGTATTACTTCAGTACTACCAGCTTCCTAAGGCAGAAGGTCTGACAGAAGGACAGTCGATAGAGATATTGAATCCGGACGACATGATGTCAGATGATTGGAAAAGCGTTTTGGTTAATTATGATGTAATTGACGAAGAAGGTAATCATATCCGTAATGTAATTGCGAATTACGGATATAGAATAGATGATAAGACAGGAGAGATAACATTCTATTCTAAGGAATTAAAATCTCTTAACGTTAAAAGCGTCAAGTTACAAAAGAATGTCCGTGAAAAAAAATCAGTCAATGTTAGCTTTACTATTGATGATATGATCTTCAAGGAACACTCCTTTAACTTAGGAGACGAAGTATGGACAGAAATAGTAACAGATTATGCGACCTATATTTCTGGTGTTCGGGCGAAGCTGGATGCCTATAATAGTCTGCTTGCTTCAGTGGAGGTTGCCAAGGCAGATTTTCAGGCAGCTAGAGAAAAAGTGGTTTCTATAAAGACTCAGATAGAAGAGCTGAATGGTGTTAAAGATATTGATTCAGCTGCTGAGATGGCCAGATTGCAAGGTCTGCTTGAAAGTGCTGAGGCTGATTACAATGGTGCTAAGGATAATCTTGAGAATGCCAAAGCGACACTTTCTGATGCAAAGTCGTTATTCGATGAAAAATTTGTTAAGGCAAATTCTGGTTCACAGACCAGTTCTGCAGGTAGTATTCAGTCATCGTCAAGATCGCTTGCTTCCAGCATCGCAAGACTGGAAGCAAGACTCGATCAGGAGTTGGTTGAATTGGAGGAGATTCAGGATGAAGAGACTCCGACTACTATAGATGGTAAAGCTGTGGTATCGAACATTGGTGAAGAAAAAGTATCTGATGCAGAAGATAATTCAGCGGTTTCAAGCGCTGAAAAGTCAGCTTCACGTGATAATGTTATCCAGCCACAGGACATAACTCCGGTGCCAGGCGAGATAGTTACTATCGAAGAGAAAGAAACTCCTCTGGCAATTACTTTGGCAGGACTTCTTCAGCATGGAAAATGGTTTGCTGGATTGGCAGGTGTTTTTGCTGCTGGGGCAGGTGTAAGTGTTTTTGAAGTCAAAAGAAAAGCAGCTACAAAGATTATAGATAAGCTAAATCAGTAGTATTATTGCCAAAAAATTGACGATTTTGCCAATCTATTGTTCATACTTCTTTAGAATGGTAAAGTACATATTGTTAGATGACGTTCACATAAACATCACAGATATAACACAGATTAGACGCAATTTAGATAATGATGAGTTATTGAGAACGGCAGGTATAGGGTGTCGAGGTGTTGATAAATATTCACAGCCAGAGCAGCTGGTGGCAGGGGAGGCCACAGCTACTTAAATCGAAATTATTATGGTCGCTGAGAATGAAAGAGAATAGTGAGAGGTATTGAGGTTATGAAGGTGTTTATCCTTAAGATGAAAATGTTTAGGACTATGGTGGAGAATCACAGGACTAGACGAATGCTTAAAAGGCTGGAAACTAAGAAGAACTAATCATTCGCGACGACACAAGGAAGAGGAATCCGTGAGGGTTCCTTTTTTTGTCCCCATAAATGTTGTGGAGGAGCTGTAAATAGTAACATTGGGGAAAGAATTGTTTCTAAAATAAAACAGAATTTATTTAAATAATTATGATATAGTATACTTTGTGAAAAAATAAACGATAATTTTTTATCAATAAGGTATGGATTCAAAGTTAATAGAAACATTAGACAAACTTAATACTAATCATTCTCTTGAGCTGGAGGAATATCAGCTTCTTATAGAGAACATTAATCCTGATTTAATGAAGCGTGCAGCAGAATACGCGGTAAAATATCAGGAACAGTTTTACGGGAATAAGGTATTTATAAGAGGCCTTGTTGAATTTACTAACTATTGTAAAAATGACTGCTATTATTGTGGCATTCGAAGAGGCAATAGGGAGTGTGAACGTTACAGACTTAGAACAGAAGACATTATTTCCTGTGCCAATGAGGGCTACAAGTTAGGATTTAGAACTGTGGTACTTCAGGGAGGCGAGGATTTTGCCTATAGCGATGAGGATATCTGTGATATTATCCGCAGAATCAAAACAGAGCATGATGATATGGTAGTTACTCTTTCTATTGGAGAAAGAGAGCATAATAGCTACCAGGCATATTTCGATGCTGGAGCAAGTCGTTTCCTTCTAAGACATGAGACAGCAAATCCAGAGCTTTACGCAGCACTTCATCCAGAGGAAATGAGCTGGCAGCACAGAATGGATTGTCTGAAGGATTTGAAAAATATTGGTTATCAGGTTGGTGCGGGCTTTATGGTTCAGTCGCCAGGACAGACAGCCAGAGATTTAGCCATGGATTTGAAATTTATTGAAGAATTCAAACCAGATATGTGTGGCATCGGACCTTACATAAGTCATAAGGATACACCATTTGCAAAGGAAGAAAGTGGTACTTTGGAGATGACACTGTTTCTCATATCTCTCTTAAGAATGATTTATCCACAGATGCTTATTCCTGCCACTACAGCACTTGGCACTATTCATCCAAAGGGACGTGAAATGGGGATTCAGGCTGGTGCTAATGTTGTAATGCCGAATCTTTCGCCTACATCTGTACGTAAGATGTACAGCCTGTACGATAACAAGATTTGCACAGGCGAGGAAGCGGCAGAATGCATCAACTGCCTAAAGGGACGCGTATCCTCCGTTGGATATGAAATCGTAGAAGACGCCGGCGATAGAGTAGGTTTTTATAAATAAGTTTAAATAGCCTGTATGTATCAAGCTCTTAGTGTTGCACAGCGAGATGTGTTAGTCGAGCAGAGCAATATCTCAGGCTTGAGACCGTAACAGGCGAGATATAAATTAGAGGTAATAATAAATGTACAATGTAAAATCACTTAAGGCCGATGAGTTTATCGACCATCAGGAAATCCTCGACACAATAGAATATGCCGAAGCAAACAAAAATAATTATGAGCTTATTAATCAGCTCCTTGAAAAAGCAAGACCAGTTAAGACAGCAGAAGGCTGTGTATGCTCTGGTCTTTCACATCGAGAGGCAGCAGTTCTTCTTGCCTGCGATGAGCCAAAATATATTGAGAAAATGTATAAGGTAGCACAGGAGATTAAGGATGCCTTCTACGGCAATCGTATCGTTCTTTTTGCTCCACTTTATCTTTCAAATTACTGTGTAAATGGATGTGTTTACTGTCCATATCACATAAAGAATAAGCACATTGCTCGTAAAAAGCTTACACAGGAAGAGGTAAAGGCTGAGGTTATCGCACTTCAGGATATGGGTCACAAGAGACTTGCAATCGAAGCAGGTGAGGATCCAGTCAACAACCCAATCGAGTACATCTTAGAGTGTATCGATACAATCTACAGCATTCACCACAAAAATGGTGATATCAGACGTGTAAATGTTAATATCGCTGCTACAACAGTTGAGAATTATCGCAAGCTCAAGGAAGCAGGAATCGGTACTTACATCCTCTTCCAGGAGACATACAATAAAAAGAGCTATGAGGAGCTTCATCCAACAGGACCAAAGCACGATTATGCTTATCATACAGAGGCTATGGACCGTGCTATGGAGGGTGGAATCGACGATGTAGGACTTGGTGTTCTCTTCGGACTTGAGAGCTACAAATATGAGTTCACAGGACTTCTCATGCATGCAGAGCACCTTGAGGCAGTACACGGCGTTGGCCCACACACTATCTCGGTTCCACGTGTTAAGCACGCTGATGACATCGATCCAGATGTATTTGACAACTCTATTCCAGATGAGATGTTTACAAAGATTGCAGCCTGCATCAGAATAGCAGTTCCTTACACAGGTATGATTATTTCTACTCGTGAGTCAGAGGAAGTTCGTCGTAAGATGCTTCAGGTTGGTATTTCACAGGTTTCTGGAGCCAGCCGTACATCAGTAGGTGGTTACACAGAGGAGGAGAGACCACACGATACAGAGCAGTTTGATGTTTCTGATCAGCGTACTCTCGATGAGGTAGTTAAGTGGCTCATGGAGACAGGTCACATCCCTTCATTCTGTACAGCATGCTACCGAGCAGGACGTACAGGCGACAGATTCATGTCACTTTGTAAGACAGGCCAGATTATTAACTGCTGTCATCCAAATGCGCTTATGACTCTTACAGAGTACCTTGTAGATTATGCTTCTGAGGAGACAAAGAAGGTTGGCTACAAGATGATTGAGGATGAGCTTAAGAAGATTCCAAAGGAAAATGTCAGAAAGACAGCTGAGGAAAATATCGAGGCTATCAAGAACTCTAATCGCAGAGATTTTAGATTTTAGTTCTTAGTTTTTTAATAAAATAAACAAAATTATATTGTATTCTTATAGGAGGCGAGTATGTCCCTTAATAGTACAGCTAGCGGCCAGCGTGTCCACATTGGCTTTTTTGGAATCAGAAATGCCGGCAAATCCAGTATAGTAAATAAACTTACAAATCAGGAGATTTCTCTGGTTTCTGCACACAAGGGCACCACTACTGATCCTGTAAAAAAGGCCATGGAGATTCTTCCTATCGGCCCAGTGGTTATCATCGATACAGCAGGTTTTGATGATGAAGGCGAGCTTGGTGAGCTTAGAAAGCATCGTACATATCGTATCTTAGACGAGATAGATATTGTGGTAATGGTGCTCGATGCCAGAGAAAAAGAGCTTTCAGAAGAGGAAGCTGATTTCCTTAAAAATGTAAAGGAGCGCAAAGTTCCTTACATTATAATAGAGAATCATACAGATGAGGCAGAGGCTCATGGGTATTCTGGTCTTGAGGAAGAGAATCTTATATATGTAGACGCCACATCAGACGATATGTCAAAGGTGAAGGAAGCATTGATTAAGCTTCTTCCAGATATGAAGGAGCCTGCACTTGTTGCTGATTTAGTAGAGCCAAAGAGTAGTGTGGTTTTGGTTATCCCAATAGATGAGTCGGCACCAAAGGGAAGAGTGATTCTTCCGCAGCAGATGGTTCTAAGAGACCTTCTTGATAACAATTGCAAGATTCTTTGCTGCCAGCCAGAGGAGTTGGCTGAGGCACTTGAAGAAGATAAAAATATTTCATTAGTAATTACTGATTCACAGGCATTTGAAGAGGTTTCAAAGATTGTTCCTGAGGATACAGCGCTTACTTCATTTAGTATTCTTATGGCTCGCTACAAGGGCAGCCTGAATTCTCAGCTTGAGGGTGTTGCAGCTCTTAAGAAATTAGAGGATGGGGACAAGGTTTTGATTTCAGAAGCCTGCACTCATCACAGACAGTGTAACGACATCGGCACCGTAAAGATGCCAGGATGGGTTAAAAAATACACTGGCAAAGAAATTGATTTTGAATTTTCTTCTGGAAATGATTTTCCTGAAGATTTATCAAAATATAAACTTGTGATTCATTGCGGTGGTTGCATGATAAATGGGGCTGAAATGCAGAATCGCGTTAAACATTGCAAATCCCAGGGGGTTCCGGTCGTTAATTACGGAATGGCCATAGCGGAGTTCAATGGTATTTTAGACAGAAGTCTAA
>JAEEGL011947199.1_pt1 | contig 12519 bp, 15 predicted proteins | sample 9134231 | NCBI WGS metagenome assembly JAEEGL01 (sample SAMN16246548, study PRJNA631951) | gut metagenome | biome: gut microbiome; feature: rumen; material: fiber-attached | host: Bos | place: Iran: Karaj | collected 2018-10
GGTATTCCATACAGTCCGGCTATTTCGCGGTAGCTTAGCTTTTCCCTAATCATGGTCTCTACGACCATTTGCTTGAATTCGCCGGTGTATCTCTTGTTCGGTATTCCTTTCGGCATAAAACAACACCCCACTTGTTAGTAGCATATCATACTGTCTAACAAATGGGGTGCAGTTCAGAGACCCTGTCGCTTTCTTTTTTGTCCGGACACGAAAAAGCGGAGACGGGATTCCCGTCTCCGTTTTGCATCGGTATCGGTCACTGCACCGGACCGCGGTAGATCTCCAGCTGCTTCGGCATGGTCTTGCGCAGGAACTTGGTCAGCGGCCAGACCAGAAAGCCGAAGAAGAAGTTTCCGATGGCATGGGTCACATCCCATGGGAACCCGGCGGCGATCCAGGCCAGCATCTGTTGAAAGTTCAAGTGGAACGCCAGCGCCTGGAAGGGCGCATATAGTGTCCCGTAGCAGATCCCATGCAGCGCGCAGAGAAGCGGGTAGATCACGAAAGCGATCTTGACAGGGGGATCTTTCGGGAGAAGCAGCGCCACCGCCCAAAGGATCGGCCAGAGATAAAAGTAGGGGATCCACCAGATCCCGAATCCGTAGAAGACGCCGACCAGCAGGATGAAGATCAGAATGGGGAAGATGGCCTTCTTGCGGAACACGTTGGTGTAGGTGACGGTAAACATCGCCAGCAGATGGATGTTGGGGAAGGCTTCCGTCAGGGGCTTGGAGAGGAACATGACGGCTCCCAGCAACCCGAAGACGGAGACCTCCAGCAGGGAAAGCGATTTAGGCCTTGGTGTAGGTGAGCTCATAGTGGCCACCCTCCGCGAGGATGATCCCGTCCGCACCGGTCATGGCGTACTCGCCGTTTTCGCTGAGCGCCCAGTATGCTTGGTCCTTCTCATAGTCGGCGCGGATCCCGTTGACGGAAACGATGTAGAGCCCGAACTCGGTGGTGTCGCCCTCGACCAGCTTGTTTTCCAGCAGGGCGTCTCCGAGGTTCTCAGCATCGGTGTGCAGGGTCACGGTGATGGACTTGTCCTCTGCCTTGATCTCGACCTGGCAGGTCAGAGCACCTTTGCCAAGTTCTTTGTCCTTGGTATAGGTGGCGTCCTTCCACAGGCCGTCGGCCTTCTTGCAGCCGGTGACTGCCAGGACCATCACCACAGCCAGAACAAGCGCAGTGATTCGTTTTGCGATTCTCATTTTGGGTTCCTTCTTTCTTTGAAGTGTTCCAAAAAACAAAAGCGCCCTTCCAAAAGGGCGCAGTGATCCGGCAGGACCTCGCACCCCTTCTTTGCCCAAGGAGCCTTTGCGAAGACACCAGACGATAGGCATTCCGACTATACGGCAATGGCTGTTGCTGCGGAGTTGCACCGCATTCCCCTACCCCCTCCCCGGCAGAAGCCGGCTCAGTTGAGATCAAGGATCCCCGAATGGCGTTTTTTGGCAGTTCCATCTTAACAGGTATCAGAAAGAGGGTCAAGAAAGGTGCGTTCTCCTAGTGACAGAAGGCAAAGATTGTTGTACCATATTGGCTTGGAGAACTGATTTGCCCAGGAGGTTTGTCATGGAATACGAGGGAAGAATCTGCCGGAGTCCGATGGAACGGGCATCCTATATGCTGCCGGTCTCAGTCGGCTGCTCCTACAACAAATGCCGGTTTTGTACACTATTCCGGCACCTGAGTTTCCGGATGCTTCCGCTGGAGCAGGTCAAGGAGGAGATCGAACGGGTCCGGGCCATGGGGGGAGATCCCCATCGGGTCTTTTTCGGAGACGGCAATGCCTTTGTGCTGCCGACCGAGCGGCTGCTCACCATCCTCTCCTGGGTGCGGGAAGCGTTCCCCGGCTGCAGGGAAGTATCCATGGACGCGACGGTCAAAAGTATTCTTACGAAGAGCGACGGGGAACTGAAGGCTCTGGCCGAGGCCGGGGTCCATGATCTGTATCTCGGGATCGAGTGCGCTCTGGAGGATGTTCTCGAGACGATGAACAAAGGCAATACGCTGCGTGAGGCGGAAGAGGCCATCCAGCGGCTGCACCGGGCCGGCATCGAATATGACGCCCATATCATGACCGGAATCAGCGGAAGAGGACGGGGCGAAGAGAATGCCCATGCGCTGGCCGACTTTTTCAACCGGACAAAACCGATCCGTATCTGCAATTTCTCGGTGTTCCACCACAAAAAGAACGATCTGTATCCGGATATCGCGTCCGGCAGATATATCATGGCAAGCGAGCTGGAGAATCTGCTGGAGGAGCGTGTGCTCCTGCGGGAGATGAGCGACTGGCCCTGTGAATACGACGGGCTCCATGACAATGTCCTGGTCCGCGTCCGCGGTACGCTCCCCGGAGACCGGGAAAAGATGCTGGAAACGATCGAGGATGGACTGTCCAGAGCAACGGACGATCCGCCGAAGATCTATGACTGATGACGAAGAAAGAACGGCAGCGCCGTTCTTTTTTTGTGTGCTGTCTACACCGGCGGAACGCTTTTCTTGTCGTGAAAATCGTAGTAAACTATACTTGAACAAATGTGTCGAAAGGAGGGATGCCCGGTGAAGATCCTGGCAGTGGATTTTGGAGATGCAAGGACCGGTTTTGCCGTCTGTGATGAAGGCGAGGTCATCGCTTCTCCGATCGAAGTCTTCGCATCCAAGAGCTTTCAGACGGTCCTGGCGCGGGCGCGGCAGTTGTCGCAGGAGACCGGTGCCGGTCAGATCGTCGTCGGACATCCCATCAATATGGATGGCAGTTTCGGACCCAGAGCGGCACTCTGTGAGGAGTTTGCCGAAAAACTGGGCGAGATCGTGCCGATCCCGGTCCTTCTCTGGGATGAGCGGAGCACGACCGTTTCGGCCATCGGATATCTCAATGAGACCAACACCAGAGGGAAAAAGCGCAAGGCGGTCCTGGACGCGGTTGCGGCGACGATCATTCTGGACAGTTATCTACAGTATCGCAGGAACCACAGAGAGAAGTGACAGCAAATGCCGGAAAAGAAGACAAGCAGTATGGCGGAGCAGATCTATCACGAGCTCCGGAAAGAGATCGCACAGGGAAAACGCCGGGCCGGTGACCGGCTCAAGGAGACCGAGATCGCGGAAAAGATGGGCGTCAGCCGTTCCCCGGTGCGGGAGGCGCTGCGCCTGATGGTCAATGACGGACTGGCGGTCGGAGAAGCCAACAAGGGGATCTTTGTCCGCACCATCAGCGACCGGGACATGGCGGAGCTGTTTGAACTCCGGCTTCTGGTGGATCGGTTTGCGATCCAAAAAGCGGCGAACACTCTGACAGAGGAAAAACGGCAGGAACTCAAGCAATGCCGGGCAGAGATCCTGGAGGCGAGCTTCAATAACGATTACCGCGCGTACATGAGGGCGGATAACCAGCTCCATCTGACCGTGGCCAGCCTGGCGGACAACCACATGCTGCTGGAAGACTACCAGCGGCACCGCTACATCTTTCTGCCCGCAAGGATCCTTTCCCAGTCGACGGCAGAATCGGCGAGGGTCGCAGTCAGCGAGCATATCGCCCTGATCGACGCACTGCTGGAAGGAGAATTCGAGGAGGCCCTTGCGATCGACGAGCATCATTTGCGCCGTTCACTGGGGATCATCCAAAACACACTGAACCGGAGAAAGGAAGACTGAGATTGCAACAGATGGATCTGTTTTCCGACCACCTGACCGAGCCGCTGGCGACCCGCCTTCGGCCGGCAACGTTAGAAGAATTCGAAGGACAGGAGCACCTTCTCGGCCCCGGAAAGATCCTACGGCGCCTCATCGAGAGCGACCAGATCTCCTCGATGATCTTTTGGGGACCGCCCGGTGTGGGAAAGACGACGCTTGCCCAGATCATCGCGAACCAGACCAAATCGGCATTCATCAATTACTCTGCCGTGACCAGCGGGATCAAGGAGATCAAAGGGGTCATGGAACAGGCGGAGGAGAACCGCCGGTTTGGAGAGCGGACCATCCTGTTCGTGGATGAGATCCACCGGTTCAACAAAGCCCAGCAGGACGCGTTCCTTCCGTACGTGGAAAAGGGGAGCATCGTTCTGATCGGGGCGACGACCGAAAACCCGTCCTTTGAGATCAACAGCGCGCTGTTGTCCCGTTGTAAGGTCTTTGTGCTCCAGGCGCTGACCGAGAAGGATCTGGTCCACCTGCTGGAACGGGCCATGAAGGATCCGCGGGGGTTCGGCAACCAGGTCGTTCACTACGATCCGCAGCTGTTGGAACGGATCGCCGTGTTTGCCAACGGGGATGCCCGATCGGCACTGTCGACGCTGGAGATGGTGGTATTAAACGGGGATCTGGGACCGGACGGCTCTTTTACCATTACCGAAGAGACCATCGAACAATGTACTTCGAAGAAGTCTCTGCTCTATGACAAGGGCGGGGAGGAACATTACAATCTGATCTCCGCGCTGCACAAGTCGATGCGAAACTCCGATCCGGACGCAGCCCTCTACTGGCTGGCAAGAATGCTGGAGGCAGGCGAGGATCCGCTCTATGTTGCCCGGCGGGTGACCCGCTTTGCGGCCGAGGATATCGGACTGGCCGATCCGAGAGCGCTGGAACTGTCCGTGGCGGCGTTCCAGGCCTGCCATATGATCGGGATGCCGGAGTGTACCGTTCACCTGGCGGAGGCCGTCGTGTATCTGTCTCTGGCACCGAAATCCAATGCCCTGTACGTCGGATACGGGATGGCAAAACGGGACGCACTGGAGCAGCTGGCGGAACCGGTCCCGGAGGTGATCCGCAACGGTGTGACCAAGCTGATGCGGGATCTCGGGTACGGGAAGGGATACCAGTATGCCCACGACACGGAAGAAAAGCTGACAGATATGCAGTGCCTGCCGGATTCACTGCTGGGAAGAGAATACTACCGGCCGACCGAGCAGGGGGTCGAGGGTCGCTTCAAGCAGAGGCTGGAGCAGATCAAAGCCTGGAAGTCCGAGCAGCGGGCCAAGGCGGACCGGGAAGGGAGAGAATGAGCGATGCGACTGGAATTTGACCGGATGCCGATGCTGGAGATCGAAAAGCTCCAGAACGGAGAGGGAACGGTGCTGATGAAGCGGCACATGGATGAACATGGCAAGATCATGCTGATCCATTTTCCGAAAGGCGTCAGTACCGGATATCATCAACATGTGACAAACGGCGAGATCATGTATGTCCTTTCGGGACAGGGGATCGCCGTCTGTGACGGGGAAGAGGAGCTGCTTCTTCCCGGGATCTGCCATTACTGTCCAAAAGGACATTTTCATCAGGTAACAAATACCGGCGAAGAGGACCTGGTGGTCTTCGCGCTGGTACCGGAATATGAGGGGTAGGTGTCAACGTATGAAAATCGTCGTACTCAACGGGTCTCCCAGACCCAACGGAAACACGGCCGCCATGGTCAGCGCGTTCTGCGAAGGAGCGTCACAGGCCGGGCACGAAGTGCTGCGCTATGATGTGGCACAGAAGAAGATCGGCGGCTGCCGCGCCTGCGGATACTGCCGCGGGGCCGGCAACGGTGTCTGCATTCAGAAGGATGATATGCCGGAGATCCTGGAACAGGTCAAGGAGGCCGAGATGATCGTCCTTGCCTCACCGGTCTATTACTTTTCCTTGTCCGCCCAGATCGAAGCGGCGATCCACCGGTTCTATGCTGTCGGCAAGCCGCCGAAGGTAAAGCAGATGGCACTGATCCTTTCTTCCGGGTCCAACAATGTCTATGACGGCTGCATCGACCAGTACTATGGGATGACCCGGTACTTCGGATGTCTGGATGCCGGGATCTTCACCGCTTATGGTGATCAGAATAAGAGTGAAGAAAAGCTGCAGGCGCTTCGTGATTTCGGCGCATCCGTTTAGGAGGGAACAGAAATGAAAGTATTGGTCATCAACGGATCTCCCCATGAGCATGGGACGACAATGGCAGCACTGGACCAGATGATCGGTGTCTTCCGCGAGGAGGGCGTCGAGGTCGAATACCTGCAGATCGGGCAGGAGGCGATCCGAGGCTGTACCGCCTGCGGCGCCTGCCGGAAACTGGGGAAATGCATGTATGACGATTCCGTCAACAAAGCGTCGGCCATCCTGAAAGAAGCGGACGGGATTGTTGTCGGGACGCCGGTCTATTACGCCTCCGCCAACGGAACGGTCGTCTCCTTCCTTGACCGGCTGTTCTTCAGTATGCCGTTTGATCCGACGATGAAGGTGGCATGTGCCATCGGGGTCGCCCGCCGCGGAGGGCTTACCTCCACCATGGATCAGCTCAACAAGTACTTCACCAAATCCAGTATGCCGCTGGCCACCACCAACTACTGGAACGGAGTCCACGGTCACAACTACGAGGAGGCTCAACAGGACGAAGAGGGTCTTCACGGGATGCGGGAACTGGCAAGGAATATGGTCTTCCTGATGCGCTCGATCGCGCTCGGAAAAGAGAAGTACGGACTTCCGGTCAAGGAGAAAAAACCGATCACCAATTTCATTCGTTAAGGACAAAAATAGCAGGCTGCGGCCTGCTCTTTTTTTCTGTTTCCCGGAGAGACAGTTCTCGTTGACTTTAGCACAGTAGAGTGATATAGTACTATCATCTAAAACTGCAAGGGAGACAAAATCGTATGGCAAGCTACACCAACGAATCCATTGACCGGCTGATGAAGGCCATTGCGCTGACCGACACGCCGGAGGAATGCCGCGCGTTGTTTGAGGATCTCTGTACCATCAAGGAGATCCAGAACATGGCGATGCGACTGGATACGGCCATCATGATCAGCAAGGGAGAGAACTATCAGGAGATCTCCAAGCAGGTCGGTGCCAGCACGGCGACCATCAGCAGAGTCAGCCGCAGTTACTATTATGGAAGCGATGGGTACAAAAAGACGATCGAACGTCTGAACGCATTGGAGAAGAACGCAAAATGATCATTGATGATGCATTGCTGCAACGGGGAGAGCGGCGGGTGCTGGAACTCAAGAAACTCTACGCGTCCCAGGGATACCGTTCGTACCGGATGAGCAAATTCGAGGAATATGACCTCTATGCCAACAACAAGGAATTCCTGGTCTCCGACCGGGTCCTGACGTTCACTGATCCCAACGGGAAACTGATGGCATTAAAGCCGGACGTCACGCTGTCGATCATCAAGAACAGCAAGGATCTGCCGGAGGAGATCCAGAGGGTCTTTTATAACGAGAACGTCTACCGGGTCGCCAAAGGATCCCATTCCTTCGGCGAGATCCTGCAGACAGGACTGGAATGCTTCGGCGCCGTCGGCGAACCGGAGCAGCTGGAGGTGCTGCTGCTGGCAGCCAAAAGCCTTCAGACCATGTCTCCGGATAGCGTGCTGCAGCTGTCGGATCTGTCTCTGACGGAGCAGTGGATCGGTGCCCTCGGTGTACCGATGACCGCCAGGAAGGAGATCCTCCACGCTGTCGGAGAAAAGAACCTGCATGAGATCAGCACCATCTGCGCAAGACACCGGGTCCCCGCCCGGGCGGAGCAGAGCATGAAGGAACTTCTCGGCTGCCACGGGACCATCGCCGAGACGCTTCCGAAGCTTCGGGAACTCTTCGGAAAGGCGCCGGCGGAAGAGGAACAGGCATTTCTGCGGATGCTGAGCCTCCTGCAGGCAAGCGAGATCGCGGACCGGATCCGTGTGGACTTCTCCGTGGTGGACGACATCAACTACTATAACGGTATCATCTTCAAAGGATACATCGAAGGGATCCCGGACCCGGTCTTGTCCGGCGGACAGTACGACCGGCTGATGCAGCGGCTGGACCGCCGCTCGAAGGCCATCGGATTCGCCGTGTACACGGACCTTCTCGACCGGCTGGAAGAACCGGGAACGGCTGCCCGAAGCGAGGAAGACCGGTACCTGAACGTCGCGCTTCCCAAGGGGCGATTAGGTGAACGGGTCTACGGGATGTTTGCCAAAGCCGGATATGACTGTCCTTCCATTCTGGAAGAGAACCGGAAACTCATCTTTGAAAACCCGGAAAAGAAAGTCCGGTATTTCTGGGTAAAGCCGTCCGATGTTGCCATCTATGTGGAACGGGGCGCTGCCGACGTGGGGGTCGCCGGGAAGGATATCCTGCTGGAAAGCGAACCTGCAGTCTATGAGATGCTGGATCTGAAGACCGGGATCTGCCGCATGTGTGTCGCCGGGCCTAAGGGGATGACCGAGGATCCGGGGAAGACGCTCCGGGTCGCTACCAAATTCTCCAACATTACCCGCCGGTACTTTCAGTCGGTGGGGCGGGAGATCGAACTGATCGAACTCAACGGATCCATCGAGATCGCTCCCATCCTGGGGCTGTCCGACGTGATCGTCGACATCGTGGAGACAGGGCGCACCCTTCGGGAAAACGACCTGGAAGTGAAGGAAACGATCCTGCCGATCAGCGCGCGGCTGATCGCCAACCGGTCGTCCTATGAATTCAAATCGGAACTGATCGAGACCCTCCGGAGGGAACTCTCGAAGATCGTGGAGGAAACCGATGATTAAGATCATGAAAATGGGCGAAGTAAAAAGCGAAGAGATCTTCGCCAGGACCGAACCGACGGCCAACGTGGAAGGCGTCGTCGCCGGGATCATCGAATCGGTCCGAAAGGACGGGGACAAGGCCCTGCTCGCCTATACCAAACAGTTTGACGGGGCAGAGCTTACGAGCCTTGCCGTGTCCGAAGAGGAGATCGCAGAGGCGGTTGCTGCCGTCGGCCCGGAGTTTTTACAGATCCTGAAGGAGGCGGCGGAAAACATCCGGCGCTTTCATGAAAAGCAGAAGAGGACCAGCTTCCTGCTCAATGAGCAGCGGGGCATCGTCATGGGACAGAAGATCATCCCCATCGACCGGGCCGGTCTGTATGTGCCCGGAGGGACCGCTGCCTATCCGTCTACCGTACTGATGGATTCCATCCCCGCAAAGATCGCCGGATGCCGGCAGGTTGTCATGGTGACGCCTCCGGGGAAAGACGGCAAGGTCACTCCGGCCATTCTGGCAGCGGCCAGCGTGGCCGGAGTGGACCGGATCTTCAAGGTCGGCGGAGCACAGGCCATCGCGGCACTTGCTTACGGGACTGAGAGCGTCCCGCGGGTGGACAAGATCGTCGGTCCGGGGAATGCCTATGTGGCGGAAGCAAAGAAACAGGTTTTCGGAAAAGTCGCCATCGACATGATCGCCGGTCCCAGCGAGATCCTCATCGTGGCAGACGGGAAAAGTGATCCGCGCCACGTGGCGGCAGACCTGCTTTCCCAGGCGGAGCACGACAAGATGGCAAGTGCCGTATTGGTGACCGATTCCATGGAACTGGCCAAGGCCGTGTCCGCCGAACTGGAGCGTCAGATCCCGATGCTTGCCCGGAAGGAGATCGCCAGAGCGTCCATTGATGACAACGGAAAGATCATTGTGGCCAAAGATCTGATGGAGGCCATCGAGGTCTCCAACGAGATCGCACCGGAACACCTGGAACTGTGCGTCAACAATCCCTTTGACTATCTTGACGCGGTCCGTCATGCCGGATCCGTCTTCTTGGGACGCAATTGTCCGGAGGCGCTGGGCGATTATTTCGCCGGTCCCAACCATACGCTGCCGACCAGCGGAACAGCACGGTTCTCCAGTCCGCTGTCGGTGGACGATTTCATCAAGAAGACCCAGTATACCTACTTTACGAAGGAAGCGCTGGCGGCGGTAGCGGAAAAGGTCGCCGCTTTCGCGGAAAAGGAAGGCCTGACCGGACATGCCAGGAGCGCCAGGATCCGAACGGAGGAGAGCAAATGAGCAGATTCTTCAGCAAGAAATTTGCGGCGCTGACCCCATATACCCCGGGGGAGCAGCCGCAGGACCGGAAATACATCAAACTCAATACCAACGAATCTCCGTTTCCGCCGTCGCCTCTGGCGCAGCGGCTCGCCCGGGAGCAGGCAGGGGATCTGCAGCTCTACAGCGATCCGGAATGCCGGCAGCTGGTGCGCACAGCGGCGGACCGGTACGGACTTGACCCGGAGGAGTTCATCTTTACCAACGGGTCTGACGATATCCTCGGCTTTGCCATGATGGCATTCTGCGATGAGGACCATCCGGCAGTCTTTCCGGACATCACCTACGGGTTTTACCCGGTCCTGGCGGCGCTGCACCGAATCCCTTACGAGGAGATCCCGCTCAAAGAGGATTTCACCATCCGGGTGGAGGATTACCTTGGCGTTGGGAAAACCGTGCTTATCGCCAATCCCAACGCCCCCACCGGCATCCCGCTGCCGCTTGCGGACATTGAGAAGATCATCGCATCCAATCCGGACAATGTGGTGATCATCGACGAGGCCTACGTGGACTTCGGCGGCGAAAGCGCCATGGGACTGATCCGTCAGTATCCGAACCTTCTGGTGACCCGGACCTTCTCCAAGGCCAGATCCCTGGCAGGCGGACGGCTCGGGTTCGGGGTCGGCTGCAAAGAGCTGATCCGGGACCTCAACACGCTCCGGTTTTCCACCAATCCGTACAACATCAACCGGATGACCATGATGGCCGGGATCGGTTCACTGCTGGATGACGACTACTACAAAGACTGCTGCGCAAAGATCGTCGCTACCCGCAGGAAGACGGAGGCGGCATTGCGGCAGATGGGATTTGAGATGACCGATTCGGTGGCAAATTTCCTGTTCGTCAGACATCCGTCCATCGGAGGAAGGAAACTCTATGAGGTCCTCAAGGAAAAGGGGATCCTGGTCCGGCACTTTGAGACGGCGCGGCTGCGGGACTATAACCGGATCAGCATCGGAAGCGAAGAAGAAATGAAGGTCCTCTGCGAGACGCTCGCCGGGATCCTGAAGGAGATATGATGAGACAGAGTACCATTGCAAGAAAGACAGCGGAGACGGATATCAAGCTCACACTGGAACTGGACGGCTCCGGCCGAAGCGAGATCGATACCGGCTGCGGCTTTTTGGATCATATGCTCACGCTCTTTGCCTCTCACGGCAGATTTGACCTTTCGGTCAGCTGCGTGGGGGATACCCAGGTGGACTACCACCATACGGTGGAGGACATCGGGATCGCGCTGGGTGAGGCATTTGCAAACGCGTTGGGAGACAAGCGGGGGATCCACCGGTACGGAGATACCATCCTGCCGATGGATGAGGCGCTGATCGCAACGGCAGTGGATTTTTCCGGCCGCTGCTTCTTAGGCTATGCCATGACGCTGCCGACCGAGAAGGTCGGAGATTTCGATACGGAATTGGGAGAGGAATTCTGGAACGGGTTCGTCCGGAAGGCGGAGTGCGCCATGCATTTCCGGATGCTGGCAGGGAAGAATTCCCACCACATCCTGGAGGGCTCGTTCAAATCCATGGCCAGGTCCCTCCGGGAAGCCGTGGCGATCGACGCCCAGTTTTCCGGTGAGATCCCTTCGACGAAGGGGGTGCTGTGATGCTCGCGATCATTGACTACGGTGTGGGAAACCTGTTTTCCCTTCAGAGCTCCTTAAAGGCCATCGGCCAGGAGGCAGTCGTGACAGGCGATCCTAAGACGATCCGCGCAGCGGACCGGATCATCCTGCCGGGAGTCGGCGCCTTTGAGGATGCGGCAGCCAAACTGCACTCGACCGGGATGGCCGAGCTGGTCTGCGAGGAGGCGGCAAACGGAAAGCCGCTGCTGGGCATCTGCCTCGGCATGCAGCTGCTGCTCGAGACCAGCGAGGAATACGGACTGCACAAAGGCCTCGGCCTCATTCCGGGGCACAACCGTTCCATCGCGAACGTGATCCCCGATACGTTCAAGATCCCTCACATGGGATGGAACGCCCTCGACTTCTGCGGGGAGAAACACCCGCTGTTCCGGTATATCGAGGAGAAGGACTACGTGTATTTTGTCCACTCTTTCGCCGGGTTCGACTGCAGAGAATACACGATCGCGACGACCGAATACGGTGCACCGCTGACGGCAGCGGTCGCCCGCGGCAATGTGATGGGGACACAGTTCCATCCCGAAAAGAGCGGAGATGTGGGACTGAGGATCCTCAAGGCGTTCTGTGAAATGAAAGAAGGGTCCCTATGCTGATCTTTCCGGCGATCGACCTATACGACGGGAAAGCGGTCCGGCTTCTCAAGGGCGACTATGCCAAAATGACCGTATACAGCGACGACCCCGTACAGGTGGCAAAGGACTTTCTCCGCATGGGGTCCGGACAGATCCATCTGGTGGATCTGGCGGGAGCGGCCAACGGACAGACACCGCACCTGGATCTGATCCTGGCGATCAAGAAAGAGACCGGGCTGTTCTGCGAAGTCGGCGGAGGGATCCGGTCGATGGAAGTCGTCGACCGGTATCTCGGCTCCGGGATCGACCGGGTCATCCTGGGAACGGCTGCCGTGACCGACCGGTCCTTCCTGCAGAAGGCTGTGGATTCCTACGGGGAGAAGATCGCCGTGGGAGCAGACATAAAGGACGGCAAGGTGGCGATCCAGGGGTGGCAGCAGACAACGGGGCAGGATGCGTTCGCGTTCTGTGAAGA
>JAEEGL014154321.1_pt1 | contig 12519 bp, 10 predicted proteins | sample 9134231 | NCBI WGS metagenome assembly JAEEGL01 (sample SAMN16246548, study PRJNA631951) | gut metagenome | biome: gut microbiome; feature: rumen; material: fiber-attached | host: Bos | place: Iran: Karaj | collected 2018-10
GGCTTTCTGAACGGACTGTCCGCGAACCCTGTCGCAGAGAAATGGCCGCTGCAGCTGCTTTCAGTGTTCGTGATGATGATTTTCGTGGGCCTTTTCGAGGAACTGACCTTCCGCGCAATCATCAACGATGCGGTCATGCGCAGCTTCAGGGACAGAAAAAGCGTGTTCGTGATCAGCGCGCTGGCCTGCTCGCTGATATTCGGTGCGGTGCATGTTCTCGGGGCAGACCTGTCTACCCCTATTGCATGGCTGCAGGCTGCGGGCAAGACCGTTTCCACGGGGATTTTCGGACTGGCTCTTCTCTTCCTCTACTGGAAGACCCGCAATGTCTGGGCCTGCGGGATCGTGCACGGGATATATGACTTTATCCTCAGCATATCGGAAGGCGTGCTGGCAGGCGGAGCTCTGCGTCCGCAGTATGTGATAGAGGGAAAGTCGGCTGTGGCCGTTTGCATCGTTTATGCGGTCGATGCGGTGATCAATTCCTTGATCCTGTGGGGGATCTGGCGGAAGATCGGAAAGAATATGGATTTTCAGGAGATCCGCGAAAACTGGTAAGGAACCTGAATGCAATCAGGAAGTCCGGCGGTCCGGAATGGGCCGCCGGACTTCCCGGTCACCGGAGAGAGAATACGGTTTCCCGGGGGATGCAGGAATCCTTTCTTGCCTTTTCCGAAGCGGGATGATAGAATAAATGAAAAAAACAGGAGGCTTGCATGGAATCTGTTCGCGCATACTGGATGGATCCTTCCGGCCTCCTTTCTGTTTCCGCCGAACTGCTTCCGCGAATTCACGAACGCTATCGCGAAAAGTTCGGGAAGCTTCGTCTGACGCAGGGAAAAGAGGGAGCGCTGGCGGCCGGACTGCTGCTGGCGGAATTTGCCGGAGCTGGCCCGGGTAGCGATCTGCGTACGGGTGAGCAGGGAAAACCATATCTTGCCGAAGGACCTTTTTTCAGCCTTTCGCACAGTGACTCGTATGTCTTTCTGGCGGTATCCGGAGAAATGCCTGTCGGTGCGGATCTGGAACGCCCCGGAAGAGCGGACGCACGCACTCTGAAAAAGGTATCCCTTATGGATGCGGAGCATATGACCGATCGGGAACGCACGGAAGAATGGACACGGGTGGAGGCTTCACTCAAACTGCAGGGCACCGGATTCTATGCGGATCCGAAGGCCGTCGACCGTACAGGTCTCGTTTTCATCTCGGGGGATGCAGGAGAGCACATCTTCACGGTGGCGGCGGAAAAACTATTTTCACTGGAACTCTTTGAAACAGGATTTGACCCGGCTGACCGGGAAATCAGGATAAAACAAAAAACGATCATCAGAAAGGATCCGGAAACATGAAAGCATTGGGACTCTCCTTCGGCAGAAAAAACCGCAATTCGGACATCATGGTCAAACAGGTGCTCAAACAGATGAAAGCACGCGGCTATGAGGTGGATTTCTACAATCTGAACGAGATGGACATCAAGTACTGCACCGGCTGCACCGGCTGCGTGGTGAATCTGATGCAGGGCGGAAACGGAGCCTGTGTGCTCAAGGATGATTTTCACATTATCGATGAGGCTTTCAAGGAGGCGGATGCCATAGTTGTCTGCGCACCTGTCTTCGCCCTTTCGCCGAACGGGCTGCTCAAGACTTTTGTGGACCGCATGGGCCCTTCGCATGATATCGCCTTCCTCACCAATGCCCGCAAACAGGGCGAAGAGATGGGAAAGCCTGAAGAAAAGCTCCCGGATAAACGCTGGTTCAAGCCCCGCGCCGCGGCTTTGATGGTCGTCGGCGGCGCCAGCACCGAAAACTGGGTAAGCATGGGCCTTCCTTCCATGTATGAACTCTTCTCCAACGGCATGCATATCGTGGATGCATACAGCGCCCACGGCGGCATGGAATATGAACACATGGTCGGCAATGAAAAGCTGATGGCCCGCATGACTGCCATGGGCGATCACCTGGCCGATGCGCTCGAGACGGAGGGCGGGCTGGACAAGTGGTACGGAGATAAGGAAGGCGTATGCCCCGTATGCCATAATGACCTGCTCACCATCATGCACAGCGGAACCACAGTGGAATGCCCGGTCTGCGGCATCTCCGGCGAGCTGAAGATCGAAGACGGACAGATCAGGGTTGACTGGCCTGCCGAGCAGATCGCGCGTTCCCGCCTGAAATATCCCGGAAAACTCGAGCATTATCTGGAGATCCGCAACAGTGCCATGACCATGAAGAAGGTACCGGACCTCAAAGAGAAACTCGCCGCCTATAAAGACATCTGACCGCAGAAAGGAACCGCATGAACGGGAAGACCGGAGAGCCTGCTTTCTCCGGTCTTCCCGCTGAAAGCGGGAACAGACTCCTATGGAGTATTTTACTGTAACCCATCTCTCTGACCGCGTGCTGAGGATCAGAGATCCCTTCGGGTCGATCTGCACACTGGTGATCGGGAGTGAGCAGGCTGTACTTGTGGATACGGGTATCGGTTTCGGCAATATCCGGGAAGCTGTGAGACAGTTCACGGATAAGCCTGTCGCAGCCCTGAACACGCATGAGCATCTGGACCACTCGATGGGGAGCCGTTTTTTCAGCCGCTGCTTTATGCACGAAAACTGCCGGACATACCTGGAGATCCGCAATACGGAACCCTACCGGCGTCGCGTGGTCAGCCTGTACATGCCGCACGGACCGGTTCCCGGTTTCCCGGAAAAGGAATACTACAGCTATGATTATGCGAACATCGACTGGTTTGGCGGGGAACTGCGTTTCGATCTCGGAGACCTGACCGCCCTGACGGTGCCGCTGCCTTCGCATACACCGGGAAGTGTCGGAGTGCTTTTCCCGGAACTGCGGCTGCTGCTTACCGGAGACAGTATTGCTCCGCTTACGAGCCTGCTTTTTGAGGAGAGCCTTTCTCCGCAGGCACATGCAGAAGTGCTGGAACAGGTGAAAAAACTGGATTTTGACACCATGCTCTGCGCCCACTCCGAACGGGCCATGCCCAAAAGTTATCTGGATGTGTTTCTGCGTTTCATCGAAAACCTGGACACGGCCGATTCCTATCGTTACAGAGATCCTATTTATGCCGATATCCCGGCGCGTACCTATATTTATCACGATGACCGGAGCAGTGAGGCTGCAGCCTTTATCCTCCGGCTGGATCAGGAGGGCAACCATTCATGAAAGAACGTGCTTCCGGCATTCTTATGCCGCTTTCGTCCCTGCCGTCTCCCTACGGGATCGGCAACCTGGGAAAAGAAGCCTACCGTTTTATCGATTTTCTTGCCGAAGCGGGACAGACCTACTGGCAGCTGCTGCCGCTCGGCCCCACCAGCTATGGCGACAGCCCTTATGCTTCACCCTCATCTTTCGCGGGCAATCCTTATTCTATCGATCCGGACGCGCTGATCGAGGACGGGCTCCTGCAGGAGAAGGATGTGGTTTTCGTAAGCTGGGGCGATGATCCCGAAAAAGCGGACTACGGCCGAATCTATGAAAACCGCTTTGCCATGCTGCGCAAAGCGTATGCGGCAGGAGAAGAAAAGCTTGGAGAAGAACTCGCAGCTTTCCGCCGTGAGAATGCCCGCTGGCTCGAAAACTATGCGCTTTTCATGAGCCTCAAGGCACGTTACGGTATGGTCAGCTGGCTGGAGTGGCCGGAGGAGTACCGCCGCCGTGACCAGGCTGCACTGGACCATGCCCGGTGGGAACTGGCAGATGAAATCGGGTTCTGGTGTTTCACGCAGTTTCTGTTTTTCAGACAGTGGGACAGACTGAAGGCTTACGCGGATGAAAAAGGCATCCGTTTTATCGGGGATGTGCCCATCTATGTAGCGCTCGATTCAGCGGATGTCTGGAGTGAACCGCAGTTTTTCCTGCTGGATGAGAACTATGTCCCCGCAGATGTGGCAGGTGTGCCGCCCGATGATTTCAATGATGACGGACAGCTCTGGGGCAATCCGCTCTATGACTGGGCACGGATGAAAGCGGACGGCTTCGGCTGGTGGATCCGCCGCATCGAGGGAGTGAGCCGTCTGTTCGATATGATCCGTATCGACCATTTCCGCGGACTGGAAAGCTTCTGGGCTGTGCCCTATGGTGAAGAGACTGCAAAAAAGGGAGAATGGCGCAAAGGACCGGGCATGGATCTGGTGGGTGTTCTGACAAGCTGGTTTTCGAATATTGATTTTATCGCCGAAGACCTCGGATATCCCACACCGGAAGTTGTGAAGCTCCTCAGAGACTCGAAGCTTCCCGGCATGAAGATCCTGCAGTTTGCCTTCTATGCGGACGGCAACTCGGATTATATGCCCCATAATATCGAAGAGAACAGCATCTGCTATATCGGTACGCATGATAACGAGACCGTGAACGGCTGGCTCGAAACGATGAAGGAGAAGGATCTCTCGTTCGCCCGCGAATACATGCATATGAGCGAGGGAGAAGACTGGTGCGACGCCTTGATCCGTACCGGCATGGCCACTCCGTCGAAACTTTTTGTGGCGACTATGCAGGATCTCCTGAAACTGCCGAAATCTGCCCGCATGAACACGCCCGGAAATCCGCAGGGCAACTGGACCTGGCGCATGCTGCCCGGCACCCTGACTCCGGAGCTGGCCGGAAAACTGCGGTATCTCACAGGACTCTACCGCCGCCTTCCGCACAAGGACAGAAGCGACCTGACCAAAGAGTGAAGAAATACTCGACGGACCGTGACTTTTCCTGTAAAATCAATTTATACGTTTCAGAATTATATAATCAATAATCAGTGAGGTAGAAGGATGGCCTATAAGATTTTTGCGATCAATCCCGGTTCCACGTCCACCAAGGTGGCTCTCTTCCTGGGGGAAGAATGCCTCTTCAGCAAGAACATCTCACACAGCGCAGACGAACTCAAACAGTTCAAAGACATCTCCGCTCAGTATGAATACCGCACCCAGATCATCATGAACGAACTCGCTGCGGCTGGACAGACGCTGGATGATGCGGATGCTTTTGTCGGGAGAGGAGGCGGCCTGCTCTCCATGGAGGGCGGCACCTATGAACTGGACGAGCTTGTGCTCGAGCATGCCCGCACCTGCCGCAACGGTGTGGTGCATCCGGCATGCCTCGGACCTCAGATCGCCGACGCGCTGGCAAAGAAATACGGGAAACCCGCTTTCGTGGTGAACCCGCCGGATACCGACGAGTTCTGCGATCTGGCACGGATTACAGGCATCAAGGGTGTTTACCGCACCAGCCATCTCCATGCGCTGAACCTGAAAGAGACAGCAATCCGCCATGCCGCGTCTGTGGGAAAGAAGTACGAGGAATGCAATTTCATCGTCTGCCATCTTGGCGGCGGCGTTTCAGTCTCGGCCCACTGCAAGGGCAGGATGATCGATGGGAATGATATCGTGGGAGGAGACGGGCCCATGGCTCCGACCCGCTGCGGGACCGTGCCGGTCGTGGGTATTCTGGATTATATGGAATCCACCGGTACCGATGCAAAGTCCCTGCGCGCCATGTGCATGAAGTCCGGCGGCTTCGTCAGTCTGTGCGGCATCTCGGATGCGATCGAACTCACGAACCGCGCAAAAGCAGGGGATGCGGAAGCGGAGCGTGCCTGGAACGGCTTCCTCTATCAGACGGCCAAATATATCGGCGAAATGGCGGCTGTTCTGTGCGGCCATGTGGACGGGATCCTTCTCGGTGGCGGTATGGTGCACAACAAGGAGCTTGTGGAGTACCTGCGTGAGCATTGCGGCTGGATCGCGCCGATATTCCCGTATCCTGGAGAATTCGAGATGGAAGCCATGGCGGCCGGTGCCACCCGTGTGCTCGACGGGGAAGAGACCGTGAAAAAATACTCCGGTGAATCGGCCTGGTCAGGATTTGAGAAGTGAGAAAAGCTCCAAAAAGAAAAAGACAGTCCTTTTTAGGACTGTCTTTTCTGCTTTCTGAGTGATCAGTTGAACAGGCGCACTAGCCAGTTGAGTACGCTGCTGCGTACGGTGACGGTGCAGCTTGCCGTGGCGAAACCGTCCCTGGTGACGGCACTGATCACTGCCTGCCCTTTTCCCTTTGCGGTAACAGTTCCGGAATCATCCACCGCAGCTACGGCCGGATCCGAGCTGGACCATGTCAGCGCTTTTCCCGGAGCCTCTGCAGGCAGAACTTCGGCATGAAGCGAGAGGGTCCCGCCCACCTGAAGAAGAGCGGATTCCGGATCGAGTGTACAGGTCCGGGAAGCTGTGAGCGGTGGTATCTCTCGTTCTTCAAGCACCTCTTTGCATTTGCTGCAGCAGAGCTGTTCCCTGCCTGCCTTTTCATAATCGGGAGAACGCAGCGTCTTCCAGCTGCCGGGACTGTGGGCGGGAGGCGTCCAGTTTTCCACATAGGAATAGCCGCAGCGTGCACAGCGTACTTCGGTGAAACCCCAGCTTGAACAGCCGGAAGGAGTTACCGTCCTTTCCGGTTCAGGAGAAACGCAGGTCTCGGGGGAGAGGATTGTATCATACTCCCAGGTCTCCTGCCGCTCAAAACGATCCGTATTCCCGTGAAAGTAGGAAGGCATCTGCAGATATTCACCGAATGACGGACCGCAGTAGGCACGGCGGTCCGGATTATCTTCAAAAAAGCGGATGAAGCCCGTGATGATGTTGTCGCAGACCGAATCACCTTGGAATTCCATGCCGCAATGGTAGTACATCCCGATAAGACCGCCGTCGTGTACATAGCCGCGGCAGGAATCAAACCCGCGTATTGTCACATCGTTCCGGTCTGTATCCGCAAGTCCGCAGGCGAGGATACCGCCCATGAACTGCTCGCAGCGCGCAGCCGTATTCCGGTCTTCAAAGACGAGTTCCGTATCGGTCACGCAGTCGCGTACGATGCCGCAGCCGTAGCCGGCCACACCTCCGATCCCTGTCATCACACCGGAACTGATCAGCGAAATCCGTGCCTCGACCGTGCAGCCTGTCACAGAGCTGTGGTCGATATATCCTGCGATTGCTGCAGCAAAGCAGTGCTCGGAAGTCTCAATGGCCACGCGTTCACCCCGGAGGGTAAGGTTTTTCACTTCAGCCTCTTCCAGTGTGGAGAACAGCCCGGCAAACACTGTATCATAGGGCTTGAGATTGCCGTCGCGCGTGACGCGTACTTCTTCTCCGCAGGAGCTTACCGTGAGATTATAAAGCGTGTGTCCGCTTCCGTCGAAGCTGCCGCGAAAGGGCAGAGGCTGCCAGTCCAGCGCAGTCATGTCGATGTCTGCACCAAGGCGGTAGCTGCCCGCAGGATCGTCCCGTATGCTCAGCATCCCCTGCGCATCGGTGATGACGGTGACAGCCGGCGCTGCATCGGCTGAGACGCTGTTCGAAAGGAACAGAAGAAGGATCAGGAAAAGGGGAAGGATTCTTTTCATCGTTTTGACCTCGATGAAGTTTTTTCCTATCATACCACAGACAAAGCCAAATGGCACGGACAAGGAAAAGAAAAAGCTGTCCTTCCGGACAGCTTTTTCTCTTGGAGAAGTGATCCGCTCAGCAATAGATCGGATCGAGGACCGTGTCGATATAGTTTTTGGTGAGGAGCATGGTGGCCAGCGGATTGGGGGTCCCGTCGGACTCGATGCCGATCCAGCCTTTATGGCCGTACTCTTTCATCAGTTTCCACAGACCCGGGAAATCCACAAAGCCGGCGCCCGGCTCCCAGAACCAGCGGGTGCCGTCATCCGCGGACTCGGCACCGGCCTGGAAGCGCTCTTCATCGGAAGCAGCCTTTTTGGTGGTATCCTTCACATGGAAATATTGTACGCGCTCATGATACTTTTTGTAGAACTCGAGGATATCAATGCCCATAATGGAGACCTGGGCGGTATCCAGACAATAGAACACATAGCGCGGATCACACAGGTCGATGAACTTCTCGTGGTCATATTTGTTCACGGCGCACCAGAACTCGTTGTGGATCGAAGCTACGAGCCCCTTGTCCGCGGCCATGCGGCCCACTTCGTTCATGCAGGCTGCGGCATTGCGCAGCTGCTCGTCCGAGAGAGGACCGGTGCCGTAATACTGACCGCAGGGCTGGATGATCAGGTTCACACCGTCGCAGTCGGCCAGCGCATCCACCGCCTGACGCTCCAGAGCAAAGATGCGCTCGTGGTTGCGCTTGTCTTCCGAACCGATGTGGTGGCTGAACAGGCCGGAGATCTTTTCAATGCCGCGTTCATTGGCAAAAGCCTTGAAGTTTTTCATGCTGCCGAAGCAGTTGATCATGGTAGGGACCGTGAAGATCATGATCTCGATGCCCTTGAAACCGGCGCCGGCGTGGTAGCGAAGAATTTTGTCCCAATCCTGGAAATAATAGGAGTCATCAAAATCGCCCATGAACCACTCACTGAAGTTGGTTACTTTTTTGAAGTTGATGTTGCCCCACTGGTTCATCATGTAGGAATAGTTGATGTTTCTTTCGCTTGTATTCATGCCGTCAGACCTCCTTCGTGAGCTTGGTCCAGAACGTGCGGGTGCGAAGCACGGCACGGGGGACATTGGTGGTATAGCGCGGTTCAAGGACCACATAGCCCTGGAAATCCCGGCTCTTGAGCAGGCGGAGCACCCCGGCAAAGTCTACGTCGCCTAGGCCCAGATCACGGTAGAGTCTCTGCTGTGCGCCTTCCTGCGGGTATTCGGGAGTGGCGGTGGCATAGGCGCCGACCGTATCGGTATAGGCTGTGTCGTTGAGGAACACACAGCCCAGATCATCAAAGTGTTTATCAAGTACGTCAAGAGGATCCGAGCCGGCGATCTTCAGCATGGCGGTACTGGCTGTATAGCCGACGACCTGGCGGTCGAGTTTGCTGTAGAACGCGTCGAATTCAGGTCCGCGTGCAAGAGTCCAGAATTCATTGGTGACGCAGGTGCGGATACCTTTCTTCGCGGTCATTTCGCCGATCCTGTTCAGGCAGGCGGCGGCTTCATCCGCGAAACGCGCAAAAGCGGCGGGATCATCCCCGAGGTTGGCTTTGAGCGCGCCGATCGCAGGAGTAGGAGATACATTCAGGTAGGAACCCTTCAGACCGGCCAGCATGTCCGAGGCATCGTCGGCGTGATCGAAGAGAATGGGATAAAGATCCTCAAACTTTGCCCCGCTTTCAAACATATCCGCCAGCACAGCCTGTGCCGAAATGTTGAATGAACTGACGTTGCGGATGCCGCTTTCATTGAGAAACTTCAGATAGCCTTCGGCAGAACCGTATTTAGTGTTGATGGCGAGTGTGCAGCGCGGTGCGCCTCCACGTCCTACGTTGAACTGGTTGGGGACCAGCGTGAGCGAGATGGAGTCAAAACCGACGGCAGCAGTCCAGTCGGTGAGGTTTTCCCAGTACCATTTGTAGTTGAGGTACATGTTGTCCGCCAGGCTGGAATACATGTTGACAAGCTCGTAGCTTAAAGCAGTTTTCATCAAATAGCTCCTGTTTTTGTGTTAAAAAGTTTCCAAAGATCCGGAGAAAACTCCGGATCTTTGGAATCGATAGGCGTTGCTGTATCAGAGATTGAAGAGTACGGAGTTGATGATCTCCTGCAGATACTCTTCACGGCCGGAGGGAACCTTGGTATCCCAGCGCTCGCCGGCGGCTGCTTCGAGCTGATCGAGGGTGCACTTGTCAGCAAGGATGGCTTCGCCGACATCGCTCTTCCAGCTGGAGTATCTCTCCTCAACGAACTTGTCGAGACGGCCGTCTTCGATGAGAGCGGCAGCGGCGCGGAGACCGAGAGCAAAGCTGTCCATGCCGAGGATATGCGCATAGGCAATGTCCTCGGGAGTATAGGACTGACGACGAACCTTGGAGTCGAAGTTCAAACCGCCGGTGGTGAAGCCGCCGGCTTTGATGACTTCGTACATGGCCATGGTGCAGTCATACACGTTGGAGGGGAACATGTCGGTGTCCCAGCCGAGCATATCGTCGCCCTGGTTGGCGTCGACGGATCCGAACATGCCGTTGATGGCGCTGGTGCGGAGCTCATGCTGGAAGGTGTGCATCGCGAGAGTGGCGTGGTTGTTTTCGATGTTCATGCGGAAATCGTCCGCAAGGCCGTTGGCTCTCAGGAAACCGATCGCCGTGGCGGCATCGAAGTCATACTGATGCTTGGTGGGCTCTTTGGGTTTGGGCTCAATGTAGAAAACACCCTTGAAGCCCTTGGAGCGGGCATAGTTGCGGGCCATAGTGAGCAGGCGGGCAAGATTCTTGAGTTCAAAGTCCATGTCTGTGTTGAGCAGGGTATCGTAGCCTTCACGGCCGCCCCAGAACACATAGCCCTGACCGCCGAGTTTGATGGTAGCGTCGATCGCGTTTTTGATCTGTGCAGCAGCGCAGATGAAGGAGTCGACATTGGGAGATGTGCCGGCGCCGCTCATGTAGCGGGGATTGCTGAAAACATTGGCGGTGCCCCACAGCAGCTTGATGCCGGTCTCATCCATCTTTTTCTTGAGGTAGTCGGTGATATCGCTGAGGTTCTGCTTGAACTCGGCAAGGCTGTTGCCCTGCGGCGCGATGTCAACATCGTGGAAGCAGAAATACTCGATACCCAGCTTGGTCATCAGATCGAATGCAGCATCCGCTTTGGCATAGGCGCGCTCCATGGTGTCGGGCTTGCCGTAGGTGCGGTCAAGTGTTCCGGAACCGAAGGGATCGGTGCCGTCTGCATTGATGGTGTGCCAGTAGGCCATGGCGAAGCGGAGATGATCCTTCATCTTCTTGCCGAGAATGACCTCTTCGGGGTTGTAGAACTTGAACGCAAAAGGATTCTTGCTGTTTTTGCCTTCGTATTTTACCTGGGGAACGTTCTCAAAATAGCTCATAGTTTTCTCCTGTTATATAAATATTTGCTGGATTACAATAATGGTACGATCAGTCCGCGCTCTTGATGCCGCCGTACAGTTTTCTGTACTTTTCAGCTGTTGCCCGGTAGACATCGAAATGGGAGGGATCCGGCTCCGTCACGGTTTCAACGGCGCAGAGCCTGCCGGCTTCTTCGGCATCCCAGAGCCCGGCTCCGATGCCGGCGATGAGAGCGGCACCGTAAGCCCCGCCTTCGGCGCTGCCGAACGCAGTGACGACCGGCATCTCAAAAATGTCCGCGAGGATCTGACGCCAGATCTGCCCTTTGGCCCCGCCGCCGGACACGACCATGCAGTCCGGCTTTACAGGCTTGACTTCCTGGATCAGGTCATAGACCTGTTTGAGCGAAAAGGATACGCCCTCCATCAGGGCCCGGGTGAAATGGCCTTTACCCATGATGCCGGTGATGCCCGTGAAGCTTCCGGTAGCGGAAGAATCAAACAGGGGACAGCGTTCACCGCTCAGATACGGAAGGAAGATCAGTCCGTCGCTGCCGCAGGGAACCTTTTCCGCCATTTCATCCAGCTCGTCGAAGCTGTCGTTGGGGAAAAGGGAGTCTTTCAGCCACTGGAAGGAGCCGGCAGCGGAAAGGGTGCATCCGAAAGCCACATAGCTTCCGGGAAGGTTCCCGCAGAACATCTGAAGAAGACCGTCCTGGTTGAATCCGTATCCGGGAAGACTCATTGCCACAACACCTGAGGTGCCCACCGTGACGCCGATCTTGCTCTGATCGGTCAGGCCCATGGCGATCGTGGAGATAACGGCGTCTCCGCCGCCTGCGAATACGGGAACACCGGCAGGGATGCCGGTAAGAGCTTCCGCCTCCGCAGTGATCTCACCGGCTTTCTCGGTGGACTCCAGCGGTTTCACAAAGAAGGAGGGGTCCAGTCCGACCTTTTCGATCAGGTCTGTTGCCCAGGCCCGCTTTTCCACATTGAAGAAGCCGGTTCCGGAAGCATCGGAAACATCCGTGATCAGAGCGCCGGTCAGTTTCAGGACGATATAGTCCTTGGGGTTGACGACCCGCCGGATCCTTGCATAGTTTTCAGGCTCGTTTTCCTTGACCCACAGGATCTTGCCGCCGGTGTACCCGGTGAGCATCATATTGTTGGTGTAGGTAAGAAGCCCGTCCAGACCGCCGGCTGCAGCAGTGATTTCATCACACTGCTTTTCAGTACGCTGATCATTCCAGAGAATAGCGGGACGGATCACGTTCAGATCCTTGTCCAGCGCGACCATGCCGTGCATCTGCCCGGACATGGATACACCGGCGATTTTGTCGGCAATGCCTGAGGTGACAGTCTTCAGTCCCTCGCAGACGCCATTCCACCAGTCCGCAGGGTTCTGCTCACTCCAGCCCGCCTGAGGACGGGAGAGGGGATACCCTACGGTTTTGGAAGCAGAGACTTTGCCTTCTTTGACGGCGATGATCTTGCATCCGGAAGTGCCGACATCAATACCGATTACATATTTATCTGCCATGTTCTGTGATCGCTCCGCGCGTCAGTCGTTGGCGAGGGCAGCGTCGAAAGCGACATCGGACTTGTCGAAGTCCATCCTGCGTACATACTCAAGAGACTCCGTCGCCCCGTGTACGCGCTCCATGCCGCTGTCTTCCCATTCCACGCTCAGAGGTCCCTTGTA
>JAEEGL016509242.1_pt1 | contig 12519 bp, 13 predicted proteins | sample 9134231 | NCBI WGS metagenome assembly JAEEGL01 (sample SAMN16246548, study PRJNA631951) | gut metagenome | biome: gut microbiome; feature: rumen; material: fiber-attached | host: Bos | place: Iran: Karaj | collected 2018-10
GAGGCCGTCGACATCGAGCAGAAGGATTCCTTCGCCGCCGGCGTGCTCTTCGCACGTACCGAAGGCATCATCCCCGCACCGGAGTCCTGCCACGCCATCGCCGCCACCATCAACGAGGCCCTGAAGTGCAAGGAGACAGGAGAGCAGAAGACCATCCTCTTCAACCTCTCCGGCCACGGATTCGTGGATATGGCAGCCTACGACAGCTATTTCTCCGGCGAGATGCAGAACTACCACGTCTCGGACGAGGAACTCGCCAAGTTCATCAAGAGCGCCGACGCGCTGAACCAGTAGGCGATGTGACCAGTAGCAGCAGCATGGTGATGGCGGCATTGACCAGAAGGTTCTCGAAGCCCATCTGGTAGCCGCCGAACCAGCGCTCGCTGTTGGCAGCAAGGATATAAGTCAGAAGCGGCGAAACGCCGCAGATGAACGGAACGATCGTGTCGCGGACCTTTCTCCGCGACACGATTCCGTATATGAACAGGCCGAGAAGGGGCCCGTAGGTGTATCCGGCAATGGTATATACGGCGTTGATGACGCTCTGGCTGCCGATGGCCCGGAACGCGCAGATTATCAGTCCCATGGCCACGGCGTTGAGGATGTGCAGGCGGAAGCGGACGGAGTCCAGCTTCCGCCCCCTGTCGCGGCGGTCGGCCTTGAGGATGTCGAGCGTCATCGACGAAGTGAGGGCGGTCAGGGCCGAACCGCTGCTGCTGAAGCCCGCCGCGACGAGGCCCAGCACGAACAGGACCCCCACTACCGGAGGCATGTACTGGGTCGCGATGGTCGGGAAAAGGTTGTCGGCAACGGGAACGTCCAGCTGCAGCGAGGCCTTCATCATGTAGAGCAATACGCCTAGCGCAAGGAAAAGCAGGTTTACAGGCAGGAATGCCACACCGTAGGAGAGTACGTTCTTGCGCGCCTCCCGCAGGTTCCTGCAGGAGAGGTTCTTCTGCATCATGTCCTGGTCGAGCCCCGTCATCGCCACGGTGGTGAACAGTCCGGCGAGGAACTGCTTCCAGAAGAAACGCTTGTCGTTGACATCGTCGAAGAACCAGGTGCGGGACATCGGACTGTCCTTGACGGCTGCGCACATGCCCCGGAAATCGAAGCCCATCTGCTTGGCTATCATCCAGATACAGAGTATGACCGTACCCACCATTGCGAGTGTCTGCAGCATGTCTGCCCATACCAGCGTCTTCACTCCTCCGCGGAAGGTATAGCCCCAGACAATGAGCATCGTCACGGCTACATTTGCCCAGAAAGGCACCCCGAGCGAGTCGAAGAGAATCAACTGGAGGATGGATGCGGTCAGGTACATCCGCACTCCGCAGCCGAGGTATTTCGAGACAAGGAACAGGACCGAGCCGGACAGGCGGCTGCGCCCGCCGAAACGTCCCTCCAGATAGCCGTAGATGCTGGTCATGTCCAGCCTGTAGTACAGGGGCAGAAGCACGTATGCAATGACAACGTATCCGGCGATGAAGCCCAGGACCATCTGAAGGTAAGAGAACAGCGAAGCCTCGACCATTCCGGGCACCGACACGAAGGTCACGCCGGAAATCGAGGTTCCGACCATCGAGATGGCCACTATCCACCAGGGCGACTTGCGGCCTCCGTTGAAAAACTCTTTTCCCCGTGCCGCATTCCTGCGTCCGGCCGTAAGGGCGCTGACGAGGAAGAGCACGAGGAAATAACAGAGGATGACTGCCAGTACCGCCCCCGTCTTCATGGTTTATTCCATGACGGGAAGGAGGGACGAGTACCCTCCGTCGTGGTATAGGTTCTGCATCGTCACCTTGCGGGTGAGATCGGAGAAGAGCGTGATGACATAGCCGGCGCAGTCCTCCGCCGTGGCGTTGCCCAGCGGAGAGATGCGGTCGGCATATCCGACCATGTCCTTCATCCCGTCGATGCCCTGTCCTGCCGTGGTCATGGTGGGGGACTGGGAGACGGTGTTGATGCGGACGTGCTTCTCCCGGCCGTAGAGCAGGCCGAAGTTGCGGGTGATGGACTGGAGCATGGCCTTTGCGTCGGCCATGTCGTTGTATCCGGGCATGGCGCGGTCCGCAGCGATGTAAGTCAACGCCACTACCGACCCCCATTCATTCAGCGCATCCTTCTTGTAGAGCGTCTGGAGGAGTTTGTGGAAAGACAGGGCTGAAATGTCCACGGTCTTCTGGAAGAAGTCGTAGTTCACGTCGGTGTATGCGCGTCCCTTACGTATGTTCGGGGACATCGCCACGGCGTGCAGGACGAAATCGAACCTGCCGCCGAAATGCTCCATCGTGCCGTCTACGAGTGTCTCGAGGTCCGCCACTGAAGTGGCGTCGGCCGGGATCACGACGGTGCCGCACTGCTCCGCAAGGCGGTTGATCTCGCCCAGGCGGATGGATACGGGAGTGTTGGTAAGGACGATTTCCGCGCCTTCCGCCACTGCGAGCTCCGCGACCTTCCATGCTATGGACTTGTCATTCAAAGCTCCGAATATCAGGCCTTTGCGGCCTTTTAACAATTGATGTGACATATCCTATTCCTTTGGTACGATAAAGAATGAAAGGTCGCCCTTGCAGGCGAGCTGCCCATCGACGGTGGCTTCGGCATCGACGACGATGACGGTGCTGCGCTTGACCTTCAGGCTTGCGTTCACAACCACGGTGTCTCCCGGTTTGACCACCCTCTTGAAGCGTATCTTGTCGAGCCCGGCGTACAGGGGAAGCTTGCCTTCCAGTTCGTCCTTCATCAGAAGGATGCTGCCCTGGGCCATGATTTCACAGAGGATCACGCCGGGGACTATGGGGTTGCCCGGAAAATGGCCGTTCACGAATCCTTCCTTTCCGGTCACGGTGTACTCGGAGACCACATGGTTTTCCCCGACTATCTCGGAACGGTCCACCAGAAGCATCGGCTCGCGGTGGGCCATGTATTTCTTGAGTTCTTCCCTTTCCATCTTTTTCAGATAATCTTAGTAAAGTTAATCAAAATTAATATCAATCCAAGTCAATACTTCCTCATCGCAAGACAGACATTGTGTCCGCCGAATCCGAGGGAATTGCTGAGGGCGATGTTGATGCCGGCGCGGCGTGCGGTGCCTGGCACGTAGTCCAGGTCGCACTCGGGATCGGGATCCTGCAGGCCTATGGTAGGCGGCAGGATGCCTTCACGGAGGGCCATCACGCAAGCTATGGCCTCAGCGGCTCCCGTCGCGCCTATCATGTGGCCGGTCATCGACTTGGTGGAACTCACCGGCACTTCGTAAGCCTTCTCTCCAAGTGCCTGCTTGATGGCAAGCGTCTCGGACCTGTCGTTCATGATGGTTCCTGTCCCGTGGGCGTTGATATACAGTGAATCCTTCCCAGCATCGTATCCCGATTCCCTGAGAGCCATGCTTATCGCAAGCGCGGCGGCCTTGCCGTCGGGACTCGGCGCGGTGGCGTGGTAGGCGTCGCAGGTCGCGGCGTATCCGGTGACCTCAGCAAGTATTTCCGCGTTGCGCGCCACTGCATGACCGTATTCCTCAAGTACCATCACTGCGGCGCCTTCCGCCAGCACGAAGCCTTTGCGCCCGGCGTCGAACGGGATAGACGCCCTTGCCGGGTCATCGGCGGTCGACAGCGCCTTTGCGCTGGCGAAACCGCCGATGACGAGAGGGTGTATGGCCGCCTCGGCGCCGCCGCTTATCACGGCGTCAGCGACGCCGGAAGCGATGGCACGGTATGCCTCACCAAGGGAGTTGGTGCCTGTGGCACAGGCCGTTACAGTATTGACACAGGGACCCTGGGCATTGAAACGGATCGCTACATTGCCCGCTCCGATGTTCGAGATCATCGTAGGAATGAACAGCGGCGATACGCGGAAGGCACCTTCCTCGAGCAGGACCTTGGTCTGGTTCACAAAGGTGGTGAGTCCTCCGACGCCGCTCCCGATGTAGACCCCAAGCCTTTCCGGCTTGATATTCTCTCCCGCGACCAGCCCGCTCGCCGCCATTGCCTCCACGGCTGCGGCAAGCGCATAGCGGCTGAAAGGGTCGTTGCGGCGGACCTCCACCCTGCTCAGTCCATGGTCCAACGGGTCGAATCCCTTGACCTGCCCCACTATGCGGGTGGGAAGGTCGAACTCTTCGTAACCTTCCAGCCAGCCGATTCCGAGGCGGCCCGCCTTCAGGCTCTCCCAGAATTCCCCGGTCGAATTGCCTACGGGCGAGATAACACCTGTTCCTGTTATTACTACTCTGCGCTTTGTCATCTGTCTATTTGTACATGAAACGCCGGATGCTGCCCTTAGGGGTCTTGGAGAAGGGCTCGAAACGGAGTTCGAAGTCGTTTACGGAGGAATAGGAAGGAAGTTTCGCGTTGAGTGCCACGATGTTCTGGCGCATAATGGCGTCCAGACCGTCGGCCCCGAGGCCGGCCTTGTCGAGGGCGTTCATGTCGGGGACTATCAGGGCGATGATGCGGTGCTCGCGCTGCAGGACGATGGACTCGGCCACGTAAGGCAGTTCGTTGAGCACGACCTCGATCTCCTCGGGATATACGTTCTGGCCGTTCTCGGTCAGTATCATGTTCTTGGAGCGTCCGAGCAGGAAGACGTTGTTGTCCTTGTCCACCGTGCCTATGTCTCCGGTGCGGAACCATCCGTCCCTGAGCACCTCGGCAGTGGCTTCGGGGTTCTTGTAGTATCCGCAGAACACGACGTCGCCCTTTACGTATAGTTCGCCTGCGATGTGCTCAGGGTCGGGGGAGTCGATGCGGACTTCCATCACCTCGGGGATGTATTCGCCGCAGGACTTGGGAACGTATTTGCCCAGCTTGCCGTAGGAAACGATAGGGGCCAGCTCCGTCAGTCCGTAGCCGGTGATGAACGGCACCTTGAGCTTGTATACGAACAGGGATTCGACCTCGGACGGGATGGCGGAACCTCCGGTCGCGAAGACTTCGATATTGCCTCCCATGGCCGCCATCAGCTTGTCGTGCAGCATCTGGCAGAATTCGGGATTATTCTTGTAATCAGCGAGTTTCGCCTTGCCCTCGACGGTGTTGATGTCGGCTCCGAGGACATATTCCGCGAACTTGACGAAGATGAGCGGCACTCCGTAGAAGATGTTGGGCTTGACATCCATCAGCGCCTGCTGGACGTTCATCGGGATGGGAGGGACTCCCAGCACGGTGACGTGCATTCCTATGGTCAGGGGGATGACCACGTCGCACATGAGGCCGAAGCTGTGGGCGTGAGGCAGGAGGCTCAGGTAATTCCCTCCGCGGTGGAACGGGAAGCCGGGGGTGATGGCCTGGACGTTGGCCGTGTCGTTGCGGTAGGTCAGCATGACGCCCTTCGGGTTGCCCGTCGAACCTGAGGTATAGAGGATGGCGCAGATGTCGTCGAGGTCCACGTCGATGACGCTGAAATCGGTCGGCTTCATTCCTTCGGGATACTTTTCGGCAAGGAGCGCAGGCCCCTCGGCGTAGATGGCGTCAACGCCGTTGCGACTGGCGAGGATTTCGCCGGAGATGCAGTCGATGACGCAGAGGACCTGGGGCATCTGTCCGAAGTCCATCGCATCGAAGGTGCGCTTTTCGGTATAGAGGATCTTGCTGTCGGAGTGGTTGACGAGCTTCTGGGTATCGGCGGGGGTGAATGCGTTGTAGAGTTCCACTGCCACGTAGCCCTTGCTCACTGCAGTGTAATACAGGGATGCTCCCATTGCACAGGGACGGGCATTGATGGCAATCTTGTCGCCGCGCTTCAGACCTGCCTTCTTCCAGACCAGGTCCAGGGTCTCTATGCGTTCTGCGAGTTGTCCGTAGGTGATTGTGGACTTGCGCCAGTCGCTGAGTGCGGGGCGGTCCCAGTTCTCGCGGACGGCGCCCTCGAACAGCTTGATGAAATTGTCGATCTTGATCATTTTTGCTGATTTTTTGTATAGTTTTCAAGCAAATATACTTTATGGATACTTTCGGGGGCGGTTTCAGGGGTGAAATGGCGCTATGTTTGGCGGAATCGGGACTTTTGTGGCCTTTTCGTATGTCCTGGCGGTTAAAAACTGAACCCGGCCGGTGTCCCTTTCTGACGGATTTGTTATATTTGTATGATGTGAATCATTATTTATGAAAAAGTTCAAATTCAAGAAATATCTCATCATAGCGGCGGCGGTGGTCGTCGCCCTGGTGGCGCTGCGCCTCATCTTCCACAGGGAAACCCTTTGGATAGGACTGCTGCTCATGCTCACCGGCATCATTTCCTTCCTCGTGTGGAAGGCTTTCGTCCAGAACGGGCGCGAGGACCTTCAGCGCTCCGAACGCAAGGGCAAGGCCCTGGAGGAGGAGGTCGCGAATCTCAGGAGGCAGATCGCCGGACTGAGCCGCGAACTTGAGGAGAAGTCCCGTTCGCCCATAAACGTGGTGGAACTGTCTCCCATCCTGCACGTGGCGGTGATGAATATCGATTCCTCGTTCGTCCGCACCTTTATCCGCGAGGACGAAGAGAACGGCCTGACCTTCAACGGCGCCCTCAGGGCAGACATCTGCGCCGAGTACGGTATAAAGCTGGAGGAGGTGGGATTCCGCTACGACGCTGACACCAATTCCCTGTTCCTGGCCAATTTCCATCCGGGTCTCATCTCGTTTTCCAAGAAGCAGCTGAACTGGGAGATTGCCAACAGCTATGCCTCCAGGAGCATCCTCGGGAAGCATTTTTCATCCGCAAGCCATCCGGCCGCCAAGGCATTCACGGCGAAAATGTGCAAGGAATTGCGGGACGGTCTCGAGAAGGAGATCGACGAGCGCAAGATTGCGGAGTTCGAGTGGCTGTCGCCGATGATATCCCAGCAGGTGACTGACATGCTGAAGATGCTCGTGGGCCGTCCCGGCCTGAGCGTCATTACAATGGAGGGCCGTCCGGAGGGCGATTACCTTTCCTTCCCCGAGTTCCGCAAGCAGATGGCGGCACAGTCCGTTCCCCAGATAGAAGAAAACTGACATTATGGTATACTCTGATTTCAAAGGCCTCCGGCTCTCGAAACTCGGTTTCGGGGCCATGCGGCTGCCGCTTCTGGCCGACGGCAAGACCATCGATTCCGCCACCGTTTCGGAAATGGTTGCCTATGCCATGGAGCACGGCATCAATTATTTCGATACGGCTTTCCCTTACCATGCCGGTTTCTCCGAAATAGTGCTTGGGGAGGCGCTGAAAGCATATCCCCGCGACAGCTGGTATTTCGCCGACAAGTTCCCGGGGCATCAGCATCATCTGGGAATGACTCCGGCAGAAGTCTTCGAAAAGCAGCTGGAGAAGTGCGGGGTTGATTATTTCGACTTCTATCTCCTGCACAACGTCTGCGAGAACAGCCTGGACAACTATTTGGATCCTTCAAAAGGCATCGTGGACTATTTCGTGGAGCAGAGGCGTCTGGGACGCATCAGGCACCTGGGCTTTTCGTCCCATGCCGACCTGGATGCCTTGCAGGCGTTTCTCGATTCTCCATACGGGGCGGAGATGGAGTTCTGCCAGATTCAGCTCAACTATCTGGACTGGACGTTGCAGAAAGCTTCGCAGAAGTGCAAGCTGCTCAACGACAGGGGATTGCCGATATGGGTAATGGAGCCGCTGCGCGGCGGGCGCCTCGCAGCCTTAGGCGAAGAGGCCGACGCCGCGCTCAAGGCCCTGCGGCCGGACGAGTCCGTGGCCGCCTGGGCCTTCCGCTGGCTCCGCTCCGTCCCGGGCGTGACGGTCATCCTCAGCGGCATGTCCAGTCCGGAGCAGATGGCGGACAATGTCCGCACTTTCGAGTCCGACAGGCCTCTGTCGGAGGCGGAGGAGGCCGTGCTCATGGACGCGGTGGCGCCCCTGCGCTCACGCGTCCCCTGCACGGCCTGCCGCTACTGCTGCGACGGATGCCCGATGGAGCTGGACATCCCCATGCTCATCGCAGCCTACAACGACCTTTCCCTGGGCTTCAACTTCACGCCCGTAATGCGGCTTGAGGCCCTTCCGGAAGACAAACTTCCTTCTGCCTGCCTCGCCTGCGGGGCATGCGCGGAAATCTGCCCTCAGGGCATACCTATCCCGGATATACTCGCGGAGCTTTCCGAGCGTTATGCTTCGATGCCGAAGTGGTCTGACATCTGCCGCCAGCGTGCAGAGGAGGCAGCTAGGATGAATGATAAAGGATAATGCCATGGCTATACGTCTCGATTTAGTCGAAAAGAAACGGAACCTCTTCTGCGAGAGCAAGTTCTGGGGAGACCCGGACATGCCTGAAGACATGCAGTACCCTATGCTGGACGGCCGTCCCCTGACATTCCTGTGCCAGTTGGACTGCTATGACATCGCCCCTCTCGATCCGGAAGGCGTCCTTCCGCACGACGGCATGCTGTATTTCTTCGCCGACATAGATGACCTGCTGGGGTACGACACGGGCATCCGCCACGAAGCGGGTGAGTGGCCCAAGGGCCATGCCCTTGTCAAATATACCAAGGCTGTCAACATGGAGACTTTCAAGAGCCAGGTCCAGGTAGACGAGGACGACGAACCGATTGCGCAGAAGGCCGTCGCCCTGGCCTTTTCGGCCTGCGACGGCTCCTTCGGGGGCCTGCGCCTGCTAGGCGACGCACCCGATGGGTACGTCACCTTGCTGCAGGTCCCGCTGGACCCGCAGCGCACGCTCCGCTTCGAGATCAAGTCCTCCGATCTCGGCTACGGCAACTGGAAGAAAGCCAGATTTGTTTTGGTACTAAGCTGATTTACAGTTTGATAAGTCCCAGTCCGGGGCGGTCGGGCAGAACCATCCGGCCGTCCCGGACCGTCATTCCCTCGAAACGGTCGTTGGAGATGAGGAGATTGCCGTCGAGGTCGGCGAAATCGACGGCGGGAGACAGCTGCGCAGCCGCAGTGCAGGCGCAGGATGTCTCGGTCATGCATCCTATCATCACGCGCATTCCTTCTGCCCTGCCGTAATTGAGCATTTTCCAGGCTTCGCGCATGCCTGTGCATTTCATCAGCTTGATGTTGATGCCGTGGAATGCACCCTTGATGGCGGGGATGTCGCGAAGGCGCTGGATGCTCTCGTCGGCGAAGATGGGGAGGGGACTGCGCTCGGTGATCCAGGCTATGTCGTCCAGATGGTCTATGGCCATGGGCTGCTCGACCATCACCACGCCGTGCTCCTTGAGCCAGTATATTTCGTCCAGGGCCTTGCTGCGGTCTTTCCAGCCCTGGTTGGCATCGACCGCCAGGGGAAGGTCCGTGACCGAGCGGATGGTATTGATCATTTCCTCGTCGGTATCCAGTCCCACCTTGACTTTCAGGATGTTGAAACGTCCGGCGCACTCGAGCGTCTTCTCCCGCACCACCTCCGGGGTGTCTATGCCGATGGTGAAGGTCGTGCTGGGCGCCTTGGCCGCATCGAGGCCCCAGAGGCGCCACCACGGCTGGCCTATGAGCTTGCCGACAAGGTCGTGGAGGGCTATGTCCACTGCAGCCTTCGCGGGAGCGTCGCCTTCGGAAAGGGAGTCGACGTAAGCGAGGATGTCCTCCAGCTGGAACGGGTCGCTGAACTGCCCGAGATCGACTTTCTCAAGGAATGCGCAGACGCTTTCGACGGTATGGCCGAGATACGGCGGCATCGAGGCTTCGCCGAAGCCTACATAGCCGTCATACTCGATTTCGACCTGGACGTCAGGAGTGGTCGTGCGCGAATACGAAGCGACGGTGAAGGTATGCTGCAGCTGCAGTTCGTACGGGAAGAAACTCAGATGCATGCGTGCTTTACCTCCGACTCTGCCCATGTCATACGGCCCGTTCCCGTCGGCCTTTTTCGAGCCCATGCATCCTGCCAGCCCGGCTCCGAGTCCTGCCAGCGCCGTCGTCCTTATGAAGTCCCTGCGTTTCATGCTGTACTGTGTTTGTTCCTGCGAATATACGTGAAAATCTCTTATCTTTGTGCTGTCGCAAAAGCAAATGATGCCATGGCACAGGAGATTGAAAGAAAATTCCTCGTAACGGGCGACTTCATGCAGGATGTCTTCCGCTCGTATCGCATAACACAGGGGTATATAAGCCGGACGCCCGGGCGTACCGTGCGCGTACGCGTCAGGGACGACAAGGGCTTCCTGACCATCAAGGGACCATCCTTCGACGGAGGCCTTTCACGCTTCGAGTGGGAGAAGGAGATTCCGGCAGGCGAGGCGGAGGAACTCCTCGCCCTCGCCGAGCCGGTCGTCATCGACAAGACGCGGCATCTTATCAGGAACACTGACGGGGTGCATACCTGGGAGGTGGACGTGTTCCTCGGGGCCAACAAGGGCCTCGTGCTCGCCGAGATCGAGCTCGGCGAGCCTGACGAGCCCTTCGACCGCCCCTCCTGGCTCGGCCCCGAAGTCACCGGCGACCGTCGGTACTACAATTCTTATCTTTCGCGTACGCCGTTTACCGTCTGGTGACCTTCTCCCCGAATACGCACCAGCGTACGAAGGGGATGCGGTGCAGCACCTCATACAGGAGCGGGGAGAATGTGAATACCGCTACGAATAGTATAAGGTACATCGCCACCGGAGGGAGGTTGGTATAGGTCTTCATCATGTAGCCCAGGGAAGCCACTACCAGGTAGTGGACGATGTATATCCCGTAGCTGCTTCTGGTCATATACCACGCGAAAGGTCCGGTCCTGTCGAAACATGCCTTGAACCATGCCATCATGGCAAGACACATCATCCATCCATAAAGGCAGTTGAGGGGGCTTCCCAGATACTGCGGCGAGGTATTGTCCTGTCCGAACGTCGTGGCTATCAGTACCGAACCGGCTGCGATGGCGCAGAGCATCAGCGGAATCCATACCTTGGACAGGCGTTCCTGCACTTCATCGTGCGAGAATACGAAATAGCCCAGAAGGAACGGGATCAGGTAGAACAGCGGCTTGTACAGGTTCAGCAGCCCGTCTGCGGATTCGGGACGGGGATCCATCACCAGCGTATGCTCTCCCGCCCAGAAAAGAATTCCGAGCAATATGACAGGGACGATGCCGGCCTTGCCGCACCAGTCCCAGAACCTGTCCTTTCCGTCAAGTTTCCGAACTAAAAGCAGCACAAGGCTCAGCAGCCACAGTACCTGAACGAACCAAAGCGGACCCGTGCCGCTGAAGGCCATCAGGAAATACTTCGCAATGAGGGGCATGCCGTCGAAAATGCTTGTCCTTGCAGCCACTGCTGTATTGAAATAGCCTGTCATCCAATGGAATACCAGCAGGCCGACGGTTCCGGGCACAAGCAGCTTGCGCGTGCGTGCCCTGAACCATTCCCTGCCCGTCCTGCGCTGCAGGGCGTATCTTGCACTGATGCCCGCCAGCAGGAACAGCAGGGGCATGAACCAGGGATACAGGATGTACATTACGACATCCTGGTACTGCGGATGCCCGGGATAATCCCCGAAGCCTCCGATGCCGCCGAATACTCCCTTGTTGTTATAGAAATAGATGACGTGATAGAGGAGCACCAGGAGCACGGTCACCCAGCGCAGGTTGTCGATCCAATGCTTCCTCATTTCGTAAGGCCCTCCATCGCCTGGTCTATCGCCGTCTGGAAGATTTCTGTCTTCAGCATGGCCATTCCTTTCTGGTCTCCCAGCAGTATAAGGGCATCGCCCGGATTGATGCCGTATACTTTTCGGGCATCCTTCGGGATGACGATCTGTCCCTTGTCCCCCACCTTCACTACACCGAAGATGTATTTGCCGTCTTTTTCCTGCATAATGTATGAAAAGTTAGAAATTTCCCACAAATATAACGATAATTCTGTATATGGAAAGCATTATAGAAAACATTTTTTTACAATGGGATATCGTTCGGGAAACGCCCGAAGGATATGGCGCTTTCCGGGTCATCGTTCGGGAAATGCCCGAAGGATGTGGCGCTTTCCGGGTCATCGTTCGGGAAACGCCCGAAGGATATGGCGCTTTTCGGGTCATCGTTCGGGAGACGCCCGAAGGATATAGCGTTTTCCGGGTCATCGTTCGGGAAACGCCCGAAGGATGTGGCGCTTTTCGGGTCATCGTTCGGGAAATGCCCGAAGGACATGGCGCTTTCCGGGTCATCGTTCGGGAAACGCCCGAAGGATGTGGCGCTTTCCGGGTCATCGTTCGGGAAACGCCCGAAGGTTACTAGAGAGTTAAGATGCTGGAACAGGGATGTCGGTTTTGTCCCTTGTAGAGGGTGATACGATGGCTGGTTGGAAGTGTCTGGGAGTGACTGTGTCGTGGGAGAGGGGATGGAGGGGGAGAGGTAAACGAAAAGCTACCCCTTGGTTTGAGGGGTAGCTGATACGGTATCTGCTTGGTGGACAGGCAATCAGTTGCCGTCCATCAGCATGGGACTAGAAGATTTCCTCGGTAGGCTCGCGGTAGTCGTCGATGGTCGGGGCCGGGGTCTCGCGCTTGGGACCGAAGGTCCTGCGGGGACCACGGTCGCCGCCGCGCTCGCCGCGGTCACTGCGCTCAGGACGCTCGGGGCGCTCGCCGCGCTCGGGGCGC
>JAEEGL016732528.1_pt1 | contig 12519 bp, 14 predicted proteins | sample 9134231 | NCBI WGS metagenome assembly JAEEGL01 (sample SAMN16246548, study PRJNA631951) | gut metagenome | biome: gut microbiome; feature: rumen; material: fiber-attached | host: Bos | place: Iran: Karaj | collected 2018-10
CAGGTCGCAAGATGGGGCGGTGAGGAATTTCTCTTTGCTTTCGAGGAAATGAAGATAGAAAAAGCCTCAGCTGAGCTTGAGGCTTTGCGTAAAGAGATCGAACAGACCCCCATTCAATTCAAGGATTACGACTTTAAGGTGACCATGACATTCGGAATGGAGGAATACAATCCCCGTATGGGTATCGAAGCTACGATCAACCGCGCCGACAACAAGCTTTATGAAGGCAAGACCGGCGGAAGGAACCGTGTAGTGGTTTAAGCCTTCACCCTCCTGTATCTTAAGAAATTATACTCAAGATTGAAATATGTCTGCTCCTCCCCTTCATCGGTAAGCTTCCATGAAGGATCATTATCAAGATCATGGAAATATGCATCCGCTTCATACTCATGATCTATTTTGGTAACTATAGCGGTATCGCAATACGGAAGCATCTGCTCATAAACACTTGCTCCGCCAATAATATAAACATCATCGGGATCATATTTTTTGGTTTCTTCAAGAAGCTCTTCAACAGAATGCACAACGAGCGCATCCTTTACTGTATAAGACTCGTCCCTTGAAAGTATGATGTTTACACGGTTTTTAAGCGGCTGTTTTCCAGGGAAAGTATCAAGTGTCTTTCTTCCGAGAACGACTACCTTGCCTGTTGTTTCCTGACGGAACGCTTTATGATCTGCAGGAATACTTACAAGCAGCTCTCCCTTATAACCTATAGCCCAGTTTTTATCCACAGCTACGACTAATTTCATGCTTTTTACCTGCCTTCCTGTTTTACGGCTGTGATTATCTCATGTAAAAAAGAAAAATACAACCGCATTGTAAATCTGCTATAATAGAAAAATAACCATTGAGGGAGGTTAATCACAATGACGATCATTAAAGCTTTCTGCATTGCATTATCAACCTATTCCAGGATCCCGATGCCAAAATTTGAATGGAAAGGCCGTGAAATAAAGCTTGCGGTCATATTCTTTCCGATAATAGGCGTCATTGTCGGGCTTGCAGAATATCTTCTCTATATGCTCTTCAAAAGAGTCGATCTTCCCGTATTCCCCATGACTGTGATGTGCTGCGGCATACCGGTTCTGATAACTCGCGGCATCCATCTGAACGGTTACATGCATACGCTTGATGCTTTAAGCTTCAAAGGAAGCCATGAGAAAAAGCTTGAGATAATGAGAGATCTTCATGTAGGCGGCTATTCTGTTATAAGGATGTTCCTCTTTGTAGGCGGTTTTGCATCTGCAGTTTATCTGCTCCTTTACTATTCATTCGATCATTCGCTCATATCTTATATGCAGAGTGACTTTCTCATCGGAGGCTCTGCTATACCGCCAACTGTTGCTCCATATACCATTGAAGAAATAGTTTATGTATGGGCTATGAGTTTTGTGCTTTCAAGACTTATGAGTGCAATTTCCATAGTAACCTTCCCCTTCACGGATAAGAGCGGTCAGATGTACGCATTCTCCGGAAGAGATGAAAGCGGAAAGATAAACAAGACTGCTTTTATATGTCTTGTTGTAGAAGAGATCATAGTTCTTGCAGCAATGCTGTTTATCAATCCGGTTGCAGGCGGCGTGCTCATCGCAACAAGTCTACTGGCATTCATATTCTACTGGATCAGCTGTAAGAAGGGCTTCGGCGGATTTACAGGCGATCTTACCGGATGGTTCCTTTGCCTCTCTGAATTCTGGATGACTATAGCGGCAGCAGTTTTAGCTATTATAATGTAATACAAAAACAATCAAAAAAGCACCCGCGGAGGACTTTAAAGATCCCGCGGGTGTTTCTTTTTTGAGTTTCAGATTGCTACCGGTATATTCTCTATCTGAGGTTCATGCTCATAACCTATGAGCTTAACATCATCCCTTGTGAATTCATAGAAATCGTGAATATCCGGATTCAGCCAGAACTCCGGTGCCGGATGAACCGGTCTCTTGATCAGTTCCTTTACTATATCGACATGTCTGTCATAGATATGCGCATCTGCGATCACATGCACAAGTTCCCCGACATTCATATCACAGACCTGGGCAAGCATATGAACAAGCACTGCATACTGTACAACATTCCAGTTATTAGCCGTAAGTACATCCTGCGAACGCTGGTTGAGTATAGCATTAAGCGTAAGCCTGTCCTCACCCTTCTTCTGAGTCACGTTAAATGTCATGCTGTATGCGCAGGGATAAAGATGCATCTCGGACAGATCGGCATGCACATACATATTGGTCATGATGCGTCTGCTGAACGGGTTATTCTTCAGGTCATATATAACCCTGTCAGTCTGATCCATCATCCCTTCTTTGTATTTGTGCTTAACGCCCATCTGATAGCCGTAAGCCTTACCTATTGAACCGCTCTCGTCAGCCCATGAATCCCAGATATGACTGTGAAGATCATGGATATCATTTGATTTTTGCTGCCAGATCCAAAGCATCTCCTCCGTAGCCGACTTTATCGCAGTTTTCCTTAAAGTGATCACAGGGAATTCCTTCCTGAGATCATAGCGGCTAACCACGCCGAATTTTTTTATGGTATAGGCAGGAGTACCGTCCTCCCAGTGAGGACGAACTTTCTCACCTTCAGTACTGGTGCCGTTTTCTATAATATCCGTGCACATATCTATGAAAATCTTATCTGCCATGCTCATAACTTATACCCTCACTTTAAACAAGATCTGCGATATCGTAGATCAGCTGCTCTGTATCCGCCCATCCGAGGCAGGGATCGGTGATCGATTTACCGTATATGCCCTCTCCTATCTTCTGAGCGCCTTCTTTGATATAGCTTTCTATCATAAAACCTTTAACGAGTTTTTTGATATCTGCATTGATACGCCTTGAATGAAGCACTTCCTTTACAATACGCTTCTGCTCTAAAAAACGCTTTCCGGAATTTGCATGATTAGTATCTATAATGCAGCACGGATTTATGACATCAGCCTCCGCATAGAGTTCCATAAGAAGTGCCAGATCCTCATAGTGATAATTCGGTATTGACCTGCCGTGTTTGTTCACTGCACCTCTGAGTATAGTATGCGCATATGGATTACCGGATGTGCTGACTTCATATCCTCTGTAGATAAACGAATGAGGATGCTGGGCAGCATGTATGGAATTAAGCATAACCGACAGGTATCCGCTTGTCGGATTCTTCATACCGGCAGGAACATCGAAACCGCTTGCTGCAAGTCTGTGCTGCTGGTCCTCTACTGACCTTGCTCCGATCGCTACATATGAGAGGATATCAGATACATACATCCAGTTTTCGGGATACAGCATCTCATCGGCACTTGTCAGACCTGATTCCTCCATTACGCGGATATGCATATGCCTCATTGCAATAAGGCCTTTAAGGAAATCGGGGGCCTCTGTCGGATCAGGCTGTGATGATATTCCCTTGTATCCGTCTCCCGTTGTACGGGGCTTGTTGGTATACACTCTGGGGACAAGTATCACCCTGTCCTTAACTTTGTCATATATAGATGCAAGACGGTTGGTATAATCAACCACCGCCTCCTCATTATCCGCGGAACAAGGTCCTATGATAACGAGAAATTTATCGGATCTGCCCGTAACCACATCACATATTTCACGATCACGCTCTTCCTTAAGAGCTTTAAGTTTCGAGGGTACAGGATACTGTTCCTTGATCTCCTCCGGCGTGGGAAGTTTCTTTTTGAATTCGAATGACATTTTATTGATCCCTCCAAAAGCAGGATAGTATGCAAGCCTTTAATACTTTACCATAACGGTGTTGCAGCCGCAAGCAAGGTTTTCTTTATAGGAATTACGAAGCAATTTCTATAAAGAAAAAAAGACCGGCGCCAGAGGGGGCACCGGTCTAACGTATCTGAAAATTACCCTCTCGGGAAATTTTTAGCATAAACTTCGCGAAGCTTGTTCTGAGACATGTTCGCGTATATCTGAGTCGTTGAGATATCGGAGTGTCCGAGCATTTCCTGTACCGAACGAAGATCCGCACCGTTCTCAACAAGATGAGCCGCAAATGAATGACGCAGTGTATGCGGTGTAATATCAGAGGTGATTCCGGCCTTTCTTGCATAATATTTCACAAGTTTCCAGAATCCCTGTCTGCTCATGGGCTGACCGGAGCAGTTAACAAAAAGCACATCGCAACCGCCGTCAGAAACCATAACCTCTCTGGAATTCTTTAAGTAATCTGTAAGAGCTCGTTTTGCAGGAGCCCCGAAAGGAATGACTCTTTCCTTTTTAGCATCACGGCAGATCAGATAACCCACCTGAAGATTGATGTCCGTAACTTTTAAATTGATAAGCTCTGATACTCTTATACCTGTAGCATAAAGAAGCTCAAGCATAGCCTTATCACGAAGATCCTTAGGAGAATTTCCCGTAGGCTCATCAAGAAGTCTGTTAACCTCATCAGTAGAAAGTATCTCAGGCATCTTCTTATCGATATGAGGAGCCTTAAGCTGATCCGAGGGATCATCCTTTATATAATGACTTCTTAAAAGAAAATGATAGAAAGCTTTGATGGATGCTATGTTTCTGGAAACAGTAGCAGCAGCAAAGTGCTCATGCTCAAGATCAAGAACATAGCCCTGCAGTGTAGTGAGTGTTACTTTTTCCACATCATTTATCCCATGAGCTTCTGTGTAACGGGCAAACTTATTCAGATCCCTCTTATAAGAGAGTTCTGTATTAGGTGATGTCTTCTTCACATCCCTCATGTAAGAGATAAATTCATCAAGAACATTCTGCATTTTCATTGTAGGTCATTCACCGCCTGTACTTTATATTTTTGTACTGCGGGAGACATAACTCCGCTGTACAATCGTTATTATAAAAGTGCAAATTTTAAAATTCAAACCCTTTTTTTACGGTTTTTTGGGCGAAAAATGGCCTTTTTTTGCCTCATCACAAGATGTCGGAAATAATATTTTTATGTCCACCAAATATTGGAAAAAAGAATTTTTTCTATTGACTGAATCAGTCAAATTTTAGAATAGTATTTTTCCGCTCTTTACAATATGATCCCAGGCCATTATGGCCGCACAGGTCTTGGCATCTCTGATCTTTCCGGCAAGGATAAGTTCAGCCAGATCCTCAACAGACCAGGCTTCGACATTTATGTATTCATCTTCATCCAACGCCCTTTCCGACTTCTTAAGATCTGCTGCCACATAAATATCTATCTTTTCGTTGCCGTACGCAACAGTCGGATCGACAGTCAGCAGATATGCGCATTTTCCGGCTTCAAAGCCTGTCTCTTCCTTTAATTCCCTTAGTGCTGCATCTTTCGTATCTTCATTTCTTCCGTTAAGTCCGCCTGCAGGTATTTCCAGTGTGAAACGATCCAGAGCATTCCTATACTGCCTTACCATCACTATCCTTCCATCATCAAGTACCGGAAGCGCAGCTGCTGCCCCTGGATGTTCCAGAAAGTCATATACACACTCATGTCCCGCCGGTGTCTTTATCCGGTCATGACAGTAAGTGATTATCGCTCCTTTAGCCACAGTTTCTCTTGAAAGCCTCTCGGTTTTCATGTGTTCAAGACTGTCCTGCCTTATGATCTCATGTATGTTGCCGTCTCTCATTTGTCTCCTAATCCTACAATATTAGCCTTGATTTTTTATTTGCAGGCTTTAAATAAATTATCATTAACTTCCTGCACCGTGTGTCCTTGTCTGACAGTGATAAAGTGAGCCTTAGCAGTTCTCGAAAATGCAAAGATTCACCAGGAACGGACCGCCACGGATGGCGGGCCGATGTGAACTGTGAACGGTTCCGGAAATATGCCATAGCCTCTGGCATTTTCGTAAGAACTGCTTGGCGAACGGTTCCACTGTCAGACAAGGCTACCGGTATGAGGAAGTTTAAGTAAAATATATTAATAAAAAATCTCCCCGGACTGCATACACAGACCGGAGAGATAATTATAGCATATATGCTGACTGGCTAGATTCAGTCTTCCTTGTTCTCGGACTTTGCTGCTTCAGCTCTTGCAGCAACTTCCTTTTCCTGAACATCAGAAGGAGCCTGCTCGTAGCGTACAAACTCATATGAGTAGTCGCCTCTGCCGCCTGTCATGGAACGAAGTACCGTACAGTATCCGTCAAGGCAGCTCATAGGGATCTCAGCTTCAACGCTCTGCTTACCGCCGGGCAGGGGATTCATTCCGAGCACTCTGCCTCTTCTCTTGTTAAGATCACCCATTACATCACCGGTATAGCTGTCGGGTATTACCACCTTAAGTGATACGATCGGCTCGAGGAGCACAGGCGAAGCCTCCATAAAGCCTTTCTTAAAAGCTTCTCTTGCGGCTGTCTTAAATGCCATTTCAGAGGAATCAACCGGATGATAAGAGCCATCATAAAGTACTGCCTTAACACCTACAACCGGATACCCCGCAAGAGGACCGGTAAGAACACCCTCGGCAATACCTTTTTCAACGGCAGGGAAGAAATTCTTGGGCACAGCACCGCCGACAACTTCTTCTTCAAATACGTAAGCTGAATCAAGATCACCCGAAGGCTCAAAACGCATCTTTACATGTCCGTACTGACCATGACCGCCGGTCTGTTTCTTATACTTGTATTCTGTGTCCGAATTCTTCCTGATGGTCTCTTTATAAGCGATCTTGGGCTTTGAAAGCTCTATGTCAATGTTGTACTGTTCCTTTAACTTAGCGGAAATGACATCAAGCTGCATATCACCTATTCCGTAAAGAAGTGTCTGATGATTCTCACTGTCATTGACAACCTTCATGGTAAGGTCTTCATGTCCCATCTTCTGAAGCGCCTGTGAAAGTTTATCCACATCAGCCTTATTCTTGGGTTTGAAGCGCATATAGGTATAGGGTACTGATAATGCTGTCTTTCCATACTGTATGGTATTCGCTTTTGTAGAAAGCGTATTACCGGTACGGGCTGCGGTCAGCTTTGCGATAGCGCCTATATCACCTGCATGAAGCTCCGGGATCTCTGTGGTCTTATTTCCGCAGAGCACATAGAGCTTTGATATCTTCTCTTCGATATCCTTATCCTTATTGTAAATAAGATCATCAGCCTTTATAACACCACTCATTACTTTGATAAGTGAATACTTACCGATGAACGGATCTACTATAGTCTTCCAGATATATGCACTCTTAGGCTTGGTAAAATCATAATCAGCCTGGAATATCTCGTTTGTCTTAAGGGATACGCCTGCTGCCTTTCTTATTGTAGGCGGCGGGCAGAGCTTTACGATATCATCCATCAGCGCATATGTACCCTGACAGAGGATATTTGATCCCATTGATATAGGACAGATCTCATTGTTGTTAACACTGATCCTGAGTGCTGCTCTGATCTCATCTTCCGAGAAGGTCTCGCCACCGAAGTAACGGTCCATCATATCCTCACTGGTCTCGGCAACCGCCTCCATCAGCGTATCATGATATTGCTCCTGATAAGGTACGGCATAATCAGGCATCTCGCATTCTACGACATCCTTACCAACCCATTTCTGAGCCTTACCCGAAATAACATTTACATATCCGACAAATTTTTCATTTTCTCTTATAGGGAAATGAAGAGGTGCGATCTTCTTACCATACTTTTCGGTAAGTTCCTCTACAACCTTTCTGAAAGATGCATTGTCCACATCCATATCTGTTACATAGAACATACGCGGAAGATTGAACTTCTCACACATATCCCATGCACGCTCTGTTCCTACCTCCACGCCGGCCTTTCCGGAGACAACTATGATCGCTGCTCCTGCAGCCGAGCAGGCTTCCTCAGCTTCACCCACGAAATCGAACATTCCGGGTGCATCCATAAGATTGATCTTTGCGCCTTCCCACTCCATAGGAATTATAGATGTGGTCAGCGAAATCTTTCTCTTCTGTTCTTCCTTTGTAAAATCGGAAACGGTATTACCTTCATCTACCGATCCCATACGGTTTGTCAGACCCGCAAGATAAGCCATTGATTCCGCAAGCGATGTTTTTCCGGCACCGCTATGCCCCAGCAGGACGACGTTTCTGATCTTTTCTGTTGTGTAAACATTCATTGATGCAGTCCTCCTATAACCCTCAAAATTTGTAGATCAAACAACTGTTGTATATTTTAACAAATCTATCAAGTTCTTACAAGGAATCTTTGGATGCTTTTCACAAAAAATTAATAATATTCTTTAAGCACGAGATCCGTGGTGCCCATGTTGTTTCCCGGCAGAATCCTAAGCACTCTTGGCTCCCTTCCATAGCTGTATTCTTCATATATCATAGACTTTATCTTAGTACCGCCATGAAAGCCGTGTATGCATCTTATCCTGTATACTCCGCTCCCCGCAGAGTCCATCACCTTATCAATCTTATTTTTCGCTTCTTCTACACGCAGTCCGTGCAGATCCACTTCTATTATTCCGGTAAGATCAAGCATGATACCTCCCATTTGCATCCGCTTCAATTCTGCTATTTTCAAGCATCACCCGCTCAACAAGCTCTCTATTGTCTTTAACAACCGTTATCTTGGCTCCCATGCTTACCACCTTTTTAGGGTGTGAAAAATGTGAAATATGTTTAATCGTTTGTTCTTTGTTTACTTTTTGTATCGGTACTTATCCGGTACATTGATTTTTTTCTTAAACTTCCCACATTTTTTATTCACTTCTGAATCTACACTTGCTATAAGTCTACCTTTTAAGTCATAAAGAAATACAACATCATCATCGTAACTAGTTCCATCCTTACCGCATGTTAATACAACGTATCCGTTCTCATGCAAATCAAAGTGATATATGCGTTCACTATCACTTCTAGTTGCGTTTTTGCAGATTTTTTCTATAATGTCCATTTATTTTCCCTCTGTTATTGCTATTAAAGCATTTTCTGTGAACTCCAAGTAATCAACTCTAAGAAAATCAACCTCATAATCATTTAAATCTAGAACCCTTAACATATCCGCGTTTTCTTCGGTTCCCGTATATCAAGTCAGTCGCAAATTAACTTTTGTCCCTGACATCATAGTATATTTCTTGTCCTGCAAAAAGCTGTTCGTATTGACTTATGTTGACATATTGCAATTTTTCTGCCCTTCTGTCTTTAATTTTCCCCGGATTTCATTGTCTGTATTTTACATAACTTAAAAATATAAAATTAATTATCACTTTAGAGCCATCTTTAAGCCCTAGAAGTTGCAATTGTTTTACATAACCCAAATCATCACCCCAAACTTCCCACACCGTGTAGCCTTGTCTGACGGTATTTAAGTGAGCCTTAGCAGTTATAGAAAATGCTTAAATACACCAGGAACGGGCCGCCATGGATGGCGGACCGAGCGAACAACGACACATGGATGTGGCGTGTGAGCGGTTCCGGAAAGAACCAATAGCCTCTAGCATTTTCGTAATAACCGCTAGGCGAACGGTACCACCGTCAGACAAGGCTACCGGTGTGAGGAAGTTACCGTTATAAACCATATGGTTTTGAAGAATAATATGATAGAATACCTGTGTTATGGCTAAAAAAGAGAACAAAACAAATGCAATGCGCATTCTTGAGAATCTTAAGATCCCCTATGAGATGCATACTTATGAATGTGACGAGTTCATCGACGCCGGGCAGATAGCCGACATGCTCTCGCTCGACCACAGACTTGTCTATAAAACTCTTGTTACAAAGGGACACAGCGGCAATTACTTTGTATTCGTTCTGCCCATAGATTCAGAACTTGATATGAAAAAGGCTGCCAGAAGCGTAGGCGAGAAAAATGTCGAGATGATACATGTAAAAGATATCAATTCCGTCACCGGCTATATACGCGGAGGCTGTACTGCCGTGGGAATGAAGAAACAGTATGTCACCCGTATAGCACAGTGTGCAAAAGAACTTGATAAAATGATAGTCAGCGGCGGCAGGCTCGGCATGCAGCTTGAGCTTAAGCCCGACGATCTTAAGATGGCATCAAAGGCTGAATATGCAGATATTCTTAAGGACTGAAATTTGAAAGAAATGCTGCTGCATTTCTCTTCGTGGAGATAAAATATGGAACTCAAAAAATTTCATTTCATAGCGTTAGGTCTGATCGGCGGCTCCATAGCTAAGGCAATCAGAAAAGCCTGCCCCGATGCAGTCATAAATGCCTACGCAAGACATCCCGAAAAATTAAAAGCAGGTCTTGAAGATAAGACTTTAGACAGGGTCACAGATATTATCACCGATCTGGATTTTGATACAGATGTCGTATTCTTATGTGCGCCCACCGGTAGCAATCTCGAGAACCTTGAAACACTCTCAAAAAATGAGTTCTTCATGACCCAGATCCTCCCCCGCTGTCTTATCACCGATGTAGGCAGTGTAAAGAGTGATATACAGAAAAAAGCTGACAGCCTGGGCTTATCAGAGCATTTCCTTGGCGGTCACCCCATGACCGGTAAAGAAAAAAGCGGTTATGATAATGCGGATGATGCAATACTGGAGAATGCTTACTACATACTCACACCTTCCGATAAAACAGAAAAAAAATACACGGATGAGTTTGAAGAATTGGTAAAGCTCATACATGCCATACCTCTTAAGGCTGCGCCTGATGAGCATGACAAAGCAACAGCAGCGATAAGCCATGTACCTCATCTGATAGCTGCCTCGCTCGTTAAATCCGTAAAGGATAACGACAATGAAGAACACTTTATGAAAACAATCGCAGCCGGCGGCTTCAAGGATATAACACGTATTGCAAGTTCAGATCCCGCAATGTGGAAAAGCATATGCAAGAGTAACACTGACAATATCCGTGACTTCCTGCATTCCTATATAGCAGAGCTTAATGAAGTCGATAAGATGCTTGCAGAAAATCGTTTTGACGATATCGCTGATCTGTTTTCAGAAACCGGCAAGTACCGTTCATCCATGACTTCTAAAGGCAAAGGCCCTCTTCCCGAGATATTCAGGATATTTGTGGATATCCCCGATGAACCCGGCGCCATTGCAGGTATCGCTGCTCTTCTGGCACTCAGAAAGATCAGCATTAAAAATACCGGTATCAACCACAACAGGGAACAGGCTGAAGGCGCACTGTATATCGAATTCTATGATGAAGCTTCCATGCGTGCTTCGCTGCCGCTTATAAAAGCTGCAGGCTACAGCGTTCTTGTGGACGAATGATACACCCCTCGGACTGACATTTTACCAGTACAACAGGAGACCTGATAATGAAAGAGATAACACCCGCATCAAAACCGCTTAAGGGCGAGATATATGTCCCCGGAGATAAATCCATCTCCCACAGAGCCATAATGTTTGGCTCTCTCTCAAAGGGTGATACGAGGATAAGAAATTTTCTGATGGCAGATGACTGCCTTTCAACAATAGACTGTTTCAGAAAGCTGGGTGTACAGATCGATGTATCTCCCGATAATATCATCGTGCACGGAAACGGCCTCCACTCGCTTAAAGCACCCACAGAAACTCTCTATACCGGCAATTCCGGAACAACCACGAGGCTTATATCAGGCATACTGGCTGCCCAGTCTTTTAATACCAGACTCACCGGTGACGCATCGATAGAAAAGCGTCCCATGAAGCGCATCATCACTCCCCTCTCATTAATGGGAGCTGACATAAAGAGTGAAAAAGATAACGGCTGTGCGCCTCTTCTGATAAACGGAAAGAAGCTTAAGGGCATAAGCTATGATTCTCCCGTTGCATCTGCACAGGTTAAATCTTCCATCCTGTTAGCAGGTCTTTATGCTGACGGCACCACTTCAGTAACAGAGCCCGCACTTTCAAGAAATCACACCGAACTGATGCTTAACGGATTCGGCGCCGATATCACTTCGGAAGGACTGACTGCAAGCATAAAGCCCGCAAAAGAGCTTCATGCTTGCGATATAAATGTGCCTTCCGATATATCCTCCGCTGCATACTTTATCGCTGCAGCACTTCTTGTAAAGGATTCCGAACTCATAATAAAGAACACGGGGATCAATCCCACCAGAGCCGGGATCATAAAAGCAGTAAAGGATATGGGCGGCGATATAGAACTTCTGAACATAAGAAAAGAAGGCGGCGAAGAGTGCGCAGATATACTTGTAAAATACAGTAAAGATAAGCTTCACGGGATCACTCTTGAAGGTGATATCATCCCTACCCTCATAGACGAGATCCCCATGATCGCTATACTGGCTGCATATGCTGAAGGTCAGACTGTAATAAAAGATGCTGCAGAGCTTCATGTTAAGGAATGTGACAGGATCGCAGCCATGGATTCTGAACTTAAGAAGATCGGCGGTGATATCACTGCTACCAAAGACGGTATGATAATTAATGGAACAGGCCATCTTTCAGGCGGTAATATCGAGTCAATGAACGACCATCGCATTGCGATGAGCTTTGCGATCGCCGCTCTCGCCGCAGATAAAAATATCCGGATAGAAAACGATGACTGCATCACCATTTCATATCCGGATTTCTTTGATACTCTTAAAAATATTCTTTGAGTTTACGATTATCAGTTTGTTCTTTCGTCACCCCAGAAGAATA
>JAEEGL017000493.1_pt1 | contig 12519 bp, 9 predicted proteins | sample 9134231 | NCBI WGS metagenome assembly JAEEGL01 (sample SAMN16246548, study PRJNA631951) | gut metagenome | biome: gut microbiome; feature: rumen; material: fiber-attached | host: Bos | place: Iran: Karaj | collected 2018-10
AATTGGTGAACCAGGTACACAATTAACAATGCGTACATTCCACTCTGGTGGTGTTGCGCATGGTGGTGACGCCGATATCACACAAGGTCTTCCACGTGTTGAAGAATTATTCGAAGCTCGTAATCCAAAAGCTAAAGCTACAATTTCTGAAATTACAGGTAAAGTTGTAAGCATTGAAAACGCTAATGGAAAACATAAAATAGTTGTTAAAAACGATGTTGAATCTCGTGAACATACAACATTATATAACTCTAAAGTTCGTGTAGAAGTTGGCCAAGAAGTAGTTGCTGGTGAACAATTAACTGAAGGTTCAGTTAGTCCAAAAGAATTACTTGCTGTAACTGACCCAATCACAGCTGAAAGTTATATCTTAAAAGAAATTCAAAAGGTTTATAAATCACAAGGTGTTGATATTTCTGATAAACATATCGAAGTAATCGTTCGCCGTATGATTTCTAAGATGAAAATTGTTGATGGTGGAGATACAGACCTAGTTGAAGGTTTATCAGTATCTATCCATGACTTCAATGAAGCTAATAAACCAGTAATCTTAAATGGTGGAATTCCTGCTTCAGGACGTCCAGTAATGTTAGGTATTACTAAGTCTTCATTAGAGACAGATTCATGGTTATCTGCTGCTTCATTCCAAGAAACTACAAGAGTTCTTACAGAAGCTGCTATTAAGGGTAAAACAGATGAATTAAGAGGATTAAAAGAAAATGTTATCATTGGTAAGTTAATTCCTGCTGGTACTGGTGCTAGACAATATAGCAACATTGAAATGATTCTAGAAAAAGAATTCATGAGTGATGAACCAAGCGAATTCCTAGAAGAACAATTAATTGATGATTCTGAATTATCTGAAATCAAAGAAGAAGTTGAAGCTGAACAAGCTAATCCAATTGAATCAGATTTAGAAGAACAACTAAACTAAAAAAAGCAAACTAAATAGTTTGCTTTTTATATGCATAAAAAAAGAAGCAATTGCTTCTTTTTAAAACTGTTTAAATGCATTTGCAGCTTTATCAGATAGATGATCTAAATATTGTAATTTCAAATCATCAAGTGGTTTTGTATCATATAATGCAGCATGTTTACCAATGCTTTTAAAATGTTCATAAGCTTCTGCCCATAAACGAAGAGCAGCTAAAGCACTATGTAGATCAACTGGTTTAGGGCAAACCATCGTAAAGTCATCAAGATTACCATCTTTATCATATGAACGTCTACCGATACCAGCTTCATGTTCAATAGATTCAGGGTCCATTTCAACAGTACGATATCTATCTTTCATGAACTCCCAGAATTCATCAGGATAATTTAAAAAATCCCTAATTGTTTTATGATTTTCAACTAATCCCATTAATTCTTGACGATAAGATTTAGATTCAATAAGGGTATCGAAATTCTTAGGCATTCTCTTAGCTCTTCTTTCGTCACCCATTTCAACCGCTTCATCAATATCATCTAAAACACCATAATAATATTTAACAGTTCTTTCGTTTAATTCATCTAACATACCGACCATATTATCAAGTGCCTCAAGATCGATATTATATATATTAGTGAGTAAGAATAAGAATATTTTATCTTCTTCTTTTAAAATACGTACAAATTCTTTTTTAACTCTTAAAGCATCTCTAGCAGTTTCACTTTTTATACCGAACTTAAATAAAGCAGCTAAATAAGATTTAATAGAGTAAATAGTCATTAATGCATGTTCCTCAAAATTTAAATCTCTATTCTTCATTAGTTCTTTTTCTATTTCTTTTCTATTAGGACGAGTAACTACCTCGCCAAGTGGATATCCCATATTATTCCCCCTCTGCATCAGTGTTTTATATTATATTCAAAAATCAAAAAAATATCAATATTTAGTTAATACAAGTGATATAATTATTTTAGGAGGAAACTTATGAAAATACTAAAAAACAATTTGAAACATGCACATAATTTAAGAACACAAAAAGATTATCCAAAAGAGGGGATAGAATTTATCGATATAACACCTCTTATTCTTCAAAAAGAAACATTAAAAGAAATAACTGATCTATTTGTTGAAGAATTAAAAGATAAAGAAATTGATTATATCGTCGCACCAGAAGCACGTGGCTTCTTATTTGGTGTATCCGTAGCTAATGCACTTGAAGTAGGGTGCTTACCAATTCGTAAAAAAGGAAAACTTCCACCAATCACAGTTGAAGCAGAATTTGATTACGAAAAAGAATATGGTAAAGATACGATGGAATTACCAAAACTAGTAAATGATGAATATAAAGGAAAGAAATTCTATATTATAGATGACATCTACGCTACAGGAAATACAATCAAAGGAATTCAAGGAGCAATTGAAAAACTTGGTGGTATCGTAATTGGTAGTGGAGTTGTAATGAATATTGTTGAATTAAATGAAGATAAAGATGTCTTCTCAATTATCGATATTAATGAATCATAAAAAAAAGAGCACTTATAAAAGTGCTTTTTTATTGCAAAGAAAAACATATCAGTTGTCAGCACCGATATGCCTCTTGTGGATTTTAAAAACTTATAAAGTCATCTGACAAAACAATATAAGCGTTACCAAGAAAACATCCACGAAATGTACATCCACTCAATAGCTTGATAACAATAAACTAACAAATCGCTAAATAGAATAAATCTACTAGCCGTAGTGATAAATAAATGAAAGCAAGCTAACATTTAAATATCAGAACAAATAATTAAAATAATAATATTTGCGAAGAAATAAAATTAAATAATTATTCGGAATAGAAAATTAATTAAAGACAAGTCAATAACTAACAACTATTCATGTACTCTATTGAGTATCTACAATATACCATATATAATTTATGAATGCAATACCTTTTTTGAAATTTTTTTTTAAAATTTTACAACATTTTTTTACAAATCTCGATTAAAGCCCGTAACTACGGCAAAAAACAAGAATTGAAGTTTTTGTGTAAAATGTAAAAAAATTTTTAAATTTTTATAAGATTTATAAAAAAGTATAATTATTGAATCAATATATATAAAATTGTCAAAAAATCACTTTTATGGTATTATATACAGCACTAAAAGGGGGTTTTTATTATGACAATATTACCTTATAATGATTTCATTAATATGATACCAGAAGAGACAAAAAACTTCTTAATGAAATTTTTTGCTTATTTAAATTATGATTCGGAAATAACTTTAGATGGAGAAGATCTAGGAAATAAAGAAGATTTTTTTTATAAAGCAGTAATTGCTTATTCAGATTTGAATGAAATGAATGCTAGCGCAGCTAGATTAGCTGGTTTAAAAGAGAAAAAATCTTTATATGGTAGAAGTACTTCTTCTGAACAAGATAGAAATTACTATAGTGAACACTATAGTGCTATTATGCCATTTAGAAATAGAGAGGCTTATTACGCTCTAACAGAAGAAGAAATACTAAAAAATATTTTCCAAAAGAAATTAGATAGCAGTAGTTCTTGGACATTAGATTATGCATTTGTTGATGATGTTGAATCATTTATCAAAAAAATAAGTAAAAATATTGCTCGCAAGAAAACTGCCTTATTAAAAGAATTAGGTAATTCATTTAATAAAGACTTTCCAATTGATGTAATTAATTATTTCGATATGGCCGCTAAAATATATGTTTACTTAAAAGAAAACTATAAAGTAATCAAAAATATTGGTCAAACAAATGAAGAACTAGCTGAATTATCAATGTTCCTTTCAATCTTCTACTATGGTGGAGTACCAACAGCTGATGGTAAAGTAAATGAACAAGATGAAATCCTTGAATTCTTAGATGAAAGAGGTATATCTGCATCTATAGTTGAAGAAGAATTGGAAATTAGTATTGATCCTAAAGAATTAGAAACAATGGAATCACAAATGTTAATTCAAGTTAGTGAATTTAAAAGATTCTTCTTAAGTAACTACTATAAACAAAATACGACTGTCGGTTTACTATTCCAATCAATGTTAACTGGTAGAGACAAAAAATCTATGACAATACCAAAACTATATACTAGTGTAGGTGGTTTAGAAACTGATGCCAAAGCAATAGAAGAAAAAATCAAAGAAGCAAGAGAAAGAATAAATGATAATAATTTAACTGAACTATATAAAAACTTAATGCCTGATGTTATTACATTTATTAAAAGACTTGCTCACATCTATACATATCTTCAAATTAAGAGAGATACTTTAAATAGTGAATATATTCAAACAGATAAAGATTTAACAACCGCATCTTTACTTATTGCATCATATTTTTATGATACTAAAGTAAAAACATTCCTTACAGGTAATGGTATTGATTTAAATTTTGTTCTAACATCATTAGGATTTACTTCAGCAAAAGAATTCTTTGAAGAATTATCTAGAGTAGAACCTGAAGAAAAGAATGGTATTAGATTTAAAAATTTAGTTGAGAGCGGCTGGAATAGTAGAAACTCAAGAGATCGTTATACTGTTGAATACATAATTCGCAACCTTGACGATAGTAGTAGAACTGATTCTAAATTAGTTCATCGTCTATATCGTGCTAAAACCAATAAAGATTTAAATTCAAGTTATGATGATCAAATGAATAGCTTTATTTCTGCAAGTGAAAAAGAAAGAAAAGCTGAATTAACTGAATCATTATTAGAAAACGTATCAATAGATGTTTATAACTATTTAAAAAAGATTTGCAGTTATTATATTTGTTTAAAAGATTGCAAATTGAGTGATGTAGACCATGAACAACTATCAATCATCTTTGCTGCAACAAGATATAATGACCGAATTACAAATTACTTGAAAAAGTTAGGTATCGATCGTGATGGCTTCATTAAACAATTTGGTATCAATTATAATTTTAATGACAAAGATTTTGATATCGATATTATAAAAGAACATTTTTCTAAATATATTTTTGATCGTCCTGAAGCAGAAATAACTGTTTATAGTATTTTTGAAAATGCATTTGTTCCTGCTTTAAAGAATTCTATTAATTTAAGAAAAGCTTTATTTGCAATGGGACATAATCCTGAAGATTTCTTAGATATTGAATCAAAAATAGATGATTTTGAACAAAAAGAAAAAGAAAGAAAAGCACAAGAAGAACAAGATAGATTATATGAAAAATGTGACAAATTGGCTTACGAAATAGTAACAGATGCTATATTATTCTATGATTATATTAATGCTAACTTAGATATAATACATATCGTCTCATCACAAGATGATATAAAAGAAATATCTATGTTAACTGCAATATTACATCGTTGTGGTAGTGATTATACAAAGTATTTCAAAGCAAATGGTATTACTTTAAATGGAATAATGGATTTAATCGATTTAAATGACGTTACATTATCTTTATTATTTACAGGTAAACTTGATAAAAGCTTAATAGTTGAATTCTCTAAGTACTTATCTGATTCAAAAGTAACAATAGAAACCTTAATAAAAGCTTTATTCAATGATATTGTTAATAATTCTCAAATATTAGAAGAGATAGTTGCTAGAAGTGGTAATAAATATTCAGAACTTAAAGAAGAAGTTCAAGAGAAAAAAGATAAACCTTTAAGTCCTGAACAAAGAATGGCAGCATTAACAACTGAACAAGTAGATGTTTTAGATGCATCAAATGTTGTAAGAGTAGCAGGATATGGATCTTCTATCTCAGAACATTCAAAATATATTTCAGAAGCTCTTCGTCAATTAATGTTTGATGATTCAATAGAACATGCTACAGAAGAGATTAATAAAATACTAGGTGAGATTTCATATGAAGAAACTGTGCCAAGTAATGAAAAAGTCTCATTCTTCGATAAATTAATGGGTATTGAACCAGAACCAACAGTTATTAAAAAATATAATCCAACTAAATTAGAAGAGGTTGGACCTCAAATGGAAAGTCAAGTAGTTGCTTTAACTAAAGAATTAAAAGGTTATGAATACTTGAAAAAATATATAGAAGCATATTTGTTAAAATTAACACAATATCTTACTCAATTAAAAAACGCTTATGCTAGATTAGAAGCACAAGAAGTAAATACAGATTTAGATGAATTAAATCAATTTATTAAAGGTTTAGATAAAAATTCATCAAAAGAAATTCTGCTTAATAAGATTCAAAGTTTTGAAACAATGATCTTGTTGATGAAACAAGAGTTAGTAACAGTTCATCGTGCAATAATCAGTCACTTCTTAGCTATTAACTCATTAGAAGTTTCTAAGATGGCAATCTTACCATTAATATCTGCCGAGATGGCTATTAGTGCTGGACAAGAAACAGAAGGCGATACATTAAGATTAACTGGTGAATTAGTAAGTCTACTTCAAAACGTTGTTAATAAAAATGTTGAAGGAACTAAAGAAAACTTATCTAGATTAAGATTAAGTTCAATATCTGAAGATACATATCAAGCCTTAAATAGTCAAATTACTTCATATCTTGATACAGTTGATAGAGGACAAAAATTACTTGGAACTAATAGTGAAACTCCAACAAACGATGAACCATCAACTGGCAGTGGACCAAAATTCTAAAAATAAAAAGTACCTATATGGTACTTTTTTTATGCAATAAAAAATACCGAATAATCGGTATTTATTAACTCTTGGTGGAGAATGTGGGATTCGAACCCGCGACCCCCTGCGTGCAGGGCAGGTGCTCTAGCCAGCTGAGCTAATTCCCCAAAGGCAAATTAATGATAACATATATTTGCGCTGTCCGCAAGTTTTTTTTAACAAAAATCCACTATTTGTGAGAAAAATAGGGGAAAATTAGGGAAAAATACGATTTTCCTATCATATTTATCGATTCTTTTGATTTTACCTTCTTTTATCAAAAATCTACCATCTTTATAATACTTTATTTTTACATATTCATTATTATGAAAAGCTTCGTTTATCTTTTCTTCTAAAACTTGTATTTGATCTTCAGATAGAATAGGCATTTCTACTTTTCCTCTTTTACTTAAAACATCATTAATCATTGAACTACCTTGTACCACTGCAGCAAAAGGTGCCCATTTAGCATTAGCTCTATCAGTACTCATGCATTATGACCTCCAATCTTTTTATTTCTATCTTTAATCGTTGAATCTTCAAGTAGTGCACTAGCTCTAAGAAGACTATTTTTACCAAATCTTGCTGTTATTTCATCTATTGCCTTATCTTCTTTAGCATTCTTTTCTTTTTCTTCTAAACTCTCAAATAAATCTAGTTGAACAAAGTCTTTATCACGCAAACGGCCAGCACTAACACCAACACCTCTAATAGGTGCCTTATTATCATAATATCTATCAAACATTAATAAACAAGCATTTAATATATCTTTCGTACTATCTGTTGGTGTATCTAATTTCATTACATGGTAAAAGCCACCACCATAGTTTTTAGAATAACGAATAGCTAAACCAATAACTAAAGCTTGTTTGTTATTTTCTCTAACTCTTTTTGTTACAACATCTACCATTTCACTAATAATAACTTTAACGTTATCGCCATTATAATCTTTAAATAAAACCTGACTATTAGAATAAGATTTCTCTACAGGTGGTTCACTAATATTCGAAATTACAGATAAATCAATACCATTAGCATGTTCCCATAATTCTTCACCCATAACACCAAATTTCTGTTTTAATTTCTTTTTATCATATAAAGCTAAATCCTGTATTTTATAGATACCTAAATTATTTAATCTTTTTTCCATTCTAGGACCGATTCCCCACATCTTAGAAAGTGGTGTAATCTGCCACAATGTATCTTTAATATCTTCATAAGTCCATTTAGCAATACCGTTTTTAAACTTTTTAGCTTCTGTATCCATTGCTACTTTAGCAAGCAATATATTTGGACCAATTCCACATGTAGCAGTTAAACCAGTTCTTTTATGAATCTCTTCTAATATCTCTTCAGCAAGTTCATAATCTGTCTTTTTATACATCTTTAAATAATTAGTAACATCCAAAAAACATTCATCAATTGAATAAACATATAAATCTTCTTTAGCTACATAATCTAAATAAACAGATATTACTTCTTCGCTTTTTTTTACATAGTAACTCATACGTGGTGGAGCAATTACATATTTAATATTTTTAGGTATTTGATATATTCTTCCTCTTGATGGCACTCCCAAACTTTTTAGATATGGTGTAACAGCCAAAGTAATAGCGCCACCACCTTGATATGGATTAGCTACTACCAAAGGAAAAGAGAACGGATCTACCTTCCTTGCAACACATTCACATGAAGCAAAAAAACTTTTTAAATCAATACTTAAAATATTTCTTTTAGGATATAAATCATCATTCATATGCCATCACCACACACGAACACTTGTTCTATAAAAATTATACTATAAAAATAAAAATATTCAATAATAAATTGCTAAAAAATAATAATTTTAATATACTATTTCATATAGAAAAAGAGTGATTATATGTTTAAAGAATGGACTAAAGAAACATATGAAGAATACGTTCAATATTTACTTAGTTTACAAGATCTAAAATATCGTGATTTCAATAAAAGAATAATAGAATCTAAATATGAATTAATTGGTATCAGATTACCTATGGTAAGAAAGATAGCTAAAGAAATATCCAAATCTAATGTTGAAGATTATTTAAAACTATGTAAGTCTAAATATTATGAAGAAGTAATGATTGAGGGCTTAGTAATAGCATCTCTTAAAGATGAAAAACTATTCGACAAGCATTTTCCTAAATATATTACAAAGATTGATAACTGGGGTATTTGTGATTCTTTTTGTAACAGTTTAAAGAATCTTGAAAAGAATCCTGATAAATATTTCCCATTAATTAAAGATCTATCTTTAGATAGTGAAGAATTTACATCTCGTGTCGGTTTAATAACTATTTTAAAGCACTTTATTAAAGAAGAATATCTAGAAGATATCTTTGCTATTCTAAATACTATAAAGTTAGACAAATACTATTGTAATATGGCTGAAAGTTGGTTAGTTTGTGAATTATATGTTCACTATCCAAAAGAAACAACTAAATTCTTAAAGAATAATAAACTAAATACATTCACACAAAATAAAAGTATCTCTAAGATAAGAGATTCTTATCGTGTTACAAAAGAAGAAAAAGACTTCTTAAATACTTTAAAAAAATGATATAATGTGCTAGGAGGGTTTAAATGAAAAAAATATTTGGAATCCTATTACTACTATTAGGAGTATTAACACTAACATCTTGTGGTAAACAAGAAGAATCAAAAAAGAAAGAGGAGAAGAAAATCGTGGTAGAAGAAATAACAGAAGGAACAATTGATGGTTATCATTTTAAAGAAACAGAGGAACCAACAGATCGTGTAAAAATTCAAATGGAAAATGGTGATATAATCTTAATCGTTTTGTCAAATAAAGATACACCTATAACTATTAAGAATTTTAAAGACTTAGTAAGTCAAAAATATTATGATGGTTTAATCTTCCATCGTGTAATTAAAGATTTTATGATTCAAGGTGGCGACATAACTGGTTCAGGCTATGGTCGTGGCGATGAAACAACAATCAAAGGAGAATTTGCAGCCAACGGTGTTAAAAATGATATGGCTCACACTAGAGGAGTTGTTTCTATGGCTCGTGGTAAAGATATGAATTCAGCTAGCACTCAGTTCTTTATTGTTCATCAAGACTCACCACATCTAGATGGTAGTTACGCTGCTTTCGGTAAAGTATTTGCTGGCATGGAAAACGTTGATAAAATAGCAGAAGTAGAGACAGATAAATACGATCGACCACTAGAAGAACAAAAGATAAAATCAATTAGATTTATTGAATTAATAAAAGAAGACTAAAAAGTCTTTTTTTTTGTTCAAAAATAAGATAAAATAGTAATAGAATGAAAATAGGTGGATTGTATGGAAAAAAATAAAAAAACAAATGTTAAAAAAACAACTACTAAAAAAACAAACAATACTAATAAGAAGGTAAATAACACTAAAAATAAAAGTGTTAAAAAGGTTCAAAATGCAAAACCAAAGAAAGAAGTAAAAGCTGCTGCTCCAAAGAAAGTACAAAACAAAGTAGCACCTAAGAAAGCAACTCCAAAGAAAGTAACTCCAAAACAAGTTCCTAAAAAAGCAGCTGAAAAAGTAACTGAAAAGCTTAACAAAGTTGTAGCTCCTAAAATAAGAGAAATCAAAAAAGAAACAGTTAAACCAAAACCAATGCCAGCACCAGAACCTGTTAAATTAAATAGACCAGATGATAAATTAGAAAAGACAATGATCTTCGATGGCTCTCAAAGAAAGAACTTAGAAGAAGTTGTTAATAAATTAGAAGAAGATAATGTTGTTTTAAAAGATAAAGTAGTTAAGAGAAAACCAATAAATAAATATATTATATATGTATTAGTAGTTTTAATTGTTGCAACAATTGTAACAAGTATCGTAATGGTTACTAAAGAATTAAAGAAGAGCAATGCTGCTAAAGTTAGTTATAATGATGAAAGATTAAATCCAGAAGATTATCAAACTATAGATCCAGCAACTATTCCAGAAGGTGAAACAGTTAAAGATAATCCTGTTGAAATTAAGTATTCTAACTTAGAAACAATTACAATTGATGAATTCGGTGTTAAAATAGCTGAAGGTGAGAATATGTTAGTTCTTATCTCTAGTGAAACATGTTCATTCTCTATAACTGCTGAACCAGTTTATAACAAAGTATTATTAGCAGAAAAGAAGAAAATGTATCGTTTAGATATAACAAGAATGAATGCTGAAGAAACTACAAAACTTCGTGATTTCTATCCATTTACTGCTACACCAACAACTATCGCTGTTAAAGAAGGAAAAGTTGTTTCTGAAGTAGAAGGAAAACAATCAGAACAAGAATTTAGAAGTTGGGTTAGAAACAATTCATAATTACAAAAATGACTATAAACCTCGGTTATAGTCATTTTTTTGAAAAGTTATAACAAAACTTGACAAAAATACTAGAGTGATTATAATAAACCCCATAAACAAAGGGGGTTTTTTAATGTCATTACCTTGTAATAACTTAAACTTAAATTTATATCGAGTCTTTTATACGGTTGCTAAAACCAAAAGCTTCAGCGAGAGCTCAAGAGTATTACATATTTCTCAACCAGCAATCTCTAAACATATTCAAAACCTAGAATATGAATTGAACACTTTATTGTTCTATCGTAACAATAGAGGAATCGAATTAACACAAGAAGCTAAACAATTATTAAACTTCGTTGAAAAAGCTTATAACTTCTTAATGCTTGGTGAAAAATCACTTCAAGAAAGCAAAGAACTAATGCAAGGAAAGGTATCAATTGGTATACCTACAGCAATTAGTGTTTACTACTTTAAAGACAAAATAGAAGAATTTATGACAAGTCATCCAAATATCGTTATTAAGATGTCTAGTCATAATAATGAAGCATTAATAAACTTAATGTTACAACATACACTAGATGTATTAATACTTGCAGGAGATACAGAAATCAACAAAGATCTAAAAGTAATACCTATTAAGGAAGATGATTTTGTCTTTGCTTATAATTATGAAAAACTAAATATCGTTGTAGACGATTTAAAAGACTTAACAAACTACCCAATGTTATTACCAGTTAAAACTACTGAAGCAAGAAAGAATATTGAAAAAGTATTCAGTAGTGAAGGCATAACAACTAATCCTATAATGGAATTAGAAACCCCAGAAATGATGTTAAATTATACTAAAGATGGAATAGGTATCGGTTACCTATTAAGAACAATAGCTGAAAAGAATCCATCTTTAAAAATAATAGATATTAAAGAAGAATTACCAAAGGAAAAAATAAGATTAGTATATGATGAAATATCACTTACTACTTCAACTAAAAAATTCATAAATTTAGTAACAAATAACGAACTAAAATAATATAACTATAAATTATAGCAACATAATTATTTTATATTTTATGTTATATCAACTAATAATTATAATAAGTCATGAATTGAGGTGATGGCTGTGGAAATAGATGTTGACGATATAATAGAGATGCATGATACTTGGTTAGCAGTTAATTCTATAATTGGCTGCACAAACGGTTGTAAGTATTGCTTTTTACAAGCAACAAACGATAACTTAGCAAGACCAAGAATAAAAGCAACTGCCAAAGAAGCTATTACATGCTTGTTTTCGTCAAAATTCTACGATCCCAAAATTCCCGTTTGTCTATTACCTAACACTGACCCGTTTTTAAATAGCACAAACATTAGTTACACTAAAGAATGTCTAGAAACATTAGAACAGCATCATGTTTCCAATCCCGTTGTTCTAATAACAAAATGTCTTATTCCAGAAGACTTTATAGACTATCTTAGTGAACTAGACAAAAAAGGGATGAAAATAATTGTTTATTTAAGCTACTCTGGCTTAGGTAAAAAATACGAACCAAACATCAATTACCCAGACATCGAACTTAATTTTAGGAATTTACGAACTAGGGGAATCCGAGTAATTCACTATTATCGTCCATTTATACC
>JAEEGL010157003.1_pt1 | contig 12518 bp, 5 predicted proteins | sample 9134231 | NCBI WGS metagenome assembly JAEEGL01 (sample SAMN16246548, study PRJNA631951) | gut metagenome | biome: gut microbiome; feature: rumen; material: fiber-attached | host: Bos | place: Iran: Karaj | collected 2018-10
TAGGAAGTGACGGTGCGCTGACACCCGTCATCAAGGCTGAGAAGACTCAAGAAATCAACGCTCCTTTCGGTGCGGATTTCGATATGGTGGTAAATAGCCAGAAACTGAGTAAAGGCACCTATCAGCTGGTGCCGATGGCCCGTTGTATCAGCACTGAAACCGTAGGCAAATGGCACCTGATGCAGATAGCAGAAAAGAAGATCCAGGTAGATGTGAGTGAAGATGGCGTCGCCTTGAAGTTGGTCTATCTGCCCGACCTCAGCATCGAGAGGAGCTACATCAGCATGGGTCCTGGAATTATAACGGAAGATAACGAAATAACTATTGTTGTCAAGAACAAAGGCAATGAATATGCAGGAAACCTGCGTCTGCGCACCTTGTTCTTAGGCGACAAGACGGCAGATGAGGTTTTAAGCAATCTGCCTCCAGTGTCGGAATTAGAAAAAGGTAAAAAGGTTGGAGGCTACTTCAAGAAAGAGAGTACTGACAGTCTGCTCATTCCTTATACTAATAGTGGTGGAAGCAAGGGCAACTATCTGCTACTCTTGTATGAGGACCAAAGCGACGTTCTTCTTGCTACATCTACCGCCGCATTTGACAAGGACTATGAATATGAATTCGTAGATCTGGAAGTTGTGTCTTACAAACTTGATGTCATCGGAGATCCCGATGATCCCCTGTTGGGCATTAGTATTACTTTAAAAAATAACGACACAAAGAACAATTGGCCAAAATATTCAGGAAATAAAGATGCTTTGCATATAGAATTCTTAGATCCTAATACTGGCGCGAGTGGAAACTTTAATTTTGAAAATAATATTGGAAAAGGTAAAGAGCTAAATATATATCATGAGTATTTATTATTTTCTGTACCTGAGACAATCTTCTTGTTCGTAGAAGAAAGACTGCGTGACGGACAAGTTAAACGAATCTTTGAGAAGAATATAAAAATTGGCGAGACGGATCCTACGGGTATTTCTACTGTATCAACATCTGATAACGCTTCGTCAACTTTCTTCAATCTAAAGGGACAACCGTCAAATGGAACCCCTACCCAAAAAGGTATCTATATCAATCAAAACAGGAAGATAATTATCAAATAAAGCAGATAACAAATAACGATTGTCGCCCCCTCGACCTAACGTCCTACAAAGGCTCTTATCCGGCTGATATATTCAGCCTTATGTTCCTTATAGGAGAGGGCATGCTCAGCACCTGAGGCTACCCAGAGCTGTTTTGGCTCTGGCTTAGCCTCATAAAGTGGATAGACCATTTGCGAGGGCACGAAAGTGTCGGCATCACCATGAATGAACAGCATCGGATAATGGCACTTGCTTACTTGTTTTAAGGCCGACGCCTCATCAAAACTCCAGCCATAACGGAGGCGGCAAAGCAGACTGGTGGAATGCATCAGAGGAAACTCAGGCAATCCGAACTGCTCTTTCAGCTGTCCTGCAAACTCATCCCATACACAGGTATAGCCACAATCCTCAACAAAACGCAGGTCCTTGATACCCTCAGGCATCTGTTCGCCAGACAACATCATCGTTGTGGCAGCTCCCATCGACACACCATGTATCACCATCGTGTCAGCTTGGAACGTCTTCATCCATTGCATAACATCGAGCCTGTCTTTCCAGCCCATCTGGATGGCCTCTCCCTCACTCTCACCACAGCCATGCAGTTCGGGCATCACGACATTATAGCCAAGTTCATGCTCATAGATTCGGGCAAGCCAGAAGAACTTGATGGCGCAGTCACGCCAACCATGAACAACGATAGCCGTTCGACTGCTGCCTCTGTCGACATAGAAAGCATGATGTCTCTCACCCGTAGGCATCGTGAGGAATGTATCTCGCAAGGCCCCTACACTCTTCAGGCTATCCACCCACTCCTTGCTCTCAGGATAGGCCTCGAACTGCTGCAGATAGCAGGAATCAGTATCCATTCTGTTTGGATCAGGTGCCAACGAATAGTCGAGCATATAAAAGCTACCACCAATCAGCGCTATCACAAAAACAGCCACCACTATAATCAATGTCCACAATAGTTTTTTCATAATGATTTTCATTTTTATGGTGCAAAGGTACAAAACAATCTGATATTTGGAGCGTAACTTCATGTTAATTCTTGCAAAAGACAATCGTTTGCACAACGTAACTTGCACTAATATAGCCCTTTGAAATACAGCGAATGATCATTTTTTGTATTTTTGCACCAGTATCAACAATCAAAAAGATATCGTAAACAAGAAGAAGGTAATACTTAAGTAATCGGATGAGAGGGCTATTTGTTACAGTCATTTTCTGTTGTCTGTGGCTGACAGGCAATGCTCAGCGTTATCTAGGCGGTGATGTATCGCTTCTGCCTTCGTACGAGGAACAAGGCACAATATATAAAGATTATGACGGTCGGCAAGTGTCATTGCTGCCTTGGCTTAAGAAGCAGGGCTGGAACATGATCCGAGTGCGCCTGTTCGTCAATCCAGATAATGCCCCAGAACAACATAAGGGCGAGGGAGTATGTCAGGACCTGAAATACGTCACTCGTCTCTGTCGCCAGGCCAAGAAGGCTGGTCTTCAGGTGATGCTCGACTTCCATTATAGTGACACATGGGCAGATCCCGGCAAACAGTTCACCCCCAAAGCCTGGGAGAATGCCGATGCCCGTCAGCTTGCAGATAGCGTATATGCCCATACCAGGAACTCTCTGCTTGGCCTCAAGCGTGCTGGCATCTCACCAGAGATGATTCAGGTGGGCAATGAGATTACCAACGGCATGCTGTGGCCAACTGGTCAGCTCTACCCCAAAGATGCGCCCAGAGACGAAGAGAGCATGTCAAAGCGTTGGGATATCCTCTGCGATTTCATAAAGGCAGGAGCAAAGGCCTGCAGAGAGGTCTGTCCGAAGTCTCAGATTATCATCCATACAGAGAAGGCTGGCGACTGGGATGTAACCCGTAACTACTATCAGCAGTTGCGACGTCGCCATGTAGACTATGACATCATCGGCCTCAGCTACTACCCCATGTGGCATAAGTCGATACCCAATCTTGGCAAAAATCTCGAACGCCTTGCCTGGCTCTTCCCAGAGAAACCAGTGATGATTGTTGAGACAGCAGCCTATTACTCTCACGAGAACGACAGATGGGCCACTCCTGACAAGTATTCCGAATTCTACCCTATCAGCATAGAAGGTCAGACACAATTCACCTCAGAACTGGTGACAGAGCTTAAACGCCACCATAATGTCATTGGTCTCTTCTGGTGGTATCCTGAGGAGAATGCCGTAGGCAATAACATCACTGACGGTTGGGTAAACAGAGGATTGTTTGATAACCATACAGGCAAAGCCCTGCCTGCACTAAAGGAATTCAACAAGTATCGCTGACATTATCCGTCAGCAGTTCGTTATTAAGTCATATCATAAGATGTAATTCAAAAATCATCTTAATCTACAACAGGTTCTTTGCAAACCTGAAGAACGCCTTTTTCGTTATAAACAAAAGCGACTACAGACAGTTTTTTAATATTCCAGTCATCCTGCACCTCTGCAGAGAATGACAAAATGCCCTGTTTTCCTGATGGCCAAACGATATCATCACCCCATGTCCCATTGACAGCAGAACGTAATATATGATTGTGAACATACTCTCTGTTCAAAGTTCCATCAGGAAGCATCTGAAGGGCAACGATACCATCTTCTATTATCCAAACCTGCAGTTTTCCAGAGAAATCCTTCACTGCCAGAAAATCTATACCAATTTCCATCTGACCATTATCTGCGATTGTTGCTTTTGCGCTCAATTCTACGGGAGCCTCATTCTGCAAATCCTGATGAACCTTTGATGCCCATTTATCCAATAGCAGCACTCCCCCACTCCTGTTTATAAGTCCTGAAGGCTCTGCCTCAACTCTCCAATAATCATAATACTCATCGCCTATAGTTGTTCTCAGCCCCAGGACTTTGTCTGTTGAATATATTGCGAGTGGACCGGAATGGATGGCAACTGCAATAACGCTTTCCTTGCCATATTCCTCCTGAAGACGCTCTATCTCTGTTGCCGCATTAGGACAATTCACGCAACGCTGGCCTGTAAACTCTTCCACCAACACAGCCCTGGATATCTTTGCATGAGGCACATCAATCAGACGATTGTCATCATCAATATGACTACATGACAAAAATGAAGTTATCATTATTATGCAAAAAAACAAGTGCTTCATACGTCAGAAATTATAATTATATGACATTACTACCCCCTTGCTGGCGGGCACATATCGGCACACTCCCCCAGAGCAATTATATCCCGCCCTTGTCCGGCCATAGCCTATCTGTAGGCGATGCCCCCTATCCGCAAATGCGACAGACCCCATGTAATAGTGCAGATGAGTATCTCCGGCATTATACATATCAGAGAAAGAGAACATCCATCTTGGGGCCAACGACAGTTCTAAAAGTCCATACGCCCAATTTCCCTGATCGTCCTTTGTAAACAGATACTGCGCCTCGCCTCTTAGCGTAAGGGATTTGCTCATGCGATATTTAGCCTCAGCAATAATGATATCAGAATGAATCATTCCCCCTTCGCCTTCTATCGCTGTCTTATTATACAGCTGATTCATATACATCAGGTTCAACTTTAATGACTTGGAAATCCTCTTGTCTATCTGAATATTCATATCCTGATAATACGTCTGCTCACCCCATTTCCAGAAAGCAGAGCCATACCCGTCAGAACCTTCTGTCCGCCCATTCATATATTTGGGATTCACATCAATACTATGCACATGTGAGAAGTTCAACTTAACAGTCGTTCCGTATTTCCCTCCTAAAGCTGTATTCTTCTTGAAGGTATAAGCTCCTTCTGCCTGATAAGCCCATTCCCCACCAGAGTTTGTGGCATAGGGATATAGGGCAGCCAAAGCGTATGTATGCTCCATTGTAAATGCAGGCAAATGATTTATCATCGAAGAGATACCACTCATCGAGCGCCTGCTGCGAAAGTTCATATTGTCACTCCGTTTAGCTTGTAGTAACAGACTCAGACCTCTCTTGGAGTAAGAGCCTGAAAGCATCGCAACATATCCCCGTCGATAGATATATCCATTATCAAATGAAGGGTCCTGAGTCTTATGCCCATACTCAGCAAGGATGTTCACATTTCCTTTCTGGAGCCTTACCCTCACATCAAAGGCATTCACGTTTTCTGGCAGATTCAACTTATGTGTGGCATCGGTAATGATATCCTCCTGACCCTCATGCTTATTGACAACTGAGGCTCCAAACGTAAACATCCCCAGAGTCCATTCAGCGTCAGCACCTGTAATCCAGGCATCATTCAGCGACCAATACCTTCGTTGTCTGCCTGTCAGAGCCTTTAGACTGAGATTCTCCACAGGACGATAGGCAATCCTTGCTCCTAATAAGGAATTATCAATGCCAAGGCTACGTTCTTCATAAGTACGGAATATAAAGCCGGAACCAAACTGGTCATACAAACTGCCGATGGTCAGTTCTGCATTCTTATATTTTCCCTTAACAAATATGTTTGGCACTCCCCAACCTTTGAAATCCTTTTCAAATCCAGGCAGAGGATGCTCATGGAATTCCAGTCTGGCTCCAGCATCCACATATTTACTCTGTATGCTTATATCCGCATAACTGTTTGTGAGGGCCCATTCATCTGATTTCTCTGCACCAATCTTCTCATCACTCTGAGGAATAAGCACATTGCTCTGAATACTTCCACTAACAGACACACCCTCTTGCTGGGCATGAATGGGCAGACTCAGTAACAGGAGTGTAACCAATGCAATACTGTTATATCTCACTTCTTATCTTCTATTGTCTTAACTCCCAAACTCCTTAACTACTTAACTACTTAACTCCTTAATCACTTATCTTCTTAATCTCCTCCAGCAACTCCTCTTCCTCGCCATCCACATACCCAGAGTGCTTATAAACAATCTTCCCATCACCATCAACGATGAGAGTATAAGGAATCAGCTGAACACCCAGGGCTCGTTTCAGTTCACTATTTGGATCCAGCAACACCTCGTATGGCCAACCTAACTGATCAACCAAAGGTTTCACCTTGTTTATATGATGTGCCTGATCTATGGAAACAGCTATAAGCCTCACTCCTGTCTCACTCTGCCACTGGTCGTAAACTTCACTGATTGCACTCAATTCCCGATTACATGGCTTACACCATGTGGCAAAGAAATCTATGATGATAGGCTTACCTCCATTACTCAAGGTATCAAGCCTCACAGCCTTTCCGTTTATATCCTTCAATGTAACATGAGGCAGTTGTGCAAACACTGTCTGCACAACCGCCACAAGAACGGCTATAATTATGAACTTCTTCATCTTACGACCTTCTTTCCATTTCTGATATAAACACCCTTTCTTGTTGGAGCATTCTCAAGACGGTTTCCGTTCATGTCATACCAAACTGCACCATCATCCTCAGAATAGATTACCTTTAAGCCTGCGGTCTTGCTATAGATAAATTTGATATTAACAACTCGAGTTTCATTGCTCACTGTAGCAGAGAGTCTTGCCTCTAGAACGCCTTCACTCTTTATGTTTGTTGCATCAAACATCACCAGACAAATACCTTCATCATCGGTGGTAAAGTTCTTAGTCAACGAGCTCCTATCATTCATCGGGACACATTCTCCGCCCATACACCACTGAACTACGTTTGGGTTAAGTGTATTCCTCGATATGGTGATAGTAGCCGTTCCTGAGAGTTTCTTTCCATCCTTTGTAGCCAGCACAAGTCCGTTCTTGGGATTGGATGAAGGATTAGTCATACACTCAAGTTCACCAAATCCATAACTATCCAATGCTGCAGGTATTTCGACAGTATAATTATTACTCAAGGCCTTACCCTCATGGCGGAATTCAAAGACCTTGGCTTCATCCTGAGGAGTAGGATCGTCATTGTTCTTTCCCTCACCGAGGTAATACTTGGCGGCATTAACTATTGTGCCCGACTTCTTGTCAACAAGCAAGGCAATAACACAAAGATTTTCCTTATTATGAACATTTAAATTACTACTTATATCCGCACGATAGGTATACTCATTCTTTTGACCTGCCACGATATTCGAAGGAAGAGTACCTTCCACGCCCTTATAAGCCCCCCATGCAGCAACAGGAACAAAATTATGTTTAAAGTCAGTAATATTGCTTGGCAATGCAGCCAATTCCTCCATTATGGGATCCCCATTTGTGTTTTCATATCCTGAATAGTAGTTTCTCTGATTTCCAATAATACCATCTTCTGTTAAGACATAACCTATCAGGAAAGGATTGTCTTTGACATCCACCTCAAATGGTATCTCTGTAACAATGTCAATTGCATCCTTTTGATCATCAGTCCATTCTGCTTTTAATTTCACAGTGGCAGGTGAAATCATAGACGAAATTGCCTCACGTATCGTTTTTTCTATGCCAAATGGTTCGTCAGAACTACCACGATAGCCATCCGTTGATGATATGCGGTTTATATATGTGTCCCAATTAATATAATTGAGGATATCCGCATACTCAGGATATGTATACTGATCGTTCATGTGAGGAGATATAAGTATTATATTATTCCCAAACAGCTCATTCAGCTTGTTTCTTGCAAGAAGTTGAGGAGTCATAGCACCCTCCCAAGTTGCAGCATATCCTTCTATAACAGGCTTAACTTTTGCACTCTTATCAAGAGTTATCAGCAGGCCCTTTGCAGAAATACCATCGGATGCTGTATTATCCTCTCCGTTGACTTTCGTAATTGTTATTGTCTTATAATCAGACCCCTGAACATTGTCAGCCTTTAACTCAAACGACAGGTTTCCTATTTCATAAGCAGGGATGTTGGCAGGAGCAACAATCGTCTCTTCTGAACCATTATTGCCCTTAACGGATAATGTTACACTATTAATAACATTAGCACCAGTATTCGTAAGTTCAACTTGAGTCTTAACCTTGCCGCCTTTCAATACTGATACAGGTATAAAATCAGAGGTCCGTGCTGCATTATGCGGGAATTCTCCTCCAAAAAGCACTTTTGCAACAAGATTTCCGAATCTCTTACTCAAATCCGTCCACTTTGGATTGCTATCTGTTCTTACCCAGAATCCGCCTTTGCGGGTTTTGTCAGAATTGGTAAAATCAAGTGGACAGACATCACCTTCAACATCAAACGAATATCCTACATAAAGACCATCCTTTGGTATTTCATACTTGTTTTTAAAAGCGACTTCATTTGCCAAATCCGTCGTCCACCTTCTTAATTGATTATCCGGAATATGAATAATTTCCAGATCTGCCTTCTCACCTACTTCTGGCAGTTTCGTTGCAACCCATACAATTGCATTTGTCACTTTTCCGTACGTTGCATTGGATCCTTTGAAACCGAATCCATCAATTGTTGTTCCTTTTCCACCCAACATATTAAACGGTATATGTATTGCAACATCATAATGTTCGTCTAGCTCAGATCCTGTTGAACCTGTATATGCATTATGGGTATCGTGATTATTCCACCACGTCTGATTATCCTTCAGTACAACATTACCTACAACAGGCTCTTCATTTTCGAATATTATAGTCACCGATTCTGTCTGAGAGCCAATGGTGATAGTCAAACGAGCTTCTAACTTTCCATAAGACTTCAGGTCCTTGGCAGTCAAGCCTATTGGCAATTTTCCGTTAGCCTGTGTCTTGAATGCTTTTTCTACAGATGTCTTACCTATGACAGATTCTGCAGTACCTCCCATGGTCCAAGTCAATTGCTGTGGATTAATGGCATTGCTTAAGATTTCAAGTTTGGCTGTTCCTTCTGTCACCTTAGCATCATAAGTCTCAAGAACAAGACCGTCTTTTCCTTCTTCTACATTAGTACCACAGTCTCCCATATTTCCCCAGAAATCAAGATGAGGAACATACTTTACAGTATTATCGCCAATAAGATCCTTACCATTATTCTTTAAAGTGAATATCTGGTTCTCAACTGATTTATCATACTCTATTTTTGTCTGACAAGCATTGACAATCTCTCCCGTATTATTGTCAACCAACATAACCACGATACGCAGATTATTTCTGTTTGCTACATTATCAGGCAATGCAAATGAGTAAGAATACTTATACGTTTCACCTTCCTTAATTGACGTAGGTACACTACCCTCAACTCCCTCAGCACCGCCATATAAGCCTCGAGCAACATCATTGAATTCTATCTTTACCTTAGCTTCTTTCTTCGTCCATTCTTCCATATACTCGTCATCAGCAGTAGTAGTTGTGCCACTATAGAAATTGTTCTGGACATATGGTCCTACATGGTCTTCTACCAGTGCATATGAAAGTCGGAATTTTGCAGTCTTGCTTTCACTGAATCCAAAGAGTGTTTCTGTATTTACCGTAACAGCTGAGTAATCACGTTTAGCATATACAGCTGTAGCAGACACCTTTGCTTCAGCCTTGTCTTTCATTTCTTCAACCAAAGGTTTCACAAGAGGCAAAACTGGCATCATAATATCTTTTCTATTTATTATACAACTCGGATAACTATTGAATTTATTGGCTATTACACCATAGTTATCAAAATTGGCCATTTCATCTCTGTTGTGAAGTCCTATGGCAATGAAATTATCGGGATACTGCTTAGTAAGCCTATCGATGGTTTCTATTCCTCTAACACACCAACCACACCATGTACCAGTAGCCTCTTCCATAACGATACGACGAGGATAATAAGTATTCGCCGCTGTGTTGAAGTTTATGATTCCTGTACTGTTAGCCTTTACTCCATCAGCAGTATTGTTAACTTTGGTGATTGTATAGTTGAAATCATGGTTTCTACCCTCAAGTGTAGCATCAATATTGAAACTTATTGTCTGTGAGCGTGCAGGACGGATATCAACATCCAAAGCCTTGCTACCCTTGTTAGTGCCGTCAAAATCCCATTCAATGGTTACTTTCTTCATCTGACCAACAGAACGGTTTATCACTTTTGCACTAAAAGAATAATTATTCTTGCTATTAGGTTTCAGCACCACATCTTTCAGCACTGCATCCTCGGGCATATCGTTGCCGGAAATCACAAACCTCAAAGGAATGGGATGAGCATACGAAGCATCTTCTTCTGGTATACATATCCACTCTCCTGGTTCAAGTTGACTATCGTCAGTTCCCATTACACGCAGCCAGAGACCATCCTTTTCTACTACATTCACGTCAGAAAAGAACATACCTATATTGCCTTTATGACCAACTCCGACAAATAGTTCATCGCCAGTAATAGTATATGGTTCTGGCAGATCCACATTAATCCATGAGTTAGAAACACCTTCCAAAGGCTGTTTTACAAGATAGTCTGTACCTGGTTTAGTGATAAAGACATAGTCATAAACCATAGCCAGATATACTTGAATACTGCTGATGGTCTTTCCTTTATAAGCCTCAAGCATAGATGCAGGCACGTGAATAGCATACTCGCCATCATTTGCGCCTACGGTATCGTAAGGACCATTATTGAAGACAGTGTTTCCTTCACAATACCCCCACTCAATACTATTAGCATTCTGCATAGGCATGTCTTCAACTATGTTCCATCCTTTCCAGTCGCTTGCAGCAAAGTCTGACTTACTTCCCTGTGGCACGTGGATTACGACCTTAGAATTTGTCTTGAATTCTCCATCCTTCCACTGGATTATTGGTGGATAGGGGGAGGCGTAATAAACATCTGTCAAACTTGGCAGAGAATTGCTATCCCATTCAGGGAATCTTCCAAAAGTGACTTGAGAGGTGTTCTTAAAACGAATAGTCTTAAGCTTCTGACTCCAAGAAACTCCATCTTGAACAACTGCAAGAGACTTGGGAAATTCAACACTCTCAAGCTGGTGGCATCCACCGATGGAATTTATAGACATAACGCCCTCACGTAATTCTATTTTCTTCAGTTTCTCGCAAGCATTTATGCTTGTTATATATGGTGCAGCTATCGACAATGAGGTAAGGTTCATACAACCTTGAAATGCGCTAAAACTCGTTTTGTAGACCTTATAGTCTGTTCCTTGGTACGCAACAATATCAGGAACAACTAAATCTCCTTGGTAAAGGCCTGTCTCGCAAGGAAGTACAGATGCGCGGTTCTTGTCGTTCTGGACATAGAAATTATAGGTTATTCCATCTATCGTCTGCACTCCGAGGTCAGTAATACTACGCTCTTCTGAACTCAGCGGATATGAAAGCACCTTAATAGATTTACCTTTTATGGTAACCGTAAGATAATAATCCGAGGAGTTTGCATCAGTACGCCAAGTGCCCTTCTCGTCATCACGACTAATTGGCACTATACGATATTCTCCATCAGAGATATCACTACCAATGGTAAGATTAGCATCAAAATAGTATTCCTCACCTACTTGGAAATCATGCTTTTCTTCCCACAATACTTTTTTCAGTCCTTCGGCATCATAGAGTCCCAAACCAACAAATAGTGTCTTTTGTTCTGCAAGATCACTTACCAATCTTCCATAAACATAGAAAGGAAACTCATTAGCTTCATTGCGGAAGAAATACTTTTCACCTGAAAAACCAATATCCTTTACCACAACCTTTGGGCGGTTAACATCAGCTCCTGCCGGTGGCTGGATTCCAATGGTTGCCGACTGGTCAGAACTATAATCTCCAGCACTTGTATTTAGACCTGTAAGGTAGAAATATCCGTCTTCACTACCACTCCAACCCCAGTTGATATAGAATCGTCCGTCACGATAGCCATGAACCACGAAAGTGTGGCCGCCAGTATTACCAAAGCCATTAAAGACAATTGGGCGATATTCTGCCAGCTCATTATAGAGCAAGTCTTCCCACTCATCCTCACTATAGTTCGCATGTTCTGCATAATGTGCTGCCTGGCTGTAGCCGAACACCTTTGTCAAAGCAGGTGCTTCGTTTACAGGAAATGCACCCGACTCATTTACGCCATAGTCCATCTGCACAGACTGGCCACAATATCTCATCAGTCGCGCAACATCGTCATTAGTCATATTATCCCAGTCAAAGCGTGTAGGTTCCAGTGCAGGGACACTTATCTGAGCCGATGCTGTGGTATAGGCAGGAACACCTGTTGTTTCTCCTACCGGCCAGCGATTATAATTGATAACCTGTGCCATAGCTGTAGCCACACAACCTGTGATACACTGAGATCCATTATACTCAGGACACATAAGATTATATGGCGCACCTTGATCCCAAGTAGTAGTAATCAGTGGACGAACATCAGGCTTTGAGACTTTCTGTACGGCTCTTGCCTTTGCTCCAACCTGCTTTATTTTAGCAACCGCCTTGTCATAATACTCCAATAGCCATTTCACATTACAAGGAGCGGTAGCCGGGTCAAGGCTTCCATGCTCAGAATAGCCGAGCACCTCTGGCATCCTGTCGTCACTGGCAATGATGACAAATCCATTGTTCTCTACAGTATTAAAGATATAATACCCATGGGA
>JAEEGL011540702.1_pt1 | contig 12518 bp, 10 predicted proteins | sample 9134231 | NCBI WGS metagenome assembly JAEEGL01 (sample SAMN16246548, study PRJNA631951) | gut metagenome | biome: gut microbiome; feature: rumen; material: fiber-attached | host: Bos | place: Iran: Karaj | collected 2018-10
TCAGGTGGTCGTCGACGATGTTGGCGAGATGGTAGGTGGGCATGCCGTCGGACTTGAAGAGAACCTTGTCGTCGAGAAGGCGGCTGTTCATGGTGACATCGCCACGGATAAGGTCGTGGACGGTGATGTCGAGATTTTCGGGGAACTTGAAGCGCACCACGTAAGGTTCACCGCTTTCGATGCGACGTGTCACCTCGTCGGCCGGGAGGGAGAGGCTGTTCTCCATAGTGCCACGGGTGGTGCAGTCGTATTGGAAAGTCTTTTTCTGGGCTTCGTATTCTTTGCGTTTGGCATCGAGTGCTTCGGGACGGTCAAAGGCGTAGTAGGCCCAACCGTCGCGGAGCAGTTGGTCGGCATATTGACGGTAGAGAGGCTTGCGGTCGCTTTGGCGGTAAGGACCGTAGTTGCCGCCGATGTGGACACCCTCGTCGAATTTGATTCCCAGCCAGTCGAGAGCCTCGATGATATAGTCTTCGGCACCGGGAACAAAGCGGGTCTGGTCGGTGTCTTCGATACGCAGAATCATGTCGCCACCGTTTTGGCGTGCGAAGAGATAGTTATACAAAGCCGTGCGTACTCCTCCAATATGGAGAGGACCAGTGGGGCTTGGGGCAAAACGAACACGTACTTTTCTCATTGTGGTATTTAGGGTTTAATATTTATTTTGGACTAAAAAAATGCAGGTCGGAGAATTTCTTTTTACGGAGCAGGTAGTAGTCGACAAGGAGACGTCCTGGATATAGTCCTGAAACGTTTTTCAGTTGTTTCAATTGTTTGCGTTTCACTTTTAGGGAGGGAAGCCATTTGTAGAAAGCTTTATGGGCTTCCACCACGGCGCCGAATTCCTTGGGTTTGCGTTCGAGGAGGAATTTGAAAGCGGCCACATAGTCGAGTATTATCCGGCAAAACAAAACCCAATGCAATCTGTTTTTGGGCAGGTTTTTGTAGAGCAGTGCCATATTGTTGCGGAAGTTGAGATAGGTTTTGCGTGGGTTGGATTTGGGCAGGGTGCCCCCACCGACGTGGTAAACCACAGAATGGGGACAGTATTCCACTTCGTAGCCTGCATTTTTGGCACGCCAACAAAAGTCGATTTCTTCCATGTGGGCAAAGAAGTCGTTGTCAAGACCTCCAAGTTGTTTCCATACATCGGAGCGGACAAACATTGCAGCCCCCGAAGCCCAGAAAATCCGGCAAGCATCGTTGTATTGACCATGGTCATTCTCAAGAGAGGTGAACATGCGGCCGCGGCAGAAAGGATAGCCGTATTTGTCGAGGAAACCGCCGGCACCACCGGCATATTCGAAGGTGTCGCGTTGGTCGAACATGAGCAGTTTGGGCTGGCAGATGGCAGCGTTTGGGTGTTGCTGCATTTGAGATATGACGGGTTCAATCCATCCGGGAGTGACTTCAACGTCGTCGTTGAGCAAGACAAAATAATCAGCCTGTATTTGGCTTAGAGCTCGGTTGTAGCCTTCGGCAAAACCGTAGTTTTTATCCAGTTGGATGATGCGCAGGCAGGGGTAGTGGTTGCGTAAGAAATCAAGGGAGTCGTCGGTAGAGCCGTTGTCGGCAATAATCACCTCCGCATCACCTGTAGTGTAGGCGGTGACAGAAGGTAGAAAACGCTCCAGCATTTTCTTCCCGTTCCAGTTGAGTATAACGACTGCGGTTGTCATGAGGCGGTTGGTAAATTCAATGTTAGTTGTTTTAATTCCATTCCTTCGGGGCGAGTCCTTTTCCATCGGCGATGCGACCACAGCCAATATTCGGGTTGTTTGTCGATGGTTTCTTTGAGCATAGAAATATAGCGGGAAGTGATGGTATATTGGGGTACCCGGCTGGGTTTGTCGCACAGGGGGGTAAACCGTACCTCGTAGTATCCGCGGCGCACTTTTGTCACATCGTAGTATATTACAGGCATATCATATTTCCGTGCGAAATACTCTGCACCATAGAGGAAAGGTGTTTCTTGGTTCATGAACATGGTCCAGAACGATTTGTGTACATCGTTTGGAGACTGGTCGCTGAGCATCATGTAGGCAATTGGAACACGATGCTGATGGTAGTATTCCATTGTTTGACGTACATTGGTCTGGTCGACTATTTCAGTGCCAAATCGAGCTCTACGTCTTGTGATATATCCGGCAACGGCTTTGTCCTGCAACGGTTTGCCGACACCAACGCCATGGTGCATCAACTGAAAGTTCAGCGAGGTAATCATATATTCCCAGTTGTTGTAGTGGGAGGACATCAGCACCACGCTTTGTCCTTGTTCGTAGTATTGGTTTACGAGTTGTCGGTTAACAAAACGATAGTGTTTCATTATGTTCTGAGGACGGGCATAAAGGTTGTGGATTCCTTCAATTATCAGGTCGCACATATGCCGGTAGTAGGCTTTTTCAATATGATGCCGTTGTTTGTTGTCGAGAGCGGGATAGGCTTGGGACAGGTTGTCGCGCGTTACCTTGCGGCGGTATCGCACCACATGGTATGCTAAGAAAAACAATATGTCAGACAGAAACAGTTTCAATGCATTTAATAGCCTCGGTTAAACTGTGCTCCAACTTCACCAACGGTACCTTCATCCATGGTGTAACGGCTGAGCATTCTTTCCCAACCTGCCGTCCGTATTTCACCCATGGCGTTTGAATTAAGCAGTTTGTAGAAACCACTACGGAATTCATCCCAAAAGATGAATACTCTGTTGCCATAGTCTCCTGGCAGGGTGTTGTAGCGCCATAATTGATATGGGAGGTAATGAATGTGTCCATCCTGTGAAGTCTCGCTTCCCTCATAAGAAGTTGATGCAAATGCATTTGTTTTTACATTTCCCAGTGCACCCACAAAGTTCTTTTCGTCGCGAACGAAATCAGGTGGACCGTATTGCAGATAGACACGACCCATGTCGGTGCGGTATCCCCGAGTGAGAGGATAGGAGAAATGCTCGTCGACATAATTCAGGTTCTTTAGATATTTATTCCATTCTTCTTCGGGGTTGGTATAGTTTCTCAGTTTCCAGAAATTATATAAATAAGCTTGTTTTGCAGCAAGACCGGGCTGCTTGATGAGGTTCCGGGCAGTGCTTACTTCGGTAGGAGAAGAGACAGGGTAGAGGGCATCGATATAGTAGTTGATTAACTCTTCGTCGGTTATCAAGGCGACAAACGATGTGGCCACTTCGGTCTTGTCCATCATTGTGGCATCCATTTGAGGATTGGAACGCATGATGGTGGTTTCTTTCTTAAAGAAAGGCATCATTTGATTGTTTAGTACTTCCACCACCACATTGTAGTTGCCTGAAGGAAGATTGCTTATGTCCAAGTCGGCATAAACAGGAGTGTTGCCAGAGGCACCCTTGCGGGTGATAGTCTGACCGATGTCAGGGATGCGTCGTCCATTCTCTTTCTGCACTACATAAACGTTGATGCTACAGGGGTCTGAACCGATTTCGAGATGGGTATTGTAAAGTTCAAAATAGGGGTGTAGGTGAGTCACTTCGGCAGGAACGAAATCGTCGATATATGGAATCATGTCGTATCCATTGCGAGAAAGCATGTTTTCAGACTCGGTCGGGGAAGCAGATGCCATCAATTGAATATTCGACATCATGGGGGAGTCGTTTTTGTAGAAAACGATAATCTTTTCTTGGATAACATTGGGAATGTTATCGGATGCTTTATCGCGCAGAGTGACTTCAAGGTCATAGATGCCGTTGGCCAAACCGAAACGCTGAAGGTCGAAAAAGGTAAAGTTTGTTTCGTTTGCAACAGAAATATAGGGACTGTTCAGGTCGTATTTTTTCAGATAGGCCACAGTGTCGTTACGCCGTACTACAATTGTGACTTCCACAGTGGCGCGGTATCGACCATCTTCTTGTTGTGTGAAATTGAGCGACCATGCATCGAAATTGAGATAGGTCTCAACATAGGGCTGATTGTTTTCGGGCAGATAGAAAAAAGAATAGCCGAACAGGGCAGACAAATTCTTGCCAGAGGCAAAAACAACAGCTGAGGACAGCATTAACAGGATAAAAAATGCAATTCTTTTCATAATAGATAATTGTTTCTATAATGAATTATAGTGTCCTAACGGTTTAATAATCATAAGTATATGATTATATGCTGTTCCTTTGGGGCACTCTAATCCGACTGCAAAGATACGAAAAAAAACTCACAATATGAAAACCTTGAAATAGAAATTGTGGTATTATGCCGGATTGAGGTATAAAGAGATAATAATACTAAAGGTTGAGATAATACCAAATCAGTCAATAGGTTCCTCGTTACATATATATCATATATATATCACATATATATCACATATATATTACTTCTATATCCTATGAATATAGAAGTGCAAGACAACTGATGACGAAACGATACTCTATTAGCGACCTAACTACAAGCCTTAATCGGTTACTTGGGTTGGTGTCAAGGTTGAACCCAAAACGGTTGTCATGAAGTCGGAAACTCTTATGGGTACAATCCAATGACCGATTGGGTATACTCTATTGATAGGTAAAAAAACAGGTGCTAACCGAAGTGAAGCACCTGTTTTTTTATTTAGACAAGAGACCTATTTATTTTAATTGGTCGGATGCGGATTGGAGAGCACGGTCGATACCATCCGGGTCTTTCCCCCCAGCGGTAGCGTAGGCGGGTTGTCCACCACCGCCTCCTAAAATTTCTTTGCCTGCAGTGCGAACGATGGTGGCGGCATTCAGACCGGAATCTATGCGGTTTTTGCCCAAAGCAACCAAGAGGGCTGGCTTTCCGCCATGGATGCTTCCGAGAACTACGGCCATGTCGGGGTATTGGGAAGCAAGCGTGAGCATGGCATCTTTGAGTTGACTCAGGTCTCGGTCGATTCTTTTTACCAGTACTGGATTTTGTTCGAGTAGTTGGGATAGTTCTTGTTTCAAAGCGTTTATCTGCTCTTTCTGATATTGCTCAACTTGTGTGCGAAGAGTGGCGTTTTCGTCTTGCAGCCGTTGCACGGCAAGGGTTATGTCTTTGGGGTTTTTGAGCAGTTCTCTAAGGCTGTCGAGTTGGTCTTGCATTGCGTTGTTGTATTGTTCGGCAGCTGCACCGGTAACCGCCTCAATGCGGCGCATTCCGGCGGCAATTGCACCCTCGCTGACAATGCGGAAAGAACCTATGTGGCCAGTGTTGGCGATGTGTGTACCACCGCAGAATTCAACACTGTCACCAAACTTGACAACACGGACTTTGTCGCCATATTTTTCACCAAAGAGTGCCATTGCACCGAGTTTCTGTGCTTCGGCAATAGGCATGGCCCGATGTTCTTCTAAAGCAATGGCATGGCGTATATCAATATTGACTTGTTTTTCAACTTCGCGTATTTCTTCATGGGTGAGTTTGGCAAAGTGGGAGAAGTCGAAACGTAGGCGTTGATCGTCTACGCTGGATCCTTTTTGTTCGACATGAGTGCCGAGAACATTGCGTAGTGCCTTGTGGAGCAGGTGGGTGGAGGTGTGGTTACATTCAATGGCAAAACGGCGGCATTTGTCAACTTCGGCTTTGTAGGGTTGGTCGAGGTGTTCTGGAAGTTTGGTGACTATGTGAATGATGAGATTATTCTCTTTTTTGGTGTTGATGATAGGGACCATGTCGCCTGCGGGATGGGTGAGTGTGCCTTGGTCTCCCACTTGTCCACCGCTTTCACCGTAGAATGGAGTGCGGTCGAAAACGAGTTGGAAAAACTCCTTGTCTTTGACTTTTACGTGACGGTAGCGAGTGATATGTACTTGTGCTTCGAGGTGGTCGTAGCCGATGAATTCTTGGTTTTCGTTTGGTATAATCTCTATCCAATCATCGTTTTCGACAGTTGCTGCGGCACGGGAACGGTTTTTCTGTTCGGCGAGTCCTTGTTGGAAACCTTCCATGTCGACAGTCCAGCCTCTTTCAGAAGCCATGAGTTGGGTAAGGTCGACAGGGAAACCGTAAGTGTCGAAGAGTTCAAAGGCAAAAGACCCGTCAATGACAGATTGGTTATTTGTAGAAGAATGAGATTCAATATATTCTTCAAAACGTTTTATGCCACCTGCAAGTGTTTTCAGGAAAGATTGTTCTTCTTCGAGTATAATGCGCTGAATGAGCTGTTTTTGTTTTGCCAATTCAGTGTATTGCGAACCCATTTGAGAAACGAGAGTGTCAACGAGTTGGTTCAGGAACGGCTCTTTGAAGTCGAGGAATGTATAACCGTAGCGGACGGCACGACGTAGGATGCGCCGGATGACATAGCCTGCTTTAGCGTTGCTGGGCAACTGGCCATCAGCAATGCTGAAACTCACTGCACGAAGATGGTCGGCAATAACTCGCATGGCGATGTCGGATTTTTCGTCATTGCCATAGGTCCGGCGGGATAGACGGGCTATTTCTTGTATAAGGGGTTGGAATACATCGGTGTCATAGTTTGATTTTTTGCCTTGCATGACCATACAGAGACGTTCGAATCCCATTCCGGTGTCGATATGTTTGGATTTGAGGGGTTCGAGTGAACCGTTAGAAAGCCGGTTGTATTGCATGAATACAAGATTCCAGATTTCAATAACAAGAGGGTTGTCCTTATTGACAAGGTCACGGCCTGGTATTTGCTTTTTTTCTGACTCATCTCGCAGGTCAATGTGTATTTCGCTGCAAGGACCGCAAGGACCCTGGTCACCCATTTCCCAGAAGTTGTCCTTTTTAGACCCTTTTAGGATGCGGCTCTCGTCGATGTGTTCTTTCCAGAAATTATAGGCTTCGGTATCCATGTCAAGACCGTCTTTCGCGTCTCCACCAAAGACTGTTACATAGAGGTTGTTTTTGTCAATATGCATTACCTCGGTGAGAAATTCCCAGCCGTATGCGATTGCCTCTTTTTTGAAATAGTCTCCAAAAGACCAATTGCCGAGCATCTCAAACATGGTATGGTGGTAGGTGTCGTGACCCACTTCTTCAAGATCGTTGTGTTTGCCACTTACTCGGAGGCACTTCTGAGCATTGCAAACGCGGGGGAAAGGGGCTTCGGCATTGCCAAGGAAAATGTCTTTAAACTGGTTCATGCCGGCGTTGGTGAACATGAGAGTGGGGTCGTTTTTCACAACCATTGGGGCACTTGGCACCACGTGATGTTCTTTTTTTTCGAAGAAATGGAGAAACTGGCTGCGGATTTCGTTGCTGGTCATAAATAATAAGTGTTAGAATTCGTCACGTTCCACTAAAAGAATGGCATTTTGAGGAACGATGAAATATTTGTCGTTATTGTATTTGATTTCGATAGCGTTTTTTTGTAGGAACAGTGCAAGGTCGCCTGGCTGAACCTGTAGGGGCATATAGTGCATGTCTTGGCTGCTATGATTCCAGGATTCACCTTCGTCAAGGGAGGGTAGGGGGTAACCGGGGCCACATTTGAGTATATAGCCAGACTGGATTTTCTCTTTGTCTTGATATCCAGCGGGGAGATAAAGTCCGCTCTTGGTACGGTCGGCGGAATCGTTGGGCTTTATTAACACCCTGTCGCCCACCACGATGATTTTGTCTAATTGGGTTGTCATACGATTTGATTGAAATTGCAAAAATACAAAAAAAAAGTGATTCATGAATCTTTTTGTTGTGCATTTGTTTCAATAAAGATATCATGAATTAGTTTTTTTGTTTGATTTTGCCTTTTAGTTCACTTTTTTTTTGTAACTTTGCAATTTCATGTGGCATGTGGCTGCAGTTATTGTAACTTGAAAACGTTGATATTATGCATAAGTTCAAATATATTGTCCTGATGTGGCTCTTCTGCATAGCAGGAGTCCTTGGTGTTGCTCAAGATGTACAGCCAACATGGGAATCGTTGAATCAAAGAGGTTATCCTGATTGGTTTAAAGATGCTAAACTGGGTATTTTTATTCATTGGGGATTGTATTCGGTGCCTGCATGGTCATCCCCTGATGGGTATGCTGAATGGTTCTATCGAGGCTTGATGGTTGGCGACACTGTCAGGGTAAATGAGATGGTGGATTTCAATCGTAGATGGGGATACATGTTGGGTGATCAATGGAGTGGCCGTCTTAGTAATAGCGATGCGGTGAAACAGAGGCCTAAACCCACTGATTTATATACTCTTTATGCTCAGACATGGCACGCCGAACATTGGAATCCGGATCAGTGGGCGGACTTGTTTCTAAAATCAGGTGCAAAATACGTGGTGTTGGTAACAAAACATCATGACGGCTATTGTCTTTGGCGCAGTCGTTATCAGCCCAACTGGAACAGTGTGGTAACAGGTCCCCACAAAGATATTGTGGGATTGCTGACCGAGTCAGTCCGAAAAACAGGATTGAAGATGGGCTTTTATTATTCATTGACAGAGTGGACAAACAATTTGCACATATGGATGCAAGACCCTGATAGTGCTATAGATGAATATGTAGACCATTACATGGTTCCTCAGTTCAAGGAACTTGTGGGCAAATATAAACCCAGTTTGATTTTTACTGATGGTGAGTGGCAAAATAGTGCTGCACAATTTCGTGCCCCTGAATTAATATCTTGGTATTATAATACCGTTGGCCCGGAGGCTATTGTCAATGACCGTTGGGGAAGTGGTACTCAGCATGGTTTTAAGACTCCAGAATACAAAGGTGCTATTAACGACACCGTTCGTCCCTGGGCAGAGTGTCGGGGGATAGGACGTTCATTTGGTTTGAACCGCAATGAACCATTGGATAATTATTTATCAAGTGATTCTTTGATACGGCATTTTGTTAAATTGGTTGCTGCAGGCGGAGGGATGACCTTGAATGTGGGGCCTGATGCTGATGGTACTATTCCGATGATTCAGCAGGAAAGATTAATTGATTTGGGTAATTGGTTAAAGGTAAATGGGGAGGCAATATATGGCAGTCGTCCTTATCGTAAGATGTGCGATAGCGACAGCACCGTTTTTTATACCAAACAAGGAGGCAATCTTTATGCCATTGCCACTCATCTCAATGGTAAAACACTTATATTAAAAAATATGCCCCGTCCGAATATCCTTTCTCAGGTGAAATTGTTAGGATGCGATAAACCCATAGTCCATTACTATTTTGCAGGGAGTATATATATTCGTTTGAATAATTTGACTCCAGAGGACTTATGCAAAACAAAAGGTGCTTGGGTTTTCCGTATCACCAAGTACGGTGAGCAATAGTGTCGGTGATATATTTTAGGATTCCAATACTTTTTGTTTTAAAGACCTCAGGCTGCAAAACTATGGGTTCCTAAATCAATAGGTGCAGTAATAATTATCAAATTATTTCCAGATCGGTAAGTGCCCGTTCTATTCCCTCCTCGTCTACTGAACTGGTGACATAGTCGGCGTGTTGTTTTACTGTGTCGTCGGCGTTGCCCATTGCTACACCTATACCGCAATAGTCCAGCATCTCAATGTCATTTCCCCCGTCCCCGAAGCCGATACATTCGTTTCGGTCAATGCCGTAGTGATGCAGTATGCAGTCAATGCCTGTGGCTTTGCTGTTGTCAACATTCACTAAGTCGCTGAATTCAGGATGCCATCGTGGCAGTCTGCAATGGGGCAAAAAATCCAATACCTCTGCATCGCGTGATGGGGGCATGACTGCGATAATTTGATATGTCTCCCGTCCCATCATGAGACGTGTCTCCATCATTGGCGGCATCTCGAATTCCAGTTGATCGCGGATAGCATTTGCTATGGGGTCTGACAGAGTATTGACATACATCTCATGTTCGGTGAATATCATGGTACAGATTCCCTCTCTTTCAGCATACCGAAGCCAGTTGTCTGTCTCTTTCTGGGGGATGGGATTCTTCAGTAGAATTGTATCGCCCACAAAACAATATCCTCCGTTCATGGTAATGTATCCGTCAAACGACACCGGCAATTCGGGTATCAGTATCATGGGGCGACCCGATGAGATGAAGGTGTGGATACCTTTGCGATGCAGGGCTTCAAAGGCTTTTATTGTGCCTTCCGAAACTCTGTGGGTTTTAAAACTGAGCAGTGTGCCGTCAATGTCAAAGAAGGCGGCTTTTATCATAGGCTACAAATTGGAGATAATGGAACAAAAAAGGTTGGACATTTTTTCGGCGGCTTTATTGGCTTCTCGCACCACATCGTCGCCATTGTTTAGGCAGTCATCGCTCAAGTCATTTGATTGGTTTGTGATGATGCTCATTCCAAAAATCTCCATCCCGCAATGACGTGCCACAATGACTTCCGGTACACTTGACATGCCAGCGGCATCACCACCTATAACATGATACATGTGGTATTCTGCGGGTGTTTCATATGTGGGGCCTGTTCCGGCCACATATACTCCCTCTTGCAACTTTTCGCCCATTTTGGCGGCCTCGTTTTTTGCAATCTGGCGTATACGTCGACTATATACGGTGGTCATATCAGGAAACCGATCCCCAAACTCATCCATATTGGGTCCGACAAGTGGATTGGGCATTAGGTTTATATGGTCGGTGATTATCATCATGTCGCCCACGCGAAATGTAGGGTTCACTGCCCCGGCTGCGTTACTTACGAAAAGAGTCTTTACTCCTAATCTTGCCATAACTCGAATGGGGAGTGTGACCTCCTGCATGGTGTATCCCTCATAATAATGAAATCTCCCTTGCATGGCAATGACGTTTTTCCCACCCAAAGATCCAATTATTAAGTTTCCCTTGTGTCCAACAGCTGTCGACTGTTTGAAGTTGGGTATTTCTTTATAAGGTATTGTTAAAGGATTCTCTATTTTATCGGCTATTAGTCCGAGTCCGCTACCCAGCACTATGCCTATTTCGGGTATGTCTCGCCCCACCATGCGGTAACGCAGATATTGTGCGGTTTGGTCAATTTTCTGTATCATTTGATTGGTTTTTTAGTGTGTATTTATTGATGTTTTTCAGTAATCATTAGATAGTTGTTTGATTCGTTCCATAATCTTTGCCGCTTGTTCGTAGTCCTCATTCTCTTCGCATATTCTCAGTTGTTTCTCCAGTTGTTCGATGGTATCTTGTTGCCCATTTGAATTGGCTTTGTTTTGTGGAAGGTTGTCCTCCAAAGCTCCCGGTTCCATTGAGGTCTCTTCGAGAACATTTTTCGACATCATTATGTCGCATTGTTGCATTAGTGCCAAGACTATGGCATCGCTGGTCCGGCTGTCTATTTTTTTCTCCGTGAATCCGTCGCTGATATGTAATGTGGAATAAAAAATTCCTTCCTCAAAACGATCTATTGTTACCTGTTTCAACGACAGCATGTACTCTTCCATAATATTGCATAAAAGGGTATGGGTGAGGGGGCGACGGGCTTTGCGTTGCTCTGCTGCCATAATGATGGCTTGTGCTTCGGGTTCTCCTATAATCACAGGAACTTGTTTCCCGGTTTCAGGTGCGGCAAGGATTAAGATATAAGAATCGCCTGTCGACATGGTTTGAGAAATCTGCAGCGGGTATACGTAGGTGTAGTTCATAAGGTACCAAGTTGAGAATGAAGATTTGTTCCTCAAGTTCACTTTTTCAAATGCTCATACATTTTATTTTTTCACCAAGTAGTCTACCAGTTTCTTTACCGATAATCCACGGTGACTGATTAGGTTTTTCACCTCCAAAGGCATCTCGGCAAAGCTTACGGCATAACGGTTAGGCAGAAAAATAGGATCGTAGCCGAATCCTCCAATACCATGTCGTTCTGTTAGGATGGTGCCTTCTATTTTCCCTTCAAAATAGTGGGGCTCGCCATTTTCAATTAAGCAGATGACTGTGCGGAAAGCGGCTTTTCGGTTGGTCTCTCCCTGAAGTGCACGTAGCAATTTGTCTATATTGTCGTCAAAAGAGCAATGCTCTCCGGCATAACGTGCGCTATATACCCCTGGGGCTCCATCCAAAGCTTCTACTTCTAATCCAGTGTCATCGGCAAAGCAATCACTTTTTGTTCGATCCCAAACCCATTGGGCTTTTTGAAGAGCATTCCCCTGTAGGGTATCCGAGGTTTCGGGTATTTCCCCTTCAAGCCCTGCAGCGGCAAGGCTGATTATTTCAACCTTGCCGCTGAGTAGGCTGCTGACTTCTTCTATTTTGTGTTTGTTGTTGGTGGCAAAAATCAGCTTTTTCATTTCTTATCTTATCAGAGTCACAGTTCCGTGTATTTTATATTCCTGAACACTTCCTTGACGAGTGTAGGTGATGACGTAAGGGTAGGCTCCTTGTGGGCAGGGCGTTCCTTTGCTTGTCCCGTCCCAAGTGAAGTTCAGGTCTTCGGAAGAGAACACCATGGCGCCCCTGCGGTTAAAGATGGCGATGTGGAACTTTTCCATCTTGCTCTTGCTCATAACACTGAACACATTGTTGTTGGTCTTGTTGGGAGTAAAGACATTCGGCAGGAAGAAGCCGAAGGTGTCGATGGTGATGACCCACGATGTGTCGATAGCGCAACCCAGCTCATTGAAACTCTTCAAAGTGACGTGGTTGCAGTCGTTGGCGTAGATGTCGAAATGGTGTGTCACA
>JAEEGL013503279.1_pt1 | contig 12518 bp, 8 predicted proteins | sample 9134231 | NCBI WGS metagenome assembly JAEEGL01 (sample SAMN16246548, study PRJNA631951) | gut metagenome | biome: gut microbiome; feature: rumen; material: fiber-attached | host: Bos | place: Iran: Karaj | collected 2018-10
ACCGCATCGACATCCATGTCACCGTTCCGGCCGTCAAGTACCAGGATTTGCAGGAGCGGGTCGCCGGCAAGACATCGGCCGAAATGCGCGCCAACGCGCAGGAGGCCCGCGCGCGGCAGCTCGCGCGCTTCAAGGCCGACGGCACCGCCAATCTCACGTGCAACGCCGACATGGGCGCGCGCGAAATCCAGCGTCACTGCCGTCTAACCCCTGGCGCGGAAACGCTCCTTCGGCTCGCAATGGCCGAATACAACCTGAGCGCCCGCGCCTACGCCCGCATCCTCAAGGTCGCCCGCACCATCGCCGACCTCGATGCCGCCGACGACATCGCCGAGACGCACATCGGCGAGGCCATTCAGTACCGCCAGCTCGACCGCGCGCTGTAAGTCGTAAGTCATAAGTCGTAAGTCGCTAGTTGTTAGTCCCTAACCCCTAATCCCTGATCCCTGACCCCTAATCCTCGACCATGTCCAAAACATCTCTCTACGTAATCGACGTGATGCCGCTACTCTACCGCGGCCACTTCGCCTTCCTGCGCAACCCGCGCATGACCTCGACGGGCGTCAACACCTCGGCGCTGACGGGCTTCATCGGCACCGTCATGCAGATTCTCGAATCCCGCACACCGACCCACATCGTCCTCGTCCAGGATTCCTTCACGCCCACCTTCCGCCATGAAGCGTACCCCGAATACAAGGCCCAGCGCGAGAAGATGCCGGAGGACATCGGCGCCTCCATCCCCATGGCCGAGGAGTTCGCCGCCGCAATGCGGATCCCCATCGTCCGCGCCGACGGTTTCGAGGCCGACGACCTCATGGGCTCCTACGCCGCCGCCGCTGGAGCGGCCGACGACATGGAGACCTTCCTCGTCACGGGCGACAAGGACATCGCGCAACTCGTCGATGCCAAGACCTTCCTCTACCGCATCGGCAAAAACGCCCCCGAAGTCTTCGGCCCCGCCGAAGTCTGCGCCCACTGGGGACTTACCTCCCCGGCCCAGATGATCGATTACCTCGCCCTGGCCGGCGATAGCTCGGACAACATTCCCGGCATCCGCGGCGTCGGCGAGAAGACGGCCGCCACCCTCATCTCGCAGTACGGCGACATCGAGTCCGTCATCGCCCACGCCTCCGAAATCAAGGGCAAGCTCGGCGAAAAGGTCGCCGCCGGCGCGGAGGACGCGCGCATGTCGCGCTTTCTCACCACGATCCGCCGCGACGTCCCCCTGCCCGTCGCCATCGACGGCCTTGCCCGCCAGGTGCCTGACACCAACGCCCTCCGCGCCTTCTGCGCGAAATACGAAATGGCCTCTCTTGCGCGAAGACTTCTTGGAGGCGAGGCTTCTGGCAAAGTGGAAAGTGGGCAGACCACAGCACAAGTTTCAGATTTGCCGCTTTTCGGCGGAGAAGGACAAAACAATCACTCTCCAAATCTCCCAATCTCCATTCCTCCCAGTAGCGAAAGCAACGAGGTGTCAGACACCAAGCTAGCGACCCTCGCGGACTGGTCGCACAACTACACGCTTGTCCGTGACGAAGCGGCGCTCGCCGCGCTCGCGGAAACACTCAAGGCCGCGCCGGAATTCGCGTTCGACACAGAGACGACCGGACTCGAACCGCGCAAGTGCGCGCTCGTCGGCCTCTCCTTCGCGACCGAACCGGGACGCGCCTGGTATGTTCCCTTCCGCAAGGGACCCGAAGGCATGGACGCCGCAGTCTGGGGTCGCGCCGTCGTGGCGGCCCTCGCGCCGATCTTCGCCACGGACAAGCCGAAGATCGGCCATAACGCCCGCTTCGACTGCGCCGTTCTCGCCCACCACGGCATGGCTGTCGCACAGCCCGTCCGCGACTCGCTCCTGACCCACTTCGTCCTCGACGCTTCGGAACGTCACGGCATGGACCGCCTCGCGCGCGAATACCTGCGCTACGATCCCATCCCCATCTCGCGTCTCATCGGCGAGGGACGACAGGCCGATCCGGCGCGCATGGACGCGCTTCCGCCCGACGCCGTCTGCGACTACGCCGCAGAGGACGCCGACGTCACGCTCCGCCTCTACCGCGTTCTCCGCCCCGAGGCCGAAAAACTCGGTCTGAAGAAAGCCCTTGAGGAGAGCGAGGAGCCGCTCGGCGAGGTCCTCAATGACATGGAGGCCGAGGGCGTCCGCATCGACCCCGCCGTCCTCCATGCCTTTGGCGACGAACTCGACGCCGAACTTCAAGGTCTCGAACACGCCATCCACGAATCGGCAGGCACTGTCTTCAACATCAACTCCCCAAAGCAGCTGGGCGAAGTCCTCTTCGAACTCCTCAAGATCGACCCCAAGGCGAAGCGCTCCTCCGCGTCGGGACAGTACGCCACGGGCGAAGAGGTCCTCCAGAAGCTCACCGCGCGCCACCCGATCGTCCAGATGATCCTCGACTACCGCGCCGCCGGCAAACTCAAGTCGACCTACGCCGACAAGCTCCCCGCCTGCATCGACCCCGACACGGGACGCGTCCACACCCACTTCTCGCAGGCGATGACGGAAACCGGCCGCCTCGCCTCCGCCGACCCCAACCTTCAGAACATCCCCGTTCGCACCGAACGCGGCAAGCGCATCCGCGAGGCCTTCGTCGCGCGCGACGACGACCACCTCCTGATGTCGGCCGACTACTCGCAGATCGAGCTCCGCCTCATGGCCGCGCTAAGCGGCGACAAGGCGATGCTCGAGGCCTTCGCACACGGCGCCGACATCCATACCGAAACGGCCTCACGCGTCTACGGCGTCATGCCCGGCCTCGTCACCCCCGAGATGCGCTCCCGCTGCAAGATGGTCAACTTCGGCATCATCTACGGCATTTCCGCCTTCGGCCTCTCGCAACGGCTTTCGATTCCGCGCAAGGAGGCCGCCGACCTCATTGAATCGTACTTCCGCGAATATCCGGGAATCAAGGCGTACATGGAGAAGGCCGTCGCGGACGCCCGCGAAAAGGGCTATGCCGAAACCGTCCTCGGCCGTCGCCGGATGCTCCGCGACATCTCCTCGCGCAACGCGACCGTCCGCCAGGCGGCCGAGCGCAACGCCATCAACACGCCCGTCCAGGGAAGCGCCGCCGACCTCATCAAGATCGCGATGGTGCGCGTTTACCGCGCGCTCAAGGCCGCTGGCCTTAAGGCGAAGCTCGTTCTCCAAATCCATGACGAACTTCTCCTCGACATGCCAAAGGAAGAAGAGGAAGCCGTGCGCGCCATTGTCCGCGACGCGATGGTCAACGCCCTCGACTTCGGCGTCCCGCTTGAAGTCGAAATCGGCGTAGGCCGCACGTGGCTTGAGGCGCACTAGTGCGCAGCGCAGCTAAGCGGATTCCGATTAGTCAAGCCGCCGGCTCCACAACGAAGAAAATCTTGTCAAAAGCATACCATTTTTAGTATAGTTTTGACATGACTTATTACGAGCGGATATTTGAAGAAGCAATAGGGAACTATGGGATTGTCACATCTGCGCAAGCAAAGGCGCTTGGCGTCCCTCCAATTGAGCTTGTAAAACTTGCCAAGCGCGGTCGTCTGAACCGCATCGGCCATGGCGTTTACAAGCTAGACAAGTATGCGCCAACTGAAAACGCACGCGATGCATACGCCGACGCCCTCGCCATAGTCGGCGAGGGCGCGTACTTGTATGGCCCGTCCGTTTTGGCGCTGAACGGCTTATGTGCTACCAATCCGTCGCAAATTTACATCGCAACTCCGCGACGGGTCAGGAAACGTTTGCCAGTCGGTTTTCACCTAAAGATCAATGCACCATGCGATGCGATTTGCTACTACGATGGAATCGCATGCGAACCCATTTCCGCAGCCCTTCGGCAAAGCCAAGGCCTCATTATGGAGAGCAGGCTTGCTGAAGCAGAGGCAAAGGCAAGGGCAATCGGCTTGATGAAGGAGGGGGAATGATATGGGAAAGCGTCCGAACAGCAGGGTCAACCTCGACCGGGCAATACAGCGTATCTTCGGTCGGAATGTGGTGTTTCTGGAAATACGAGACCTTATGGCGAACGCGATTGTCGGCCAGTTTCTGCCACATTGCGTCGTCAAGGGCGGTAGCGCATTGAAATTGCGCTACGGCAAGGCGCACACGAGGGTGACAACCGATCTCGACGCCGCCTACTCGGAAAATCTGGAAACGTTCATTTCCGAATTGGAGCAATCTCTGCGCAAAGGATGGGAGGGCTTTACCGGAACGGTAATCAGACGGGAACCGGCAAAACCGGCGGGCGTTGATCCGGCGTATGTCATGCAACCCTATTCCGTGAAATTGTCGTACAACACGCAGCCGTGGTGTACGGTGGAGTTGGAAGTCAGCTACAATGAAATCGGGGATGCGGACGAAGCTGATTTCGACTTATCCCCCGACGTGTCTGACATTTTCACGAAACTCGGCTTTCCCGAACCGGGGAAAATACCGCTTATGCCCCTTGCATACCAAGTTGCTCAGAAGCTGCATGGAGCGAGCGAGCCGGGTTCGAAACGGGCGCATGATTTGGTTGATTTGCAGTTGATTGTGCGTAACTCCCCGATTGACTACGCAAAACTCAGAACCATCTGCATCCGTCTTTTCGCATACAGACAAAAGCAGTCATGGCCACCTACGGTTTCCATCGGTGAAGGGTGGAGCGAAAGGTACGATGCCGAAAAACTTGATTTGCCGGTATTGCCTACGGTTGACGAAGCCGTCAGATGGGCCAACGAGTTGATTGCTAAAATCGATAGAGCAACTTGACGGCGCGGCGGGACGCCGTGCCTCTAATCTCCTATCTGTCATCAGACCCCGCGCTAGCGGGGCCGGATCACATCAATGCCCATGTCGGCGCGGAGGACTTCGGGGACGACGACGGAGCCGTCCTCCTGCTGGTACTGCTCGACGATCGCCGGAATCACGCGGCTCGTGGCGAGGCCCGAGGCGTTGAGCGTGTGCACGAGGCGAATCTTGCCGTCCGCGCCCTTCATGCGGATGTTGCCGCGGCGTGGCTGGTAGTCGTAGCCGTTCGAGGCGGAACTGACTTCCTTGTAGATGCCCATCGACGGAATCCAGACCTCGATGTCGTAGGTCTTGCCCATCGAGAATGAGCAGTCGTCGGCCGCAAGGCGGCTGAGGCGGTAGTGGAGGCCAAGTCCCTGGACGAGCGCCTCGGCCTTGCCGACGAGTTCGGCGAAGGCCTCCTCGCTATGGTCGGGGTGGGCGTACTGCACCATTTCGACCTTGTTGAACTGGTGGCCGCGGATCATGCCGCGCTCCTCCGTGCGCGCGCTGCCAGCCTCGCGGCGGAAGCACGGCGTGTAGGCGAAGTACTTCTTCGGCAGTTCCGCCTCGGGAATGATTTCGTCGCGGTGGAGGTTGACGAGCGCCGTCTCGGCCGTCGGAAGGAGGAAGTGTCCCTTTTCATCGGGACCGCCGTCGATCCAGTAGTCCTCGGCAACGTATTTCGGGAACTGTCCGGCGACATAGCCGCACTGGTAGCCGAGCATGTGCGGCGGGAGGATGAAGGTGTAGCCGTCCTTGATGTGGGTGCGGATGAAGTAGTTGAGAATCGCCCACTCAAGCTGGGCGCCGAGGCCGGTGTAGAGCCAGCAGCCCTGTCCGGCGAGCTTCACGCCGCGCTCGTAGTCGATGAGGCCGAGGCTCGTGCAGAGGTCGACGTGGTTCTTGATCTTGAAGCTGAACTCGGGCTTCTTGCCCCACTCGTGGTCGACCTGGTTGTTCTCCTTGCCGCCGGCGACGACGTCCGGCGCGGGGATGTTGGGGAGGCCGAGCAGGAAGTCCGTGATCTTCTTCTCGGTTTCGGCAAGCTTGGCGTCGGCCGCGGCGATCTGCTCGCCGAGCTCCTTCATGCGGCGCACCTCGCCCGCGACGTCCTCGCCCCGCTTCTTCATCATCGGGATGTTCTTGGAGGTGACGTTGCGGTCGTTCTTCATCTGCTCGACCTGGCCGATGATCGCGCGTCGCTCGGCGTCCCAGCCGAGGAGTTCGGTGAAGTCCACGTCGAAATTGCGCTTCTTGAGCGCATCGCGGACGAAATCGGGTTTTTCACGGATGAGTTTGATGTCCAGCATGGTGCAATCTCCACATGCCTTTTTCCAGCTGGAAACAGGCATATAGTATTATTTTAGCATATTTCGCCCGCAAGGCTCATCCACTTAAGGCCCGGAGGGCCCGCGTTCGACCTTGACGATAAGGCGTTCGGCGCCGAGGTTCGGATTGCCGAGGCGGATGAGGGCGCGGCCGATGGCCGATTCGGCATGGTGGCGGACCTCGCTGATGCGGATGCCGTTGTCGGCGCAGAGCTTAATGAAGTCGCGCAGCGTGAAGAGGTGGATGTTCGGCGTGTTGTACCACTCGAGCGGCAGATGTTCGTCGACGGGCATGTGGCCGAGGAAGAAGAGCTGGGAGCGCGTCGTCAGGTAGCCGAAGTTCGGGAAGGTGACGATCGCGCTCTTCGCGATGCGGAGGCTCTCCTTGAGCACCTGAAGCGGCCGCTTCATCACTTGGAGCGTTTCGCTGAGGATCACCGTGTCGAAACTGTCGTCGGGGATGAGGTAGAAGTTTTCGGCATTCTCATTGCCGGCGCCGGATCGCATGTCGTCGAGGATGCCGTCATTGCCCCGTTGAAGGGATTCCAGCACGAGGGAGAAGTCGATGTCGATGCCGACACCGGTGACGCCCCGTTCGGCTCGGAGGAGCTTGAGAAGGCGGCCGCGGGCGCAGCCGATGTCGAGGATGCGGCTGCCTGGCGTGACCATTTCGGCGATGGCGCGGTATGACTTCTCCTTTGCGGGTTCGAGTTCGTCGGGCGCGCCGTCGCGCGAGACGCCGTTCGCAAGGAAGGCGCGAATGACCGGCAGAAGCTGGTCGATGTGCGTGAGGAAGGCGTCGTGGCCCGCCGGGGCCTCGAGGTTGAAGTAGGAGACGGGTTTGCCGAGTTCGAGGAAGGTCCGCACCATGTTCTCAGACTGCTCGGGCGTGAAGAGCCAGTCGCCGCTCAGCGACGCCACGAGGACGTTCGCCTTCACGGGCGAGAAGGCCTGCCTGAGGGAGCCGTGGCGCTCGGCAATGTCGAACTCGTCCATCGCGCGCGTGATGTGGAGGTAGGAGTTGGCGTCGAAACGTCGGACAAAGGTCGCGGCCTGGTGGTCGAGGTAGCTTTCGATCTGGAAGGTCGTGCGGAACTCGCGCCGGGACTTGCTCAGGAACTCGTCGCCTGCGGCGAGCCATTCGGGACGGCGTTCGCGCCCGAACTTGTCCTTCATGAGGCCGTCGGAAAGGTAGGTGATGTGCGCGAGGCGGCGCGCCTGTGCGAGACCCGATTCGGGTTGCGCGCGGTCGGCATAGTAGTCGCCGTTGCGCCAGGTCGGGTCGCGCGTGATGGCGCGCCGGCCGATGATGTCGAAGGCCAGCGCCTGCGTGCTGAGGGCCGGCGCGGAGGCGATGACGAGCGCGTTGGCGAGGGTGTCGGGGTATTCGACGGCCCAGTCTAGGACCTGCATGCCACCGAAGCTGCCGCCCACGACGGCGAAGGCCTTTTTGACGCCGAGCTGGCGCAGGAGCATGAGGTGGACCGTGACGATGTCGTGCACCGTGATCTCCGGGAAGGCCGAGCCATAGGGTTCGCCCGTAGCGGGATTGACGGAACTCGGGCCCGTCGTTCCCTTGCAGCCGCCGAGGATGTTGGCGCAGACCACGCAGAAGCGGTCGGTGTCGATGCCGCGGCCGCTTCCGACCATGCCCTCCCACCAGCCGTCGGGCTCCTCGCCTTCGGCACGGCAGCCGGCCACGTGCGCGTCGCCCGTCAGGGCGTGGCAGACGAAGATGACGTTGTCCATCTCGTTGCGGACGTTGCCGCAGATTTCGTAGGCGACCGTCACCTCGGGCAGCACGCCGCCACGCTCGAGCTTGAGTCCGCCTTCCGGCAGCTCCAGCTTGAGTGTGCGCCCCTCGACGGGACCAACGGTTGCACCGATGTAGTCGCGCTTTTTCGCCATGTGAGTATTATACTACAATGCGAACGGTGCTGGCCATTAACGCGGATCGGCGGGCTTGTCCGAATGTTCGCCCTTGCGAAGCGTCTTGGTCTCCCCGCCGAACGAGAAGACGACGGACGCGCCATTGACCTTCTCGACCCTGACGCCGCATTTCGACATCTCGCCCGCCAAAAGCATCTCGCCCGTGCTGAGAATGGCGAGGCGTTCGCGGCCGACCGCAATGCCTGTAAGTGTAAACGCCGGCCACGCCTTCGGCGGCGGTTCAACCACCGTCGCCGAAGGCAGGGCGGCGGCAGCATTGGTCGTAAGTCGAGTTGTCTCAACGGCCGCCGATTGCGTTCGATTGCTGTCGATTGCCACCGATGGATCCGCCTTCGGGATTTCGGTTGGCGTTGCGGCCGGGACGACGCCCGGCCCTTCTGGATTTTCGACCTTGGTTTCAACCTTTTGGTTTTTGGCCTCCTCTGGGAAGAGGTCTGCCAAGACGGCGGCATCGGCCGGATTGTCGACGGGCGTTTCGGCCGGGACAATGCCCGGCCCTTCCGGACTTTCCGAGCTTCGACCTTCGACTTGCGTCGGCTGCGACGGAACAAACTCGCGTCGGAGAAAAAGCAGGACCAGCAGGACGATGAGGCCCAGAATCGGCATCAGGAGAATGGAATGGTTTGGCCGCCGCGCCGCCGCGCGTTCCCGCTCAAGGAAAGGGTTGGGCCGCTGACGCGGCGAGGTTGGGCCGCTGGCGCGGCGAGGTTGGGCCGCTGGCGCGGCGAGGTTGGGCGCGGCGCTGACGCGCGAAGTTTCAGGCGGCCTTGCCGCCGCAACTTCAGGCGACCCTGTCGCCGCAACTTCACGCTGCGCCGCGCCCGTTCTGGGCGCCCGCAGCTGCTCCTGTCGCTTGAGGGCGTCGCTGATGAGGCTCATGGCAAGGTGCCCTCCAACTGGTATTCGGCGCGGTCGACGCAGGGGCCGTCAATTGTGAATGTGCCGGCCGTAAAGCCCGCCATCAGCGCATAGTCGCAAATGGCGTTGATCAGGCGCGGTATGCCGTGCGAGTAGCGCGCGACCTTCATCACGGCGGCGCTGGTGAAGACGAGGTTTTCCGGCGCGCCGGCTGTTTTGAGACGGTGGCGTATGTAGGGGCCGATTTCGTTGAAGACCATCGGCGAAATGTGGTAGCGCACGGTGATGCGCTGTCGCAGCTGGCGCAGGGCGGGATCGGCAAGCCTGTCGTTGAGCTCCTGCTGGCCGGAGAGGACGATTTGGAGGAGTTTTTGGCTGGAGGTTTCGAGGTTGGAGAGAAGCCTTACTTCCTCAAGGGTCTTGACGGGAAGATCCTGTGCCTCGTCGATGATGATGACGGCGAGAATGTCGTTCTGCGCCTGTTCGAGCAGGAAGGAGTTCAACGCCTGGATGAGGGAGAAGCGGTCGAATGCGGAAGGGCGGATGCCGAAGTCCTCGACAATGGCGCGCAAAAGCTGGGGACCGTCCAGCACGGGATTCAGGACGAGGGCCGTCTTCGCCGTGTCGCCGAGGGCGTTGAGGACGGCGCGGCAGATTGTGGACTTGCCGCAGCCGCATTCCCCGGTGAGGGCGATGAAGCCCTTTCGGCTCTTGATGCCGTAGAGGAGGTGCTCGTAGGCATCGCGGTGCGCCGAATCGAAGTACAGGAACTTCGGGTCCGGCGTGATGCTGAACGGGAACTCGCTTAGCTTGTAGTAGTCGAGATACATGGTTGGTTCTAGTGGCTGGTTTTAGTCGTCAGTGGTTAGTGTTTCGCCACACAACATCTATTATCCATTATCTGTTATCTGTTATCTGCCGCGTCAGCGGCTTCAGCCAGTGCGCGGTATTTCGAGTAAAGCTCCGCATAGACCGCCGCGACCGCGGCATCCGGGCGGTATTCGCGGTCTATGCCTGAGGCCATGTGCGCCATGGCCTCAGGGACGTCGCGGTAGACGCCGGCGGCGACCGAGGCGAAGATCGCGCCGCCGAGGGCGCAGGTCTGTTCGCAGGCCGCGACCTTGACTGGGCGGCCGAGGACGTCGGCGCACATCTGCATCACGAAGGGGGACTTGCGGCTGATGCCGCCTGTCGCCACGATTTCGGAAACGGAAACACCGTGTTCCTCGAAGTGGTCGACGATGGCCTTGGAACCGAAGACCGTGGCCTCCGCCAGCGCGCGGAAAACCATTGGCGGTGTCGAGCCGAGGTTGAGGCCGGTGATTGCGCCAGTGCGCGAGGTGTCGGCGTAGGGGGTGCGGCGGCCATTGAACCAGTCGAGGGCCACGATGCCGGTTGAGCCCGGCGCGACGGCCGCGGCGTCGCGCGAGAGGGCGTCGACGGAAACGTCGCCGGCGTAGGAGAGGAAGCGGCGGAGCCAGGCATAGACGTCGCCGAAGGCCGATTGGCCGGCCTCGAGGCCGATGAAGCCGGGTACCACGGAGCCGTCAACCTGTCCGCAGATTCCGGGGATGACGTCGTCAACCCGTTCCGCCACAAGGAAGTCGCAGGCGGAGGTGCCGCAGACCTTCACGAGCGTGCCGGGACGGACGCCGGCGCCGACAGCGCCGCAATGGCCGTCGAGAATGCCTCCGGCGACAATGACGGTTTCGGGAAGGCCGAACCGTGCAGCCCATTCCGGCGAAAGGTGCCCGACAGGATTGTCCGCCGTAAACGACTCGCTGGGAAGCGCCCGGCGGAAGGGCACCAGAAGCGGATCGACCCGCTCGAAGAAGGACTCCGGTGGAAGTCCGCCCCACGATGCGTGCCACATCGCCTTGTGTCCGGCGGTGCAGCGCGATCTGCGCGCCGGACTACCGGCGAGGAGCGCCGGTATCCAGTCGCAATGCTCGACGGCGCCGGCGGCTGCGGCGCGGACGCGCGGGTTGGCGCGCACGACGTGCAGCACCTTGCTCCAGAACCACTCGCACGAATAGATGCCGCCCTCGTAGGCCGTGTAGTCTGGTCCGTCGCCAGAATGCGCCACTTCATTGATGCGCCGCTCCTCCTCAATGGCGGTGTGATCCTTCCAGAGGACGAACATGGCATCCGGATCGTCGGCGAATTCGGGACGCAGCGCAAGCGGCAGTCCCGTGGCGTCCGTGAGACAGGGCGTGGAACCGGTGGTGTCGACGCCAATTCCCCTGACTTCGGCCGGGTCGATATGTGAGACGACCTCGCGGACGACGTCCGTCATCGCCTCGATGTAGTCGAGCGGATGCTGGCGGAACATTCCTGAGGCCGCGTCGATGTAGCGGCCCTCGTTCCAGCGCGGGTATGGCTGCACGGCCTCTGCCAGCGTCCGCCCCGCCCCATCGACGATGAGCGCGCGAACGCTGTCGGTACCGAAATCTATTCCAAGAAAGGACATGGCTGAAGTGACGAGTGAACAGTTAAAAGTGGAGGAGAGAAAAATAACTGTTATCCGTTATCCGTTATCTCGTCTGCCGGTTCTTTGCCTTTGACGTCAAAGGCGAAGATCCGGCAGACGGCCCCCTCTCCCCAGAGGCGCTCGGGAACGAGGCGGACGGCGCGAACCGAGGCACCGACGGGGATGCGGACGAGGCGGCGGTGGTTGTCCGTGACGTGCGCGAGGGGCGACCAGACGCCGTCGGCATCCTGCGTTTCGACGCGGAAGTCGCGCACAAGGGTGTCCGGCACCTTGAGGCGATTGTACTTGATTGCGTAGTTGGAGCGGATGTTGCCCTTCGACTCGTTGAGTCGGTTGAGGTCGCTGTCGAAGACGAAGCGCGCCTCGGTGACGGACGTCGGCGCATCGAAGACGTAGGCGACGAAACCGCCGAGGGGGAGGTCGAAGGCGTTGGTGTTGCCCTCGAGGGGGCGGTCGAGGCCGGAGCGGAGGGGTTCGGGGTCGCCCGAGGAGGCCGTGAGGCGGGCGTTGCGCGCGAGGAGCGGGATGTCGCGGACAAGGCCGGGCAGGAAGCAGTCGTCGTCCATCAGCGCCTGCTGGAGTTCGGCGAGGTGCGACTCGTAGACGCCGCGCGGGGTCGTGCCGTGGCGGACGGCGATGGCGGCGGCCGTGCCGGCGGCCTGGCCGACGAGGCCGCAGGTGCACATGACGCGCGTTGAACTGAGGGCGGCGTGGGTGACGCTGATGTTGCGTCCGGCGAAGAGGAGGTTTGGGACGTTGCGCGAATAGAGCGAGCGGTAGGGAATGGGGTACGGCGCCTTCACGCGGATCGAGATGTTTGAGGGCGTGCTGCCCTCGAAGCCGTGCGGGTCGTGGTCGTCGAGCGGCCAGCCGCCGTAGGCGACGACATCGGGGAAGGCGCGGCGCGATTCGATGTCGCCCTGCGTGAGGACGCAGTCGCCGATGTAGCGGCGGCTTTCTCGCTTGCCGGGGAGGAAACCGACCCAGTCGAGCGCCCAGTGCGCGGCGGCGTGGTCGCCATGGTTCTTATAGTGGTCCCAGAGGCCGTAGGCGACGCGCAGAAGCTCGTCGCGCACGTCCTCGGTGTCGGCGATGGAGTCCTGCATTCCGCCAAGCT
>JAEEGL013850949.1_pt1 | contig 12518 bp, 12 predicted proteins | sample 9134231 | NCBI WGS metagenome assembly JAEEGL01 (sample SAMN16246548, study PRJNA631951) | gut metagenome | biome: gut microbiome; feature: rumen; material: fiber-attached | host: Bos | place: Iran: Karaj | collected 2018-10
ATTGAACGCTGCCGAGTTTACCGACAATTCCGACATTTCTGCATAGTATTGTGAATGGCTCTGTGTTTAGTAAAATATAAATAACTAAATAAATATACGCCATCCCTAAAACCTCATAATAGAAAAGCAGGTGGAAACTATGAGCAAGAGATTGGAGCTGCAGTATATCGACATCACCAGGGCGGCCTTCTCAGAAAAGACGGAGCTGAAGGGCAGTGAGCTTTACATCAACAAGGACGAGCTTATGAGCAAGTTCGATCCCAGTCAGTTTGAATCGGCGGAGGTTTATATAGTGTCGCCGGGCGAAGCGGTAAGGGTCATCAGCGTGGCGGATGTCACCCAGCCAAGAGTGAAGGTGGACGATACGAAGTCCAGCTTCCCGGGAATGTACGGAAAGCTTACGCCTGCGGGCGATGGGAAGACTCTGGCGCTGCGTGGCGTTATGGTGACCGAGCTTTATCCCCTTAAGGCCAATTTCAAGGGCATGATGGACATGACCGGACCTGCGGCTGACATCAACGGCCTTTCCAGGTTCATCCACGTGGTGCTGGACCTGCGTCCCAAGGAGGGGACCACCGCTGCGGCCTACTGCGCCATGCAGAAAGAGGCGGCGCTGAATATCGCGGTGTGGCTGGCAGAGCTTGGGATAGGTCATGAGATCGACGAGACAAAGGTCTATGAGCTGACGCCTGTGGATCCTGCCAAAAAGCTGCCAAAGGTGGCTTATCTGATGAGTCAGTGGTCCGGCTTCGACTCCCAGGAGTTTTTCTGGTACGGCCAGAGGACCCGCGGCTCGCTGCCGTTCCCGTGCCATCCCAACGAGATCCTGGACGGCGCCATGATCTACACCTACATGGGCATCATGTACAGGCAGCAGGAAGAGGCCATGATAAAGGAGCTGTACAGCAGGCACGGCAAGGATATCGAGTTTGTGGGCATGATAGTGACTCTGGGCAAGACGGAGACTGCGGCTAAGAATGTTTCCTGCATGATCGCGGCGGAGTTTGCGAAGGATTACCTGCATGCGGATATAACGATAAATACGGTGCGCGGCATGGGGCACTGCCAGCTGGAACAGCAGATGATGCACATCTGGTCTGAGCAGTTTGGCATGAAGGATGTTATGATGATGAATGCGGTTTCCAGCGCCAAGCCGGGCGACAGACTGGTTATTTCGGATCCGCGCTGCGATGCCATTATCCATTCCGGGCGCATCGATCTGACTGAGTGTCCCTACATGGAGAAGCTGATCGGCTATCCGGATATTCCGGCGCTTCTTGGCGTGGATCTCCACGGGCCTTTCAAGCACATGCTGGGCGGCGGCGACACCAGCGGCGCCAACTTCCTGACAGAGGACCTGGAGCTGAAGACCACAGGCTGGAACTGGCCAAAGAAGATAGATTAATAGATTAGAGGATGGATCAGGAAATTGACAGAGACCCCCGGAGGCTTGATGCCCCGGGGTTTTTGAGTTGCGAGGGATGGTGTGTTGGTGGTTTGCTGTCGATGCAATTTTAGAATTTTAAGGTAAAATATGTATTGACTACAAGTTGCTTGCAATGTAAAATATTACCGGAGTCATCATGAAAAGATGGACGGTCGGCCTGTTCAAAAGGGACGGGATTAGAGGAACCTATCTTTTAGGATTTTAGATCTTTAGAAGGGAGGTACTGCTCATGACTGTAATGGAATTTATTACGATCATTGGCACTCTCGCTGCGGTTTTCAGCTTAGGCTATAAACTAGGCGAAGAGCATAATAAAAGCGACCGCCCACAGTCTAAGAAACGATAGCAGTCGCTTAAGTTAAACAGGCTTCCATCTTGAATTGATGGCTCCTTTGTTCTGTAAGGGATTATATCCTAGAGCGCTTGAAAAGTCAATGATTAGTGGCATGAGATCAGCTGATCCAAAGAGCATAATAAAAGCGACCGCCCAAAGCCTCGAAAACGCTAGCAGTCGCTTAAGTTAAACAGGCTTCCATCTTGAATTGATGGCTCCTTTGTTCTGTACTGGATTATATCTTAAGGCCCAGGAAAAGTCAATGATTGGTGCTTGGCGAGCGTCTAAGCCTTTGTAATTAATTGCTATATCACTAACTGTTCTTATATTTTTGAATCTGTTTCTGTTTCATTCTTATCGCAATTAGGAAACTGAGGATCGCAATTAGTATATACAGCAGCTGGCTTTTGTTGATTGAAGGATGGTCTTCATAAGAAACGCTTTGCATGATGCTTTCAATATCATCATTGTTTTGATTCTTGCTTACAAATCTGAATACAAAAACCTTTGCGTTGTTTACGGTAGAGTAGCAACGGACATAACCCTGCTGACCTTCGATTTCAGTCTCTCCTGAAAAACAGTAGAACTTTTGGTTATTGATGAGCTTGACTTCCGATGTAATATTATCCAGGTTCCGCTCCAGGTCCTCCAAACCATATACCTTTCGCATGGATTCCTGTACTTTTTCGTCGCTAAGCTTGCTTATGTCGTTATGGCTGCCTGATTTGACAAACAAAACAAGTTCGGCATTGTGCTGCGCTTCAGAAGCAATAAGTGCCACATTGTTTTTTTTGCAATATTCTTTCAGATCTTCTTTAGATACTCCGGGGAATTCATAATCATTATTAGTCTCCGGCTCATAGCTGCTCCATAAGGCCGGGATGGACAGAGACATTGAATACTCTTTCATCTGAAGTTTGCCACTTGCATAGCAAAAAAGGTATGAATTTAGGATTATTATAAAGACTAAAACTGAGCAGATATATTTTCTTGTTTTCATTGGATCCACCAATTGTCTCTAAAGCGAGACATGCATGCTTTTTCTTCCTCGTGTATACTGGTCAATTTCTTCAATAACAGAATAGAGGTAAGGGTTATTGACCTTAATGTAAGAGCCTTTAACACCCTGGGATCTGACAGTTATAACTTCCGATGTTTCTAGCTTTTTCAAAGCCCCGGATACTACAGACCTGGTAATGTAAATTTCTTTGGAAAACTCGCTTATAACTACCGTGCCTTCTCCGTTTACAAGCCTTGCGAGCAGTGCTTTTATGGCATTTTGCTCAGAGAAGGACAGTACACTGATGGCAACTATCGCTGCGTCCTGAAGAACCTTTGCCCTGGCCATTGTTTTGCTGTTTTTCCTTCCTACCTCAAAACTTAGCATTGCTGCAGTAGCTTCGCAAAGAATCAGCTTTTCAAAGTCAAGCGGCGTTCCATTCTCCCATACTATAAGGACGCCTTCGTTTTTGTTTGTCGCCGTGATTGGGAAAAAAGAGAATATGTTGCTGTCCATACCATTAGGCATCAGAAAAAAGGGCGCCTGGACAATTTCATTTACGAGGATGTTTCGTATACCTGAAATATCAGTTCTTATACGGTACAAAATATATGAATCTGAAGGAATAGTGGAATGGTAGTATTTCTCTTCGACTTCCGGGTTATTTGTGTAAATGATCGAATTACCTGAGGAGAGGATGCAGATATTTGCATTGATAAGAGAACTGAGTGCTTTTCCAAAATCTGCAAGAGTCAATTCATTCAGTACGTTTTCGTAAAACAAAGTATGCAGTTCGTGCATCTTTATAAACAGCTTTTCCATATCGTTCATAATGTCTACCTCTAAATACATGGATCATTTAGTAAAAACTATTTTGAACGAGCCCCCTTTTTACTAAGTGCAATTGATCCAAGAATAAGACAAAGTGTTGCTATGCAAATACAGAATATCATTCCCAGATTATAATTGCCATTGAAATCATACAGGAATCCATAGATGGTTGCTCCAAGTCCTCCAACAAAACTTGTTGCTGTAGTGAACCAGGTAAGTATTTTGTTGTAATCCCTGTTGCCGAAAACAGCGGAGCATAGCATGGCAGGCATAAGCGCCGTTGTACATGCGCCATAGCCGAAGAGAAAGGTCCCTAAAACGAAAAGGATAGGTATTATTTTACCCAGATACACAAGGCTGACACCGCCAACAACACAAAGCTGTGCAAGGCTGAATGGAACCCTTGCGCCGAATCTGTCCCCAAGCATACCAAGGCTCAGCTTTCCAAGCATTCCGCCTATAAGGGAAGCAGATGTAAGTGCTGCTCCAAGTGTTGGTGACAGACCAACGGTAGAACCGAATGCTGCCAGATGAGAAGTAAAGCCGAAGCCCAAGGAAAACATTGGACAGGCAAGAAGAAGAAGATAAAATTCGGGCATTTTTTTAGCTTCGGAAAGCAGAGGCCCTGTCGATTCTGTTTTGATCTGGCTGCTTTCATTGTTATCTTTATATCCGTATGGCTTTAGTCCCATTCTGACGGGATCAGACTTTACTACGAAAATAGAGAAGGGGAGAGTAAGAACAGCAACAAGAAACGCCAGAACAATGTATCCTCCGCGCCATCCGATTTTACCGATAATGGAAGCGATGACAGGATTCATAATTGCTCCCAGAAGGGCCGCAAAAGCGAGTCCCAGGCCAAGAGCTGTGCCGCTCTTTTCTGCAAACCAACGTTTAATAAGACTTGGAAGTGTCGCACCATTGTAGAAGGCATTACCTGCACCCATAATGATTGACCAGATATAGAAGTGCCATATAGCCGAGGCTCTGGAAAAGCCTATCAATGATACGACCATAAGAATTGACCCGATGCTGAGTGCCAAATTGATATTTTTCTCAGTGAATGATCTGAATATAGGTATCAGGAATGCCATTACGAACCCGCTTATTGTGGAGTACAGTGCTACCTCACCAACGCCGCAGTGCAGTTCATTACTGATAGGGAGATAGAAGTTGCCTACTGTATAGCCTAAAAGTCCGAGCATCATTCCATAGAAAGCGCAAACGCTCAATACGATCATGTATGCATAATGGAATTTATTTGATTTCATAATTATGCTACAACTCCTACAATTACTAAAAAACCATAATACCAGTTTTTATGATAGAGCCAGAAAAGCTTAAAAGTCAACAGTTTACGGAGTTGTCAGAATTGCGTATCATATCATGCAATTCTGACATTAGCCCTCCGTATTGTGAATAGTTGTCCAATTAGTAAAATGTAATTGTCAAATAAATAGCGGACTATTCGAAAAAAATGAATATTACCGCTTAGTGGCATTTTAATAAGGAGGTTTTGCTTTATGGACAATTATCTTCAAGCTGTAAACTCTTTGCCAGTATGGATCTGTGTTGTACCTGCAGTTGCAATCGTTCTTATACAGGCATGGATGTTTGCTAAAAAAGCTTACAACAGCGCACTGGAAATTGGTATGACTAAAGATCAGCTAAGCTCTGCTATTAGAGCTTCTGCATCTGCTTCCATAGGACCTTCCATCGCTATACTTTCCGGTCTGCTTGCTCTGATCGGTATTGCCGGTGGTCCTATCTCATGGTACAGACTTTCCTACATAGGAAATGTAGTATTTGAGACCTTGTCCTTCAACTTCGGTGTGACTTTTTCTGGCGCATCTGCAGATGCAATGACGTCACAGGCATTCATCAACGGCGTATATGTAATGATTACTGCATCGATTGGCTGGATTCTTTTCTCCATCCTTGCAACTGACAAGATGGATAAGGTTCAGAACAAGCTTTCCGGTGGTTCTCCGCAGCGTCTTGCAGCCATCGGCGGAGGCGCTATGATGGGTGGTATGGCTTCCCAGTCTATCAAGTACCTGTTCACGATCGATAAGAATACTGCAGCTTGGGCTATCGGTCTTGTAGCAATGGCTATTATTTATCTGATCAATACCAAGCTCAATAAGGGCTGGCTCAGAGAGTGGGCAATGACAATATCTCTTGTTGCTTCTCTGATCTGCATTATTGCATTCGTACTGTAATGGAGGCCTGAAATGGATAGAAAAGCTAAATTAGATGAAATCTACATGCCCTATATATACAAGTGGGGTAAAATAACCAACACATTAGGAATGCTTGCAGGCTTTATTCCTGTAATCTATCTGGGCCTTGTTTACAAAATGTGGCCTCAGTGGGGCGTAGTGTTCCAGGGTTGGCTTGCAATGGCCGGAATTCTTGGTTATTCCTGGGTAATGCAGCCCATTCAGTATTTTGCTATCTTGGGCGTTGCAGGAACATACATGTCCAACATTTCCGGACAGATAGGTAATATGCGTGTTCCTTGCTCCATTGCAGCTGAAAAAGCTTGCGGAGTTAGCGAAGGTACGCCTGAGTCTGAGTTAATTGCTAATATCGCATCTGCTGTATCAACCTTCATCAATATCATTGTTCTTGCTATTGGTGTTATTGGTGGTGCTGCCGCTCTTGCAGCTGCACCTGCAGTAGTGCAGCAGTCTCTAAATTATGTACTGCCTTCTCTGATGGGAATATGTATCATCATGATAGGTTGGGGTCGCTGGAAGGATCTGGCTGTCGGTGTTATCGTAGCAACAGTAGTCAGAGCACTTTTCACCTTTGTTATTCCAAGTCTGAATGGATTTATTGATATTACAGTCATTATTTTGGCTATAGCAATCAACATTTGGCTTGTCAACAAAAAGATGGCTAAGTCATAATTATGTTTTATTTGTTCCCGGGGATCATCCCCGGGAACAGACTTATTATAGAAAGGGGGTTATTATGAGTAAACGACTTGAATTGGATTATATTGATATCTCAAAAGTCGCTTTCGCAGAAAAGACCGAACTTATCGGATCAGAACTATATATCAATAAACAGGAACTAATCGATCAGTTTGATACTTCATCATTTGAGACAGTTGAAATATTTATAGCTTCTCCCGGCGATGATGTACGTATAGTATCTCTGACCGACTGCACGCAGCCAAGAGTAAAGGCAGATGCACCTGAAACTACTTTCCCTGGTTTCCTTGGTAAGCTTGCTCCTGCGGGAGACGGACGTACTGTTGCTCTCAGGGGTGTTCTTGTATCCGAGCTGTATCCTCTTAAGGCTAATTTTAAAGGTCTTCTGGATATGAAGGGTGATGTCGCTGATATAACTATCCTTGCAAAGCATATCCATATAATTCTGGATGTACGTCCAAAAGAAGGTGTTACTCCGGCTGCATATTGTCAGGCTCAGAAAATTGCAGCTCTTAAGGTTGCTGTATGGCTTGCAAAGCTTGGTATAGGAAAAGAACCGGATGAGAAGGTCGTATACGAACTTACACCAGTTGATCCTGCAAAGAAGCTTCCTAAGGTTGCTTATCTTGCATCTCACTGGGCTGGTTTTGATACTCAGCAATTCTTCTACTATGGACAAAGCGGTATAGGAACACTTCCGTTCCCAATGCATCCGAATGAAATGCTGGATGGCGCTATGGTTTACAGATATATGTATCTGCAGTACTTTATGCAGGAAGAAGCCATGATTAAGGAACTTTACCGGCGCCACAATGTGGATATAGAGTTTGTGGGGATGATTGTCACCTGTGGAAAGACCGAAACAAGTGCAAAGAACGTATCTTCAATGATAGCTGCTGAATTTGCAAAAGACTATCTGCACGCTGATATAACCATCAATACAAAGAACGGTATGGGTCATTGCCAGCTGGAGCAGCAGATGATGCATATCTGGTCTGAGGAAATGGGAATGAAGTCAGTAATGGTTATGCCAGGCGTTTCAAGTGAGAAGCCCGGAGATCTGCTGGTAATATCCGATCCGAGATGCGATGCAGTTGTTCACAGCGGCGATGTAAGAACTATGACATATCCGCACATCGAGAATATTATCGGTTTTCCTGAGATCCCTGCGCTTTTGAATCATGATATCCATGGTCCTTTTACTATTACAACAAACGGGACTGTCGTAGGAACTAATTCAATTAGTGGAGCTAACTACAGAACCGAGGATTTGAACCTGAAAACAACAGGATGGAGGATGCCTCATGAGTAAGCTAAGAGTAGTACATTACATTAACCAGTTCTATGGCGGCTATGGCGGTGAAGATACTGCCGGCATGGGAATCGTCGTAAAGGAAGGCGCGGTAGGGCCAGGCCTGCAGTTTAATAAGGCTTTTGGTGACAGAGCAGAGATTGTAGGAACGGTGATCTGCGGTGATAACTATATCTCTGAGAATCTGGATAAAGTTGTTCAGGATGTAGTTGAAGAGATAAAGAAGTTCAACCCGCAATTATTTGTTGCCGGTCCCGGATTCAATGCTGGCCGTTATGGACTTGCCTGCGGTGCAATCACAGCCGCTGTAAGGAAACAGTTAAAGATTCCTGCAGTTACCGGTCTATTTGTAGAAAATCCAGGTGCTGAGCTTTACAGTTCTCTTTGCTATATCATCGGTACCGAGAATAATGCAAGGCATATGGCTGATGCCGTTAGCAAGGTTGCTGCTTTTGCACTGAAGCTTGCCGATGGTATTGATATCGGATATGCAGAGGATGAAGGTTATGTAGGGCTTGGTCCTGTTCCTAACATTCACTACGAGATTTCCGGTCCTACCAGAGCTGTGAACATGGCTCTTGATAAATTCTATGGCAGGAAGTTCATTACTGAGGTACCTATGCCTAAGAATGAGATCGTACCTCCCAGCGAGCTGAAGAAGCCTTTGAGCGAGGCAAAGATCGCTCTGGTAACCGACGGCGGTCTGGTACCTCTTGGCAACCCCGACAGAATGGTTCCCGTAAACTCCGTGAAGTATGCCAAGTACTCCATCGAGGGCAAGGACAGACTGGACGCCAAGGATTATGAAGTAAAGCACCAGGGCTACGACAACAGCTTCGTGCTTCAGGATCCCAACCGTCTGGTACCTGTGGACGCCATGAGAAAGCTGGAGAAGGAAGGCGTTATAGGTTCTCTGTATGACACCTTCTACACCACTGCAGGCGTTATGACCACTCTGGAGAACGGCAAGAAATTCGGCCAGGGCATCGCAAACGAACTGAAGGAAGCCGGCGTCGATGCGGTTATCCTCACCAGCACCTGAGGAACCTCCTCACGCTGCGGTGCAGTAATGACCAAGGAGATCGAAAGAGCGGGCATCCCCATCATCGATGTTACCAACCTTATCAACATTGCCGAGGGTATCGGCTCCAACCGTATATTCCAGGGTAAGTCTGTACTTCATGTATTTGGAGACCCATCACTTTCTCCCGAAGGTGAATTTCAGTATCGTGAGAACCAGGTCAAGAAGGCTCTTCACATGCTTGAAGAAATGCCTGACAAGTAGTATTTGTATAAAAGCAGGTGAGTAAAATGAGTAAAAGACTTGAACTGCAATATATCGATATAACAAGGGCTGCGTTTTCAGATAAAACGGAATTAAAAGGCAGTGAACTCTATATTAACAAAGATGAGTTGATGAGCAAGTTCGACACTAGTCAATTTGAATCGGCTGAAGTGTTTATAGTATCACCGGGAGATGCCGTAAGAGTTATTAGTAATACGGATTCAACTCAGCCTAGAGTTAAGGTAGATGATCCAAAGTCAAGCTTCCCCGGAATGTATGGAAAGCTGACTCCTGCGGGAGATGGAAAAACTCTTGCACTCAGAGGCGTACTTGTTACTGAGCTCTATCCTTTGAAGGCGAATTTTAAAGGAATGATGGATATGTCTGGACCGGCTGCAGACAGGAGTATGCTTGCAAGACACATTCATATCATACTTGATCTGCGGCCGAAAGAGGGTACATCAGCTGTACAATATTGTGCAATGCAAAAACAGGCGGCACTGACTATTGCTGTATGGTTAGCAGAGCTTGGAATCGGTCATGAGATTGATGAAACAGTAGTATATGAACTTACACCTGTAGATCCTGCAAAAAAACTGCCGAAGGTTGCATATCTCATGAGTCAGTGGTCAGGCTTTGATACTCAGGAGTTCTTTTGGTATGGACAGAAGACTCAGTCTACTTTGCCTTTCCCCTGTCATCCTAATGAGATCCTTGATGGTGCAATGATCTATGCCTACATGGGCCTGATGTATAGCCAGCAAGAAGAGGCAATGATTAAGGAACTGTATAACCGGCATGGAAAGGATATCGAATTTGTTGGTATGATTGTCACGGTTGGCAAGACTGAAACGACTGCAAAGAATGTATCTTCCATGATTGCTGCAGAGTTTGCAAAGGATTATCTGAAAGCGGATATAACCATTAATACGGTGAGAGGTATGGGTCACTGCCAGTTGGAACAGCAGATGATGCATATTTGGTCAGAGGAGTTGGGCATGAAAGATGTCATGCTTATGACCTGTGTCTCCAGCGAGAAGCCTGGAGATAGGCTTGTAATCTCTGATCCGAGATGTGATGCAGTAATTCATGCCGGACGTATCGATATGATGGAATGTCCCTATATGGAACGGTTGATTGGTGTCCCGGAGATTCCCGCATTGCTTGGAATAGACCTGCACGGTCCGTTCATTAACGCAATCGGAGGAGGAGATACCAGCGGTGCTAATTTTCTGACTGAGGACCTTAATCTGAAGACCACCGGCTGGAACTGGCCAAAGAAGATAGATTAGAGGATTAGGAAATTGATAGAACCCCCGGAGGCATAAAGCCCCGGGGGTTTTGAGTTGCTGGAGAGGGGTGGGGCTGGCGGTTTGCTGTCGATACAATTTTAGAATTATAAGGTAAAATATGTATTGACTACAAGTTGCTTGTAATGTAAAATATTACCGGAGTCATCATGAAAAGATGGACGGTCGGCCTGTTCAAAAGGGACGGGATTAGGGGAACCTATCTTTTAAGATTTAGATCTTTAGAAGGGAGGTACTGCTCATGACTGTAATGGAATTTATTACGATCATTGGCACTCTCGCTGCGGTTTTCAGCTTAGGCTATAAACTTGGCGAAGAGCATAATAAAAGCGACCGCCCAAAGTCTGACAAACACTAGCGATCGCTTCTGATAAACAGGCTTCCATCTTGAATTGATGGCTCCTTTGTTCTATGAGAGATTATACCTTAAGGTGCCTTAAAAGTCAATTAGCCAATCGAACAAACAAAAAGACCAGCTTGCGGCTGGTCTTTTGTTTTGGTGCGCCAGGCGGGATTCGAACCCACAGCCTACTGATTCGTAGTCAGGCACTCTATCCGTTGAGCTACTGGCGCATGTCAAATCGACTTGAATATATTACAACAAGCCCGGCAAATTGTAAAGGGTGAATTTGCAAAAATCTGAAAAGGGTTATCAGGTATGCTATGCTAATATGTGGCTTAATTATTTGAGTTATCGATGCCCTTTATGGGATCAATTGAAAACAGTCCATCACGGTTGCAGTAAAAGAATAACCTTTTAACTCTCCGAATCTTAAATCGGGCTTCAGCATTTCCTTCCGGATAAAGTTTCACCATCTGCATATCACCAGATGAAACCGCAACTACAAACGAAATATAATGTTGCTTTGTCATGCTGTGGTCAATCCGAACATAATACTCATCCTCAACACGCTCGATAAAAATCATATGATGTTCATCTGTCTCTTCTGCCTCTAACGGCATAAGCTGGATACCATGACAATGAATAGCAGCTTCTCCCATCGTATGTATTACGTTTCCGCAAATCGGGCACACATAAAACTTCGAGCGCAACATATTTGCTGACACATTTGTATTATGAATGGTATTGCCAGATATCAGTTCCGTAACCGAAACCCTGAATGCTTCCGCTATAGGCTCTAACAAAGTAATATCGGGAAGACCTCTAAGTGTTTCCCATTTTGACACACATTTATCACTCACTCCCAGTTTTTCTGCAAGTTGAAGTTGCGTCATTTTATTCTTTTCACGTAGTTCCTTAATAACTGTACCTGTTACATATTGGTTCATATTCGTTCATACCTCCATGCACAGATTATATATCAGTTTTTCCAATGATTGTACCTACGCATAGTAGAGTCGGATATTATCAAAGTATAATTGTCTATCGGCCTTTGAATGTATTAAACCAAGCTCTCTCTTCAAACACTTTTTTCTTTGGTGCCAAGGGTTCGCTTTCAGCCACTCCTACTGGTAATATACATACAACTTCATAATCCTTCGGCACCAAGAGAATATCAGCTATTTTGTCACATATCCTATCTTCATCTGTAATATGGCCTTCATACCAACAACTCTGATATCCAAGTTCAACAATTGTTAATAGCATATTCTCAATTGCAGCAGAATAATCCTGCACCGCAAAGCATCTATCACGATATGCATTTATTCTTTGCGTCAAAACTACGATTACAGCAGGTGCTGTTTCGCATACAGGAGGATTGATAACTTCATTAATCTTCTTTAAAATATCCGAGTCATCAACTGCTATAAAACTGGTTGTCTGCTTATTACATCCTGATGGAGCGGCTATCCCGGATTCCATTATTTTTACCAAATCATCTTTGGGAACCTGTTTAGAAAGATACCTTCCTCTATAACTGTGTCTTTTATTGATTGATTCTATTACATTCACTTACATAATCCTCCCTGGCTCACTTCTTTTTCTTAGGCGCAGGTAGTTCTTCATACATAGTTTCTAACAGATTGCGAAGAAACTCTTTGTTCTCAACATTATCGACAAGGAGCATCTCCTTCGCTCCCTCGTATGGCAGTTC
>JAEEGL015219913.1_pt1 | contig 12518 bp, 10 predicted proteins | sample 9134231 | NCBI WGS metagenome assembly JAEEGL01 (sample SAMN16246548, study PRJNA631951) | gut metagenome | biome: gut microbiome; feature: rumen; material: fiber-attached | host: Bos | place: Iran: Karaj | collected 2018-10
AGATTCGTGTTATCGTTTCACCTGATAAGGTATCAGATGACGAGATGACTCTTAAAGCCCGTGATATCTGCAAGAAGATTGAGGACGAACTCGATTATCCCGGACAGATCAAAGTCAATGTCATCAGAGAGACGAGGGCAACTGACGTTGCTAAATAATTATTTATCGCATTTTATATATATTTATTTAACACGTTAGTATCATCGATCAAAACAAATAAAGGACCTTAAGCCATTACGGCTTGAGGTCCTTTTTGTTTGCCCGGATAATTTGATCAATACTCATTTCAGATGAGCAAAAACGACTGTCTATATTATCTTTGCCTTGTGTTATACTTTAAAAGAATAAAAAGAATGGGGGTATTGCTGTGAGAGTATGCTTTGTTGGCGATATAGTCGGCACTGCCGGCCGTCGTGCGTTCAAAACAGTAATGCCCGGTTTTCTCAAGAATAACCGCATAGACTGCTGTATCGTTAATGCGGAGAACAGCGTTCACGGTCTTGGTGCTTCGATCAACATCTTAAGAGATCTGGAAGCTTCAGGCGCCGATCTGTTCACGATGGGTAATCACACTTTTTCCAACAGGGATTTTCTGAGCCAGATATCTAAGGTCAGCAATGTTGCAAGACCTGCAAATTTCAGCCCTTCTTGGCCGGGTAATGATTTCTGCGTTTTCGAAAAGAACGGTGAGAAACTTGGTGTGTTTAACCTTTTGGGCCAGGTTTATGCCAACGTGCTTCCCGACAATCCGTTTTCTTATGCGGAAAAGCTCGCTGCAAGATTGAAGGATGTTGAGAAGTGCAATACGATCTTCCTGGATTTCCATTGCGATGCCACTTCCGAGAAGTGTGCTATGGGACATTTCCTCGACGGTAAAGTATCTGTTGTTGCAGGTACCCATACGCATGTACAGACAGCTGATGAGACTATCCTGCCCAACGGTACGGGATATATCACTGACGCTGGCATGAGCGGTGCAAAAGAATCCATTCTCGGCATGAGCATCGAATCTTCGATCAGAAGGCTTGCTTATAAGCTTCCTGCAAAGTACGAGCCGGCCGATGGACCGGGCTTTGTATGTGGTATTATTTTTGAGACTGATAAAAACGGAAGGTGTACCGAAATTAAACGGTTCTGCGAATATGAGTGATAACTTCAACAAGAAGTCCGCAAAGGGATATGATGTTTGCGTTCTTTATACTTTTTTTGCAATTTTACTTATAACTGCCGACCAGCTTTTCAAGCTGATGGTCGTAAATGAGATCAAGCCATACGGACAGGTTATGATCATCGATAACTTCTTCTCGCTGCATTATGCGGAGAATACGGGAAGTGCTTTCTCGATGTTTGCCGACAAGCCTTGGGGTATTTATTTCCTTTCAGGCGTATCGCTCGTATTGGGACTTGTTATCCTGATCTTCATGTATATCGCTTCAAGAAGATCCATGAAGATGATCTCACTCGCGTTCTGTCTTTTGTTCTCCGGCGCAATTGGCAACCTCATCGACAGAGTACGCCTCAGATATGTTGTTGACTATTTGAGATTTGACTTCGGTACATATACATTCCCGATCTTTAACTTTGCCGACATGTGTGCAGTTATCGGAACGTTCCTTCTTATCTGCATAATCCTTTTCAAATCCAAGTATTTCGAAGAATTCTGGAACGTATTGTTCAAGCGTAAGAAGAAGGAAAAGAAATTAGAAAAGGAAACAGAAAATGCCGATTGATTCAAAGGTTTGTGATAAGGACGGAGTAAGACTCGACAGCTTTGTTACCGAGGCCTTTGATTCAACGTATTCCAGGTCGTTCTATAAGCGTCTGGTAGATGACGGCAAGATCACCGTAAACGGCATAATTATCACAAAGGCAGGAACAAAGCTTTCCGCCGGTGATGTTGTTGAAGCAGACATTCCCGCACCTGTTGAAGACGAGTCATTTGTCGCACAGGATATTCCTCTTGATATCGTATATGAGGATTCCGATCTCCTTGTTATAAACAAGCCTCAGGGAATGGTTGTTCATCCTGCGGCAGGACACAGCGAGGGAACACTCGTTAATGCGCTCCTGGCTCACTGCAAGGATGATCTTTCAGATATCAACGGCGTACTGAGACCCGGTATCGTTCACAGGATCGATAAAGACACATCAGGTCTTATGCTTGCCTGCAAGAATAATTTCACACACCTGAAGCTTGCCGATATGCTCTCAAGACACGAGATAGTAAGAGAGTACAGAGCTCTCGTTTATGGCTTCGTAAAAGAGGACAAGGGCATGGTTGATGCTCCCATCGGACGTTCCACATCAGACCGTCGCAAGATGGCTGTTAACAAGGATGGAAAATCTGCCGTAACTCATTTCGAGGTGCTCGAGAGATTAGGCGAGATAACAGATCTCAAGCTCGTTCTCGAGACGGGCAGAACACATCAGATCAGAGTCCACATGGCATACATCGGTCATCCGGTTGTAGGCGATCCCGTTTATGCTTCGAGAAGAAAGAACTACGGCCTTGCCGGACAGGCGCTTCACAGCCAGGCAATTTCTTTCGTTCATCCTAGAACCGGGGAGACGATGCATTTCGAATGTGACATACCGGATTACTACAAGGCGGTCATAGACAGTTTTAAGGGCTGATTGTTGACGGTATGCCTGATTAGCATAATAATTCTTTTATAGGAGATATCAGTTGGAAGAAAGAATCGAACAGCTTAGAAATACAGCGCAGACTGCAGGTGTTTATGCAAAAAGAGTTGCAGAGTCTTTTGATGTCTCGATCGAGCATGACGGCAACGGCTTTATCATCTCTGGTGATACCAAAGACGTGCTGACTGCAAAGGATGCTTTTATTGCTCTTGATAAGCTTTCTGCGGATTCCGAGATCGACGAGACTGATATTCAGTATCTGATGAATATTGCCAGAGACGGCAGGCTTGAAGAATTCCTGAAGACGTCAGATGAAGTTTTCTATATGACACCTTCCGGAAGAGCTGTCAAACCCAGAACTTTAGGTCAGAGACTTTATGTTGATTCGCTTAAGCAGTCAGAGCTTGTTATCTGCTGCGGTCCTGCCGGAACAGGAAAGACATTCCTCGGCGTTGCAATGGCTGTTAAGGCTTTGAAGAGCAGGGAAGTATCAAGGATCATTCTGACCAGACCTGCGATCGAAGCAGGCGAGAAACTCGGATTCCTGCCGGGCGATATCGAAGAGAAGGTTAACCCTTATATGCGTCCAATCTACGATGCTCTTTCCGCGCTTCTCGGACAGGAGATGTTTGAGCGTTATTACGACAAGGGCGTGATCGAAGTATCTCCGCTCGCATTCATGCGCGGAAGAAATCTTGATGACTGCTTTGTGCTCCTTGATGAGGCGCAGAATACCACACCCGAACAGATGAAGATGTTCCTTACAAGACTCGGTGTTAACTGCAGAGCCTGTGTATGCGGCGACTTTACCCAGATCGATCTCCCTAAGGGCGTCGAAAACGGTCTTAAGGATGCTATAAATGTTTTAAACGGCGTTGAAGGTATAAAGATTGTGAGTCTCAATGACTCGGACATTGTCAGGAACAGCCTTGTTGCAAGGATTGTAAGAGCTTACGAGAATGCTAAACAAAGGTGATTTATGAGTAATACCAAGTCTGCAAAACCCAAGATCCATCAGATAATTACTTTGGCGCTTGCTGCGCTTACCATCGTATTCATGGTTTTCTACGGATCGCTTCCGGTAAGTTACGACTATGAAGTCGGTTCCATTGCAAACCAGGATATTTACGCTCCGAGAACATTTGCCGATACTTATGAGACTCAGAGAAGAGCTATCGTTGCAAGAGATACATGCGCAGATGTTTTCGTAAGATCTGATAAGCAGTCACAGGAAAGCATTGACCGTGTTGACGACTTTTTCGATCTTACAGAACAGGCAAGGAAAAGCGTTACCCAGGTTAGACCCGGACAGACACCCGTAAAGCCTGATGAGGCGGCAAGCCAGCTTTCAGTAACAGTTGAGCAGACTTTAGGCGTTAAGATCGCGCCTGAGGATATTGCCGTTTTCTTTGACGCAAGCATGAGTAACACCACGTTCACTTATGTAAGAGAGAAGACGACTTCCATGGCTGAACTCATCATGCTTGGTGATGTCAGTGATGCTGTTCTTCATACGAAAATTTCAGAGCAGATAAATTCATTCAGTGAATCCAGCCCTTCATATTCCAAGTATTCCGATGCAATGTATGTCGTGCTCGCATCGATCCTTGAGCCTAATACGGTCTATGACCAGAAGGCTACGGCTGACTCTGCAAACAACGCATACATCGCCGTTATCAACGAGCCTGTCATGATCGAGAAAGGTACAAAGCTTGTTGAGGCCGGAGAAATCATCGATGAGCACGTATACAGCAATCTTGTTGAACTTGAGCTCATCAGAGATACCTCATTCAACCTCATCATTTTCGCAAGAGCCGTTGTATATGTTCTTATCATATCGGCATGCACTGTTGTCTATCTTAATATCGAGCGTAAGAAGGTTAAGGTCGAGACGCCGGTATTCTATTTGCTAATCACCACATTCCTGGTTACTGTAGGCGCATCCGTTTATCTGTCCACATTATCGACGCTGCTCTGCATCGTTATCTTCTTTGCGGCAGTATGCTCGACATACATGGGAACGCAAAACGGAATTATTCTTTCTGTCATAAACCTCCTATTGATCTGGCCTATGTACAGCTTTGAGCCTGAAGTTTTCTTCATCAACCTGGTCGGTATCATTTTGTGCTCGATATTTGCAGGAAGAACGGACAAGATCATCAACAATGCTGCTTTGATCTTCTTCCCGACGATAGCAACGATAGCTACAAGCTTTGCATACAATTTCCTTATCGGTAATGCGAGAACGGAATACCTGAATTCATTGGTTTACACGTTCATCAGCACGATCGCTTCGCTTGTTGCGGCAATCGGTCTGTCTCCTATCTTTGAGCTCGTATGTAATGTTGCTTCACCTGTAAAGCTCATCTCTTTGAGCCAGCCCGGTCAGCATCTTTTGAAGAGACTGTTCCTCGAGGCATCAGGTACGCATTCACATTCAATGATGGTCGCAAATCTTGCAGACTCCGCAGCTGAAGCGATCGGAGCAGACTCTCTGCTCTGTAAAGTTGCAGCATATTATCACGATATCGGAAAGCTCGAAAATCCTGAGTATTTCACAGAGAATCAGCACGGCGGGGTTAACCCTCACGACAGCCTGACCGTAATGGAGAGTGTTGCCATAATCACAAAGCACCCTGAGGACGGCGTAAAGCTCGCTAAGAAGGAGAGACTCCCCAACGCGATCATCAAGATAATCGACGAGCATCACGGCACGACATATCCTTCGTATTTCTATCGTAAGGCTGTTGAGGATGCAAAGGCGAGAGGCCTTGAACCGCCGGATGTCAACAACTTCAGATACAGAGGACACATACCGTCATCAAGAGAATCTGCTATCGTCATGATCGCAGATACCTGTGAGGCCGCTGTAAGATCTATGAAGACAAGCGATGTTCAGAGCGCAGAGCAGCTTATCCGTGTTTTGATCAAGGATAAGATCGACCAGGACCAGCTTATCAACTCCGGTCTTTCTTTTGATGATATCGAGAAGATCGTTATAGCTTTCAAACAGGTTTATGCCGGTGTCTTCCACGAAAGGATCAAGTACCCTGAATGAGAATCGATGTAGTTAATAATGCGGAAGGATTTTCCGAAGAAAAACTTAACGGACTTGATGAATACATCATCAGTCTATCTGAGACTATCTTAAGCGGAGATTATACTTCTCCCAAGGTAACAAGATCTCTTAAGGATGCATATGCAACACTTACATTTGTAACTCCTGAAGAGATTAGAGAAGTTAACCGCGAACAAAGAGATATCGATAAGGAAACCGATTGTCTTTCTTTCCCCATGTTGGAGCTCACTGAAGGCGAGTTTGACATGATACCTGACAGCGGCGATTTTGAGACCGATGAAGACGGCAACCAGATACTCTGTTACGGAGATATCCTTATAAATCCCGTTGCATGCGAAGCCCAGGCTGAAAGCTACGGCCATTCATTTGAGAGAGAAGCAATGTTCCTTATTGCTCATTCGCTTCTTCACCTTCTCGGATATGACCATATCGATCCTACGGACGAAAAGATCATGATCGATAAGCAGAAGAGACTCATGAGAGATATCGGTCTTGCATTTGATGATGAGATAGAAGATATTTTCGAGATGGATAATCACAGGGAAAACAATTCCGTTGACGGACTTATTCCTGCCGGAACACCCTGTAAGCACTGCGGTACCGTCGCTTTGCTCGGCCGTCCGAATGTAGGCAAGTCCACGCTTCTGAACTACATAACAGGCATGAAGATCGCCATTGTATCTCACAAGCCCCAGACTACAAGAACCAACATCAGGACTATCTATAACACCGAAGATACACAGATAATCTTTACCGATACTCCCGGTATCCATAAACCGACATCCAAGATGGGTGAGTTCATGGTCGAGAGATCTTATAAAGCTGCTCTGGGTGCTGACTGCGTCGTGCTCATAGCTGACGGAAGATTCCCGGAGCCCGGTTCTGTCGAGAAGAGACTCATGGAACTTCTTAAGGACAGCAACAAGAAGGTTATCCTTGTCATCAACAAATACGATGAGGCAGGGCAGGAGAAACTCCTTCCGCTGACTCAGAAATATTCCGAACTTTATAACTTTGAAGACGTCGTTCCTGTCAGCGCAAAGACCGGAAGAAACGTTGATCTGCTTCTTTCCGTCATTACGAAAATGCTTCCTGAAGGACCAAGGCTCTACGACAGCGAATACATGACCGACCAGACAGAGCGAGTTATCGCTGCTGAGCTTATCCGCGAGCAGGTGCTTCATTATACTGACCAGGAGATTCCTCACGGTACGGCCGTAATCATCAACGAGTTCAAGGAAAAGAACGAAGACGGTGAGATCACATCAGGTGATGACCGTGTTATGGCAGTAATTAAGGCAGACATCATCTGCAACAGGGATTCGCATAAAGCCATCATCATCGGCAAAGACGGCCAGATGATCAAGCGCATCGGTTCTGCTGCAAGAAGAAACATCGAAAAGCTCTTGGACTGCAAAGTCTATCTCGACCTTTATGTTAAGGTAAGAAACGACTGGCAGAATAACGATGCCATGCTCGGATCCACGGGTCTTGGCAAAGACATTGATGAATAATGGATCCCTTTAACTGCCGCGGTCTAATAATCAAATCCGACGATTACAAAGAAAAGGACAGGCTCTTATCTGTTCTTACTTCAGACAGGGGACTTATTACGATATGTGCTAAAGGCGTATCCAAACCCGGCAGTTCATTAGGCTTTGTATCCATGCCGTATATGCTCTGTGATTTTGTTGTATCGGTTTCTCACGGATATTACTATCTTAAAGATGCTTCCATAATCGAGAGTAATTCAAAAATAATGGAAAGTCTTGAGCAGATGACTGTTGCAGCTCACATATCATCACTTCTTGCCGACTGTGTTCTCCAAAGCGAGAACGCCAGGGAAGCATATGAACTTGCAGTCTATGCTTATTACATGCTCGCAAATAACAGGGATAAATATCTGCTTATCTATTCCGCATTTAACTGGAGACTTCTGACTATCGCAGGATTTACAGTTCAGTACGATCTTAATAATCCGAGTTATAAGGGAACGGCTGATAAGCCTGACAGATTCCTGATAAACATTGCTGGCGGAGTTAACAGCGCTTCAAATCAGAACAGATCTTTTGACAGGCTTTTGGAAGCGCCTTCCGTAAAGGCACTGAACTATTTTGCTTCCTGTGATCTTAAAAGGTTATTTACGTCATCTGCAGACAAAAAGACTGAAAAAGAATTAAAAGAATTTACAACAGACTACATTTCAATACATTTTGAAAAGATATATGACACGCTTTCGGTTTTGAATAATCTATAATCGGGTTATTCAAAGATATATACAAGAAAGGAAGTACCATATGAATCTTTCAACTACTCCCTCACACCGTATCGGTGAATGCCTTGTAAAAGTTATAGATAAGAACGGTAATCCCGTTAGCGATAAAGATCTGGTCTTAAACCAGAAAACCCATGAATTCCTCTTCGGCTGCGGAGCCTTTGATTTCCTTGATTTCCCGGGATTTGAGCCAAATGAAGACAGAAGAGAAAAATGGCTTGCGCTCATGAACTACGGCACGCTTCCTTTCTACTGGGGACGTTATGAGCCTGAAGAAGGACATCCTGAATTTGAGAGGCTTAAAGCAGCTTCAGACCGACTCAGAGCCAACAATGTAACTTTAAAAGGACATCCTCTTTGCTGGCATACAGTATGTGCCGACTGGCTCCTTAAATATTCAGATGAAGTAATCATGGATAAGCAGCTTGCGAGGATCAACAGAGACGTAACTGCTTTCAAGGGTACGATCGACATCTGGGATGTAATCAATGAAGTCGTCATCATGCCTATCTTCGATAAGTACGACAATGCGATTACAAGGATCTGCAACAGATACGGCAGAGTAACTTTGGTTAAGGAAGTTTTCGAGGCTGCCAGAGCGGCTAATCCGGATGGAACATTCCTTATTAACGATTTCAATACGTCGCCTCAATATGAGAAGCTTCTTGAAGAACTTCTTGATGCAGGCGTTGAGATCTCAGCGATCGGCATCCAGTCTCACCAGCATCAGGGATACTGGGGTGAAGCAAAGCTCCGTGATGTTTTGAAGAGATTCTCAAGATTCGGCCTTCCGATTCACTTTACTGAGAACACGCTTATTTCCGGCGAGATAATGCCCGCTTATATCGAAGACTTAAACGACTGGCAGGTTGATGAGTGGCCGACGACAGAAGAAGGCGAACTCCGTCAGGAAAAGGAGTGGGAAGAGATGTACCGTATCCTCTTTGCTGATCCCAACATCAAGGCTATTACCGGATGGGATTTTGCAGACGGTGCATGGCTCAACGCACCCAGCGGTCTTGTAACAAAGGACAACAGATGCAAGCCTGCTTACAACAAGCTCTTAAGCCTTGTAAAAGGTGAGTGGTGGACAAAGGACGAAGTCATTCACACTAACAGCGACGGTATCGTCAGCATCAAGGGTACAAAAGGTACTTACGGTATTGACGGAGCAGAAGGCATCATCAAGATCAGCACAGATCCTTCACAGGCAACGGTTACGATCTGATCAGATCTTCCAGTGATCAGGAAAAAGCATAATATACTCGGGCTTTTCGAGTCTTGAATCTATCAGGAGCGCAAAGCCCGTGTCTGTTTCTGTACGGATTACTCGGCCTACTGCCTGAAGCACTTTCTGCCAGCCCGGGAATCGGTATGCGAATGAGAATCCGTCTCCGAATTTTTCCGAATAGTAATTGCTTAAGATCTGTCTTTCCGGAGTAACCTTCGGGATTCCGACGCCGACGATAATTACGCCTGTAAGTTTGTCTCCGACAAGGTCAATGCCTTCGCCGAAATGACCGCCTAATACTGCTGCACCTATCAAAAGACCGGGGTAAGGCTCGGAAAAGCTGTTAAGGAAAGATTCCTTCTCGACGCTTGTCATCTCTGATATCTGGGAGATTATCTTGTAATCTTTTACGTCGTGCTTTTTCAGATATTCCTCGATCATCGGCATGATCTGATTCATGTATTCGAAAGAAGGGAAGAATATCATGTGATTTCCGGTTCTTCCCAAAAGACAGTCGGATATCGTCTGGGTAAGATCGTACTGAGTTAACGAACGGTCTTTATATGCCGTCGAAATGTCGGAGTTTATCATTATCTCAAGATTCTCCGGCGGGAACGGCGATGGGAGTCTTAAGAATGAAGAATAATCACAGTTCGGACCAACGAGACAGTTGCGGTAGTACTCATAAGGCGTAAATGTCGCAGAGAAGAATATTACCGACATTCTGTCCTTGATTATGTCGTTCAGTTTTGAAGCGCAGTCAAGACAGTTAAGGGTGAGCGTGATATCTCCGCCGTCTCTTGATGCCGTCGTAATGTATGCGTTGTCGAAATAGTGTTCAAGTACTGTAAGGAAGTATCTTGCTTCAAAGAAGAATTTAACTGCAGTCCTTCTGCATTGGCCCTGTTCCAAACGGTCCAATACAAAAGACAATTGCCTTATCGCATACCATAACTTTGCATAGAGCTGCCTGGGCGGCTGACGCATTGCTTCCCAGTTTTCAGTCATCAGTACTTTGTTCTCGTCAGCCTGTTCGAGAAGTTTGAAGCACGAACTTGAAGAATCAAAACATGTTCCGATATTCACAAAATAATTGCGGACCTGATGGATCATGGTCTCGATCTTAGTATCGCGTCCCTTAAAATCATTCAGCATCTCGTCGATAAGGCTTAATGAGAATGAGGCTGAGAACATGTCTCTTCCTCGGTCGATCATGTTGTGAGCCTCGTCGACAAGGACGGCAACTCTCTGGTTGCCCGGATCCTTTTCGATAAGCGATACTCTCGGACTGAATATGTGGTTATAGTCACCGATGACGACAGTGCAGTAATTCATCGTGTCTATCATGAACTCATGAGGGCAGATACCGTGCTTAAGCGCGATCTCTGTGATCTTCTCGGGCGTTATCTCATCAAGCACAAGAGACTCAGCAAGGGCATCTTTAAGCTTTCCGTAATAGTCCTTGGCCAGAGGGCAGAACTTTGCATCGCATTCGGTGCCGTAAGGACACATCTTCTCTTTGGATCTCAATGTGATCGAGCGGATGATGAGCCCCTGCTTTCTCATCTGGTTGATAGTTGCCTCTGCCACGCCTCTTGTGGCTTCCTTGGCTGTCAGATAAAAGATCTGGTCGTATCTGTTTTTGACCAGTCCCTTGATGGCAGGGTATAAGACCGATACTGTCTTTCCGATGCCGGTAGGTGCCTCGACAAAGAATGCCTCGCCCGAGTTGAGAGCAAGCAGGGCCTTTTTCATGAACTCTTTTTGTCCCGGTCTTATGTTATCGAAAGGAAACCTTACCTGAGTCGTCGTATCGATAAGGCTGTTGTGATAATCAAGAAGCGTCTTTGCGAAGATACAGTATTCAGAACAGGTTTCTTCCCAGTATTTCTCGGCTTCTTCAAAGGACATGGTATAAGTGTTCTCGAAGCTGTCCAGGGTTGTTATGGAGACATATCTTAATGTAAGCGAGATATCCAGAGTGTCTGAATTAGTCAGAAGATACATGGCACCATAGAGCTTTAGCTGCGTGACGTGTTCAGGTCTTACGAGAGCTTCGAAGCTGTCTTTGGTGGAGTTAAAAGATTTGATCTCAAAAAGCATGGGCGCTTTGCCCGGGTTCTTCATCATGGCATCGAACCTGCCGTTAACTGAAAGGCAGATCCCTGAATCAGATATATAATCGTATACAAGCTGCTCTTCGGTTATAACTACGTCTCCGTATGCTTTCTTGAGGTCGGAGAAGACTCTTTGATGAAGCCTTGTGCCTTCGACGCCTGATACAGAACCGTAGGAACCGCCCGCGAGATTGCCTTTTCGCGAGATATATGAAGCCAGGTCTGTAACGGAAACGGTTATCTTATTCATAAGGAGATTATAACCTAACAGCGCTTTATGTCCTTATTGAAAATTAATGCCTCATGATATAAAATCTAACCCGCACGCAGATGTGGTGGAATTGGCAGACGCGCTAGCTTCAGGTGCTAGTGGGAGCAATCTCGTGCGGGTTCAAGTCCCGCCATCTGCACCAATTTCAAGGCTCTTCATGATGTTTCATGGAGAGCTTTTTAATTTGCTTTCAATTATTGAAATGTGTGGTAGAATCTGCGACGGTGAAATATCCTGGAGGTTTTATTAATGAAAAGAAGAGTAATTGCTTGCTGTCTGGCTGTTTCCTTGGTTCTTGGACTTGCCGGCTGCATGGAAGAAGAGGGTTATGAAGGCTATGAGGCAGATTATTCAGAAGAACAGTATGAATCTTCTGAAGAAACTGAAGATGAGGAATACTATTCAGAAAGTGAAACAACATATTCTGACAGTGAATATGGTTACCCTTATGATAATCATCTGGGTACAGCAAAAGAATTAGAAGGAAAGATTGCTGTAGTATCAATTTTCGTAAATGATGCTACGACTGGCTGGAATTTCGAGAGCGAAGCTGATCAGCAGCTGGATGCTCTGATCTATAAAAATCTGGAAGTAGCTACTGATTATCTTGAAAATGTCAGCAAAAGCTATGGAAAAGATGTTGAATTCATATATGACTGGGAACAGTATCCTGAACTTGCGGTTGATCTCGATATAACGGATATGGATTACCGTGAAGTTGATTCTAATTATAATCAGTTTTATAATGCCGGATCCAATAGTATTGACCATAATGTTCAAACAGCGAAGATCCTTAGTGATGTTGGTGCTGATCAGGTCATTTATATGATGTACTTCAATACCCCGGAATCTAATACAATAACGAGCACTACGTTTTTCTGTTATGAATCTGAGCTTACTTA
>JAEEGL015417750.1_pt1 | contig 12518 bp, 11 predicted proteins | sample 9134231 | NCBI WGS metagenome assembly JAEEGL01 (sample SAMN16246548, study PRJNA631951) | gut metagenome | biome: gut microbiome; feature: rumen; material: fiber-attached | host: Bos | place: Iran: Karaj | collected 2018-10
CAGGACTATCTGGATGATCTTATCAACGAAGAAGAGGAGGACGAGGAAGATGATGACGATGTTTATTCTGATGGAACTCCTTATCCTGACGGCCGTGTTGTGGGCGGGTCTGATGGTGCTCCGGCTCCTAGTGAAGGGCCTAGTGATCATCCTTACAGCATTAGCGCCGATCTTTTTGCCAATACTTGCAATCATTTTGACAAGTGCACTCTTATTTGGTATTCTGTTGACGATATTTTAGCGGATGATACCAATGAGAGACTGGTAGACATTGGAGTAGTAGGACAGGATTGGAGAGAACACATTGGAGAATACGAGCCTGACGTAGCTTATATTCGCAATGAGTCGATCGCTGTTGACTACGAGATCATTAAAGAAGATCTCAGCTACTTTAAGGATGCTCTCTAAGAGGGAGGAATCAAATGACTGATCACGAATTATATTTCGAGTGGTTGGTTAGTAGAATTGACGATGGTCATGCTGGGAACTATAGGTCTATGCTATGCGAGTTATTCCATACCATATTCACCTATAGCATTCCCAGGGACCGCAACAGAGCTACGGACGGCACTGATCTGCGTTATATTTACGCTAATCAGATCGGTGCTGATCCGGAGTTCTGGAAAGAGTTCCTACCGATCGAGTGTACCATGCTTGAGATGATGGTGGCACTGGCTATCAGGTGGGATGATACCTATATGTACGACGCAGATCGAGGCCCGAGAGCCTACAAATGGTTCTGGATGATGGTAGAAAATACCGGTCTCGATTATTTTTCCGATCGTAATTTTGACAAAGATGAAGTATCTCGGATCATCGAAAAAGTCGTCAAAAGGGATTACGGAATTGACGGAAAAGGCGGATTATTTGTCACAAAAGACAGAAAAATTGACATGAGAGAGCTCGAAATCTGGTATCAGTTGAATTATTTTATGGAAAGTTACGTAAAATGACGATTTTCCGTCAGTTTTCCGTCAGTTTTCCGTCAGTTTTTTGAGCAAAAGTGACGGACGATAAACGTTGAAATTTCAACGTTTTGTATGTCAATCCGTCAATTTGTCAATTTTTTTACTATTAATTAAATAAAATAAAATTAAATATTATATATAAATAGGGCCCAAAATTTTTGGCTTTTTGACAGAAACCGCAAATTCCGTTAGAAAGGAGGATTATGCTGGATTTCCTGAAAGTGTGTAGTACACTTAAAAAAGGAGTCTTAGAGATCTATCCGCAATTCCTTGTTAAGGAAACGAAGGACCTTATGATCCGAGGCGGAGATTTCTATGCGATATGGGATGAAAAGGCTGGCCTGTGGTCTACGGATGAATATCATGCTCAAGCTATGATAGATGCCGAAGTAGATAAATGGGTTAAGGAACATTCCGAAACTTTAAATCAACCGTATAGAGTTCTACATATTTGGGATGGGGATTCTAAGATGGTTGATAAATGGCATAAGTATTGTCGAGACCAACTCGGCGACAACTATCATCCCTTAGATGAAAGGATTATATTCAGTGACGCAGAAACTAAAAGAGAGGACTATGCATCAAAGCGATTAAAGTATCCTCTCAAGCCTGGTGATATTTCTGCGTATGACAAGTTAATGTCAATTCTATATACACCACCAGAAAGAGAGAAGTTGGAATGGGCGATCGGAGCTATTATATCCGGCGATTCCAAATTCATTCAAAAGTTCATAGTAATGTACGGTGCAGCTGGCACAGGTAAGTCGACGGTCCTGAATATTATTCAGGATCTTTTTGATGGATATTATACCACATTTGATGCTAAAGCATTGGGCAATAGTAACAGTGCATTCGCGCTCGAAGCATTTAAGTCGAATCCGTTAGTAGCGATCCAGCACGATGGAGATCTGAGCAAGATCGAGGATAACACAAAGCTTAATAGTATTGTTTCCCATGAACAGATGGTAGTAAATGAGAAGTTCAAATCGACTTATGCAATGGCATTTAACACATTTTTATTTATGGGGACCAATAGGCCTGTAAAGATCACAGATGCAAAGTCCGGTATATTGAGAAGACTCATCGATGTGTCCCCATCCGGAAACAGGATGAGCCATCAGTTATATATTACGACGACTGCTCAGATCAAATTTGAGCTTGGCGGCATCGCATGCCATTGCCTAGAAGTGTACAAGTCAGATCCGTATAAGTATGACGATTATATTCCCATGTCCATGATGGGAGCTTCAAATGATTTCTATAACTTCGTCCTGGATTCATTTCCTGTATTCCAGAAGGAAGATGAAACGACGTTGAAGCAAGCGTGGGTTATGTATAAGGAGTATTGTGACGATGCTAAGGTTCCATATCCTTATTCGATGAGAGTGTTTAAGGAAGAACTAAAGAATTATTTCAGTGAGTTCAGAGAAAGACAGAAGGACGGAAACGCCAGAAACATATATTCCGGGTTTAAGACGGATAAATTTGAGTACACTCCAAGCAATAAGGTAGAACGAGCAAAAGGATTAAGATTCGATGACGAAGAATCCATATTAGACGAGATCTGTAAGGATTGCAAAGCCCAGTATGCATCTGGCCAGGAAACTCCCATATTTAAGTGGGATGACGTTGATACCAAGTTGAAGGATATCGACACTCACCAACTGCATTATGTGAGATTGCCTAAGAATCATATTGTCATCGACTTCGATCTTAAAGACAAGGATGGCAATAAGTCATTCAAGAAGAATGCAGAGGAAGCTGCTAAATGGCCTCTAACTTATGGAGAATTGAGTAAGAGCGGTCAGGGCATTCATCTGCATTATATTTATGATGGAGATGTGACCGAGTTGGCCAGATTATTCGATAAGGATATCGAGATCAAAGTGTTCACAGGCAAATCTTCATTGAGACGCAAATTAACTAAGTGTAATAATTTGCCGATCGCAACCATAAATTCGGGTTTACCCACGAAAGGAGAAAAGAAAATGGTAAACTTTGAAGCTGTTAAAAGCGAAAAGGGTCTGCGAGCATCGGTAATGAAGAATCTCAGGAAGGAAGTCCATCCGGCAACAAAGCCGAGTGTGGATTTCATCTATAAAATCTTAAATGATGCCTATGCAAGTGGGCTTAAGTATGATATTTCTGACATGCGCCCGGCTATATTAGCGTTCGCAGCGAACTCCAGCCACAATTCGGACTATTGTATAAAGCTGGTTAATAAGATGAAGTTCAAATCCGAAGAGCCATCTCAGAACACAATGCAGTATTCAAAGGACGACATTATATTCTATGATGTAGAAGTATTTCCGAATCTGTTTGTTGTAGTCTGGAAGGCTGCCGGAAAATCCCCGGTTAAGATGATCAACCCGAGTCCGAGCGATATTGAGAAGTTGATATCCTTTAAGCTCGTCGGGTTCAACTGCAGAAGGTATGATAATCATATTCTCTATGCGAGACTTATGGGCTATAACAATCTTCAGTTGTATGATTTGTCCCAGAGAATAATCAATGGCAGTAAGAACTGCATGTTTGGCGAGGCTTATAACATTTCTTACACAGATGTGTATGATTTTTCATCCAAGAAACAGTCTCTTAAGAAATTTGAGATCGAGCTTGGAATCCATCATCAGGAGCTAGGCCTGCCTTGGGATCAGCCAGTAGACGAAAGTTTGTGGGAGAAGGTTGCAGATTATTGTATTAACGATGTTGTAGCTACTGAAGCTGTATTTAATGCTCGTAAGGGCGATTGGGTCGCTAGAGAGATCCTTGCTGATGTGGCTGAAATGTCTGTCAATGATACAACGAACAGCCTGTCCACAAGGATTATATTCGGCAGAGAGCGTCATCCGGCATTGGTCTATACGGATTTGTCTGAAGAGTTTCCAGGATATTCGTTCGAACAAGATGAAGATGGCAAGTGGCATAACATGTATCGTGGAGAAGATGTCGGGTTTGGTGGTTATGTATATGCTGAGCCCGGTATGTATTCTGGACATATTGTTACTTTTGACGTTGCCTCGATGCATCCGAGCAGCATTATCGCTATGAACTGTTTTGGAGATTATACAAGCAGGTTTAAAGAGCTGCTTGATGCAAGAATCGCGATAAAGCATGGCGAGTTTGATCGAGCTAAGAAAATGCTCGGTGGAAAGCTTACTAAATATTTGGACGATCCGAGTAATGCTAAAGCGTTGTCTCAGGCATTGAAGATAGTTATAAATTCTGTGTATGGTTTGACTTCAGCTGCATTTGAAAATCCGTTTAGAGATGTCAGAAATAAGAATAATATCGTTGCTCTTCGTGGAGCGTTATTTATGCTTACGCTCAGAGATGAAATTCAGAAGATGGGGTTTACGGTTATTCATATTAAGACAGATTCTATCAAAGTTTTAAATCCTACTGAAGAACTTGGCAAATTCGTTATTGAGTTTGGTAAGAAGTATGGGTATAACTTTGAAGTTGAGCACGTGTTCGAGAAGATCTGCCTCGTCAATAACGCAGTCTATATTGCTAAATGCTCTCAGGATGATCCCGATACACCTGGTGTGTGGGAAGCAACCGGAAAGCAATTCCAGATACCTTATATTTACAAGAGTCTGTTTAGTAAAGAACCTATAGAGTTTAATGATCTTTGTGAAACCAAGGAAGTGCAGACAGCTCTATATCTTGACATGAATGAGAATCTTCCAGAAGGAGAGCACAACTATCATTATATTGGTAAGGTCGGTCTTATGTGTCCTATCAAACCCGGTTGTGGCGGCGGTATATTACTAAGGATCGACAAGAGTGGCGATAAGTATTCAGCAGCTACTGGAAGTAAAGGATATCGTTGGCTTGAAGCCGAGATGGTAAAGATCTTAGGTAAAGAAGACGACATCGATATTTCTTATTACGATCGGTTAACCGAAGAAGCTCTGGCATCACTGAATGAGTTCGGAGATGTTGAGCAATTTATATATTCATGAAAGGAGTAACATATGGCTAACAACGTTAACAATCTAAAAATCGAGAATGCATCGATCATGTTTCGGAATTTCTCGGGTAAAGAAGGTAAGTTTAACCCTGCTGGACAGAGAAACTTCTGTGTAAAGCTCGATGGAAAGATCGTAACAGATCTCGAAAATGACGGATGGAATATTCGTTACACCAAACCGAGAGATCCTCAGGAAGAACCTCAGGCATATTTGCAGGTGGCAGTAAGCTACAAGCATATTCCTCCGAAGATCTGGATGATCACAGGGAAGAATAAGAATCTTCTCGATGAAGAAAGCGTCAATGTCCTGGATTGGGCCGAGTTCAAGAATATTGATCTCATCATTAGCCCCTACGTTTGGGAAGTAAATGGCAAAAAGGGCATCAAAGCATATGTAAAGACTATGTATTGCACGATTGAAGAAGATGAATTTGCCCATAAATATGAAGATCTTCGGGACGCAGGCATCCTTCCGAATTCTATGATTTCGGATGATGACGTTCCGTTCTAATGGGAGTGGAGTTATATCCATATCAGAAAGAAGCAGTAAGGCAACTTAAAAATGGTTCGATTCTTTGTGGGGGCGTAGGTTCTGGAAAGTCCATAACCGCGCTCTGTTATTTTTTTGAGAGAGTTTGTGATGGGCATATTGATCCAGACTCCTACGTTCCTATGAAGAATCCAAAAGATCTATATATTATTACAACTGCTCGAAAACGTGATACCAAGGAATGGGAATTGGAATGTGCCAAATTTCTGCTTCCTGTTATGGATTCAAATTCTATATATGACACAAAAGTTATTATCGATTCGTGGAACAACATTAAAAAGTATGTAGACATTTCCGGTGCCTTTTTTATTTTCGATGAACAACGAGTCGTGGGGTACGGAGCATGGACAAAGTCATTTTTGAAGATAACGAAAAAGAACAAATGGATATTACTCAGCGCTACTCCAGGAGATACCTGGAGTGATTACATGCCAGTATTTATAGCCAATGGGTTTTATCGTAACAAAACAGACTTTGAACAACAGCACGCCGTTTGGAATAGGTATACTAAATATCGTAAAATCGATAGATATGTTGGCCAGGCAAAGCTTATTCGTCTTCGCCAGTCTATATTAGTTAACATGGATTATCGCAAAGAAACCGTAAGGCATCGAGAAACGGTTTTAGTAGACTATGACAAGTACCTATATCAACGGATATTTAAGGACCGATGGAATGTGTTCGATAATCAGCCGATTGAAAATGTAAGTCAGTTATTTTACCTAATGCGTAAAGTGGTCAACAGCGACTCTTCAAGAGAAGAAGCAGTGTTGAACATTTGTAAACAGAAACCACGGTGCATAATATTTTACAACTTTGACTATGAACGGGATATTCTCAAAGCCATCCAATATGAAAAGGGTACTAAAGTGGCAGAATGGAACGGACATAAACATGAGCCGCTTCCGAAATCTAAAAGATGGGTATATTTGGTACAGTACACAGCAGGAGCCGAGGGTTGGAACTGTATAGAAACAGACACGATCATATTCTATTCACAGAATTATTCATATAAGATGATGGAACAAGCATCCGGTCGAATAGATCGATTGAATACACCATATACCGATCTATATTATTACAGTTTAAGGTCTTCAGCGCCTATAGATTATGGTATTTTTAGGGCTTTAAGACAAAAGAAGAATTTTAACGAAAATGCGTGGCTGAAACCCGTTGAAAATTCAACGTTTGTAAAAAATTTCACTCATTTAATGAGGGAAGAGTAATAAATAGGCGGATTTTCCGTTTATTCGTTACTCTTCTTTTTCTTAAAAAGACACTGGGAGGAATCTATGGCAGCTAAATTAGAAAGAGATTTCCAGCCGATAGTCATTAAAAAGTTAAAGGAAATATTTCCAGATTGTCTGATACTAAAGAATGACCCGACCTATATTCAGGGTATTCCGGATCTGAGTATTTTCTTTAAAAACAAATGGGCTATGTTGGAAGTAAAGAAGTCAAAAGACGAACCGTTTAGGCCCAATCAAGATTTTTATTTAATGCATGCCGAAAGTATGAGCTTTGCTAGAGTCATATTTCCAGAAAACATGGAGCAAGTACTTTCGGATCTTAAAAAATTCTTTGATGGAGGTGATGTTGGATGATATTTAACGATCACGACAACCTCAAGGGTCTTCATGCATTTTTAGGGGCAAGCAAATATCACTGGATCAACTATGACAACCAGAAGCTCATTGACACATATTCGAATTGGAGAGCTGCTGAAAGAGGAACTGAGCTCCATGATTTTGCAGCGCAAGCAATTAGATTAGGGCAGAAGCTTCAGGGTAAGAAAACCATTAGCGCATATGTGAATGACGCCATTGGCTTTAAGATGACTCCAGAACAGCCTTTATTTTACTCTGAGAATTGCTTCGGTACAGCAGATGCTATATCCTTCAAGAACAATTTTCTCAGGATCCACGATCTTAAAACCGGTGTAACTCCGGCATCGATGAATCAACTCTTTATTTATGCGGCTTTATTTTGTCTCGAGTATAAATACAAGCCTGCCGATATTCAAGCAGAGCTTCGTATTTATCAGAATGATGAAATAATCGTATGCGAGCCAACAATTGATGATATTGTCCCGATCATGGATAAAATCATCACTTTCGATAAGCTTATTCAGGAGATGAAGGAGTAAACCATGTTACAAGAATTGATTCACGCAAAAGAGATTCTCTTAGCAAATGAATTGATGCATTACGGCATGCCTCGCCGTTCTGGAAGATATCCTTGGGGCTCAGGCAAAAATCCATATCAAGGCGATGGTGGGTTATTGGCAAGCACTTGGGATCTAAAACATCCACCAGAAGGAAAAGAACCAATGAGTGATGCGGATATTGCGAAAGCTCTTGGTTTCGAAACTCTGAATCGCTATAGAGAAGCATATTCATACGAGAAGGATTTATACAAACTCGAACAGAGAAAATCAGTCCTTACTATGATCGAAGATGGCAAATCTGTAGATGAGATTGCAGAAAGACTTAATATTTCTCCAAGATCGGTCTATAACTACCAGAAAGAGGATTTTGAAGAAAAAAGGCTTCAGACGGTTAAGACCGTACAGCAGCTAAAAGACCTTGTCGATAAAAAAGAATATTTGGAAGTCGGTAAAGGTATCCCTAGCCAGCTAGGAATTACAGAAACTCGTCTCAACACAGCACTTCACCAGCTTAAAAAAGAAGGATATGCTGTGGAAACGATTGAAGTGCCTCAGCCAAATAATAAAAGCCATACTACAACCATGAAAGTATTGGCCAAACCAGGCGAAACTAAATCTTCCATCTGGAAAAACAGAGATAAGATCGAAATGGTCTTTGATGTAAAGCCAGATATGGGGCAAAAAGGTTATTTGGGCATTCAAAAGCCTCAATCTATATCCTCCGATCGCATATTTGTAAGGTACGCTGAAGATGGCGGAACAAACAAAGACGGCGTTATCGAACTTAGAAGGGGTGTTGACGATTTAAATCTCGGAAACGCCAATTACGCACAGGTTCGAATCGCCGTTGATGATAGCCATTATTTAAAAGGCATGGCTCTATATTCCGACAATATCCCTGATGGCTATGATGTAGTGTTTAATACTAACAAATCTAGCGACAAGCCCAAAATGGAAGTTTTCAAAGAAATGAAAGCTGATAAGCAGGGCAATATTTTATGGGATAATCCATTTGGCACAACGTTAAAGATCGATGAAGGTAAAATAGTTGGCCAAAGAACTTACAAAGACAAGGACGGTAATGAGAAGTTATCTGCTCTGAATATTGTAAGAGAAGAGGGAGATTGGGACACTTGGTCTAAAACCTTATCCGCCCAGTTTTTATCTAAGCAGCCGGATATTCTCATGAAGCAGCAACTTGATAAAACGTATAAAGATAAAGTGGCGGAATTAAAACGCTATGAAAAAATCACAAATCCTGAGCTTAAAGTTGAGCTTATGAACAGTTTTGCTCAAGATTGCGATTCGTCGGCTTCGCATTTAAAAGCGGCTGCATTACCGAGACAATCTTCTAAGGTTATTTTACCAATTCCTTCGCTTAAGGATAATGAAGTATACGCTCCAACTATGAGAGATGGAGAAATGGTAGCTCTTATTCGATATCCTCATGCTGGAAGATTTGAAATACCGGTTCTCAAAGTAAACAATAGCAACAAAGAGGGAAATTCGGTTATTGGTAAAAATAGTATTGACGCCATTGGCATAACACCTAAAGCTGCAAACCAGCTATCCGGAGCCGATTTTGATGGCGACACAGTAACTATTATCCCACTTGGCAATGAATATTCAAAAAATCTAAAAGGGATGCCAAGTGATACTAAGCCTCAAGCGTTGAAAGAGCTCGAAACATTTGACACCAAAGCTGCATATCCTTACAAAGAGGGAATGCCAGTTATGAGTAAAAAATACACTCAAACTGAGATGGGAATAGTGTCAAATCTTATTACTGACATGACCATTCAAGGTGCTACTTGGGATGAGATCGCCAGAGCAGCCAAATATTCGATGGTTGTAATTGATGCTGCAAAGCACAAGTTGAATTATCGACAGTGCTATATTGATAACGACATTGCCTCTCTTAAAAAAGAATACCAGGAAGGCGGAGCTTCAACGCTTATTTCTAGAGCCAATAAGGATATTACTGTAGATGAACGCAGAATCGCGGACATCGACAAGGATACTGGTGTGGTTATTTATGAGCCAACTAACAAGACTTATTCCAAGAAGGATAAAAATGGCAATTACGTAACTTACAAGCGCCAGGAAGGCACCACTATGATGCGAGAAGCCGGAGACGCTATGGAATTAGTGTCAAAAGCCCACTCCAAACCGGAGCTTATTTATGCAGACTATGCAAATAGGATGAAAGCTCTTGCTAATGAAACAAGAAAAGAAGCTCTTACTGTTGAAATGTCTAAAGTTAATCGTTCAGCAGTCGAGATTTATTCTGCAGAAAGAGAAAGTCTGCTCAATAAGCTTCAGATCGCTGATTCATATTCACCGTATGAAAGACATGCGCAAAGATTGGCTAGCATAATTATTCAAGCCAAAAAAGATGAGAATCCTGAGCTTTATTTGAAAGAAAATAAAGATGATCTCAAAAAAATAGAGACTCAAGCTCTAGTTTCAGCAAGAGCAGCTCTTGGAATATCAAGAGAAGATCGAGTTATCGAAATAACTCCAAAAGAATGGGAAGCTATCCAAGCAGGAGCCCTAAGTTCTACAAAAATTAGACAAATTCTTCATTATGCAGACACTTCTAAAGTACAAGAATATGCCTTACCCAAGAACTTTAACAAGTTCACTTCTGCTGAAAAGGCAAGGATTAACGCATATTTTAAGAATGGTTTCACAATTCAAGAGATCGCAGACTCATTAGCCAAGTCGCCGTCAGCAGTTCGCAATGAACTGATAGATGCCGGTCTATTCTATGAAGATTCTAATGAATAGGACTGAAAGGAGGTATTGATAGTGTCTAGAGCAGTAATGATCACAACTACAGACAATCCTTATGATCCTATGAATGAGTTTGATGATTGGTACAAGTATGACATCAGTCATGGCTATGGTACATCTGAGTACTTGGCCCGTGTCGCTAAGATCAGTTCGCATCTTGGCGACAAGCTGAATGATGAGGCAATTGAAGAAGCAATTAATGAAATTATTGAATTCAACCCCCCATCTATGTACAAGAAGCTAGTTTATGAAGACGACAAACTTGTAAAGAGCTGAAAAATTCTTTAGTTCGACGTTTTTTAAAGAATTTTTGATAAATTTTTTAAAAATTACCCCCGCTCATTCTTAAATCTCCATGCTTTCGCCCTCTCTCTATCGCCCACGCTCCTAACAAACGTTTGCCTGTTTGTTCGTACTCAAATAGGGGTACCTAGGGGATAAAATGTGGGTATAGGGAGGGGGTCTGTAAAGCGCCCCACCCCTCCACATCGCGTGGGGCCTCAAAAATTCCCCGGGGGTATTATATTTGAAAGCTTTCCAGAGGGGTCATCGGTGTATTTTCCATGCTGCCGGATTAATTGGGTGTTGTTTACTCCTTTCTGTACCTCCTTAAGTCTCAGGAACATGCTCGTAACTACCTTTAAAACACTTATGACCCTTCTGAAAAGCTTTCAAACAGGCAGCAAACTATTGTTAATGTGATTGAAAGTGATGGTGATATTCGTGAAGAAGGCTAAAAGCGAGGCCTCAACTGTAAGAAGACGCCGCGCTATGACGCCGGAGGCTCGCGAAGATCAGCTAATCGCGCTTGCAGTTGACTTAGCAGAACGTCAATTAATCGAAGGAACTGCATCTGCTCAAGTTATTACTCATTATTTGAAACTTGGGTCAACAAAAGAGCGATTAGAGAAGGAAATTATGAAGGAACAGAAGACTTTATTGGCGGCAAAGACCGAAGCGCTCAAGTCTTCACAGATCAGCGAGAGCCTATATCGCGAGGCACTTGCTGCAATGAAGTCTTATAGGTATGGTGGCGAAGATGAAGACGCCGAGGATTAGAACTTACACCGAGATGAGCCATTTGAGCTCATTCATTGATCGGTTCAGATATTTAAGACTCGGTGGTCGTGTCGGAACTGAGACTTTCGGTTTCGATAGATATTTGAATCAAGTCTTTTACAATGATCCGGCTTGGAAAGCGGTTCGAAGAGAAGTAATAATCCGCGACAAAGGTTGCGACCTCGGTTGCGAGGATAGACCAATTCCAGAAGGGGTTAAAGTCTTCGTTCATCATATCAATCCGATCGAGATCGAGGATGTTATCCAGCATAACGATTGGATATTAGATCCAGAGTATCTAGTACTTACAACTTTTGAGACTCACAACGCCATTCATTACGGTGATGAGTCTCTTCTTTTATCGGGTCCTACACTACGGACTCCGAATGACACATGTCCGTGGAGGTAAGTATGCCTGAAGAAAGTATTTTACTATCAGTAGCCAAATACATAGGCTTCGAACCAGGATATTCCGTGTTTGATCCAGATCTTATCAAGTGTATCAACACAGAGTTGTTTAATCTTTATCAGCTTGGAGTTGGTCCGTCTACGCCATTCGTAATCAATGGATCCGATGAAACATGGAGTGACTTTTTTGGAGATCAGAACGGTTACTTCGAATGCGCGAAAGACTATGTTTATATTCGTGTTAAGAGAATCTTTGATCCGCCAGCCAGTGGAACATTAATGGATGCGCTAACTCAGGAGATGAGAGAGATCGAATGGCGCATCACCGTTATGGTCGACGAATTAAACGAGAAGGAAACAGAATAACATGCTTGACGATTATAGAATGATTGTTCATAAGTTCGATGACGAGATCGATATTATTCCTATAGCAGACGTTCATCTTGGAGCAATAGAGCATAACGTTGATGCTTGGGAGAACTTTCTTTTGAAGGTTCAGAATGAGCCGAATACATATTTTGTTTTAGTCGGAGATCTTATTCAGAACAATGTAAGAAGCTCTGTTGGATCGCCATTCGATCAGGTATGGCGTCC
>JAEEGL010684154.1_pt1 | contig 12517 bp, 4 predicted proteins | sample 9134231 | NCBI WGS metagenome assembly JAEEGL01 (sample SAMN16246548, study PRJNA631951) | gut metagenome | biome: gut microbiome; feature: rumen; material: fiber-attached | host: Bos | place: Iran: Karaj | collected 2018-10
GAGTATCGTGATTGTAACGATATGTTCGTGCTTTGGCAGAGCTATCGTATGGATCAGGTGCAGCGTAAACGCTGCGTCAATCCCGGTTATACCGCTGTTGGAACGTACTATGATGACAGCGGGAACGTGTTCATATTCGCATCCATTCACAAGGATGCAAGCACGGCGGAGCATTTGAACTATAACGATAAATTCCTTGAGCCGGCGCTATTCCAGTGGGAGAGCATGGCCGATCTGCCCGTGCGTGACGAGGAGCGACTGACGAACAGCAAATGCGCATACCTCTTCATCCGTAAGGTGGCCGATGAGCACGGTATCACGTTACCCTTCACATACGTCGGTAAGGGCATAATGACGAACCCGCGCGTTCTCCCGAAGGACAAGCACACGGTACTCTTTGATATTCGCATGGAAAACGAACTACCGGATTATTTACAGTATGACTTTGGGTTAACGAGGTAGGCCTTGAATTAACATCAGCAACATATTTTACCTTAGATGTTTTGCACTGAAGTCTGAAACTGCAATAAAGCCTTTTGCTTGGAGGAACGAAGAATATGTTAAAGGTCTATAATAAACTGGTCCGCGACCGCATCCCCGAGATCATCGAAGCGGACGGCAAAACCTGCAGCACTCGGATACTGAACAATGAGGAGTATCTTCGCCGCGTCGATGCGAAACTCGATGAGGAGCTTGCCGAATACCACAAGGATGGCAGCATCGAAGAACTTGCGGATCTGCTTGAGGTCATTCGGGCTGTAGCGGTTGCAAGGGGCAGCTCGATCGAAGAGGTGGAAGCTATCCGCGTTCGCAAGGCGGAGAAGCGCGGAGGTTTTGAAAAACGTATTCTTCTGATAGAGGTCAAGGACAGATGATAAGCGGAGATAAAGCATTGCGATCAGCATCCGGCAGCAGTGCTGAGGATTTGTTCATAGAGCTGTTCAGTGAGGCATTCGGCGCAGAGAAGGCCGGATACCTTTATTCACAATATCCATTTTATGATATCTATCAGAACAGCCGTTATGCTGATTTCGTCCTTGAAAGCGGAGCAAAACGAGTTGCTATCGAAATCGATGATGAGACTTCGCACAATAAAAACCTTGTTTCGTCGAACAAATTTTATGATGACCTGCTGAAACAAAACAGCATGGTCTATCTGGGCTGGGATGTGTATCGGTGGGCAGTTCGCCAGCTCCAGCTTCAGCCGGATGCCGTAAAGGATGAGCTCCTGGTATTTCTTGGTCAGCGGCCGCAGTTCCGAGAGATTGAGGATTATCTGCCGACACAGCGTGGACAAGCACTGAACGGCGAAAACCTTGAACTCAAAGAACACCAAAAAGAAGCGCTCGCTGCTTTGCAGCAAATGCGGGATAATCACGAATCCATCGCCCTGCTTTATCATGCGACTGGCACCGGTAAAACGGTGACGGCGGTTATGGACGCCAAATCATGCGGAGGAAGGGTGTTGTTCCTTGCTCACACGCAGGAGCTTGTCAATCAGGCGGCTAATACGTTTTCAGTTCTCTGGCCGGAGGTATTGACGGGACGTTATATGGATATCGTCAAAGAACCCAACGCTCATGTGGTCTGTGGCAGCATACAGAGCGTCGCACTGCATCTGGAAGATTTTCGTGACGATGCCTTTGATTATCTGATTATAGATGAAGCCCACCATGCTGCTGCAGAAACGTATCAAAAGGTGCTTGCATATTTCAAACCGAGGTTCACACTCGGACTGACAGCGACTCCCGAACGAACCGACGACAAAAGCATACTTGACATTTTCAAAAACACCGCACATCGTCTTGACATCCAAACAGCGGTTGAGCTTGGCGAATTGGTTCCGATCCGCTGCATAAGGATCCATACGAATATCGATTTGACAAAGGTGCGCTTCAACAGCGTGCAGTATAATATCCGCGATCTGGAAAGCAAAATCTATGTTCCAGAGCGGAATAAGCTTATTGTCGACACCTGGTTGCAGTACGTGAAGAACAAGCGCACGGTTGTTTTCTGCGCCTCCGTAAAGCACGCAGAGCAGATTGCCGCGTTGTTCAGTGAAGCAGGAATAAAGGCAGAGGCCGTCTCCGGCGGAATGAAGCCGAGCGAGCGCAGGGAATTTCAGGACAGGTTTGTCAATCGCGACATCACAGTGCTCTGCGCATGCGACCTTCTTAACGAAGGCTGGGATTGCCCCGAAACAGAAGTACTGTTCATGGCTCGCCCGACTATGTCAAAGGTGCTCTACACTCAGCAGCTCGGACGCGGCATGAGGCTTTTCGAAGGCAAGGAAAGCCTTATGGTTTTTGATTTTGTCGACAACGCAAGCGCTTATAATATGCCGCAGTCGCTTCACCGCATTTTCAAGCTTAAGGAATACCGTCCCGGGGAGTTGGCAGTAGCACCGAAGGGAAAACGAGCAGCCGAAGCAGATCTGTACGCAAGAGGTGAAAAGCCGGAAGCGCTGATCGATTGGCCGGTCGATGCGACCGATTACGAGCTTGTGGATATCTTCAACTGGCATGAGGAGGCCGAGGGCATGATATCCCAGATGGAGTTTGTTCGTCGTGTTGACGTGCAGACGGAAACGATAGAAAAGTACGTGCGTGAAGGTAAAATAGTACCGGATCTGGTCGTTCCGATGAGCGAACACCGCACCTTCAAGTATTTCAAGGAAGAAACGCTTCAGAAGTATTCGGAAGAGTTCGGATGGAAGCTCATCGATGATTCCAACCGCAAAGAACTGTTTATGGACATGGTTCGCCGGATGGATATGAGCTATTCGTATAAGCCGGTGCTGATGAAGGCGATATTGAAACATGCCGATGAAAAAGGCCGGATTCGCCTTGATGACATCGTTGCCTATTTCCGCAGTTTTTATGAAGGTCGCCGCGCAGCAGGCCTTACAGTTGAAAAATCGAGCAGCATATTCGCGAGAGGCGGTTATACCGACAAGGAAGCCGAACGGAATATCCTATCAAACCCGTTCAAACGGTTTGAGGATATGCAAATGCTGCGGCACACAAAGACACTTGGCATAATTCAGATCGAAGAATCGGTCTGGAAGCGTCTTTCAGATGATGAGAAAGACGAGATTGATCATATTTGCGAACAAAAACTTACAGCGTATTATTCGCGATTGGAGAAAAGCAAATGAACGAACAGGAAATGAAATTCTTTTCGGCATTGACAGCAGATCGTGCTGAGAGCGCAAAAATGATGAACAAGCCCTCCATGAGGGGAATAAAAAGCAGCGTTGTTGAAAAATACTCTGATCAGGCTCATTTTATCTATGAGCTCTTGCAGAACGCAGATGATGCGAAAGCAACGAGAGCAAGATTCGTTCTGCTCCCTGACAGATTGATTTTTGCGCATAACGGCACCAGGCTTTTTTCCGTAACAAATCCTTCAACCGAAGACGAGGATACTAAAAAAGGCACCTTGGGCGATATCAACGCTATTACATCTATCGGAAACTCAAACAAAACCGAAGCATCGATAGGCAAATTTGGCGTCGGATTTAAAGCTGTATTCCAGTATACGGCAACACCGCATGTTTATGATCTGAATTTCAGATTCAAAATAGAGCATCTATTTGTACCACAGCTTTTGAACAACGATTATCCCGGAAGAAAAAAAGATGAAACTATGTTCGTTTTTCCTTTTGATCTTCCGACGAAGCTGTCAACAGAAGCTCATGAAGATATAGCCGATAAGCTCAAGAGCTTATCATACCCCCTTCTTTTCTTATCCTGCCTTAAAGAGATTGAGTTTGAAATTGGAAAAACCATCGGCTTGTATGGTAAAACAATCAAAGAAAGCATTGCATTTGGCGATACGACAGCAGATCATATCTGTCTGACGCAGAACAGTGGGAATGATCTTTATGACGAGAATCTATGGCTGTTCTCACGCACGGACAATGCTGGAAGACGTTATTCAGTTGGTTTCTTTCTTGATAGCTCCGGCCGTTTGATGCCGGTGAATAAAACCGCTTTCTGCTTTTTCCCGACGAAGGAAACAACTAATCTTAATTTTATTGTGCATGCTCCGTTCCTTCTCACCGATAGTCGAGAAGGCATACGAGCCGGCGTTCCGCATAATGATCAAATGATCAGACTGCTGGCCGATCTCGCAGCAGATTCAATTATGATTCTTAAGGAGATCGGTGAGTCGCACTCGTTTGCTATGATAGATGATAGGATAGTTGATATTATCCCTGTTGAGAAAAGCAAATTCAGCTTGGTTTCGGATAAAAGCAAAGTATCCTTCATGCCGTTCTATGATGCGATCATAAATGTTTTCAAGCATGAAACAATAATACCGTCTTTACAGGGATACGTCAAAGCACAAAATGCATATTGGGCAGCTTTCCCTCAGATACCACAACTGTTTTCGAACGAGCAATTAGCGGAGCTTTCAAAAAACAGCGAGGCGAAGTGGGCTTTTCCATCCATAGGCCGTGACTATGTCCAGTCAACAAATAGGGCGGTCTATAATTATATAGATTCCATAGTCAGAACAGGCGTCAATGAAGACGCTATAATCACAGGCCGCGCCAAGCAAAAATTCTATGATAGGTACTCAGGCACATATAAGGACCTCGAAGGCTTTAGCGGAATCGATGCTTCTTTTATTGAGGCACAACCGGTTGAATGGCTTCATAAACTGTATAAGTGGATTGCTGAAACAACCCATCGAAAGGATATAAGTAAGGAAGCTCCTATTTTCATTGATTCGCTCTACAGGGCATCGGCTGCATACGACAGTGATGATCAGCTGATTCTGTTCCTGCCGGTAACCGGTATGACCGGGTATCGGTTTGTCAATGAGGAGTTGCTGGCGAACCCCGATACTGCAAGGTTTATTAATGCTCTTGGAATAAAAGAACCGGCGCTTAAAGACCAGATTTATAATATAGTACTTCCAAAGTATAAAGACCAAGATGTCATCAGCTTTAATACGGATCCCGACTTTAAGTTGTTATTCAATTATTATTTAAAGTGTCCGCAGGAAGAGCTTGACGATTTCTTCTCCATGATAGAGGAATGTAAATTCCTTAGATACTACGACGAAGGTTCCATTGCAAGATATGAAGCCGCAAAATCGTTGTATTATCCCTCTGACGAGTTGTTAGCGTTCTTGGGATCAACAAGTAATAGGCGTTTTATCGCCATAGATGACTATTTTGCACTTGTAGGCCCAGACAAGAAAAAGGAGTTAATTGCATTTGTTTCAGAGCTGGGCATAAGAAAAGAGATTCAGATAATAAAGGCTCCGATTGATCCCTATGACGATATACAAGTGACACTAAAAATACCTAAAACCACTAAAGGATATAGGTGGAGCGAACAAATCATTGATGGATGCAAGGAACTGCTTGCAGTAATTGAAAGCGATCATGACAGGGCAAAATCCATACTTTTGTGGAACACCTTGCTCCACATTGTTGAATCCAAGTGTACTGGCTATATTCACTTGGCCGATTTGTTAAAGGGCAAATGCGAATACTTTTTCAGAACTTGGGGGAGCGTTTCTTTTGAATCATCAGATGCAAGAAAACTTAAGACGACAAAATGGATGCAAAACAAGAGCGGAGCTTTTGTTGAACCAGGGAAGCTGCTTCAAAACGATATACCTGCGCAATACAACACATCGTCTGTATTCGCAAAGGAATTATTTGATTTCTTAGGGATTAGAGCGCCAAGCGAAGTTATAGATGAAGAAGATCCGAATCTGTCCGATACACAACGCGCGAAAATCAAATTCGCAAACAATCTTGCTGCAATAGGCATTGATATTTCTGATCCGGAGGTTATTGAGTCCTTCAAGAAATGGCAGAATGCACAAGGGTTGCATAAAGGACCGATCGAGCATCCGGCCAATGATACCACGTTGCCTGAACCGGATCCATTGCTTGGCTCATTACCCAAGATGGGTCAAAAAACCAAGAGAACAATTAAGGAGATTATAAGCAGGGTGGATCCAACGGATCCTACGCCTAATATACCTGTTTCTCAGCGAAATCCAAATGGTGATGATGAGCCGGATTCTGATGATCTGCTGCCAAAGGCTGTAGATTTCAGCAAGAAAATTGAACAGGCAATGCAGAAAAACGCTGCGGAAATCAGCAGGATCACACAACTGGAAGATCTTCAAAACAGGGCTGTGTCTGCAAAGCGTTATTCGTTTGCGTGGTTTAATGCATTACTTGAGCTCGAGGCGCTCAACAGCGGCGAGGAGAATTCAAACAGCCGTGAGGTATCAATAGGTTTTTCGAAAGTCGAACTGGAGGAGGGCTCGCAGCGAACCCTTATACTAAAGCACCCAAGCCGTTATATACCTCAGTTTATGGAGGAACTCGCAGATATTCCGCTTGTTCTCCATATGGGAGATACAACAAAAACTTTGGCAATAGAGGTTGCAAGCATCAAATCGTACACCCTGCGCGTCAAACTAAAGAGTCATACAGAGATACAGGGAATAGATTTTTCAAAGGTGCAGCTTGCTACAATAGACGCAAAGAGCCCGGTTTTCCTTACGGAAGAACTAAGGAAGGGCTTTGCATCCTTAGAGCTTGCAGATGATTATGATATGCAGGCTAATCTATGCAGCAATATTGAGTTTGTGTTTGGCCCGCCTGGTACAGGAAAGACGACATATCTTGCAAGGGAAGTCCTTATACCGCTAATGCAGCGGCATTCCGACTACAGGGTTCTTGTGCTTACCCCAACAAACAAGTCTGCGGATGTGCTGATAAAAAAGATAATGGATGCTCACGGCGAGGATAAGTCGTATGAGAAATGGCTGGTTCGCTTTGGCGGAACGGCTGATGAATCCATCGAACAGAGCCCGGTGTTCAGGGATAAGACGTTTGATATTCGAAGCCTGGCAAAAAGCGTAACCGTCACAACCATGGCGCGTTTCCCATATGACTTCTTTATGCCGCCGGGACAGAGGATAACGCTGAACAGCCTCAATTGGGATTATATCGTTATTGACGAGGCATCTATGATTCCTCTCGCCAATATCGTTTATCCCTTGTATAAAAAAACTCCAAAGAAGTTCATTATTGCGGGCGACCCCTTCCAGATAGAGCCGATCGCATCGGTTGATGCATGGAAGGACGAAAACATCTATAAGATGGTTCACCTGGACTCCTTTAAGGAACCTAAAACTATACCGTACCAATACGAAGTTAAGCTGTTGACTACGCAGTATCGCAGCGTTCCTGAGATCGGTGAAGTTTTCAGCAGGTTTGCATATGATGGGATTCTTAAGCATCACCGTAGTTCAGATAGTCAGCGTCCTCTTCACGTTGGATATGATTTGGGCATTGAAACGTTAAATATCATTAAGTACCCTGTAAGCAAGTATGAGAGTATCTATCGCCCGAAAAAGCTGCAGCACAGCAGCTCATATCAGGTGTATTCTGCGCTGTTTACGTATGAATACCTCTGTTATCTTGCAAATGCCATAGCAGAAAACAATAAGGGCAGCAAGTTTTCTATAGGCGTTATAGCTCCATATCGGGCACAGGCTTCTTTGATAGATAAGCTGCTCGCATCAGAAAACCTTCCTAAAGAGATCGATGTACAGGTGGGAACTATCCACGGATTCCAGGGGGATGAATGTGATATCATTTTCGCCGCGTTGAACACACCTCCGTCCATTTCAAACAACAAGGAGATGTTCCTAAACCGTCGAAATATCATCAACGTTTCCATAAGCAGAGCCCGCGACTATCTGTTTATAGTGATGCCTGATGATGATACGGAGAATATTGAAAATCTGACTTTGGTAAAACGGGTAGAACGGCTTATCAAGGATACTGAGGTTTGGCAGGAATTCGACACGCATTCGCTTGAGGATCTGATGTTTGAAGACCCGAACTATCTTGAAAACAATGCTTTCTCGACGGGCCATCAAAATGTCAATGTATATGGACTGCCTGAGAAATGCTATGAGATCCGTTCCGAAGATAATGCCGTTGATATTCAAGTGCACAAAGTATTGAAACACAGCGTCAAAGAGGAGCCCCTGTCCGATGATTCGGCAAGTGATTCATTTGAACCGTCAATTGAAGATGTGCCTGAGCAACTCCGTTCGAATGTGCTTCCTGTCAATACGAGCGGAGCAATTACGGGGAAGGGATTTATCGTTCCCTATAAAGGCAAATTAATAGAGCAAACAACAAAACCCGTCAAAAGCTGGTTTATTCCGGTGATGAGGGGAGGGAAAAAGAAGATACTTCCGGTCTCAGTATGCGAAGAGGAGCACGTTATTTACATTGCTATGGCCAGCTATTCCTCATACGCAGCCGACTTACAGAACCTTTCTGTTATTGAAATACAGAAGTGAAAAAACAAACAAAACAAGAAGGGATACCCGCTTCATGGCCGGCATCCCTTCTTGTTTTTTGTGAAATCAGGCGTGTTCCTCAATAACTCTTATAGCATCTTTCGACAACTCGGGACTTTCATACGTTATCAACAGCTTGCCGGGGAAGTGTTTATCATACCATGCTTTTTTCTTCTCCCAGTGCGCCATGTATGATTCGTCGTGGATCAGGCCGACGTGTTCCCAATAGTAATCCTCGCCCCTGAATGTTACAGTGAAGTCGGGAAGATACATCACGCCGTCCTTTGAACGCAGAGGTTCCTCGTATTTGAAGGGTATGCCTCTGTCAACGAGCAGATTTGTGATAATCGCTTCCGATTTGGAACGAACATAGTATTCGGAAAGTGTGGCGATATTCTTTCTGGATTCGTACCAACTTCCGGTTGGGCGAATAACATCTTCGGGCAAGGGCTCAAATTTGAACACGGAGGAATTGATCCTTCTTACGGCAGATTTCTCGGGACGGCTCAGCGTGGTTAGCGTCCCAATGTCCTGCTGTATAAACAGAGTGATCTTTTTTTGCGCTCTTGTAAGCGCGGTATAAAGCAGTTCCATGGATAACAGATGACTGTTCCTGTGCGGAAGGACGAGATAGACATAATCAAATTCTGAACCTTGTGACTTATGGACGCTGATGGCATAAGCCAGTTCAAGGTTTTCGTCGACTTTCTGAGCCGGGATCTCCTTGCCGTTTCCGGTTTTGCCAAGGTTTTTGCCATAGCTATATCGCAAGCCTTGCCTTGACGGGCCGGAAAATGCTACCTGTAGCCTTTCAATATAGGAGCTCTTATTTTCTTTATCAAGCCCATGAGCGCTGACCAATCCTATTTCTCCGTTGAAGATCTCGGCAATAACATTCTTCCTTTCCAATGTACTATAAGCATAGATCGGATTGGAAGCCGGACGATTACGGATCTGAATGACTTTATCCCAATAACCAATCCCATCAAGAGCTTTGGATTGTGCTCCTGGATTCAGCTTTCTTTGTAGGAGAAGATTAATGGAATCCGCCCCATAAAACTCGCCTCTATAAGGAGAAATAAGCTGAAATGCGTCTGGATCGATAGTCCCATCATTCTTTCTAATAATACTTCTCCACAGCTTAACAACTGCAGTTTCATTATCAGGAGCCTCTGTGTTAAGGTATGCGCGCATATCGTCCGCCATAACGTGCGGTATCAAACTCTCGAGATCTGATTGTTCATTCCAGAAATAAACGCCAAGGTCTTGATATACGTCCCCGTTTCCTTCCTCGAGTATTTTCGCAAACAACTCCTCCTTCTTTTTCTTTCGAGAGTCAGCTTCTTCGGCGTCGTCGGTGAACTGGTTTTCTTGAATAAATACCTGTGCAAGATCGAGAATACCGGTGCCCTTGTCATCCAGTATGTTTGCGCGTTGACGGACATTATCGGTAAGCTTACCGACATTATCCGGGAACTCATCCTTGAGCCACTCTATCGTATCGGCGAAGACTCTCCCCTGACCGATTGGAGGCAGCTGGTTGGGGTCACCAACAAGGATCAGCCGCTGGACGCTATTCCAATTTATCGCGCGGAACAGCGTCGCAAACAGGTTGAGATCTATCATAGAGCTCTCATCGATAATGATTGTGCTATAGTCGCTTCCGAGCTTGCCGCCTTTACGTTTCAGTGTAAGATTATCGTTAAGCCATCCGTATTTTGCAAGATACGAATGAATTGTTGACGAGGGTTTCTCCGTTTGGACTTTAATCCTTTCAGCAGCCTTTCCGGTAGGTGCCATCATAAGGAAACTTGCTCCAAATCCCAAATCACTGTTAATTGCTCCTAGGAGAGAATTGATAACTGTTGTTTTACCGGTTCCTGCAGCACCCGAAAGAACACACAGAGGTTTGTTGAAAATCTGCAAACAGGTATTGGCTTGATTGTCAAGGATCTGCTCGTATTCTTTAAGCTCCTTTCTTGCAATAGCCGAATCGTTTTTCCGTAAATGCTTTTTAAACGATTCGGGAACGATCGCTTTGACAGGACGTATATCGGGCCTTTCGGCCATCATGCGCAAAACGCTTTCGACAGTTCTTTCATCTTCATATGTTTGTTTGAGATACAAATATGAAAAGCCATCAGAAGCCTCTCTTTGGACGAGTGCTTCGTCAAGAATGTCTGTGTCAACAGCATAGTTTTTCATCCTGAAAACATATCGTTTCCATTCCGGCATGCGGTCGATCCTTGCGTTAATTGAGTTTAGTATCGTTTCGGCATTTACAAAAGAATGCGCTGCTGTTCGCTTTAATTCGTCAACGCAGAAGGCGCGGAATCTTTCGGTAGCACCCGGATCGAACAGTTCCTCAATCCCATATTCGGGTGAAGGAATTACGCCGTTATCTATTTTATAGAACGGGATAACATCATCGGAGTCTTTGCCAACATATTGTTCAAAAATGATGTACGGGTTCTCACAAATACTGGCAATATCGGCTGTGATGCAAGAATTTTCACGATCGGGACTCACTATTGCCTTGACCTGATCAGCGCTCAAATCAAAACGCGACAATGTGTTGAATAGCAAATCAACAGTCTCATCCTCCATGAGCTTATACTCGCGGCGTATCTTTCTCGCTTCTGCCGCGGAGAAGCTTTTGCCTGCGATATCATCTCGTTTTCCCTCGAGAAAATCAAGAACTTCATCACGAAAAGCGTTCATAGCAGCATTGCCGGACAATCCGACATATGAAGAAATCAGACTGCCGAGAGAAAGGCTCTCCAAAACAGACGGGAATCCGGGATACGGTCCGCGCGCTGTCCACAATTCATTCAGAACACTGTTCAACCATGATTTGCGTACTACCCAGTTCTCGGTATCGTCCCCGATCTCAATCAAAGCATCTACGACTGCGATAAGCTGATTTATGATTTCAATGGCATCATCGTTATCTACCTCGCGGCTTCCATATTTAAATGGGGAACGATTCATCGGCTTAAGAACAATGCGGCTTAGTATTTCATCGTTTTCTTTATATTTCCAATAAGGAATGCAGAACCCCTCATCCGGATAAGTGGATGTTATCGGACGTTGCCAGATAAAACCGCCGGCGTATTTTTCTTTGATTCTCTCACTGACATTATTATAAAAGTACTGCTGCCCGATCTCCTTAACGCGCGAAACGCCTACAACAACATAATTGTTTTCCTCGCTTTCGCTGAATGGATTGCTATAACCCGCATAATAGAAGATCAAAGACTTTCCCGGTTCGAACTTGGAAAAGTAGCGTTGCGCGCCTTCGAAGCGTTTCTGATAATTATACTTTTGATATGAGCCTTCCTCCGCGGTCACACTATCGTTGTACATTTCTTCATAGCACCAGGTGCATGCCGTATAAGGGGGAAGTGTTAGCTTTATGGCTTCAGCAGAGCCTTTATCCCAAAAACTCGGGATGTCCACGTTAACGGAAATAGGATCTTTGCCAAAGGCATTCACGCTCAATCCACATGCCGTTCGACAAGGGTGGTTTGAACAAGGCTCACCAGCATGGGAGGATTCAAATTCAATATTTCTCGTTCCGGCAATCAAATCGCCAGGGTAAGAGTTGCGTCCGATGCAATAAGTGTTCTCGCATGGGCTTTTGCAAATATGGCCGTTCCAACCATCATTGTGCCATGCTAAACGTATACTCATGTGAGTTGCCATGGTTGTTCCCTCCGTTTTTGTTGATCCTTTTTACGCTGCGGCCCTATACCTTGTGTAAACATACTCATACACAAGCTGTCTGTGCTCATATATGCTGGCTTCGTCATACGATCCAGGCAGCTCCTCCCAGAGAACATCACGAATAAGGTTGGCGACCTCGTCGCGTGTCTCCTGTTTATCCGTCCAGTGGTCAAGTTCGGCGATTTTTGCTTTTATCTTCTCAAGCAGATCGACCGCAACCGTTTTCAGTTTTTTTATCTCAGCCTTCGTCAGATCATCCTTAAACAGCAGATCGTAAAGCGATAACTCTTCATCGCTTGTAAAGCCTTCTCGTACAAATCGCTGTTCCTCTTGGCTCAGGCTGTCGGCAAGCTCCATAAGGTCGGCGAAGGTCTTTTCAATATCCGCCCGGTTCATTTCTTCATTATAGGCTTCGATTATCTCTTGATAA
>JAEEGL013908637.1_pt1 | contig 12517 bp, 12 predicted proteins | sample 9134231 | NCBI WGS metagenome assembly JAEEGL01 (sample SAMN16246548, study PRJNA631951) | gut metagenome | biome: gut microbiome; feature: rumen; material: fiber-attached | host: Bos | place: Iran: Karaj | collected 2018-10
ACTCCTATGAGAAGTACCTTTCCGTCAAGCTTATAGAGCTTTCCTATCGGAGATTCCTCCCCAAAGATATTTGAAAGATCGTGGTTTTCTGTAAAATATGAGGCGTTCTTTCCCCAAGCTGAAACCGATCTTGCAGGGTGATCACTTCTGATGGTCCCCGGCCATGAACGGAACATCTCTGCAACGGCACCCATGGTGTTTGTAGGTGTTATGGCTTTGTCATAGGCAGGCCAATTTTCTCTTATGATATCCCAATCCTTTTCATCTACATCCCAGTGAACACCAACCTCAGGATCAAGATTTTTCCAGGACTGCGTAGGCATCATAATGGTACCTTCATCAGTCACTGTTTCGATAAGAGCTTCTATTACAGCCTGTGCTCCACCGCAGACATAACCGATTTTACTAAGCGAAGTGTGGACCATAACGTTGTCCCCGGCCTTAAGTCCCACTTCTGCAAGTGACTTCTTTATTTCTTCTTTTGTAACGGTTTTCATGATAAATCTCTCCTCCTCGTCCCTCTACTGTGTAATCATACCGCCAACTTGTTAACGATACAATGATAATTTCTTGACAGCAATGGCTTAAACACTTAAAGTTAGTATGTTGTGTTATTTTTATAACAAACATGAAAAAAGTTTTGGAGGGAAACAAAAATGAGGAAACTATTCAAACTCGGCGTGGCCGCATTGGCGTCTGCGCTGTCTATTGCGTGCGCAATTCCAAGCACAGTCAGTGCTGCAGGGTATCCGACAATAACACTGGAATTTGAACATGCCAAGACAAACAAAACCTATGATGACTACCTGATTTCTTTGGACAAGCAGGTGGTATATCAGACCGGCGATAAGGCTGCATGGAACCAGGAATTCAAAAAGTATAAGGATCAGAAAGATACCTATTATCAGACCTATAAGAAAAGAAATAATGTAACAACTTATTACATCGTAAAGAAGGTATATAAGAACGAAGTGACAGGTGCTACAGGTACTGAAGCAGAAGTTTCACCCTCTGCCACATACTCAGACACTGCCAGCATGGGCGGCACAGTATATGTTGATGCAGGCGAGCCCACAAGAATTCGTGTAAAGCTTTGTGGTGGTGACGTTAGAGTTGGAAATGTAAAATCAACTAAGAAAAAAGTTGTTGCAGCTAAAATTGATAAGAGAAACAGTATCGTTAACTATTCTGATGAACATGCACAGATCAGTTATGATTCCAAGAACAAGCAGTATTACTATTACAAGAGCACCGGAGAAAAGATTATCATTCCTACTGCCGGAGATGGCTTTGATCAGAACTCTGCCGAGTATATAAACTCAAATCGTTCTTCAGCTGATATTTATCTTCTTCTCACTCCTAAAAAGAAGGGTAAGGCAAAGCTGAAGTTCAAAATCTACAACAATGCCGGACAGGTTACAGGAAATGTTTCAGTTAATGTTGTTGTAAGAGACGATTCATCAATATTTAAGACCTTCTCCTATGGTGGAAAATCACTTATCCAAAAGACCTATGGCGATAAGAATTATATAAACTACGGAAGATCAGTTGCTTCATACGACTATAACTATACAAATAAGACAAAGGGCAAGCTTGTTGTAAAGGCCAACAAGGGCTATAAGATCGTTAAGATTCAGGTTGGTTCATATAGAAGAAAAGCCAGCAAAGGTTACCACAATGATAGCTTTAACAACACCAGCTATGAGGAAGACGTTGAAGGAAATCGCACAGACCAGTATGCAAACGGTGTTTACAACGGATGCGACTTAAACGGTGACGGCGATGCCTTAGATAAATTCTATGGTCAGGAAGAGAGCGATACCTGCTATTACTACAAGACAGTTAAATCCGGCAGCACAATTAAGCTTTCAAAGGTAGGAAGCCTTGCAAACTACTGCGACGGAAAGCGTTACTTTAATGATGACGTAGATGGAAGTCCTCGCAGCACAAGAGCAATTACCAAGAGAAACAGCGAGTATGCTCCCACAAGAATCCTTATCACATATTATGATCAGGAAGCAAAGCATTATGATTATACCTACACTACCCTTTACACAAAGGCTAAGCAGTTTAAGATGAAATAAATAATTAAGGACTAATATGAAAGTCCCGGTGTATACCTTGATAAAAAGGCATACACCGGGACTTATTTTGTATTTTGTTTTTGCTCAGATCACTCCTGCAAACTCATAGCCAGCTTCTTCTACAGCAGCCTTGATAGCAGCTTCATCGACATCCTTGGAGTTTGTAATTGTCACTAGGTTGTCCTTGTGTGATGCTACTGCGCTGTCGATTCCGTCAATTGCTTCAAGAGCCTTCTTTACATGAGCCTCACAGTGCTCACACATCATTCCGTTTACTGTAATCTTCATTTCTTTATTTTCCTTTCCTGTTTCATTATTGTTGATCTCACCGACCTTTTCGGCGGTCACTTCCTTATGTATTAAATTGCCTATAACGGCATTTTTAATCGCCTTATCTCTTGAACTGTCATAGGGCTTTATCCAATTGAGCCTTAGCGCATTTGATACTACGCAAAAGCTTGATAAGCCCATGGCCGCAGCTCCAAATATGGGATTAAGCTCCCATCCAAAGGCTGCTACATAACAGCCTGCTGCAAGAGGAATACCAAGAACATTATAGAAAAATGCCCAGAAGAGATTCTCATGGATATTTCTAAGGGTGCTCCTTGATATTCTGATGGCTGCCGCAACATCCCTGATGCTGTTTTTCATAAGCACCACATCTGCTGCATCTATGGCAACATCTGTACCTGCTCCAATTGCGATTCCAAGATTAGCTGATGTGAGAGCCGGGGCATCATTTATACCATCACCAACCATGGTAACAGTTCCGTGCTCCATAAGCTGCCTTATGACTGCTTCTTTTCCGTCAGGCTTTACTGATGCAACAACCTCATCAACACCTGCCTGTGCTGCAATGGCGTTTGCTGTAACCTCATTGTCACCAGTAAGCATAACCACATGTATTCCAAGCTTTTTGAGTTCTGCGACTGCTTTCGGGGAATCCTCTTTTATTACATCGCTGACTCCTATTATGCCTAGGAGCTTACCTTCCTTTGCAAAAAGAATAGGGGTTTTACCGCTGCTGGCAAGAGTATTTATGGTCTCCTTTATTTCACTTCCGACATTGCCGATCACGCTCTCTATATAACTCAGATTGCCGCCAAAAATCGCTGCGCCATCAAGCTTTGCTCTTAATCCGTTTCCTGAGAGAACTTCAAATTCTGTGGTTTCAAGGGCTGCGATATTTTTATCTGCTCCGTATTCTGTGACAGCCTTGGAAATTGGATGCTCACTCTTAGATTCAAGAGCATAAGCAACTCTCAAAAGCTCATCTTGAGAAACACCTGCAGCAGCTACTATATCTGTGACCTTCATTTCACCTGTTGTGATGGTGCCTGTTTTATCAAGAGCAACTATCTGAGTTTTACCTGCCTGCTCAAGTGAAGCTGCAGTTTTAAAAAGGATTCCGGTCTTGGCAGAGACACCGTTTCCAACCATTATGGCAACCGGTGTTGCAAGCCCCAGGGCACAGGGGCAGCTTATAACCAGCACTGATACCGCTCTTGCTATGGCATAGCCCACGCTCTGTCCGGCAAGCAGCCATGCAAAAAATGTAACAAGGGCTATTCCTATTACTACAGGAACAAAAACTCCGGAAACCTTATCTGCTATCTTCGCTATGGGAGCCTTTGTGGCTGCCGCGTCACTAACCATTTTTATAATGGCTGAAAGTGTGGTATCTTCGCCAACTCTTGTGGCTTCGCAAACCATGTATCCCGATGTGTTAATGGTTGCTGCCGATACATTATCACCTACTGTTTTTTCTACAGGAACACTTTCACCTGTAAGTGCGGATTCGTTGACTGCGCTTTCGCCCTCTGAAACAATACCATCCACCGGTATGCTGTCCCCGGGTCTGACTACAAATTTATCGCCAACCTTTACTTCCTCTATCGGAACTGTGGTCTCAGTACCATCACGTAAAATCACGGCAGTCTTGGGAGAAAGATCCATCAGACCCTTAAGGGCACTTGTTGTTTTCCCTTTTGATCTTGCTTCAAGCATTTTACCTACAGTGATCAAGGTAAGGATCATGGCTGCTGCCTCAAAGTAAAACTGATTCATGTAGTACATGACCTTTTCAGTATCAGCGGCCTGCACAGCGCCTGTCATTGCAAAAAGAGCAACTATACTGTAGCCGTATGACGCCGTAGCACCAAGAGCTACAAGGGTATCCATATTGGGTGATCTGTGAAGCAGCCCCTTAAAACCGCTTATGAAAAACTTCTGATTTATCACCATGATCATTCCGGCAATCAGGAGCTCATATAATCCCATTGCCACATGATTCCCATCAAGGAATCCGGGAAGAGGCCAGTCCCAAAGCATGTGTCCCATGGACACATACATAAGAGGAATCAGCAGTATTACTGATGCGATCAGTCTCTTTTTCATTTTAGGAGTCTCAGTGTCCTTTAAAGAATCATCTGCGACTGCTGCCTTAGCTTTCCCGCCGTCTTCACTTTTGCGGCTTGCTCCATAGCCTGCTGCCTCTACCGCAGCTATTATATCCTCAGGGCGAGCCGAGCCTTCAACTCCCATCGAATTTGTAAGCAGGCTAACAGCACAGCTCTCCACGCCCTCCACTGAACTTACCGCCTTCTCGACTCTTGTCTGACAGGCAGCACAGCTCATTCCTGTTACTTTGTATTGTTCCATAATTACTCCTCTTTAGCTTACTTCATGAGCTTCTGCATGGTGGCAACAAGCTCATCTATAACTTCCTCATTGCCTTCTCTGATGTTCTCAACAACACAGGTCTTCATGTGGTTTGCAAGAAGGGCTTTATTGAAGCTGTTAAGGGCACTGGTAATAGCTGAAACCTGCATCAGAATATCTGTACAGTAGGCATCATTTTCCAGCATTCCTTCAACACCTCTGACCTGGCCCTCGATTCTCTTAAGCCTGTTCATAAGGTCCTTGAATTCCTTATCATCTCTTTCTTTTGTTTTGCCTGAACAGCAGCAACCACACTCTTCCTGAAGCTCTTCAGTCATATTTAAAGTATCTGCCATAACGTATCTCCTATCTATTGCATACCCCCATGGGGTATCCTTACAAGCAAAATAATATACCCCAGCGGGGTATATTGTCAATTAGATTTTTTGCAATTTGTTTTTAAAGCTACCAAAATTATAAAGTGCCGCTATCTGATACACCTTTTTCCGCAGCATTTTCACTTTGGGTTCTTACAAAAATAACATACATAACTATGGCAATGACCCATGCACAGATTATTGTAAACACTCCGGTTTCGCTGACATAATACATCTTATCGTCTCCGATTGTGATAGCCTGGAAAACAGCCTGATCAAAGGCGTTATGTGCCGCATGCAGGAAAGCTGAAGGCCATACACTTCCGCTTTTTACAGCCAGTATTGCAGAAATAATTGCGACAGGAATTATATGAAGCATGAAAGCCACAACCCTGTATCCAAGAGATGTGCCATCCATATATCCGCCTGATACAAGAATTGGAAGGTGCCATGCGCCCCAGAATAAACCTACAGCCAGCATGGCCTTTTTCTCATCCATACGTTCAAGCAGCGCAGGAAGCATAAAGCCTCTCCAGCCAAGCTCCTCTCCTGTAGCAGTCATCATTGAAACGAGCACCATAACAACTGAGTAAACAGCCAGGTCCTTCATTATTATGGCAAAGGAAACTCCGGTGTAGCCAAAGTTCTCGGGATGCATGGTCCAGTAAATTCTATAGGGTATAAAAAGATATATGAACGGTATCAAAATACCAAGAAAAACATAGCCTACTTTGCAACGTTTTATCCCCATAAGCGGATCTGTCTTTTTAAAAGAAAATTTCTCACCCTTCTCTCGAATATTAACGATTGCTGCTATAAATGCCGAAAAAGCAGGAACCCACATCAAAACTGCAACAGCCCACTCCGGACCTCCCATAATATAAACTGTCTCCCAGATGGCTGAAAAGCCAATTACCAGCAGAAAAAATGTAATCAAAGACTTTCTGCTATATTTCACTTCTTTCATTCCTAAAAACTCCCTTTTTGTATTATAAATTCTCAGCGAGAAAACCCCTTACTGCAGGTCGGGGATGAATCGCCTTTAAGTTGCGTCGAACGTTAGTTTGTGGTAAAATATCTGCATTGGAACATTGACAACTGTGAATATGGGTTGCACCGAGAAATACTAACAAAAAGCCTTCGGTGCGTAAAATTTGCAAGGAAACTATTCCAAGGCAAAATTGCCATCTAAAACTAACATCTAAGTATGCCCAAGGGCTCTTGCCCGAGGGAGTAGTGGCACCGTGGACGTGCCAGGTCAATGCCATTAGGCATGACTGAAACCATTTCCGACGTGGAGTCGGTGGTGGTAGTTCATTCTTATCAGCTCAAAATATCTTCAACGATACCTTTAGGGGTATCAGGTGTCCAATGTCCCTCAAGGCATATATCAGCATCAATTGAAGATATAGTAGCTGCAAGTTTCTTACATAATTCGCGGTTCTTTTCTCCACTTGGAAATACACCGCTGTTTGAATCCCCAATAAAAAGAACCTTTTCATCAATAACATGAATAAGCGTAGAATCATCAGTGTGTGGTGATTCAGCCTGAAAAAGCCTGACAGGACAACTTCCCAGATCAAGCATTAGCTCCCCTTCAAACACCATGTCCGCAGGAGTTACAATAACCTCCTTATTATCACGATATTCATTTCTAATGCTCTCATGCATATTGAGGAAGAACTCCGGTCCTTCCTTTAAAAGCCTGTCCCTAATATCCAGGATATACTGATTTGTTCTGCTATTTGCTATGCACAGCCCGCTCACGGCATGCATTGCAAAGGTATGATCCCAGTGCCAATGTGTAAGCACAGTTAAAGCAGGGAGAGGAAGTCCCTCTCCCTGCAACGCTTTATAGAATTCTTCTGTATGGGCAGCTGAATGGCCCGCATCAATAGCCAGAGACCAGTTATCCCCTTTAATGTATCCAAGATTGGGCCTGTCCCTTTCCTGTTCATAAGGATAGTACCATACCCGTTCCGATAACCTTTTCAATTTCATAACAACCCCTGATTCTTTAGTTTTACTTAATCCTTCTTAAGCGGCACCCAGATATATACGGTCATATCCTTTGAGCCTTCCTTTGGAGGAAGATATACCTCAAAGTCATAGTCTCCCCCAAGAGAGTAACCCTGAAGTGCGGGAAGCCACTCAGACCATATCTTGGTGTTTACATCCTGCAGATTGTCCATTGTACACGGGAACTGAGCCCACAGACCTGCCGGAATCTCTCTGGTCTCACATCCTTCAGGAATATCCTCCCACGGGAAGTATAAATCTGCAATCCAATAATCAAAATTCTTTCCATCCATATCAAGACAGCCGCCAAAGGTTCCCATAATGGGACGATTCTCGCCCTGTGCGAGCCATTCATCCCAGAACTTTGGTACCTCCTGATAACTGGTGTCAGAATTAAAGGGTCTCTTCACCCCAACAATAGTAAAAGATGCCTTTTCAACAATACGATAATCTAACATAGATCCACCCTCCATCGTGATTTTAATGTGTAGCGGAGCAAAAGATCGAAGCGGTGCCCCGGGGTCCTTTGCCTGCAGAGGAGTTATCCCATGGAACTTCTGAAAAGCCTTTGAAAAACTGTCCGGTGAATCATAGCCGTATTTCATGGCTACATCTATCACCTTCACATCCTTCCTGCTTAGTTCCTGAGCCGCCAGCGTCATTCTGCGCGCACGAATGTATTCGCCAACTGTCACCCCGCATAATGCCCCAAAGATGCGCTGATAGTAAAAAGGCGATAGAGCCGCCTTCCCGGCTATGACCTCGATATCCAGGTCATCCGTCAGATTCTGTTCAATTAAGTCGATGGATTCCTGAAAACCTCCGATCCAGCCCTGCATCCCGCTTACTCCTTTCCTTCACTGTACCTTAAGTATATCAATCCTGGAAAAAGACGCCCGACATTCTGTGCACTCTTAGTCGGGTATCAAACTTCATCCATTACAATTCTGTATTTTTCCAAATTCACTTTGCCATCAATAACCGTGACGCCTTCGCTCTCCAATATCTCTCCCTGCTTCCCGGCTCCACCAAAGGCATATTTAACGGCAAGCTCGCCCTTAGAGTTAACAACCCTGTGGCAGGGTATTGTATCGGGGTCAGGATTTTTATGAAGAGCATTTCCAACTGCTCTTGCCATTTTCCTGTCCCCTGCCATCTGCGCAACATCTGCATAAGTGGCAACCCTGCCCTTGGGGATTTTCTTTACTGCTTCATATATTCTTTTTGAGGGGGAATATGTGATTAAATCGTCGTTCTCTGCAACCATTCTTTTTTATGACATCATCCGGTTCTCTCCATCCGGGATGATCATGTTCCGGCCTTTCTAATTTTTCCTGATATTCCTTGCAATCTCCCAGACATTATCACCATAATTGCTGACATACACAGCAATCCTGTTATTGTTTGGATTATAATCCGAAATGAAGCATACTCCCGGATCACATCCCTGGAAATACGGAATATCCTTTTGCTCTTTTCCATCGATTATCCAAACGCCATAGCCATAATATCCTTCTTCTGGATCATTGCCATCGCCGCTGTGTTTACTTAGCATATTGTCAGCCATTTCTTTTGAAAGAAGCTTGCCGTCACGAAGTCCCTTCCAGAAATTTGCAATGTCTTTTACTGTGATAAATGCACCGCCTGCACCTGTGCCCTTGGCATCCACGCAGAAAATATTGGTTCTCAAATCATCTGCGCTGTTGCACCACAAATAATTTACAGCACATTTTGCAGGGAGCTTATCAAGCTCGTAGTAGCCTGTGCCTGTCATACCGCATTTGTCAAATACATTTTCCTTAAGATACAGATCAAAGGGCTTCCCTGTTACTCTCTCCAGGATCATGGCAAGCACAACGTAACCTGTATTGTTATACTGAAATTTGCTTCCTTTAGGATACATCATGGGCTTATCGATGAAAAGCGGAAGCAGGTCATCATTATGCCTGATCTTATAATTGGGGAAATCAACCCACAGCTCCTCATACTCGTCCATCACGGATTCATCAAAATAATCCGGTATTCCAGATGTATGGTTTAAAAGCTGCTCAACAGTTATATCTGTATCAATCGCTATCCAGTCGATATCTATAAGCTGACCTATTGTATCTGAAAAATGAAGCCTTTCTTTTTCAATAAGCTGCAGGATGCCAACTGCCACAAAAACTTTTCCCGCTGATGCGCTGGCAAATTTAGTGTCTATTGTATTGGGTAATTCATTGGCATAGTCTCTGTATCCTGCTGCATGCTCTACAAGCACCTTATCATCCTGCAGAATATATGCTGCACCTCTGAAGTTTTCTGGTATAAATTCTTCAAACATACTCAACCTCCATTAGGACTGGTTTCTCTTATATTGTATCTCTCTTGGTAAATATGAGCGTTCCCATCGCCGAGTATATAACCAGTCCAACTATAATAACAATGATAACATTCATATGGGAAAAAGGTATCTCAATATCTCCAAGGTAGTTTGCCTTAGTTACGATGAGATTTCTTGAAAGGGCATACTTTTCCATAAAACCTGCAAGAGAAGGTCTCATGGAAACGAGCTTTCTTTCAAGCATGTCAAGAAGCATTCCATGAAGATTTGCAGATCCAAAAATAGCAAGCATGATTGGAATAATGGTATTTCTGGTAATCTCATAAAACGCCATCATAGCAATTCCAAATGCTGTATGAAGGAGCACTTCTAAGACCGTGAAGCTGATAAGTGAACTAATACTCTGCACAGCATACATACCGGGGCCTCTGCCAAGGCTTCCAAGTCTTATTGCAAGAAGTGATCCCAGAAACATGATCAGGGTATACAAAAATACCACCGGGATTTTTGTAAGAAAAATGTTTTTCTTCTCCTTCCGGGTTGTCAGAAGATTTTTCAAAAAGCCGCTCTTCCTCTCCTCCTCCGTATATACGATAGCAAATACTCCCACCATGATCAGAATAAAGCCGGAAGCTGTAAAGCTTGCATAGAGCTCCTCTAAGCTTGTTTCAGCAGTTATCTCTTCAGTAGCAACTATCCCTACATGTTCTTCATTCTGGCTTTGCTGTTCTACGTGTGCCTCATAAATCTCCGAAGATGGGTCAGTCTCCAGTCTGGACAGAAGTCCAAATGAAATTATCGTGATTAAAAGCGTTATATAAAAAACTCTTGTTTTAAAAAACCTGTACAGGTTCATTTTCATTAGATTTAGCATGCCTTCTTCTGTCCTTTCCTGATAATATCCAAATAGAATTCCTCGAGAGAATCGACATCGTCAAGATAGCTGTTCTTCAACTCGTCTGCAGTTACTTCTGTTACAAGCTCTCCTTCTGAAATGATGCCAAAAACTGTGGCAACCTTCTGAAGTTCTCCAAGGAGGTGGCTTGATATCATGATTGTCATTTTCTTTTCTTCATTGAGTCTTTTAATGAGTTCTCTCATTTCAATGATTCCCTGGGGATCAAGTCCGTTTATGGGCTCATCAAGAATCAAAAACTCAGGACTTCCTATAAGCGCCATGCCAATTCCAAGTCTCTGCTTCATTCCAAGAGAAAACTTTCCTGCTTTCTTTTTGGGCTCCCTCGATAATCCGACAAAATCAAGAATGCTCCTTATTTCCTTCTCATCGTACATGCCCATTGAAAGTGCCTTAAGCTTCATGTTATCAAAAGCATTAAGATATCCGTATATTCCGGGACTCTCAATAAGACATCCAACCTTTTCAAGGTAATGATCTCCGGCAGCAGCTTCTATCTCGCCGTCGGTTGGAGCAGCGAATCCAACAAGCATTTTCATAAGTGTTGTTTTTCCTGCTCCGTTTGGTCCAATGAGACCGTAAATATCTCCTCTGTTAATATGAATGTTCATATCCTTAACAGCCTCAAAGGAACCATATCTTTTAGTCAAATTTTTAGTTTCCAAATAACTTTTCATTTTGTTCCTTCCTTTCTCTGCTGAAACAGTCTTTTTACAATATGTAAGGTATCACATAGTAAAAGCAGGTCTTTCATTTACACGGATAGGGACCTGCTTTACACTAAATTGAAAAATTCAGGAAGACATTTTTAATTCTTCAAGGCCAATGTGAGGGTTTCTGTACCTTGCCGAGCTTTTTTCTTTCTGATGATGAATTGCATTTTGTGGGCAGTTTTGAAGGCAGGCGCCGCAGCTTATACAATTGCTGTCAAATATCGGAGAACCTCCAATAATACTGATATTCTGCATGGGACACAGACAGGCGCAGGTACCACAACCCGTACAGTCAGCTGAAACGCTGAGCATATCTGTGATTCCAACTCCGGTTTCGAACTCGTAATTCTTAAGATGATTCTTTGTCATAAGCTTCTTAAATGGTGAATCCTCCCTGATATACCTTTTGTGCTCAGTGATGTCTACAAGCAATTCATCTATCTGAGACTGCTGCTTTTTACTGTCGCCCTTTTGCTTTGCCATATCTGAAAAGGTAATACAGTTTTCAGCCATTTTAAGGCGATTGATGTAATCAAAGCATCTCCCGTCTTTCGTCCTGATTTTCGATAACTGTCCGCATACCGCTCCGGGGAAAAATCCATAGGTAGCTACGGCAAAAAGGTATGAAGTCCTGATAGATGTTTTCTCAAGGAACTCTACAATAAACGGCGGAACACAAAGCCCATAAACAGGGAAAACTAGCCCTACTTCTGAATCTTCTATATGGTAATTCTCTTCACGTATACACTCCGGTATAGATAGAAGCCTGCCTCCAATTCGCTTTGCTATATACAGGCAGTTACCTGTAGAACTAAAGTACAATACTGTCATAATGTAACCTCCTAAGCTTTATCAAAGATGTTATATATATCTGCCAAACTGTATAGTTACTATACTCTTTTCATAAAAAAACAGACCCTGATTCACTTATTCGGGTCTGTTTTTCACTATTTTATCTATTGGTTCTGCACCAGAAATGATTTTTGCCGTCATCAGAATATATGACGTTGCCGGTTATTTACGATATACATTACCAACAATGTTTATTTCAAAGCATTATACTCCTCTATTACCGGTTCAAAGGTTACATTAAAAAGCGGGAACTGTTCTTTTAAGTGTTTGGGATCTAAACTCTGTTTGAAGCAAAGCCATATTAAAGACTTCTTTCTACATCAGGCGCACTGCCTTTTACCGGTTATTACAACCTTCCCAGCAGCTGAAGCATCATCCATTATAATTACCTTGACATCACAAGCCTTAATGGTGCCGCATTTAGGATTTTTTACACTTTCGATATCAGAAACAATGGTTGCTTCAACTTCAGACTTTTCAAATGCAAGATCTGTATCAATCATCCGACAGTTGATAAGCTTAAGGTTCTTGCAATAGCAAAGAGGCTGTGTTCCAATGATCGTACAGTTTTC
>JAEEGL016855201.1_pt1 | contig 12517 bp, 13 predicted proteins | sample 9134231 | NCBI WGS metagenome assembly JAEEGL01 (sample SAMN16246548, study PRJNA631951) | gut metagenome | biome: gut microbiome; feature: rumen; material: fiber-attached | host: Bos | place: Iran: Karaj | collected 2018-10
AGAGCAGATCAAATACATATATCAATCTATTTATTTCAGACACAGGAGAGAATAATTGAACAGTAAGAGTCTGGTCATATGTGACCGGGACAGGGATTATTGTGCGGCACTGGCGGAGTACATACGCTTAAGTGACTGCGGTTATGAGGTTATGACATATACGGATCCGGCGGTATTCTGCATGGACCGTTCCGGAAAAGAGATATCGCTTCTTCTGATACAGGAAGATTTTTATGAGGAGACTTTGGACAGGGGAGCACCGGGATATGCCGTGACAGCGGAGAGGCAGTTCATCCTTTCAGAGAACAGGGAAGCTACGGATCCGGGCTATGTGTATAAATATCAGTCCGCAGCCTGTATCGTGAGCGTGATAGGCGATGATATAAGGGCGGCTCACCGTATAGTAAAGGATATTGAGAGAAACAGGGGTATGCAGCTGATCGGGGTGTATTCACCCTTAAGCCATACACTTAAGACCATTTTTTCCCTGACGTTTGGTCAGATACTCGGGGAATACGGACCGGTACTATATATAAATATGGAGGGCTATAACGGACTGACACATTTGTTTGACCTAAGGAGTGAGTACTCTCTTTCTGATCTTGTTTATGAATATTCCCTTCGTCCCGGGGAACTTTCATCGATACTTGCCAGATTTACGGTGAGAGTGAATGAACTGAATATCCTGCTGCCTGCAAGATCGCCGTTTGAGATACAGGAGATAGAGCCGTCGATGTGGCTGTCTCTGATCGGCACTTTGGCGGAAACGGGAAAGTATGGGACAGTGATCCTTGATATCTCGGATGCCGTACGCGGCGCATTTGATATATTGAATGTTTGCACCGATATCTACATGCCGGTAAGGAAGGATGCGGTTGCAATGGCCAAGTTGAAGGATTTTGACCATGTTTTATCAAAATATCCTGATGCGGAGAACATAAAGGGCAGGCTTAAGAAACTCAGGTTCCCGTATTTTGAAGAAATGGATGCAAACATCGGAGGGCTTAAGAACAGCAGTCTTGGCCGGTATATAAGGCAGGAGATAATATCCGGGAAGGCAGAAACCGGATTGGAAACAGAAAAACTCATATGAAAGTACGGTTATGGAGAATATAAGTTTTGCGGATAAAGCCGGGAAGGAGATAAGGAAGGAAGTACAGAGGGAGCTGGAGGGAAGGCTTGATATCGACGATGAAGAGGTCCTGCGGCTTATAGATGAGAAGATAAGGCAGAAAAATAAGCAGGTATCCCTCAGTCTGTCGGACAAGCTTGCTATACGCAGGGAAGTGTTCAATGCGATGCGCCGCCTCGATGTATTGCAGGAACTGATAGATGATCCGGGTATCACGGAGATAATGGTCAACGGGATGCATTCGATCTTTATAGAGCGTAACGGACGTCTGTATGATACCGGACGCAGGTTTGACAGTAAGGAGAGGCTTTTTGACATAATACAGCAGATAGTCGCGGGAGCGAACCGGACAGTGAATGTGGCGTCGCCGATAGTGGATGCAAGGCTTAAAGACGGATCCCGTGTGAACGTGGTTCTCGATCCGATAGCAGTGAACGGACCGATACTTACGATAAGGAGGTTTCCCAGGATACCGATAGACGGGAATAAACTTATTGAGATGGATTCCGTATCCGAAGAGGTCCTTGGTTTCTTAAGCAGGCTGGTAAAGGCAAGATATAACCTTCTGATAAGCGGAGGCACAGGAGCCGGAAAAACCACGATGTTGAATGTACTGAGCGGCTACATCCCCCGGAGCGAAAGGATAATAACGATAGAGGACAGTGCCGAACTCATCATACGGGGAATAGAGAATTTAGTGTCTCTTGAAGCAAGGAACGCAAATGTAGAGGGCTGCAATGCGATAAGCATAAGAGATCTCATTAAAACAGCCCTCAGGATGAGGCCTGACAGGATAATAGTGGGTGAGGTAAGGGGCAGTGAATCCATAGATATGCTGCAGGCTATGAACGTAGGTCAGGACGGATCGATGTCAACGATCCATGCCAACAGCGCAGGGGATGCATTGTCGAGACTTGAGACGATGATGATGCTCCATACGGAGATCCCGCTTCCGGCGCTCAGAAGACAGATAGCATCGGGCATAGATCTTATCATACATCTTGGAAGGCTGAGGGATAAGAGCAGACGTCTTCTCGAAGTAAGAGAAGTGACCGGGATAAAGGATGGTGAGATACAGACTGATCTTATATACGGCTTTGAGGAAACCGGAGAAGTGCAGGGAAGGGTAACGGGAGAACTTAAGAAGATGAAGGATATGAGAAATACTGAAAAGTTTAAAAGAGCGGGGATCGCCGAAGATGGTATTTAAGAAAAAAAGGGAAAGGATAAAGGGAGCAAAAGCAGCCTGTTATGATGAATACAGGATGACGGCAAATGAGAAGATCAGATATTTTGCGGTTATCGGTGTTCTTGCCCTCCTTATATCATATCTGTTTTATGATTCATGGTATGCCTTTTTTGTACTGATCCCGGCAGGGATAGTGCTTATGAGAAGGATAAGCAGGGAACTTTTGGAAAAGCGCAGGTCGGAACTCAGGATACAGTTCCAGGATATGATAGACAGTGTGTCCTCTGCCCTTTCTGCGGGTTATTCGGTGGAAAACGCCTTTTATGAAGCTAGAAAGGACATGGTGCGGCTGTATGGGATTAGGAGCCTCATCGTAGCGGAACTTGACTATTTCTTTTCGATGCTTGAAAACGGTCAGCCGTTTGAAAACATACTGAGTGATTTTGCAAGGAGGGCCGACGTTGAGGATATCACGGATTTTTCAGAGATATTTGTATTAGCCAAGCGTAACGGAGGGGATTTTAAGAGCATCATAGGTAAAACGGTAAAGATAATGAAAGAGAAGGATGAAACGGAAAGGGAGATAAGGGTGATCCTGTCCGGACGCAGATATGAACAGAGGATAATGTGCATCATACCCTTTGGGATCATATTGTATCTAAGGCTTTCAAGCGGGAGTTTCCTTAAGGTACTGTACCATAATCCTGCCGGTATCATCATAATGACCGCATGTCTTCTTATCTATACGGCGTCGTATGTTCTTTCAAGAAAAATAACTGATATTAAGGTGTAGAAAATGCTGATCTTATACGGATCTGTGATGGTGGCAGCCCTTGCTGCCGTTGCAGTGCTTAAAGGAATGCCTTCAGAAAAAAGGTTTAGATTCATGTCCCGTTTCCGCAGCGAGAGGATGATATCGGGTATCAGAAAGACGGATCCGTCGGGAGACGTACTTAAGATATGTGCGGAATTTGTAATGCATAAGCTCGTGGTCGCACTGCTTGTTGTCTGCGCGGGTTCGTTCCTTGCATTTATATATGAACTTAAGGAACTTGGGACAAGTGAACTCATAGGCGGAAACCGGATCATGAGGAACGGATACGGGGAGGAGCCCAAGAAGGTGAGGCTTAGGGTAAGTGACGAAGATCACGGAGGATCCGATGTCATAGAGGTCAAAATAAGTGAACGAAAGTACACGGATGAGGAGCTTGATATCATGGCGGCACAGGCAGAGGAGATCATTTATGATTCAGTGCTCCTTGAGAACGGATCGCTTGACAGGATATGTACGGATATGCATTTTCCTGCATCGATCGATGGATATCCTTTCAGGCTGACATGGCGGACCGATGATCCCCTCCTTTTGAATAACAGGGGAACGATAGACAGGGAGAGGCTTGACAGACTGGGAAAGGATAAGGATATATCCGCGGGAGTGCTGACCGGGATACATGTTGAACTTGTTTATGAGGATTATCTTAAGGAGATCGACTTCTATGCGAGGATATATCCGGATGAAGCGGACAATGAGCTTACACTGGCACAGTTCATGGACCGTCTGATCAGGGAAGAAGATGAGGCAACAAGGACAGAGGAATATATAAATCTTCCCGATAAGGCCGGGGATACCAAAGTAGGATATGAGCAGCTCCATGATAACAGGGCTGTGATATTAATGGTGATGACACTGATCCTGTCGGCAGGTTTGTTTGTCAGAGAAGATAAGGAGCTTGACAACAGGGTAAAGGAAAGGGATAAACAGCTGATCGCGGATTATCCCGGAATGGTCAATAAGTTTGTATTGTTCTATTCGGCGGGACTTACCACAAGGGGCATCATAAGCAAGCTGTGCAAGGATTACAGAAGGAAGCTTAATGAAGGAGAAGATAAGAGGTATCTGTATGAGGAAATGCTCATATGCGAGGGACGGATGAATGAAGGACTGGGGGAGCTGAGTGCTTATGAGGGATTTGCAGCAAGATGCGGGCTGCATAAATACAGGCAGTTCATGAGCCTGGTAACACAGGCAACAGGCAAGGGAAGGGCAGATCTGCTCCCATTGCTTGACAGAGAGGCAACGGAAGCTTTTGAGGAACGTAAGAACAGGGCGAAGGAACTTGGCGAAGAGGCAGGTACGAAGCTGTTATTCCCGATGCTGATGATGCTGCTCGTGGTGCTGATCATAGTCATGGTACCCGCATTCATATCATTCAGGAATTAGAGGAGGAACCATTATGCGAAGCATAATTCAGGATGGTTCCAGACATTCGTCATGAGGGGTACCACGCAGTGGTGGAGTCCTTATGACATAGATTGGCCGCCGACGATTCGTCATAAGGGCGGACCGCTTGCGGGGGATGCCTTATGACATAGAAGGAGGGGGCATTACATATTATTAAGGAGGAAAACGGAAATGTTAGTGAGATTATTCAGAGGATTTATAGAACAGACAAGGAATTTTACAAAGGATGATAAAGGTATAGGAGTAGTGGAACTGATACTGATCCTGGTCGTACTCATCGGTCTGGTGGTCATATTCAGGGATCAGCTTACATCTCTGGTAAACGGTATATTTGAGAGGATAGTGAATGACAGCAGCGCTGTATAGGAGTATGTACCGCAGGGGAGAGATAACGGTGTTTCTGGCACTCATCCTCTCGATCTTGTTAGGATTGCTGGGTGTGCTCATAGAAAGTGTCAGATCCCAGATGATAAGGATGAACATAGAATCTGTCATGGATGCCTCCCTTCACTCCTGTTTCGGGGAATATGACCGGAAGCTGTTTGAGCGTTATGACCTGATATTTATAGACAGCAGTTACATGGGAACAAAAGAAGCGGACATTGACAGTGTTGCAGGACATCTGTCGCAATATATGACGGCCAATATCGACTACAGCGATCTGCAGGTGACAGGTGAATGGTACAGGGAAAAGGTCACGGATGTGAAGGCCGAAAGATACATATACGCAAGCGATAATGACGGCGGGATCCTTAAGTCGCAGGCGTGTGAATATATAGGAAAATACGGCAGCAGGAAGTATATCCCGCAGATAAACGCAAACAAAGGAGCAGTTGCGGGTATACGGGAGACGGATTTTTTCGGGGAATGGGACAGTATTCTTGCGAAGATAAATGCTTACGGGCTTCCGCTTACAAATCCCGGAGAGATAGTAAGGGGAATGGTATTGTCTGAAGATGAATTTCTAAGAGGAGCCCCTCTTAATGCTGTCCGGACAGGTGACAGACCATCCGCAAGGGCGCTTAAGAGAGGGAATGCGTTGTCCGAGCATAAGAAGAGTGACGGCACGGATGATGAGTTTATCGAATATCTTATGCAAAAATGCGGCTGTTATACGGAATACCTCAGTGAGCAGCAGCTTAGAGCGGAACTTGAATATATCATCTACGGCGGGGCATCGGATCATGATAATATGTGCAGTATCATCGACCGGCTTTTAAAGATAAGGGAGAGTGACAACCTTTCGGCTATAAAGGGTGATGCGGGTAAAGTGATGCAGGCAGAAGAAAAGGCAGTGGAAGCAGCCTCCTTCAATATGCTGATACCGCCGCCTTACGAACTAATCATACTGATAAGGGATTCAATCTTATATGCGTGGGCGTACGCGGAGTCGGCAATGGATGTCAGCCGTCTGCTGAGTAACGGGAACTGCCCTGTGAACAAGGGATCATCAGATATAAGGCTTACTCTTGGCGAACTGCTCGATTTTATGTCAAAACTGTGGCAGTCTGGCGGCGAGGGATTAAGTTACAAGACATACGCAGGCATATTTTTATCTGAGATCGATGACAGGACAAGGAGGTTAAGGTGTATGGATATCATAGAAGGTAATTTCAGGATGTTTTACAATGACGGTTTCAGGATCGACGGCTGCGTGGAATACCTTGAAGCAGAGGCCTCATTTACAAGCGGATACGGTTACAGCCATGAGATCAGGCGTGATCATATATACGAATGATATATATGGCAAAAAGCTTAAGGGAAGCCTTACGATAGAGGCATCACTTGTCATACCGGTATTCCTGTTTGCCATGTTCATGGTACTGTCGGTCATCGATCTTATGAGATTTCATTTAAACCTGCAGGAAGCTGTACATCAGGTGGCAAGGGAATTAGCAGTGACTGCATACAGTGAGTGGGACTGTACTGAAGGATCTGTCAGGACGGATGTATTAGAGAGACTTGACGGTAGGCTGATGGATAAGGCACCGGTAAAGGATAAAGCATCGGGGATAGATTTTTCCGGAACAAAGCTTAACGACAGGGAGATCGTAGAGATATCCGCATCTTATGAAGCGGAGCTTCCATATGACAGTCTTGGTCTTTTTGACTACAGGTTCAGTGCTAAATGCATAATGCATACGCTTACAGGGTATGAAAAGGGCCTTGATGCAAGATCAGTGGATGACAGGGAAGAGGAATACGTTTATATAACAGAGACCGGAACGGTCTATCACAGAAAAAGGGAGTGTTCATATCTCAGACTGTCCATAAAGGAGACGTCAAAAGACAGTCTTAAGAATTTAAGGAACAGTTCGGGACATAAGTATTATCCCTGTGAGAAATGCGGCAGGAGAGCCGGAAATACCGTATATATCACAAAGGACGGAACCTGTTATCACGGCAGTCTCAACTGCAGCGGTCTCAAAAGGACAGTAAGATGCGTTCCTCTCTCAAAAGTGGGAGGGCGGGGTCCCTGCTCCCGCTGCGGTCACTGATTTCTTACATTGTCTGATCAATGAGGGGGACCGCGAAGCGGTGGAGACCTTATGATGCCAAAGCGGCGAGCGGGTTCAAAAGAAATACGAAGTATTTCTTACATTGTCTGATCATGAGGGGGACCGCGAAGCGGTGGAGACCTTATGATGCCAAAGCGGCGAGCGGGTTCAAAAGAAATACGAAGTATTTCTTACATTGTCTGATCATGAGGAGGAAAAAATGTTAATACTCAGTTTATCGTTACTGATCATATGCAGTTTCACGGATATAAGGGAACGTGGCATAAATCTTAAGATTATCGCAGCATTCTCTGTAACTGTTGTTATATTGCTCACAGGAGTGTTTGTATCAGGGGACAGGTTTGAGATCCTTAAAAGGAGTCTTATGTATGAGCCTGATCTTATCAACATTATATATGGACTGATCCCCGGACTTTTCCTTTTAGTCATATGCAGGATAACTAAGGAAGCTGTGGGTATGGGTGATGTTTACGTGGTCCTGCTGCTTGGACTGATGACAGGATTTGAGAAGACATTTGCGGTGCTGTTTTTGTCGATGGTAATGACAGCGCTGTTTGGTCTTGCATGTATTGCGCTTGGAAGCAGGAAGAAGAAGGACAGCCTTCCTTATATCCCGTTTGTGTTGAGTGCATTTGTATGCGTCATGATCTTAAGCAGGGGGGTGATGTAATGGCAAAGGGTTCTCTTACGATAGAACTGACATTGCTGATGCCGTTTATTATGGGCGGGTTCATCTTCATACTGTTTTCCGGGTTCATAATGCATGATAAATGCATGGTCAACAAGGCCTGTCTGTCGGCAGCGCTCCGGGGAAGCGAAGAGAGTGATGACAGTGAAGCGATACACAGTGCACAGGAAGCCATATCAGAAGTCCTGCCGGGGCATCTTATAGGAAAATGGACTTATGACACCAATGTTGACATAGGCAGGGATGAGGTCCGGGTTACCTTTGAAGGAAGTGCGCAGATGGGAGGCGGACTGATAAGGCGTGTATTGAGTGCCGGAAGTACGGAACACAGTTATGAATGTAAAAGCGGAAGGTTCAGGGAAGCGGAATATTTAAGGGAAAACAGGAAGTGACAGGCAGATAAGATGACTGGATAAAATGAAAATTGTTGTGTAAAGGAGAATGTTGGGTAATGTTTACAGCGCGCATGGAAAGCGATATTAACGGAAGCAGGCTGATCTTTGAAAATCCTGAAATGAAAAATGTTGGGTATAAGTCGAGAATGCTGATCGAAAACCATATAACCGGTTTCCTGGAGTGTAACATAGTTTATGCGGAGGGAAAAGAAAATTATGTATATGATACTACCTCAAAGACAAGTTTACGCAATATATATGAACATGGAGAAATGAACCACAAGATGTTGTATGTTTTAATAGAGAGTATCATCTGCGGAATGGAGTCTGCGGGTGAATATCTGCTCCCGGTCGAGCATCTTATCCTTGATCCTGAATATATTTTTGTGGAAAATAACACGGGAAGGATATTCTGGTGTTATTATCCGGGTTCATACAATACATTAAAGGAAGGCATGAACGAACTGGCAGAGTATATACTGGGTAAGGCGGATCACAAGGAGGATGCCGCCATAGAGCTTGCCTACGGGTTCTATAAACAGGTTGTAAACGAAGACTATACGTTAAGGAAGCTGCTTTTACGGCATGAAGGTCTGACTGAACCGGTCATTGCAGATGATCGTGATGGAAAAAAGACAGAAAAGATCCTTATAGAAGATGACAGGGAATTATATCCGCCCGATGAGGAAGATGCTCCGGTCATACCAAGGTCCGGTAAGGTGATCATCATGATATGCCTGTCTGTTATATTGCTGCTTTCAGGTATGGTTCTTGCCGCTGCGGTATATAAGAACAGCAGTCTTTCAAAACTGCTTACGCTTAACGAAATGAGGATATTCATCTGCATGACAGAGTCTATGGCAATGCTTCTTCCCATACTTATAACAGTCAAATGGATAAACAGCACGAGAAGGTTCAAACAACTGCTTATGGAAGCAGATAAAAATGATGATGCCGATCTGTACAGGCAGGTATGTTTCGGACGGGATGGTTAACGTCAAATAAAATACATGGATACTCTCATTGTAAATTGGAAAAAAAGTATGTTATATTATTTATTAACAGACAGTTTCCGTTAGAAATGAGGTGGAGTAAAGGGATGAAGATCAATATTTATTACGGAGGAAGGGGGATCATAGATGATCCTACTTTATTTGTAATAGGTAAGATGCAGGAAGTCCTTGATGAACTGAATGTCAAGGTTGAGAAGTTTAATCTGTATGAACTTAAGAATACGATCACTACGTTGCCCGCTTCGATAAATGATGCAGACGGGATAGTGCTCGCAACAACCGTAGAATGGTTCGGCATCGGAGGGTATATGCAGCAGTTTCTTGATGCCTGCTGGCTTTACGGTAATAAGGAGAAGATAGCCGAAACATATATGTGTCCTGTTGTCATATCCACTGCCCAGGGTGAGAGGGAGGCAATGACGACTCTCGATCTTGCATGGGAGATGCTGGGAGGATTGCCCTGCAGCGGTCTGTGCGGATATGTTGATGATCTGGTTTCGTTTGAGATGAATAAGGATTATCTTGGTATAATCGAGAAGAAAACGGAAAATCTATACAGGACCGTATCTCAAAGATTGAAATCGCTGCCGGCGAGCAACAAGGCAGTAAACAAGGTCAGCAGTGTAAGCAGGAACATTCCGCTTACGCCTCAGGAATCCGAGCAGCTGTCAAAATATGCGGCAGATGAGACCTATGTACAGCAGCAGAAGGAGGACATAGAAGAACTTGCCAATCTGTTCAGGGGCAAGATGGAGCATAAAAGCACGGATGAAAACATGCTTTATATTGGTGATTTCAGAGACAATTTCCATCCCGACACCAAGGTGAACGGGGTATATAAGTTTGTGATAAAGGACAGAAAGAAACCTCTTATAGTTGAGATAGAGGATTCGGAACTTAACTGTTATTACGGAAATCACGACGACCCACAGGTTATGTGCAAGGTTACGATGGAAGTCATGAATCACATAGTAGCCGGACAGATGAGTTTCCAGAGGGCATTTATGTCGGGAGAGATGCAGGTTAAGGGTGATTTCAGGATGTTAAGGATGCTGGATCAGATATTTACCTTCTCAAAAGAAGAAGTATAACAGAGGACAATACAAAATAAAAAAATATAAGGAGAACGGATATGAAGGATGATTGTATTTTCTGCAAGCTTGCAAACGGAGTATTTGAGACCAATAAGATATATGAAGATGAGGATTTCACGGTGATACTCGATGCGGGACCAGCAACTAAAGGGCATGCGCTTATCCTGCCGAAGGAACATTATGCAAATATCTATGAAATTGAAGAGGAGACGGCAGGCAAGGCATTTAAGCTGGCTAAGAAAATGGCGGCACATATGACCGAAAAGCTTGAGTGCGACGGCTTTAATATAGTACAGAATAATGGAGAGGCAGCAGGCCAGACCGTATTCCATTTTCATATGCATCTCATTCCCAGATATAGGGGAGACGGGGCATTTATCCAGTGGAAGCCTACCGAACCGGAAGCGGAAGCTCAAAAGGAACTCTGCTCGTTCCTGAAATATTAAACGATATGCAAAAAATACAGGATCCGGCCGATCCCCAGACGGGAAAAGGCCGGATCTTTTATTATGCAGGAGATCATGAAAGATCCTGTATCAGTGATATGATCGTATTGACCGCATTGTTCTGAGAACTTCCGGACATTGCTCCGATGTATCTGTCGCGGTCAGCATATAATTCATCTATCATTTTGAGAAGTAGCTCGTCGGTGAGTTCATCTTCGGTGAGCACCATTGAGAATCCCTGTTTTTTAAAAGATCCCGCATTCAGAAGCTGATCGCCGCGGCTGCTCCCGGATGGAAGCGGAATAAGTATGTTTGGTTTCCTGAGTGCAAGGAGTTCGCATATGGCATTTGCTCCCGCACGGGATATCACCACATCACTCAGAGCAAAAAGGTCCTTAAGTTCGTCCTTGATATATTCATACTGTTTATAACCCTTGGTATCATTAAGGGATCCATCGGATTTTCCCTTGCCGGTAAGATGGATCACATTATATTTTTCAAGAAGTTTTGGAAGTATGGCACGGACTGCTTTGTTGACATTGGCTGCTCCGAGGGATCCGCCTATCACCATCACGACCGGCTTATCATCATGAAATCCCGTGAAGTCACGGGCAGTATCGGCATTTCCTTCAAGCAGTTCCTTTCTTATAGGTGAACCTGACAGGACTGCCTTGTCGGCAGGAAGAAGAGGAACGGTCTCCGGGAAGTTGCAGCATATTTTCACGGCGGATCTGAAGCAGAGTCTGTTTGCAAGCCCGGGTGTCATATCCGATTCATGGATAACGGCCGGAACATGATTCCTGCCGGCAGCTATGACCACGGGAACCGAAACGAAACCGCCCTTGCTGAATATAACATCGGGCTTTAATTCCTTAATGAGCCTGTTGGCCTGTGAGAAACCCTTAAGAACCCTGAAAGGATCCGTAAAGTTGCGCAGTGAAAAATAACGTCTGAGCTTACCCGATGAAATGGCATGATAGGGTATTCCGATGTCCTCCATAAGAGATCTTTCGATACCTTCATAAGAACCGATATACTGTATGTCGTACCCCAGTTCCTTAAGAGTAGGTATAAGAGCTATATTGGGTGTTACATGTCCGGCGGTCCCACCGCCTGTAAGTATTATTCTTTTCATGGCAGATGAATTATATCACGCCTTGCGTTCCCGGACAACTTTATTATCCCGTAAGCGTTAAGATGGCTGTGGTTTTTGCATAAAAAGAGGGACAGATCAGTGATCCGTCCCTCCAAAAGGACAACAATTCTTACTTAAAATATCTGTCAAGCAGGCCCTTTAATGCCTTGCCGTGCCTTGCCTCATCCCTTGCCATCTCATGAACGGTGTCATGGATGGCATCAAGGCCGTTCTTCTTGGCACAGGCAGCAAGATCGAACTTACCCTGTGTTGCGCCGAACTCACAGTCAACACGCCATGCAAGGTTGTCCTTGGTGGTTGCCTTCATGTTAGGCTCGAGCTCCTCACCCAGAAGTTCAGCGAACTTGGCAGCATGTTCTGCCTCTTCGAAAGCAGCCTTCTCCCAGTAAAGTCCGACTTCGGGATAGCCCTCGCGATGAGCGATCCTGGCCATGCACAGATACATTCCGACCTCTGAGCATTCTCCCGTGAAGTTAGCCTTGAGCTGTTCCAAAATGTACTTCTTGTCCTCGTCCGTTATATCGGGATTGTTCTTGACGGTCTTGTCGTAGATGCCGTATTCATGCTCTGCAGCAAGCTTCATTTCGCCTTCGACAGCCTTGAACTTATCCGCGCCTACTCCGCACACCGGGCATTTCTCCGG
>JAEEGL017321119.1_pt1 | contig 12517 bp, 7 predicted proteins | sample 9134231 | NCBI WGS metagenome assembly JAEEGL01 (sample SAMN16246548, study PRJNA631951) | gut metagenome | biome: gut microbiome; feature: rumen; material: fiber-attached | host: Bos | place: Iran: Karaj | collected 2018-10
GCTTTCGCACGTCAAAAGAAAGACACTCTCGTAAATATCATTGCCATGACCAAGAACCCTGTCCACTTCTCAGGACACACGCATTTCTTTGACGAAAGAACCTACCGAAACGCTAACAGCGGTGCTGAAGTGAAGGACTACACCGTGTCGGCATTTGGAGAAGACAAAGGAGATGCCTACATCCTGCTTTGTAAGGAAGGTGTGGGCTGTATCGAAATAAAGAAAGCAAACTTCGGGGACAAAGGTGAGAAAAGCATTACGAAACAAGGTGGGCGATTTCCTCTGGGAGTGGCATTCGGTTCCAACTACACAACGATACGACAAGCCTGTCAAGTGGCATTCGGTGAACCCGACTATGCCGACTCCACCGCCATCATCTACCACCACAAAAACTATCGTGGTCATGAATTTGCCTACATCGCTTTCGGCATCCAGTACAATTCCGCTGGCGAAGGCTTCTATAACCAGTGCACCATGATGTTCTCCTCTACCCCCCATGCTGATGTTGCAAATACAGCTATCGAAGAACTCTTTACCACAGTGAAAGCCGACTACAAGCCGAGCGAAATCACCAAGACCAGCAACCGCTATGGATGGTTGCAATATACAGGAGGCAAGGATCCAACCGACGATGACAACGTATTTTTCACCGTTGCGAAGGATCAGAAGACCGATGCCGAAACAGGAAGTGTCAACTACACCCCCTACATCACTTATGGACCATTCGAATTCACAAGGAAATGAGAACAAAAACGAGAACCTTGGTTATGAGGTTCTCGTTTTAAAATTTATTGTTTAGAAAACGAAGTCATCGTCTTCATTTTCAGTAGCTTGTTGTCGTTCGTTTTGCTTGGTTGCCTCTTTGTTCGTGTTTTGTAGTTCCTCGATAGTCATGCCGTAAGTGGTGCGGAGCACTTGGAACTCGGTTCGTCGGTTGAGTGCATTGCAAATCTCCTGCTCGTCAGGCTTGAGCTGCTTAATGAAGGCTTCTGTAAGGGTGTCTCCTTCATGGAGGAAGGTGTGCGTTTCAGCGAGTTTCTTGCGAATGACTTTCGGACGGCTTTCACCATAGCCCATGGCGGTGAGTCGTTCCTTGGCCACACCATGCTCCACCATGTAGTTGACGACGGACTCTGCACGGCGTTGTGCAAGTCGTGCGTTGTACTGGTCGTTGCCTCGATAGTCGCAGTGTGAGCTCAGCTCGATGGTGATATTGGCATTTTCCTCCATCATCTGCACAAGCTTATTTAGGGCATCGGTGGATTCGGGGGTAAGGGTAGCCTTGTCGAACTCATAAAAGATATTCTCAATAAGCACAGGGATGTTCATCGGTGGCAATGGGAACTGGAGTGTGTATTCCTCACTCTCCTGGCTCTGCATGACTGAAATTTCATTCTTCACGTTGAGATATCCTTTGCAAGTACCGAGGAGCACGTACTCGACACTAGGCTTGAGGACATATGTGAAGGAGCCGTCGCCCCTCACACTGAGTTTCTCGTTAGTACCGTCATTGCCCACGAGATAGACAAGTGCTTCGGGCAGTTCGTAGCCGTCCTTCTCATACACCCATCCTGTGACGGTTTGGAGGATTTCAGGCAACTCGAAACTGTAGATGTGGTCCCATCCCTTGCCGTCGTTTCGGCTGGATGAGTAAAAACCGCGGTTGTGAACACCCTCGAAGGTCATTCCAAAGTCGTCGGCTGAAGAGTTAAGAGGGAACTGCTGGTTCTCGACAATCCATCCCCTCACAGAGTCGGGCGTTGCCTTGAGAATGTCGAGCCCTCCCATACCTGGATGGCCGTCGGAGGAGAAGTAAAGGTCGCCCCTGGGGCGGAAGGTGGGAAACATCTCGTCGCCTAGCGTGTTAATTGGTCGCCCCAAGTTCTCCACACCTCCAAAGCCGGAAGAAAGGATGCGTACCTTCCAAATGTCGTAGCCACCGAGTCCGCCTGGCATATCGCTCACGAAGTAGAGCCAATCGCCGTCGGGTGAGATGGCTGGATGAGCGAAGGAGGAAAGGGTATCCTTTGAGATTTCGCACTTGCTGGGCTTTGCCCATGAGGCGTCGCTGCGCTGCGACTGCCAAATCTCAGCATTGCGGGGATAGTCGGGGTCGGAAGAGCAACGAGTGAAATACATGGTCTTACCATCGGGAGTGAAGCAGCAGGCTCCTTCCTCGTATTCGGTGTTTACCTCCGACTCCACCACTTCGGGTTGCTTCCACTTGCCGTTCTCGTCTTTCTTTGCGAGGAAGAGGTCGGAAAAGCTTGTACCCGTGATACCACTGAAATCATCGCCTGTGGCATCGTTTCGAGTAGAGGAGATGACGAGTTGGTCGCTTTCGTCTCCCACAAGCATCGGACTGAAATCACTGCGACGCGAATTGAAGATAGCCTCTTTCTTGATTCTGTAGAGGTTGGGATTGGCCTTCCACTGTGGTGCTACCTCGCAGGAGAGGAGTCCGATGTGTGCAAGTTCATTGGCAGGATCCTTCTCCAGATAGAGTCGGAAGTTCTGCTCGGCCTGCTTGTAGTTGCCAATCTTCAACTGTTGCTGTGCCAAATAGAGTATGGAGAGGCTGTCGGGGTACTTATAGCGTACGGCATTCTGATAAGCTGCCACCGCCTTCTGGGAATAGTTGATGTGGCGATAGCACTCTCCCATCATGAAAGCCCGTTGTGCACGCTTCTGCTTGTCCTTGGGTGCAACGCGCGAATAGGATTTCTTGAAATAAGAAGAAGCGGTGTAGTATTCGCCCATAGCGTAAGCCTGTTCTCCTTTCTTGTAGGAAATAGCCTCATTGCTGCATGATGCCAAGAGCACCATGCCGGCAAGACAAAGAGTATATAGGATTGAATTAAAAATGCGCATCATCTCCTAAGTAACGAAGATGATACGCAAATTATTGTGCGGGGGAGCAAAGAATAAGTGAAAAGTGAAAAGTGAAGCGTAAAGCGATGCCATCCGTATGGCATTTTTCACTTTTCACTTCTCACTTTTCACTCCCCTCTCCCCTTGGAGAGGGGCTGGGGGTGAGACTCTTTTCGTTTAGAACGAGTAGTTCAATCCGAGGGTGAAGAACTCCTTGAATTGGAAGTAGCCGAGGTTGCGGTCCCAATAGTCAGGGGAACGATTGTCATCGAAACGCCAGAGGGTGTAAAGCTCCGTTGAGATGTATTTCGACAACTGATAGGAGAAGTCATTCTCCAACTCACCTTCACCGTAGTGGTAGGAGGAGAAGTAATAGAACCGACACTTCCATGTGAAGTCCTTGGCCAATTTAACGGACGACTGTAGTTCGATTTTCGAACCAAAGTCCTGCTGGAAGTCCTTGCCAACCATCTTGTAGGACTTGTGCACATTCAGATCGTCGTCGGTCATATAGCGGAACTTGTAAGACAAAGGGAGGAGGGCAACAGAGAGTGTGTTTCCGTTCTCGAACTTAGGCTTGAAGTCCATACCGATAGCGAAGTAGAAGTCGAGAGGTGCAAAGAAGTTGGAGTATTTCTTTGGGTCGTTCACACGGTGTCCTGCCATGAACTGGGTGTTGGCTTCGAGCGATGCGGTATAGTACCAGTTCTTCGCTGCCTTGATGCCAAGCTTGCTGTAGAGGTTCAACTTATCGTCGCTGGTGAGGAAGTTGTGGCAGGTGTCACCAGGCGAAGTAGCAAATCCCAAACGCATGGTCAGTCGGTTCTGCCATGTGATTTTCTTAGTGTCGTCATAATTAGCTTCGAGGATGATGCTGGCAAGGAGCGATTGGTTGTTGATACCTCCCTTGTACCATTGCTCACTGAAATAGTTCTGAGTGAATTGGAGTCCGAACTTACCTGTCTTCTTCCAAAAATTTGGCTTTTCCACTTCCAAACCGATATCCTTCACCTCATCAGCCACTCCGTCAAGACTTGGTCCTTGGAGTTCCTCTGCGAGTACGGTTTCCACTTCCTTAGTAATGTTTTCCTGAGCGGTGGTTTTCGAATTCACCAAATCCTCCGACTCAAATTGAGCATCACTGTGGTGAATCAGTTCGGGATTGTTCACATAGAGTTTCGTGAGCTGGTTGTTGATTTCCGTATTGAGCTCATCATCCGTAGTACCATCGACCAATGCGAAAGCATCGCTGACAGCAGAGGAATAATAGGTGGCAGGACCTACTAAACGATAATAATAAGGACTGATGTAGTCGGAAGTTGGAGCCGACGAACTAAAGGTGGATGTGCGCAATGCACTCAGTTGGTTGCTGAAATTCTGCACCACGTTCTGTGCGAAAGCCGAACCGCTACTCATTGCAGCAACAGCGAGAAAGGTAAAGATTTTCTTCATGGAATTATTATTTTAATTAAGAAATAAAAATGAAGAATTTTGGTAAGTTAAAAGTTAATAGTTAAAAAGCACAATAAACCACATGCTTAATATTTTAACTATTAACTTTTACTCATAAGCATTCTTCATTCTACTCCCTTCACCATTTGGAGAAGGGTTGGGGGTGAGCTTATTTATCCTTCAATGAGCTTTGCAGCCAGCACTTTAAGTGCTTCCACCGTTTCGGGTTTCACCGTCGATTCCACCGTCACGATAGGTTCAATGATTTCGATGTTCTTGAGTGCAGACATGGCTTCACGCATCTTCTTGCCAGCCATCGGTGCCCACGTACCATTCTCGATGAAAGCCACCTTGCGGTTCTGGAAGTTCTTGATTTGCAGATGATGGATGAAATCCTCCATCACAGGCATCACACCACCATCGTAGGTAGGAGCTGCAAGCACAAGGCGGTCGTAGCGGAATGCATCCTCAATGGCTTCTGCTAAGTCGTCACGACGCAAGTCGGCTGTAGAGACCTTCACATCCGAATCGCTGCTGATGATACTTGCCAACTTCAGAGCTGCTTCCTCCGTGTTGCCGTGAAGCGAACAATAGGCGATGAAAACACCCTCATCCTCAGGCTGGTAACTGCTCCAAGTGTTGTATGTATTGATGTAATACTCAAGATTATCATCGAGAATAGGACCATGCAGCGGACAAATCTTCTTGATGTCCAAGCCAGCCAGCTTCTTCAGCAATGCCTGCACCTGCACACCATACTTTCCACAGATGTTAAAGTAGTAGCGGCGTGCCTCACAAGCCCATCCTTCAGGGTCGTCGTACGACAGAGCACCGAACTTGCCAAAGGCATCAGCAGAGAAGAGGATACCCTCTGTCTGTTCATACTCAACAATCACCTCTGGCCAGTGGACCATAGCTGCCGTGAAGAACTGCAAGCTGTGTTTACCAAGCGAGAGCGTATCCCCATCCTTTACGACAACGGTTTGGTCTGCAGGAAGTGACACACCGAAAAAGCGCGTAATCATCTTCATTGCCTGCGCACTTGCCACCACCTTGATGCCAGGATAGGTGTCGAGCATCAGCTTAACATTCGAGGAGTGGTCGGGTTCCATGTGGCTCACAATCAGATAGTCGGGTTTACGGTCTTTGAGAGCGCCCCGCAGATTCTCCATCCAGTCAATGGTCTTGCGAGCATCGATGGTGTCAAGAACCGCTACTTTCTCATCTATGATAAGATAGGAATTATAGGAAATACCTTCTGGAATAGCATACTGACCTTCGAAGAGGTCGAGCTCCTTGTCGTCGGCACCAATATACTGGATGCCTGGAGCAATCACATTATCTCTCATCTTAATCTATTTTTTCTTTGATTTGGAATGCAAAGGTACAACTTTTTACTTAAACTCTCTTCCTCATAGTCAGAAATTCTTGCTTTTCTCCGAGTAATGAACAAAAAACGGATGAGATAAACAAGTTGCTTTTACGCGAGTCCGGTTTTTTTTCTCAATTTTGGTATGTAGATAGCATTCCAGAAAGACTACGAATGTACTGGAATTCTCCTTTATTTGAACAGAATCATTCATTTGATTCCACTAAATTGCCTAGCCCTCAGCATTGTTCTGGCGAGCCTTCGCTATCGCAACGCCGAAGGCTCGCTGATTCGATAACGAGCCCTCGCGCAACTAGTTGAACCGTTATCTCGGCGCAAGCCAATCAAATGAGAGCTTCAGACAATCCCCTAAAGCGCTGCATCAAAAGCATTTCTTTGTAAAAAAGCCCATTATCCCAAAAAGGAGAACTCTGAAAAGGGGAATTTGCTCCCGTTTTTTCTGCTTCTCGTACAAATATCAATGTAAAAAGGGGGAATATTCCAAAATAAATGCTTTACTTTGTAGATTGAATGATAAGAATGGTCTTCTTATGACTACATTTAAGCATGGCTAACATCCACAATAATTATTTTTCAATAGCAAAGGCTATAGTCATTATCCTGATGGTTGTAGGGCATTCGGGCTGTCCCGCTATCATTCACAAATTCATCTATTCGTTCCACATCCCCTTCTTTTTCATTTGCTCAGGACTCTTCTTCAAGCCCGCTATCGACATGGTTTCGTGTCGTCAATTCTGTGTCAGGAAAATCAAAGGGCTGTACCTCCCTTTCCTCGAATGGTGCATGTTCTTCCTTTTGCTGCATAATGTGTTCTACCATATTAATATATATAATAGCTGTTATGGCTTTCAGGGACAAGTAAGCCATTTGTATTCTTTCAATGACTACGTGAAAGACGCCTTCTGTCTCATCACAAAGATGGAACAGATACCTGAGTTGCTGGGAGGGTTTTGGTTTCTGAAGGACTTGTTCATCGCAAGTTTGTTTACGATTTTTATAACGTTCGTTTGGAAAAAAGAGAACGTTTATTTCAATCTCATCAAACTTTCGTTTCTTTTGGTGTGCTCCATTGTCTTTAGTTACATTCCTATAGACATCTATTTTTTCTCTTTGAAGCACCTGTTCTGGGGTTCCACATTCTTTTTCTGTGGTTATCTGCTCAGAAACATCAAAGCCAACAAGACGATTCTTCTCGTGTGTTTAGTTACGTTCCTCATCATCAATCTCTCGCCCATCGAATTGAGTTATCAAGCAAGTGGTGTGAAGCTCATGTTGCTAACATTTATCACATCTATAGCGGGAACTCTCCTTATCCTCAAGTTATCCCAAATTCTTGAGCGCACCAACTATCTGAAACGCTATTTATATTACGCAGGCAATCACACACTTATCATCTTAGGACTGCATTTCCTGTTCTTCAATCTGATAGACCTGCTCATCATCCATATATACGACTTGCCAATCACACATTTGGCAGAATTTCCTGTCATAGCAGGACACGGAAACTACTGGATTCCCTACACAATCGTCGGAACTCTCTTTCCTCTACAGACCATATACATCTATGATAAAATTAAACAACAATTTAACTAACTATTATTCTACAATGAAACCAAGACTAAAGACACTGCTCTTTGCCAGTTTGCTGGCATTTGGCTATTCTGCCTCAGCACAGGAAGTGGCCTTACCAAAGGGAAAGGCCATCTACATTCCTCGAGATCTACGCAACAACGATTTCAACAACAAGGATTCGCAGTGGAGCTACCACCGTATGGCATGGACCGACGATGTGGTTCTCTTCTGGGAGAAGGGATTTGGCGACGATCTCTCGAAGGCTCCTGATCTGGACGGCCATCCGATGACTGTCGACAAGGCAAACCTATTGGAACGCATCGAGTCGTTTTACAAATTCTATCGCGACAGCCTGAAGTTTGTGCTACCAGGTTCGAAATCGGAGAAGTTCCGAATGATGGTGATGCTCAACTACTCGCTGGAAGGAACGGCCTACGGTGGTGACTATGATGGTGAAATCGGTGCACTTTGGATTGCACCCAACCGAGTGCAGGACCGAAAACTTAACTGTATAGCGCACGAACTGGGACATTCGTTTCAGTCGCAAGTAGGTGCTGATGGCACAGGTCACTCATGGGGAGGCGGTGGCATCTTCGAGATGACTTCGCAATGGATGCTTTGGCAGGTAAATCCCGAATGGGTGACTGACGAAAACTACCATTGGCAGGCGTTCCGCAAACTTTTCCACAAGCGTTTCCTCGATGGTGAAAACATCTATCATAGTCCTTACGTGTTGGAGTACTGGAGCATGAAGCATGGCATCACTATGATGGGCGACATGTTCCGTGCAGGACAGCGAGGCGAAGACCCTGCCATGACATACATGCGCATGTTCAACATGAATCTCAACCAAATGGCTGATGAAATGTACGACTGCTACAGCCGCCTCATCACATTCGATCTTCCACGTGTAAAAGCGACTCATAAAAAACACGCATGCCAACTCACTACCAACGTGGAAAAGACGGTTCAAGGGAAAAAACAATGTGTGAAACCAGTGAAAGTAATGCTTCCTGAAACCTATGGATTCAACGTGATAGAATTGCCTGTGAATGGCAAGAAGCACACGGTGCAATTTCATGCACTCGGCAAGGCTGAGACCGACGGTTATCGCTATGGCATCGTATTGGTTGATAAGAATAAAAATCCAACTTATTTGCCAATGCAAAGTGCTTTCAATGGTAAGTTGAAATACAAACCAACGGCTGAAACGGAGCATGCATATCTTGTAGTCGTTGGCTGCCCAATAGACAAATACGAACCTCAATGGGGAGGCAGACACAGAGACGCTGAACCAAAGTCTGAAAAGACTTATCCTTACGAAATCATCTGGTAAGTTAATAGTTAAAAGTTGAAAGCTAAAACAATAATATGAAAACGATTCTAAGCATAGTTTGTTTCATCACATCCCTGTCCGTTTGGGCAAATCATCTTCAGGAAACTCTCACATCGCCTAACGAAAAACTTGAAGCAGTGTTCTCCATCGACAATGAGGGCATGTATATCCAACTCATGGAGGGCAAAACCCTCTTGCTCGACAAAAGTCCTATCGACCTTGAAATACAAGGAAAGGGCTTTGCATCTCGTCTATCTAAGATAGGAAAGGTAAAACGCAACAAGGTAAAGGAAAGCGTGAAAGCACCATTCTATCGCCAACCACAGTTTGAGATCGAGTACCAACAAAGCATCATTAGTTTAAGCAATGGCATGGCCATCGAATTACGTCTTTTCAATGATGGCTTTGCTTATCGCTTCTCCACCACTGGTTACAAAAACAAACGATACACAATTCAGAGCGAAAAAGCAGAATTTCGATTCAATGAAGATTTCACAAGCTATCTGCCCTACTCCACAAATCCTAAAAAGCCAGAGGCACAGGCATTCCAAGCCACCTACGACGTAAAGCCACTTAGTGAACAAGCCACCAATAATTTAGCGTTTCTTCCTGCTGTAGTAAATGCAAAGAAAGCGAAGTTGACACTCATGGAGAGTGATTTGGAAAGCTATCCAGGCATGTTCATTCGTCCTGAGGGTAAAACGCTCAAGGCTTGGTTTGCCAAATATCCAAAGACTTTCGACTACTACACTTGGCGGTATCAGCGTTATGTCACTTCCACAGAGGATTTTATTGCCACTTGCAAGGGAAATCGTAACTTCCCTTGGCGTATTATTGCTGTGAGTCACGACGATACCGAAATGCCTGTCAATAATCTCGTTTATGCTTTGGCTTCACCTAATCGCATTGACGATACCTCTTGGATAAAGCCAGGAAAGGTGGCTTGGGACTGGTGGAACGATTGGGGAGTGAGCGGTGTGGATTTCAAGGCAGGCATCAATATGCCAACCTATCAACACTACATCGACTTTGCATCGAAATATGGTCTTGAATACATCATCCTCGATGAAGGTTGGTTCAAACCAAGTGTCAACGACATGCTCACGGTAGTTCCAGAACTCAATCTGCCCGAACTCGTTGCTTACGGCAAACAGAAAGGGGTTCGCATCATCCTCTGGACCGTATTCAACATTCTTGATGACAACCTCGAAAAAATCTGCAAAACCTATTCCGACATGGGTATCGCAGGTTTCAAGGCAGATTTTCTCGACCGCGACGACCAAGAAGGTGTGGAAATGATTTACCGCATTGCTGATGTCTGTGCAAAATATCATCTGATGCTCGACTACCACGGTATCTATAAACCAACAGGAATCAACCGCACCTATCCCAACATCGTCAATTTTGAGAGTTGCTTCGGCATGGAAGAAGCAAAATGGACAAAGCACGATGAGAAAGACATGCCACTCTACGATGTCACCTTCCCTTTCATCCGAATGCAAACAGGATTCGTAGATTTTACTCCAGGCGGAATGCGCAATGCCACAGCCAAGGACTTCCAACCTATCTACTACAACCCACTCACGATGGGCACACGCTGCCATCAGCTTGCCATGTATGTCATTCATGATTCTCCTCTCACCATGCTTGCCGACAACCCTACAGCCTACGAACAGGAACCCGACTTCACTCGTTTCATGGCTTCCATTCCTGTCATCTTCGACCAAACCATCATTCCACAGGGAAAAATGGGCGAATACATCGTTTCTGCTCGGCGCTGTGATACGACATGGTACGTGGGAGGACAAACCAACTGGAGCGAGCGCGACCTCACGCTTTCATTCTCCTTCCTTCCTTTTGGCACTTACGAAGCAATCATATACACTGATGGAGTTAATGCCGACAAGAACGCATGCGACTACAAGGTGCAAACGAAGCAAGTGAACAGCAACACTTCACTGCCGATTCATCTTGCCAGCGGAGGTGGTTTTGCCATGAAACTTACGAAGAAATAAAAAACAATACACACAGCGAGCATACCTCAGTACACTCGCTGTGTGTATTCACTCATTTGTTCCTTTTATTTCAATAAAAGGTATCAAAATCCTTTCGCCTTCATCTCCCAACCTGGATAATCCTTCAAGTTTCCATTGATAAAGACATCCTTACGCTGAGTCTTTCCCTTCAACTGCCAATCGAACCAGTCTATAGCCATACGAGAGAAGGAACCACCATATCGCTGTGAGAAAGTGCCACTGTGTCCGCCATTGATAAGGTTGGCAACAGCAACTGGCACATGCTGGATGCGATCGTAATCCAACATGGCATTACGATATGCAATGTCAGGTTCTCCACCTACTATGTAAAGCACAGGGTTGTGGTAGTTCTTAAGGGATTCTTTGCTGGCTCCAGCCATTGCCATATCACCCAATCCCGAGTCGAACATCAAGTAAGCCTTAAAACGAGCGTCATTGGCAACAGCAACCAACTGAGCACCTCCGCATGAGTGTCCTGAGATACCCACCTTATTCATATCTAAGGTGTTGTAGAGCGGACTCTTCTTGTCCTTGTTCTGTGCCTCAATCCATTCGTAAGCCGTGAAATACTGCTTTGCATCGGTATGCTCAAAGGCACGATCCCAATAGTCATCCTGAATAGCACCAAACGCCATGATGAAATAGCCATGCGAAGCAATGTCTGTCAGGATGCGTTCGTATTCTGCATTAGAGTCCTGGCAAGCACCTGGTGCAAAGATGATGACAGGGAGTTTGCCGTTTTTCTTTACAGCAGCCTGCATATCAATAGGTTTGTAGAGGGCATAGTCTGGCATCTGCTTCAGTGTCACTGCTTCTGATTTGAATTCACCGCTTCCTCCTCCATCTATCACTCTTCGCTTATAGATATTCTTAGAGAAATATTTGAGTGCTTCCGCCATCGAAACGTGCCAATAGTCCCAGTCATGCTTTCCGCTGCGAACACGTAATTCGTGAGCAATCTTCTTATCACGGAGTGCTTTCTCGAAGTCGAGGTTTGCTTGCAGCGTGAAGTCCTTGTCACCACAATCAATGAACCAATCGACATGCTTCCAAGTCCTTACTTGGTTTTCTCCACAGTTTTCTACGAGTTTCACAGCATTGTTGTCTTCCACAACTTGTTGCCGCCACTCTCCACTTGGATCATCCTTCAGAAAATCCAAAGGCTGCCGACGAAGATAACCACTCATGTCGTAAACCATACTAAAGAGCTCTGGATGATGCAGTCCATATACCACACTGGCACCACCACCCATCGAGAATCCTGCAATCGCTCTGTAACGCTGTCCAGGAGTGATGCGATAGGTCTTTTCGATATATGGCAGAAACTCCTCAAAGAAGAATGTCTCGTACTTCCATTTCGGTGCATCAAACCAAATCATATTGTTTTTATTGCCTTCAGGGCATACTATCACCATTTCTTCTATTTCTCCTCTACGCACCAAACTATCCACAACAGTGCTGAGCTGTCCTTTGTCCTGCCAAACGGCATTGTTTTCTCCTCCGCCATGCATCAGATAGAGAATCGGATAAGTACGTGAACTATCTTTCGAATAGGATTGAGGTAAACATACGGTGTACTCACGTTCAGTAACACCTTCCAACAACTTGCATGGAGCAGTCTTGTGCTCAACAGTGCATTGTGCAAAACTCATCTGAGCAGATAGAGAGAGCACTGATAAACTTAGCAGAATTCGTTTCATTGATTTGAAAATATTGAGTTAAATGTGTATTCGCAAGAAATCATATGCAAAATTAAGAAAATCAAATTGAGCAATGAAGAAAATCATTGTTCAATTTTTGAAGATGGTTCAAAGTGTATAAAATATGTTTCAAATTTTGCCGTTCTTCGGCATTTGCGTA
>JAEEGL010202892.1_pt1 | contig 12516 bp, 10 predicted proteins | sample 9134231 | NCBI WGS metagenome assembly JAEEGL01 (sample SAMN16246548, study PRJNA631951) | gut metagenome | biome: gut microbiome; feature: rumen; material: fiber-attached | host: Bos | place: Iran: Karaj | collected 2018-10
ACCCTCACTCGTTCGTTGGCCGCGGCTACGTGGAAGCGGACGGGAAGGCCGTTTACGTGGACAATATCCCTCCGAAGGGCTATAAAGCCGTTGACCTCCGCCTCGGACGGGGAGAGGGACAGCTCGTGAACGTCGATACGGATGCTAAAGTAATCGACACGCCGTATTACCGCTGTGAATTTGACGAAAACTGGGAGATCGCATCACTTTACGACAAACAGAATGACCGCCAGGTGATCTCCGGAGGCACGGGGAACCAGCTGCGCATTTACGAAGACTACCCGGACGTTTACGACGCGTGGGAGATCCAGGAATTCAGCGGATATAAATATTATCCGGTCAGAGACGTTAAAAGCGTTAAGGCGCTCTTCAAGGGCGGGAAAGCAGGCGTCAGGATCGAGCGCGAGCACAGCGGCAGCACGATCATACAGAACGTATGGTTCTACGGAAAAGACGCGAGGATCGATTTCGAGACCGAGCTTGACTGGCACAGCCTGCACCGCATCCTGCGCACCGCTTTCCCGGTAGATATAAATACGGATAAAGCTTCGTTCGAGATCCAGTTCGGTACGATCGAGCGCCCGACGCATAAGAACACGTCCTGGGATCAGCAGAAGTTCGAGACGTGCGCGCATAAGTTCGCGGACCTTTCCGAGGGCGATTACGGCGTGTCGCTTCTCAATAACTGCAAGTACGGCCACGACGTTCACGGTAATCTTATGCAGCTTACGCTGTTAAAGCGTCCGACGTACCCGAGCGAAGTCGCTGACGAGGGACGCCACAGCTTCACGTATTCGCTCCTGCCGCATAAAGGCGCGCTTAAAGATGCCGATACGGTGCGCGAAGGATATATGCTTAACTTCCCGATGTACGCGGTAAAAGCGGACGGTTCCGTGAAAGCCGGTAAAGAGGCGAAGAACGCTAAGGCGAAGAAACGCACACTCCCCGAAGAATGGTCACCGGTATTTTCTGACAGCGAAAATCTCGTGATCGAGACGGTGAAAGAGGCCGAATACGGCGATGAAATAATTGTCCGCGGATACGAATCGCGAAATTTCAGAGGAACGGCCGGCTTTACGCTCGGCTTCGACGCGAAGGAAGTATGGCTGTCAGACTTGTCCGAGCATAAGCTCGAAAAACTGGAGCTTGAAGGCGGCCGCACGTTCAAAGTGCCGTACAGGCCTTTTGAGATCATCACGCTGCTGATTAAGAAAGCATAAATGAGAGAATAAAGAATCATTAATAAACGGAGGACTTTAATATGGCCAAATCGAGACTGATCGGGGGATATCCAGTGATCGGCATCAGACCGACTATAGACGGCAGACGCGGACCTATGCGCCTGCGCGAAAGTCTGGAAGACCAGACGATGGCAATGGCACTGGCCGCTAAAAAATTATTTGAAGAGAATCTTTGTTATTCAAACGGCGAACCCGTAAAAGTCGTCGTCTCCGATACGACGATCGGGCGCGTGCCTGAATCCGCCGCTTGCGCCGAAAAATTCAGACGCGAAGGAGTGGATATAACGCTTACCGTGACACCATGCTGGTGCTACGGCTCGGAAACGATGGATATGGATCCGCACACTATAAAAGCCGTATGGGGCTTCAACGGCACGGAGCGGCCGGGAGCGGTCTATCTCGCATCGGTATTGGCCACGCACGCGCAGAAAGGGCTGCCCGCGTTCGGAATATACGGACATGAGGTCCAGGACGTGAATGACGTTGACAACATCCCTGATGACGTGGCTGAGAAGCTTTTGCGCTTCGGGCGCGCGGCTGTCGCGGCGGCAACGATGCGGGGCAAATCGTACCTTCAGATCGGTTCGGTGACAATGGGTATCGGCGGCTCTATCATGGATCAGGCGTTCATGGAAGACTATTTCGGAATGCGCGTAGAATCCGTTGACGAAGTCGAGATCCTGCGCCGCATGGAAGAGGGGATCTACAATAAAGAGGACTACGAGAAGGCGCTCGAATGGACCAAAAAGCATTGCCGCGAAGGACGCGACGATAACCCCGATTTCGTAAAATTCTCTCCCGAACAGAAGGAAAAGCAGTGGGAATTCACCGTAAAAATGTACCTGATCATACGAGACCTGATCGCCGGAAGCGACAGGCTGCCTGAACAGTTCAAGGAAGAAGCTTCGGGACACAACGCCATTGCCGCCGGCTTCCAGGGACAGCGCCAATGGACCGATCACTGGCCTAACTGCGACTACCCCGAGGCGCTCCTGAATTCTACGTTCGATTTTGAAGGTGCGAGAGAACCTTATATATTGGCCACCGAAAACGACATTTTAAACGGCATGGGGATGCTTTTCATGAAGCTGCTTACGAACCGCGCGCAGATCTTCGCGGACGTGCGTACCTACTGGTCCCCGGAGGCAACGAAGCGCGTGGCGGGTTACGAATTCGAGGGCAAAGCCAAAGAAAACGGAGGCATAATCCATCTGCTGAACTCCGGCGCGGCGTGCCTGGACGCGTGCGGCGAGGCGACCGATGCGGCGGGCAATCATTTAATGAAGCGCTGGTGGGAAGTTACGGATGAAGATATAGAGAAAATGACAGCCGCTACCTCGTGGTGCGAGGCCGGTTTCGATAATTTCAGGGGCGGCGGCTTCTCCAGCCACTTTGTGACAAGGGCCGAAATGCCTGTTACGATGATCCGCTTAAATCTCGTACGCGGCCTCGGACCGGTCCTGCAGCTCGCTGAAGGCTGGACCGTAAAGCTTCCCGACGAAGTGACCGACGTGCTTATGGAACGCACGAATCCCACGTGGCCCTGCACCTGGTTCACGCCCAGATGCGACGGAAAGCCCGGCAGCCCGTTCGAAAACGCGTACAGCGTTATGAATAACTGGGGCGCGAACCACGGAGCGATTTCGTACGGCCACATCGGCGCGGATCTTATAACGCTCTGCTCGATGCTCAGGATCCCGGTGTGCATGCACAACGTACCAGACAGCGATATTTTCCGCCCCGCGGCATGGAACGCGTTCGGTATGGATAAGGAAGGCGCGGATTTCAGAGCGTGCGCAAATTTCGGGCCGCTTTTTAAGAAATAAAACCCGGAGAAACAGTAATGAAGACGTTCGTAAAAAAATCCGATAAAAAAAGCAGAACGGTTTTATCGGCGGTAATTTCCGCCGTATGCGCCGTTATGTTCTTGTGCTTCTTCGCGGCGTCTTCAAACGTCATTGCCGCCGGCCTCGTTGAAATCGAAGAGGGCGAGGGCGAGTGGGACGTATTTGAAACGAAACTGCCCGGTACGACAGCTGCCGGAAGCGCTTTCACGACCGCCGGAACAGGAGCGGAAGTAAGTACGGATGCGGCAGGGGAACAAGTTGCAGGCGCCACGCGCGATCCGGATGCCACGCCGCTTCCGACTACTGAAAGAGGAGAGCACATACTGTTCGAAGGAACGGATGAGGGCGGCAGCGGAAAAACGTCGGCCGGCAGCGTAATAATGATAATAATCGTTGTCGCCGCACTCCTGTCGGTAGTCAGCGGGATCGTTGAAAAAATAGTAAAGTATTATAAAAACAGGGACAAAAATTATTACGTTGACTGATGGGACTTACGGACTCTCATATGGAGATCAGACTGATAAACGCAGACGAAGCGCTTAAGCTTTATTTAAGGCCGCTGGATCCGGACGCGGACAAATTCGCGAACGGCAGCGTGCTTGTTATAGCGGGATCGTACGGAATGACCGGCGCGGCGGTATTGTGCGCAAAAGCGGCAATGCGTTCAGGCGCCGGGCTCGTTTATTCCGCGCTCCCCGGAGCGTGCCTCAGAAACGTTGAAAATTCGCTCCCGGAGGCTGTTAAATGTCCTCTGGGCGAAAGCGGAAAAACGTATTTTGATATTGACGATGCAGACAGGCTCACAGAACTTTCCGGAAGAAAAGACGCGGTCGTGATCGGGCCGGGGCTCGGGCGCGAAGCGGGAACGCAAAAACTTGTCCGGAAGCTGCTCTCGAGCAAAGACTTTGCCCCTGACGCGAAAGCCGTAGTGCTTGACGCCGACGGGCTTTTTCCATATACGGGAGATGCCGTGGAACTTAAGCGTGCGGCGGAGATACGCCCGGGAAAGCTTATAATAACCCCTCACGAAGGAGAGGCGTCAAGGCTTCTGGGAGAGGCGAGAGAGCGCATTAAAGAAGACCGCGTAAGATCTGCGCGAATGCTCGGCGAACTGCTGTGCGGCGGCAGCGCGGTGCTTAAGGGACACCGGACGCTCGTGACTGCGCGCGGCGAAATCTGGGAGAACCGCACCGGGAATCCGGGCATGGGCACGGGCGGATCCGGAGACGTGCTCGCGGGAATAATCGCGGGCCTTTCAGCCGGTTCCTCCGAACATTGCCAAAATCTCCTGAATGTAGTAAAATCTGCGGTGGCGATACACGGACTTGCGGGAGACGCGGCCGCAGGGCGGCATTCGCAGCGGTATATTACCGCATCTGATCTTATCTTCGAACTGGGAGAAATGAGGAACTGAATCTGTATGCTTGATAACACAAGAGCATGGGCTGAAATAGATCTGGACGCTATTGCGAATAACGTGCGCGCAGTCAGGAACGTGACTTCGCCGCACGCTAAACTTATCGGCGTAGTGAAAGCGGACGCGTACGGACACGGCGCGGTACAGGTAGCGGAGTGCCTCATTGAGAACGGAGCAGATATGCTTGCCGTATCGCAGATCGACGAGGCGCTTCAGCTCAGGCTTTCTGGCGTAGAATGCCCCATACTTATATTGAGCGACGCCGAACCCGAGCGCGCCGAGGAACTTATTAAATACTCCATTACGCAGACGGTATTCGCACCTGAAATGGCGGCGAGCATATCCGAAGCGGCGGTAAAGACGGGCAGGAAAGCAATTGTCCACGTAAAGATCGACAGCGGTATGGGCCGCGTAGGATTCAGGGCGGAAGAGCCGGAAACGGTAAAAAAGATAATCGACATTGCCCGCCTCCCGAACATTGAAATAGAAGGCATTTTCACGCATTTTGCGGTGTCCGACGAGGCCGGCGGGGGTAAATATACACAAAAACAGTTCGGCGCTTTTATGAGTGTGTGCGAAGCGCTTAAGCGCGAAGGACTCGATATACCGGTGAGACACGCGGCCAACAGCGCTGCCATCCTTCGCTTTCCCGAAATGCACCTGGATGCCGTCAGGGCAGGCATAATTTTATATGGCATGTACCCTTCGCAGGCGTCGAAAGAGGCATGCGAGCAAATGCATCCGGGGCTCGAGCTTAAGCCTGCGATGTCTTTTAAAGCAAAGATAACGGCTGTTAAGCGCGTTCCGGCAGGTACTTATTTAAGTTACGGCTGCACGTACAGCACCGAAAAAGAAAGCGTTATCGCCACCGTGCCGGTGGGGTACGCGGACGGATACGCGAGGTCGCTCGGCGGAAGGGCGGAAGTGCTCATACACGGCAGGCGCGCTCCCGTGCGCGGGCGAGTATGCATGGACCAGTGCCTTGTCGACGTAACCGATCTGGCCGATTCCGGCATAGCAGTAAAGGCCGGCGACGAGGCGGTGCTGTTCGGAGCACAGGGAAACGAATGCGTAAGCCCGGAAGAGCTGGCCGCACTCGAAAACACGATAAATTACGAAATTATATGCAGTCTCAGTAAGCGCATCCCGAGAAAATTCATCAGGAACGGCTTGGAAGCAGGGGTTTCGAACGTACTGCTGGACGGCTGCGACAGTTAAGAAAGGCGGAAAAAAATATGAAAAAGAACAGACTTATGATCATCATTCTTTGCGGCATACTCGCCGTAAGTTTCGCGGCATGCAAACCGGCGGAACCTGCATCCACTTCGGAACCCGGTACAGATCCGGCAGTTCCGACGGAAGTTCCTACCGAGGCTCCCACCGAAGCGCCCGAAACAGGTATAGACGAACCGCTCGATCTTCCTTACGCGGCAGATTTCACCGTTTCCAAAGCTTTCAGCAAAAACATGGTCCTGCAGCGCGGCGAACATATCCGCGTATGGGGCTGGGCAGACGAGAGCGAGAACGGTAAGAAGGTCTCCGGAGAGTTCATGGGAATGTTCTCCGAAGCAGAGATAAAAGATGGCGAATGGGTGATCACGTTTAAAAAGAAACTGCCTGCGAACGCGGAAATGGGCCATTCTCTCAGAATATACACCGACACTAAAGAAGTGGAATTCACCGACGTACTCGTTGGCGACGTATATATGGTCATGGGCCAGTCGAACTGCGCATACCAGATGCAGATCCACTGGACCGTCGTTGACGCGAACGACGCCGAAAAAGGAGGCAGCAAGGCGATCGATAAGACGTTGCCCATCCGCCTCCACTACAACACTCAGGCCACTCCTACTAAGCTGAAGAGAGGCACTGAAGACGTGAATAAGGACGTTGCGAACAGATCGTCGTGGAAGGTTGCGAACAACGCCACAGTTTCTCAATTCTCGGCTATCGGCTATCTGTTTGCGCTTAAATACGTACATGCGACCGAGGGCAAAGTTCCCGTAGGAATGATTGAGATCGACGGCAACGGCAGACCTATCGGCGCGTTCGTTCCCAACCAGGTGGCAGAGCAGTGCAAGACCGATACCTGGAGCCAGAGCAAGGGCTACTACGTAACTGAAGGCGTTAACGCAGAATGGGGCCGCTTCCTGTACAACGAATATATGTACCCGTTTGAGCGCTACGCGATCGCAGGCGTGCTGTGGTACCAGGGCGAGAGCGATTTCCAGGATCATCTGCTTGCAAAATATGTCACGACGTTCAACGCACTCATGACCTACATGCGCTCCACACATAACCTTATCAATAAAGACTTCCCCGTATACTTCGTAGAATTCCCGTCCATCTACCAGAAACCTGCCGGACATAAGGGCGACTGGCACTTCATGGATCTCGGAAAGATCCGCGCAAAGATGGGTGAAATAGTCGTAACGCTGCCCAACAGCTACCAGATCGTATCGAGCGACGCCTGGAACGACCGCACGTTCTTCAACAGCCTGCATCCCAACTGCAAATACGAGCAGGGACTCAGAGGCGCAAATATCGCGCTTGCGGTCAACGGCGAGGCAGGTATGACAATGGAAAAGGCGACCGGGCCTATCGTCGAATCCGTAACGTACAGCAAAGACGGAAAGACCGCGACGGTCAAGTTCAAGAACGTTGGCGACGGACTTAAGACGATCGACGGCGCTTCCGAAGTTAAAGGATTTGCAGGCCTCTCATCCGCGAATACGCCCAAAGCGAACGGAGTCACCGCAAAGATCACGGGCAAAGATACCGTAGAAGTCAGTGCTTCGTTTGCCCTTGCAGGCGTCGCGTACAATACCGTTTCCGAAAACTACTTCGGAGAGACGATAAACCTTGCCAACAGCGAGGGCAACCCCGCCGGTGCATTCATGCTGAACAAATAATTGAATTTTTGCTGAACAGAAAATTGCATTTTTGCTGAACAGATAATTGAAAATGGATCTTGAAACACTTAAAACAGAACTGAACAAATACGGACAGAGCGAACTTATCGCTCTGATCGACGCCGTTGCGACCATATCGAAGATAGATCTCGGACTCGTTTCGAAGCTGTACGATATGGCCAGAGAGGGGAAGGCCGGCGGAGCGGAAGGCGCCATAACGCCTATACCTGTAACAGTCGCAGCTGAACTCGCTCCCGCCATCAGGCGGAAATATATCGAAGCCGGAGAGGAACTGATCCGGACAGGCGGCTTCGCGGCTGTGACGATGGCGGGCGGCCAGGGCACCAGGCTCGGTCATAACGGACCTAAGGGCACGTTCGATATCGGCGTGGAAGAACATTCGCTGTTTGAAATACAGGCGAAGCGGCTGCTGAGAAGAGCGGCGCTCTGCGGCGCGGCTCAGATCCCGTGGTATATTATGACGAGCGAAGAGAACGACGCCGCGACGAGAGCATTTTTCGTGGAAAACGGCTGGTTCGGATACTATCCGGCGAACGTCAGATTCTTCACACAGTTTATGCTGCCGATGGTGGATTTTGACGGAAAAATTGTCCGCGATACGCCCGTTTCGGTGAAAATGGGCGCTGACGGCCACGGCGGAATATTCCGCGCGATGCACGCGAGAGGCATTGTCAGCGACATGAAGGAAAGAGGAATCAAATACGCGTTCATCGGAGGCATTGACAACGTCCTGGTGAAGCTGTGCGACCCGCTTTTCATCGGTTTCGCATGCCTTAACCGTTATCCCTGCGCCGGTAAATCGCTCATAAAGCGCGATCCTTACGAGAAGGCGGGAGTGTTCTGCCTGAAGGACGGGCGCCCTTACGTCGTCGAATACACTGAGATCTCCGACGAAATGGCTAAAGCCGTTAATGAAAAGAACGAGTTCATTTACGGAGACGCACATATACTCTGCAACATCTTTAGCGTCGAAGCGCTCGAAGACGCGGGGAGCGAAGGCCTTCCGTACCACGTAGCAGTGAAAAAAACGAAATTCGTGGATGCGGACGGGCAGATCGTTATGCCCGATAAGCCCAACGCGTATAAATTTGAAGCATTTATATTTGACGCCTTCTGCCGGTACGAAAAAATGGGTATTCTGCGTGTTAAACGCGAAGATGAATTCGCACCGGTAAAGAACCGCGAAGGCGAAGACAGTCCGGAAACGGCGCGTGAGCTATACAGATCGGCAAAAGAAAGGAATATGCTCGACTGAAGAGCTGCCGCTTATCGGGCGGAACGGGAGTGCGGAATGAACAAAGGGCGCAACGTTGCAATACTTATGGGATGTCTGCTGGTGCTGAGCCTGCTGACGCTGCTTACGCGCACGTTCGGGGACAACCGGACGGGCGTTATTGACAACGTGCGTTACGTACGCGATTCCGATCCGGCGAACAGCGACGTTCTGTACGAGTTTTATTTTGTCGGCGACGAAGTGATGCAGGGCGTGCTGTCGCAGGATGAAAGCGGGACGTATAATATCGTTGTCAGCCTGAGAGTGCCTATTGAGCGTGACGAAAGCGAGATAGACGTCGATATTAACGACGAAGTCCCGGACTACACGCTCGTGCCGTACGCATATTCATATTCCGTGCGCGGAGAAACAAAAAAGGCGGCCGAAGTCACTTACTCCGAAATTGACCCGGACGGAGGAGAAATCTACGGAAAAGACGAGGAACCTTTCGGACGATTCAGCAAAAACGTTTTCAAAACTATGATCTTCGGAAAGAAACCGCTCGTAAGCGTGCTTCAGGCAGTGATCGTGGCGGCAATAGCTGCCGGAGGAGTTCTTATTATATTCTTCGCCGAAGAGCTCTGGCATTTCTTCAACCGCAAAGGCGAAGATGAGATCCCCGAGTGGCACGATATGGACATCTACAAGCGCGTAGGAGGCGTAATAATCGCCGTATCCGTCGTGCTGCTGATCGTGTTCATAATAATCTGAGTGACCTGCAGCGGCCGCTATAATAACTTGGCGGAGGAGGACAAATTCCGATGGGAAAAGACGGCGTTAATGACGTTTACAGCGTCAGCCTTGAAAAGATAATAAAAGAGATGCAGCTCGAACTGCTGTGCTGCGCCGGAAGGGCCGGGGAAATCCTCATCACCACGCCTGACCTTAACCGCCCGGGCCTCGAGATCTCGGGATATACCGAAGATTTCACCCACGACCGGATACAGCTCATGGGAAATTCCGAGATGATGTATTTAGGCAGCCTTGACGAACTCGTGCGCGAAGAAAAACTTGCCAAACTGTTCGGCATGGGATTCCCGTGCCTTATCATTGCCCGCGCGCTGAGGCCGTATCCCGAAATGCTTACGCTCGGCGAGAAATACGGCATCCCGGTGCTCAGCGCGGAGATCGCCACTACGGCGTTATACAGCGAACTGAACAGATATCTTTGCGTACAGCTCGCGCCGAGGCTTACGATGCACGCGGGTCTCGTCGAAGTGTACGGCGAAGGCGTGCTGATACAGGGAAAGAGCGGAGTGGGCAAGAGCGAGACGATGCTTGAACTGATAAAGAGGGGGCACAGACTCGTTGCCGACGACCTGGTAGAGATACGCCGGGTATCCCACAAAACGCTCGTAGGAAGCGCGCCGGACGTTATCCGCCACCTGATCGAAATAAGAGGCGTAGGATTCGTTGACGTAAAGCGCCTGTACGGCGTCGGAGCCGTAAAAATGACGGAAAACATCCAGCTCGTCATCCAGCTCGAAAAGTGGATCGAGGGCAAGGAATACGAGCGCGTCGGACTTGAGGATACGTATACGGAAATACTCGGAATAAAGGTGCCGAGCGTTACGATACCCGTTATGCCCGGGCGCAACCTGGCCGTTATAGTTGAGGCGGCGACAATGAACAACCGCCAGAAGATGATGGGGTACAATGCCGCAAAGGAGCTTAATAAGCGCGTTTTTGAAAACGGAGGAATTCCGGAGGGCGGCAGCAGTTTCAGCCCTTACTATTGAGCTTAAAAAGAAGTGCCGCTGACAGAACTGCGGTCCTGAAACGCGACGGAGATTTGCAATGTACGAAAAATTATGCGCGGCCGCCGGAAGCGGCAAAGTGAAGAAAGATGCTCTGCTGAAAAGATATACGACGTTCCGGATCGGAGGGCCGGCGGATCAGCTGGTGAACGTGTCTGATGCGGACAGCCTTAAACGGGTGATGGCGGTACTGCTCGAAGAAAGGGCGCCGTATTACGTGATCGGGCGCGGGAGCAATCTCGTGTTTGACGACGCGGGGTTCCGCGGGACGGTCGTGAGGCTATGCGACGGCGCCGGTACAGAGGGGTTCAGGATCATAGAAGAAGATGACGAAAGCGCGGTAGTTTACGCTTTCGGAGGTTCGCTCCTGAGCGCGCTTTCGTCTTACGCGTGTGAAAATGAGTTATCCGGGCTCGAATTTGCTTCGGGTATCCCCGGGAGCGTCGGAGGCGGAGTTTTGATGAACGCTGGCGCGTACGGAGGAGAATTGTCCCAGTGCGTGATAAAGAGCTGCTATATTTCTGCCGGTTCGGGCGCTCCGGAAGAGGGCGTGCTCGAAGGGGAAGCGCAGCGGTTCGGATACCGCGACTCCGCTTACCAGAAGAACGGCGCGATAGTTACAGGCGCGTATTTCCGCCTGCTGAAGGGCAGGACAAGGGATGAGATCGCATCGAAGATGCGTGAGCTGAACGCGCGCAGGAGGGATAAGCAGCCGCTTGAGTTTCCGAGCGCGGGCAGCGCGTTTAAACGCCCCGCCGGCGATTTTGCGGGGAGGCTTATTGAGGCTTCGGGGCTGAAGGGGTTCAGGATCGGCGGCGCGCAGGTTTCGGAGAAGCATTGCGGGTTTATAATAAATCGCGGCGGGGCGACTGCCGCAGACGTACGCGCGGTTATTGACGCGGTGAGAGAAAAAGTGTTTGCGGATTCGGGAGTTATGCTCGAACCGGAGATCAAATTTGCGAAGGAGAGACTGTAAGTGGAATTTGTTGTCATCACCGGAATGTCCGGTGCGGGAAAGACCCAGACAATGAAGTTCATGGAAGATATGGGTTATTTTTGCGTTGACAACCTCCCGATCTTCCTGCTGCCGAAGTTCGGCGAGCTTTGCTCCGGCAGCGAGGGGCAGAACGGTAAGTACGCGCTCGTGCTCGACGTGCGCGGAGGGGATTTCGTTGACGACCTTCTGAATTTCTCTGAGCAGATGAGCAGCACTGCTGTGAGCGTGCACATTCTTTTCCTCGACTGTTCGGACCAGATCCTCATCAGCCGCCATTCTGAAAACAAGAAGCTTCATCCTCTGGCCGTGCGCGGCGATAACGCGGGGGCTATTCTTAAAGAGCGCGAGATCCTTGCGCCGCTTCGCGAGCGTGCGGATTACGTGATCGATACGACGAGCTTGACTATATGGGAGCTGAAGGCGCGCATACGCAATCTGTTCGGAGACGGGTCCGGAGTCGGGGAAATGACCGTTGAAGTTATTTCTTTCGGCTATAAATATTCTGTTCCGGCCAATGCGGATCTTATGTTTGACGTGCGTTTTCTGCCGAATCCTTATTATGTGCCGGAGCTTCGGAATCTTACGGGCAATGATTCTCCGGTCGCGGCGTACGTGGCTTCCGACGGCAGTGCGGGGATTTTTTTGGACAAGGTCTGTACGCTGCTTGATTATCTGATACCGCTTTACAGGCGCGAGAGCAAGCAGGCGCTCGTTATTGCCGTGGGGTGTACCGGCGGCAGGCACAGGAGCGTCGCGGTCGCCAATGAGCTGACTCGCCGCCTTTCGGACGCGGGCGTCAATGTTTCTCTTGTTCACCGGGATATCGGAAGGTGAGGGGAGTTCAGAGTTAAGAGTTAAGAGTTAAGAGTTAAGAGTTAAGAGTTCAGAGTTCAGAGTTTAGAGTTCAGAGTTCAGAGTTTAGAGTTCAGAGTTTAGAGTTTAGAGTTCAGAGTTTAGAGGCGAACCGAGTGATGGCACGAATTTTGGGTCTCATGCGTTCCCTTCATTAATTCGCATTTCGGTCAAACAAAATTCTTAGCCATTCACTCGG
>JAEEGL011197204.1_pt1 | contig 12516 bp, 9 predicted proteins | sample 9134231 | NCBI WGS metagenome assembly JAEEGL01 (sample SAMN16246548, study PRJNA631951) | gut metagenome | biome: gut microbiome; feature: rumen; material: fiber-attached | host: Bos | place: Iran: Karaj | collected 2018-10
ATAAAAAATCAACATACTTAGAATTCTAAGTTTTTTCCATATATCACTAGATTTTAATTTTATAGTGGCACAAAAATGAAATAAGAAAAACACAGAAGGTATAAGCATAATATAAAGATTTCTATCTTTAGAGAATGGATGGCCATTGACATTTAAATGTCTTAAATAATATGCTTCTCCTAAAAGTAAAATCATAGATACACAAAACAATGCAAATGAAATCCAAGGTTTAATAGATATTCTTTTTTTCGCAAACACAGCACCCATTCCAACAAAAGGCAAGCCAAAAAATAAAGCTGTTCTACAACTATTGAAAAACATATTAGATAAAGTAGTAATCTTTTTAAAAACAACATAATTACTTAAATAAATGGCAGTTCCATGATAAGAATCGTATAATAAGCCAATTATATAAAAAATTACAATCAAAGGAATAAAGTACCTAGCCTTAACTTTATGCTTAATAATCAACGCAACCAACCATACTGCAACACCAAGAGTAGGCAAATACCATAAATGCCATTTACCACCAACAAATAGTAGTGCATACCACATTCCAAATAAACGAAATATTTTAAACGAATACTTCTTAATTACTTCAAAATCAACATTATCAAAATCTATTTTTCTGAACAAGAAAAAGCCAGCCACCACGAAGAAAAAAGGCACAGCTATTCTACAAAGATACTGTTGAATATAAAAATTAAGAGTCCTTGCATATGAAAATGATTCTACAACATAAAAAGGTCTTATATGTATCGCACATACTAAAATAGCGCAAATAAATTTCATTAAGTCTATACCATAAAAACTATAATTACTGGGTAAATCTACTAAACAATTATCATCTTTTTTTACTTTCTTTTTGTACATAATAAACCTCTCAAAATAATTATTAAAATTAATTATATTTACTCATTACTTTTTCAAAATCAAGTTTTATAAAATCAGTAAGTATTTCAACAGTTTTAGGTAAAAATTCTTCTATTTCTTTCATGTCTTTTCTGCTAAATTTACCTAAAACATAATCCTTAGTATCAATTTCTTTATTATTAGAAATTCCTATTCTAAACCTACGGAATCTATTAGAACCAAGACATCTTTCAATATCTTTAAGACCATTATGGCCTCCACTTGAACCAAATAACCTAAGTCTATAATCTAAAAAATCCAAATCAAGATCATCGCTAATAACTAATATATCGGTATAATCAAAATCAAAATAATTAGCAAAACTTTGAACAACTTCTCCAGATAAGTTCATATAAGAAAGAGGTTTTACTAACAATACCTTTTCACCATCAACATTAATATCAGTATATAAAGCATTAAACTTTTTCTTATCAATAGATAACCCCATACTTTTAGCGAAATTATCAATTACTATAAATCCCATATTATGACGTGTCTTTTCATACAATTTTCCAGGATTACCTAGACCAACTATCATTTTCACACTAATCACCTACTTTTTATATTCAATAGTTACTACTTTAGAATCTGCTGTTTCCATCTTACAAACTCTATTAAATACATCAACTGTTATTATTTTACCGGTTTCTCCATTATGAACAACCTTATCACCAACTTTAGGAAGGCCTTTTTTATAAACACTATAATTATCGTTTTCATACGATAAACAGCACATAAGTCTACCACAAACACCATTTATCTTTTGAGGATTAAGAGCTAAATTTTGATTCTTAGCCATATTAATAGAAACACTATTTAAATCACGTAAAAATGTAGAACAACAAAGTTCTCTACCACATAAACCATAACCACCAACAGCTTTGGCTTTATCACGAACTCCTATTTGCCTAAGTTCTATTCTAGTCTTATATATAGCAGCAAGTTTTTTCACTAAATCTCTAAAATCAATACGAGAATCTGCCAAAAAAGTTATTAATAATTGCTTTCTATCAAAAGAAAAACTTGCATTTAATAATTGCATATCAAGTTCCAATTCAGAAACTATCTTTTCTGCATCCGACAAGGCTTTTAAAGCATCTCTTTTATTTTTATTATTAGCAGCTATATCTTTTTGAGTTGCTTTTCTATCGATATTTTTTAGTTCCATTTTTAACTTTTTTTCATCCACATCAATAATATCAGTTACAACCTTAGCAAATTGTTCACCTATTTCGGTAGTAACAATAACAAAATCTTCCTTTTCTAATTCTAAACCATTTGGTAAAAAATAATATATTTTTTTAGAATCGGCAAAATTCACACCAATTACCTTTTTCACATTAATCACTTCCCATACTAATAAAGAAATTATCTATAAATAAATTAATGTTTACATTATACTTATAATTATGAATAAATTCATTAATAACTTCCATCTTTCTTATTATATCACGAGTATTATTTTTTTCAGTAATTTTTTTAATATCAAAATTAAAAAAAACCTTACTATTTCTACTTAATAATAAATTTAATGTTTCATAATACAAATAGTAACCAAAACATAAAAACTCATAAAAACTATCCTTTAATTCATAAATACTAGAATCAGATAAAATAGAAACAACTCTTATCTCAAATTGCTCATATATAGACAAAAACTTATTAACATATTCAGAAACAAAATCTTCATATCTAGCACTAGATTCTTCATCATACAACGATATAAAAATAGATTCTAAATATTTATTATCGTTTATAAGCGTAACAAGTTGACAGCGCGAAACAATAGTAGGTATAACATTCATCGCACTATCACAAAGCAATATAGCAATTACATTTCCTTCAGGCTCTTCCAAAAATTTAAGTAAACTATTTGCAGAATTTTTATTCATATTTTGAACATCACGAATAATATAAACTTGCCTTTTATCATCCGTAGATTTCATAGAAAAATCAGTTTTCAAAGACATTATTTCATCTTTTTTTATAGAAGAACTACTACCAATAACTTTTAAATTAGAATAATTATTGCTATCTATTAAATTACATATTTTTTCATCATATATACCATTACATAAAAAGAATTTAGCTAAATCAAGTGCTAAATTAAAAGAATATGATACACCATTACATTCGATTAAATAAGCATGCGAAACATGACCGTCTTTATTTATACGATTAAAGTATTCATAAAACAATTTTTGAGAATCACTATACTTATCTAACATAAATCACCTATCATACTATAAAAAAATATAAAACAATTAAGAGCAAAAGCCCAAAAATATTAAGAAAACCTATAATTATTATAGAAAATATATTAATTGGTATATATAAATTCATAAAAGCAGCCATCTTATTAAATAAAGCAATAATAAATACAGAAAAAAGAAAAGGTTTTATATAGTTTATTAGTTTTTTCAAAGAATCCCCTCAAAAAAACATATGAATCAAAAACTAATCTAAAACCTCTTTTCTATTCTTAAAAGCAGATTCCAAAGTAAGAGAATCAATATAATCCATATCAGCTCCTATTGGAATACCATTAGCAACCCTAGAAATAACAACATCTAAGTTTTCTAAACTTTTTTTAATATATAAAACAGTTGTATCTGCTTCAATACCAGACTTAGTAACAAAAATTATTTCCTTAACTTTATCTTTTTTTACTCTTTCAAAAAGTCCTTTTAAATCAATATCTTCTGGCCCCACATCATCAAAAGGAGAAATAAGACCTCCTAAAACATGATAATATCCAGAAAAACTACCAACTTTTTCAAGCAAAAATACATCTTTAGCGTTTTCCACAACAACCATTTCTTCTTTATTTCTAGCCTTATCAGAACAGACAAAACATAAATCCTGATCAGTAATACAATTACAAACAGGACATAATTTTATATCTTTTTTTACGCTAATAAGACTACTATTAAATGATTCTATATCATTATCATCAAAGTCATATAATAAAGAAAATGCCATCCTTTCAGCAGATTTTTGACCTACTCCAGGAAATTTTTTAAAATTTTCAATCAAATCTTCTATACATTTAGGAAACACATTACATCAATCCATTCATCATACTAGAATATTTACCCATTTTTTGTTCTGTAGTAGTATCTACCTTTTTAAACGCATCATTTAAAGCTACCATAACCATATCTCCAAGCATAGAAATATCATCATTTGCAAGATCTTTCGCACCATCAGCAAAATTAATTTCCACTATTTCCTTAGTACCTTTCACCTTAACAGTAACCAAAGAACTAGATCCTTCAAAAACAGTATTATCTATTTCATTTTTTATTCCAGTTATTTCCTTTTGCATAGCTTGAGCTTGCTTCATTAAAGCTTGCATATTCATAATAAATTCCTCCTTATTTCATTTCTACTATATCATCACCAAAGACATCTTGTGCAGTTTTAACAACTTCAGGAATATCTTCAGAAGATTTCTCATCTATTATAACATTTTTTTCAGGAACATGCTCAATATATTCGTATTTTTTACCATTCTTAATATCAGAAACATATTGATCCTTAAGCCTATTCCATTCATCTGTAAGAACAAAAACAATATTATATGATTTACCCATCACTAAATTAAATAAAAGTTCCAATTTAGTAATGTTTTTATTAGCATTATCCACAATAGAATCATAATCAGCAGATATAATAATATCTTTTTCACCAGCAACTTCCAAATTAGAATCCAAAAAGTAAGAAACCAACGATGAGAATTCCTTATTATGGACATAATCATTAAAACCATGCCAACTATCAGCAATCTTATTTTTTAAATTTTTATCTGCCAAAGCAAAAGCATTATTTATAGTAATTTCATAATTTTTATTAATTTTTACAAACTTTTGTTCGTTGGTGCTTTCTTCTATCTTTTCTGGATTTTCTTCCTTTTGATCATCTTCATTAACACTAGAAATTATTTCCCGGGAAATAATTTTACTCACTTCAGATCCGGATATATCAGAAATATCATTCATAATCTTAAGCATCTCTACTTCAAAATACAGCATTTGATTAAAAGAATTTCTAATATTATTAAATATATCACTTACCCCACTCACAATACGAATAAGTTTTTCATTTGAAATATTAGCAGAATCATTAGCAACACTAATATTTCGTACATATTCAAGAAGTTGTTCTGTAATAAGTTCAATACTTTTTCCAGAATTAACCAATTTTTCAATCAAATCAAAAACTTTATTAACATTAGAATTAGCGATATAACTAAACAAATCAGAAATGATATCATCATCAACAAGGCCAACAACATCAAAGAAAAGCTCCTTATTAATCACATTAGAATAAGAAAGCAGTTTATCTAAAAGACCAATAGAATCCCTCATTCCACCATTACAATAAGAAGCAACAAGAGAAAGAGTTTCAGAATCAACATCAATATTTTCAGAAGCACAACTATTAGATAAACAAAGAACAATATCTTCAACACTGATACGTTTAAAATCATAACACTGACATCTAGATACAATAGTTTCAGGAACTTTATTAAGTTCAGTAGTAGCTAATATAAAAATAACATGTTTTGGAGGTTCCTCAAGAGTTTTAAGAAGAGCATTAAAAGCACTATTAGAAAGCATATGAACTTCATCAATAATATATACCTTATATTTAGAAACACTAGGCATCAAAACAACACTATCTCTAATAGTCCTAATTTCATCAACACCATTATTAGAAGCGGCATCAATCTCAATGATATCAGGATTGCTATGATCATTAATCATTTGGCAGCTAGTACACTTATTACAAGGATCATAACCATCTAAATTAGAGCAATTAACAATTTTTGCCAACAATTTAGCAACAGTAGTTTTACCAGTACCCCTTGGACCAGAAAATAAATATGCATGCATAAATCTATTATTAGCAATAGAATTTTTTATAATATCAACAATGTATTTTTGGCCATAAACCTCATCCAATTTTTTAGGACGATATTTACGATATAAAGCAACATATTCCATACCATCACACTCCCATAAAACTATAAAATATTATAACACAATAACAGATCCAAACAAAGATAAAAATTCAAAAAAAGCCTAAAGAAAACAACAATTTCCAATATTTACCAAATCAATAGTTATTAACAATCAAAAACAAGTTATGTTTCACGTGAAACATAAAATAGAATTGTAAATTAACACAAAAAAGCACTGAACAAATTAACATGTAAAAACGTAAAGAAGCAATAAAATCAAGTAAAATCAAATATTATCAAAAAAATATAATCGTAAATAACTTATATCAAAAAAAATAAATCAATGTTTCACGTGAAACATTGATTTACCAGACTTATTAACAACTAATAATAAAAAAAATTAACTATGTTTCACGTGAAACATAGTTAATTCCTTATATTTTTAAAAAAATCAGATAAAAGATTTATATAATTATTATCGCATGCAAGTTTATTATAGCTGATGTTATTAACATTTGCTTTTAAATTATCAGAGTAATTCGAATTTAATAAATAATAAACATTTTTTATTCTAGATTCAGCAATAGCAGCCTTACACATATCGCAAGGTTCAAGAGTAACATAAATATCACAATCATCCAAATACCAGGATTTTAGTTTTTTACAAGCATCAATAATACATAAAATTTCAGCATGATAAATAGAAACATTATCAGTATTTTTACGATTATGATTTAAAGAAACAATTTTATCTTTATTAACAATTACAGCCCCAACTGGAACATTACCTTCATCATAAGCTTTTTTTGATTCTTCTATAGCTTTTATCATATATTTATTCATAAATTAACCATCCTATCAATGTTTCACGTGAAACATACTAAAACATAATAACTATATTTTTTTATATTAATGTTTCACGTGAAACATTAATATAAAAAAAGTGCACACACACAGAGGATCTTAAGGCTGCTATCTTCCGATTCTGACCTGGTTCAACCATATGTGTTGCACAAATAAATAATATAACAAAATATGTTAATTAGTCAAACTATAATACTATGTTTCACGTGAAACATAGTAAAAAACACAATTTTCCATCATAAAATTACCAAAAAATACCAATTTCACTCCACTAAACACCGAAAATTATTTCCCGGGAAATAATTTCAACTACAAAAAGCATACAAAAACAATGTTTCATGTGAAACATTGTTTTTCAACTTATTAACAATTATCACAATAAAAAAAGTAATGTTTCACGTGAAACATTACTCATTTATAATCTCTCCTACTTGATCTGTATCAACTTGTTCTTCACTTTTTTCAGTTACAGTAACAGAAGTAACAACTTGATTTTCTCTAAGATTCATAAGTCTAACACCTTGAGTATTTCTCCTTAAAGTAGAAACTTTACTAACATCTAATCTAATAATTGTTCCTTCATCAGTAGTAATAATAATATCTTCATCACCAACAACAGATTTAAATGCAACTATTAATCCATTCTTTTCAGTAATATTAAGAGCTTTAACACCCTTACCACCACGATGAGTAAGTCTGTATTCCTCAACATCAGTTTTCTTACCATAACCTTTTTCAGTTACAACAAGAATAAGTTCAGACTTATTAACAACTTCAGCTCCTATTAATGTAGCATCAGTCATATCAATACCTCTTACACCAGAAGCAGATCTACCCATTATACGTACTTCATTTTCATTACATCTTACCATTCTACCGGCATTTGAAGCCATAATAACCTCATTATCTCCAGTAGTCTTTTTTACACTAGTAAGCATATCTCCATCCTTTAAAGTAATAGCAATTTTACCAGTTTTGCGAATAGAATCAAATTCTGTAATATCTGTTCTCTTAACTAATCCATTTCTAGTAAAGAACATCAAATATTTAGCGGGATCCTCTTTAGCTACTGGAATTATTGTATTAACAACTTCATCTTTTTCCAAAGGTAAGATATTAACAATAGGAACACCCTTAGATTGTCTACTAAATTCAGGTATTTCATATCCCTTAACACGATATACCTTACCAAAATTACTAAAGAACAATAAATGATCATGAGTATCGCAAGTTATTAACATTTCAACATAGTCTTCATCATTTGTAGACATTCCCTTTATTCCAACACCACCACGATTTTGACTACGATAAGTATCAGCGATCAAACGTTTGATATATCCTTTTTTAGTCATTGATATTACTACATTATCGTTAGGAATTAAAGATTCATCATCTATATAATCGATAGCAGTCATATCAATGTCAGTACGTCTTTCATCACCATATTTACTTTTGATTTCAAGAAGTTCTTCTTTAATAATACCTAGAACTCTTTCCTCAGAAGCAAGTATAGCCTTATATTCTTCAATTTTTTCAAGCAATTCAGCAAGTTCACTCTCTATCTTTTCACGTTCAAGACCAGTAAGCCTTCTAAGTCTCATTTCAAGAATAGCATTAGCTTGTGCCTCAGTAAGACCAAAATTACTCATAAGACCATTGCGGGCAACTTCATCATCACGAGCAGCTCTTATAAGTTTAATAACTGCATCAATATTATCAAGAGCAATCTTTAATCCTTCCAAAATATGAACTCTTTTTTCAGCCTTATCAAGATCAAATTTAGTTCTGCGAATAATAATTTCCTTTTGAAAATCAATATACTTAGAAATAATATCCTTAAGTCCTAAACTTTTTGGAACACCTTGATCAAGCATCAAGAAATTTATTCCATAATTAGTTTGAAATTGCGTATGTTTATATAAATTATTAAGAACAACTTGAGGATTAGCATCTCTTTTCAAAGTAATAGTAATCTTAATACCTTCTTTTAAATCAGTATGATAATCAGAAATACCTTCAATTGTTTTATTATGAACAAGTTCAGCTACTTTATTCTTTAGTTCAGATGTATTCACACCATAAGGTACTTCATCTATTACAATATAGTTTTTACCATTTTTTTCCTCTATAGTAGCACGACTTCTAATAGTAATACTTCCCCTACCTGTCTCATAAGCCTTACGAATACCACTATTACCAAGAATAATAGCACCAGTTGGAAAATCAGGCCCTTTAACATACTTCATAAGTTCATCTAAAGTTATTTCTTGATTATCAATATATGCAACACATCCATCAATAACTTCACCTAAATTGTGAGGAGGTATGTTAGTAGCCATACCAACAGCAATTCCCATAGTACCATTAACTAAAATATTAGGAAATCTACTAGGTAAAATACTAGGTTCTTGTTCAGATTCATCAAAGTTAGGTTCAAAATTAACAGTATTTTTATTAATATCACGAAGTAACTCCAATGAAATTCTAGATAATCTAGACTCCGTATAACGCATTGCTGCTGCGCCATAACCTTCAATATTACCAAAATTACCATGACCATCAACAAGCATATAGCGATAATTGAAATCTTGAGCCATTCTTACCATAGCTTCATATATAGAACTATCACCATGAGGATGATATTTACCCATGACATCCCCAACAATTCTTGCACTCTTTTTATGAGGTTTATCAGGAGTATAACCAGATTCATACATAGAATAAAGGATTCTACGATGAACAGGTTTTAAACCATCCCTTAAATCAGGAAGAGCACGAGATACAATAACACTCATTGAATATTCTAGGAAAGATGTTTCAATTTCATTAACTATGTTATTTTCTTGTAATCTATCTTTTTCGTTTTCCATAATAACCTCCTATATATCCAAATTAGTAACATATGTCGCGTTTTCTTCAATAAACTTTCTTCTAGGTTCAACCTCATCACCCATAAGTTTACTAAATGCTTCATCAGCAGACATAATATCATCAACTGTTATTTTTCTTAAAATACGTTTATTTATATCCATAGTAGTTTCATTAAGTTCAGGAGGATCCATTTCACCTAAACCTTTCATTCTCATAATATCATATTTAGTATTATCTTTTAATCCTGAAAGGTATTCATCACGTTCCTCATCATTAAGCACATATTTTATTGTTTTTCCATGTTTTATACAATATAAAGGTGGTTGAGCAGCATATACATGACCAGCTTCAACAATCGGTCTAAAAAATCTATAAAACAAAGTAAGAAGAAGAACTCTAATATGAGAACCATCGACATCAGCATCGGTCATTATTATTATTTTATGGTATCTAAGTTTACTAAGATCAAAATCTTGTCCAATACCAGTACCAAATGCCGTAATAATTGTTTTTATTTCTTCATTAGATAAAGCTTTATCAAGTCTAGCCTTTTCAACATTTAAGATTTTTCCACGAAGAGGAAGAATAGCCTGTGTCATAGAATCTCTACCTTTTATAGCTGATCCACCCGCAGAATCACCTTCGACTAAGAATATTTCACATTTTGATGGATCCTTATCTTTGCAATCAACAAGTTTACCACCAAAATTAACAATATCAAGATCCCCTTTACGGCGAGTAGTTTCACGAGCTCTTTTAGCTGCTACTCTAGCCCTACTTGCTGTAATAGCTTTATCTACAATAATTCTAGCCTCATTAGGATTTTCCATTAAAAATCTTTCGAATCCTTCACCAAAAATCTTACTAGCTATTTGTCTAACCTCAATATTACCAAGTTTTGTCTTTGTTTGTCCTTCAAACTGCGGATTAGGATGCTTACAAGAAACAATCATTGTGATTCCTTCCTTAACATCATCCGCTTGAAGACTCTCATCTTTTTCTTTTAAAACATTAATTTTACGTGCATATTTATTAAGAATTCTAGTAAGTGCAAGTCTTACACCATCCTCATGAGTTCCTCCTTCATGAGTATTAATATTATTAACAAATGAATATACATTTGCATTATATGTTTCATTATATTGAAGAGCTACTTCAATAGATATATCGTTTTCAATCCCTGAAATATCAACAATAGTATCATGAATAGGTTTTTTATTAGTATTAATCATCTTAACATATTCACTAATACCACCTTCATATAAAAACTCGTCTTTCTTATCAACTTCACGATCATCAATAAGAATAAGCTTTAAATTTCTATTTAAAAACGCAAGTTCACGAACTCTTTGTTTTAAAACATCATAATCAAAAATAGTAGTTTCTTCAAAAATAGCAGGATCTGGTTTAAACGTAACACTTGTCCCTGTTCTATCTAAAGAACAATTACCTATTTCTTTTAAAGGTTCTACAGGTTTACCACCTTTTTCGAATCTTTGAAAATATACCTTTCCATTTTTATAAACTGTAACTTCAAGCCAAGAAGACAAAGCATTAACAACTGAGGCTCCTACACCATGTAGACCTCCAGATACTTTATATCCTCCACCACCAAATTTACCACCTGCGTGTAGCACAGTATATACAGTTTCTACAGTAGAAAGACCTGTTTTAGGATGTATATCAACTGGTATACCACGACCATTATCTTTAACAGTTATAGTGTTTTCCTTACCAATTGTAATTTCTATAGTATCACAGAACCCTGCCAAAGCTTCATCTATAGCATTATCAACTATTTCCCATACTAAATGATGAAGTCCCCTACTTCCTGTAGTACCAATATACATTCCTGGTCGTTTACGAACAGCTTCAAGCCCTTCAAGTACTTGAATCGCTGAACTATCATATTTTACTTCTTTATTATCATTCACTACTTATCACTCCTTTTTACAATTTGTCCTTTTTTTACAGTAAATACACTTGCTCGTTCTATTATTCTGCCCTCGATATTATTTATATCAGTAGTAGTAATAATAAATTGTATATTACTTTTAATAAATTTAAGTAAATTCTTACGTCTTTCTAAATCAATCTCGCTAAATATATCATCTAGAAGAACTATTGGATAATTACTTTTTATCTCTTTAAATAAATTAATTTCTGCCAATTTAAAAGATAAAATAGCAATACGTTGCATACCTTGTGATCCATATAATTTAAGATCATCTTCTCCTAGATAAAAAGAAAAATCATCCTTATGTGGTCCATAATTTGTAGCACCTTTTTCAATATCAGAATAATAATTTTCTTTATAAAAAGACATAAATTCTTCTTTAGTTTTTAAATCAATACTTTTCTTATAAACTACATTAAGACCAGATTTCTTCATTATTTTGTAATAAATATTATCCAAAAAATTATTTATATCAGAAAAATACTTATCACGATATTCATAAATAATCATAGCCCTATCAATCATATTTGAAGTAAGTATATCAAGATAATTGTAATCAATATTAGAATAATGTTTTCTAATATAATCGTTTCTCATTTTTAGAATCTTATTATATTCATTCAAAGTAACTAAATACTTATTATATAACTGACAAAGTTCAATATTTATAAAATTTCTTCTTATCAAAGGAGATTTTTTTATAATATCCAAGTCATCAGGAGTAAACATAATAACATTCATATTAGAAATATAATCGGATATTCTAGCAATCAAAAGATTATTTATTTTAACCTTTTTCTCACTATTACCATATAAAACCTCAAGTTTTTTTATATTATTACCTATTTTTAAAGATCCTTTTATCTTAAAAAACAAACTTCCTTTTCGTATAAGTTCATCTTCAGAAAAGTTTTTGCTTGATTTAGTAAAAGCTAAACTATAAATA
>JAEEGL011887751.1_pt1 | contig 12516 bp, 9 predicted proteins | sample 9134231 | NCBI WGS metagenome assembly JAEEGL01 (sample SAMN16246548, study PRJNA631951) | gut metagenome | biome: gut microbiome; feature: rumen; material: fiber-attached | host: Bos | place: Iran: Karaj | collected 2018-10
AGGATGTTCGCCGCGTCCATCGCGCCTTCCGCGCCGCCCGCGCCGACCATCGTGTGAATCTCGTCGAGGAACAGTATCACGTTCCCGCTGCGCTTCGTCGCGTCGATGATCTGCTTCAGGCGCTCCGCGAACTGCCCGCGGTACTGCGTGCCGGCGACGACACGCGCCATGTCCAGCGCGACGACGCGCCTCGACTGCATCCTCTCCGGTACGTTGCCGGAGCATATCGCCTGGGCAAGGCCCTCGACGACCGCCGTCTTGCCTACGCCCGCCTCGCCGATCAGCACGGCGTTGTTCTTCGTCCTGCGCGAAAGAATCTGTATCACGCGCGAGAGCTCGCGCCTGCGCCCTATCACCGGGTCGAGGGCGCCGGCCTTCGCGAGCGCCGTCAGGTCGCGCCCGAAGGTGTTCAGCGTAGGCGTCTTCTGCGCCTTGCCGTTGGCGCCGCGGGCGGTCTCGCCGCCCTCTTCGCCGTCCTCGTCGCCGCCTTCCTCGGATTCGTCCTGGCCTTCGTCCTCGTCGTCGCCCGGCGCCTTGCCCTGCGTCCCGGCGGCCTCGAACTTCTCGACTGTGACTCCTGCGTTGAAGAGGAGCTGCGCCGCCGCGTTCTCGCCCTCGCGCATCATCGCGGACACGATGTGCGTTGTGTCGACGGTCGCGCCCTTCCCGGCGAGCATCTCGGCGATCTCCATCACCTTGCGCGTCCGCGCGGTGACCGGAAGCAGCCCGCGCTGCACCGTGCCCGCGCCGCCGCCTGAGATCATCGCCTTCATCGACTCCTCCAGGTCGCCTATGCTGAGCCCGAGGCGCTCGAGGCGCTGGCACGCCTGGCACTTGCGGATCGCGAAGATGGAGAGGAGGATGTGCTCTGAGCCGACGTGGTCGTGGCCGAGCTGCCGCGCGCAGCTCTGCGAGGCGTTCAGCGCGTCCAGCGCGTTCTTCGAGAACTGCACGCTCACATGAACCTCCGTTCCGCCTCTTCGGTCAGGATGACGTTCTCGAAGCGCCCGTTCATCTCGTCCGCGAGGCCGGAGTCTATCGAGTCTATCGTCGCCTGGTCGAAGCTCTCGGGGCGTTCGTCGTCGGGGAACTCGATCTTCGTCATCATCGAGTCGACCTCCTTCAACGTCAGCCCGTCGAGGTACCTGTTCATCACCGCGAGCCTGATCGGGGAGAGGATGTCGAGGAGCTCGGCGTGCGAAAGAAGCCTGCAGCTCCTGAGCGTCGCGAGCGCGCGGCAGATCGCGTCGCCCATCACGCGCACCATTTCATCGTCGGCGAGCCGCGCACGTGCGTTCGCCTCCTGCTCCAGCACGTCGTCGAGCATCCTCGCCGCGGCCTCGCCCGCGTCCTTGCGCGCCATGATCCTGTAGATGTGCCCGGGCTCCTTCAGGCCCTGGGCCGTGATTCCCTCCAGGCTCATGCCCACCGCCCGGAACGCCCTCTTCGTCGCCTCGAGCTCGCCAATCAGGAAAAGCCCTTCCAGGTGGAGGCCGCCGCGAATCCTGTACGCAGACTTCACGCTTTTGCACGGCAGCGCGACAAGCGGCTCCTCCTCGCCCTTTGCATCCTTGCCGCCTTCCTTGTCCTTGCCGCCCTTTTTCCCAGCCTTCGCGGCGGCCTCGCCGTTGATCTCGGAGACTACCCCCTCCACGGCGTTCATTATGGCCTCGATTATCGGCGGCGGCTTCTCGCCTCCGCCGATGCGGGTGACGGTCATCGACACGCCAGACTGCGGACGCGAGGAGTCCCGGCGGGTGCGGAGGCTCTTCTTCTGCCGGCGCGCGCGCTCCTTCTCCGCGCACTCCCGGCAGACGTACAGCTCGTCCTCCACTCCGTCCTTCACGGTGGACACCGCCGTCTCGGCGTCGTTCTGCTTGCACAATTCACATTTCATTTCCGTATATTATATCACAAATGGCAGTTAAAAATGAAGTGCAAACCTTATATGGCCAGGGCCTCGGCTATGTTGAGGTAGTAGGCGCGGATGCGCTCGTACGCGTTGATGACGTCCAGCTCGACAAGCACCCTGTTGGGCGACCCGGGGTCCGCGGGGCCGACGCGCATCAGCTGGAACTGCCGGCAGCGGCGCACGTACTCGTGGATGTCCTTCGACTCCGCCTGCAGCGCCTCGAGGTCGAACGCGACGCGCGGAGAGACGACGAGCGACGAGACCTTCGCCGCGAACGCCATGACGCGGGAGTGCAGGTCGAGGATCCTCTCCTTCGACACCTGCGAGAAGTGCTGCTTCTCCTTGCGGAGGCGCTTGCGCGCCTTCAGCACCGCCGCCACCTCGTCGGAGACGGACTCCAGCTCGTCGGCGATTCGCAGCAGACGCCGCGCACGCGCCGCGACCGCCATCGGCAGGCGCTTCACGAGCAGGTTTCCGAGGAAGTCAGTGACGTCGTGCTGCACCTCGTCGAGCCGCGCCTCGCGGCGGACGATGAACGCCTCGTCGGCGTCCGTCGACTCGTCTGAGAGCACAAGCTTCGCCCTTGTCAGCATCACGATGTCGGTGTCGCGCATGAACGTGACCTCGACGAGCGCCTGGTCGCAGGCGATGACTGGGGATATCTTGACGCCGGACTTGAGCGCGCTCAGGTGCGGCCTCTCGTCCTCCTTCGGCGGGATGATGCGCTCGATCAGGCGCGCGAACGGGGCGACGAACGGGTAGAGGAGGATTCCGCGGATAAGCGCGAAGACGGTGTCCGTCACCGCTATCGGCGCCATGACGCCTAGCAGCACCGGCCCCTTGTCGGTCATCGTCTCGGCGTTCCACCCCGGGAAGAGCGCCTGGCCGAACTTGACGAAGAGCGGGAAGAACCAGATGAGCGCGACCGAGCCGAGGAGGTTGGAGAGCGTATGCGCGAGGGCAGTGCGCTTCGCGACCGACGGGCCGCCGATCGACGCGAGCCAGCCAGTGGCCGTCGTGCCGATGTTCGCGCCGAAGAGCACCGCCACCGCCATTTCGTACGTGATGAGCTGCTGGGTGGCGAGCGTCATCGCGATCGCGATAGTCGCGGCGGAGCTCTGGATCACGGCGGTGAAAACCGCCGCGACTAGCGCGACGAGCGCCGCCTCGCCTATCGTAGTCGCCTGCATCCTCGTGAACATCGCCTGAACGCCCTCGTGCTGGCGGATGGGCAGCACGCCCTTCGACATGAAGTAAAGCCCCAGGAACACGAGGCCAAGGCCGATCACCGCGAAGCCGAGGTCGTGCAGCCGGTCGCTCCGCAGGAAGAAGTAGAGGCACCCGCCGATGGCAAGGCCGGCGAGGCCAAGCATCTCCGGCGACGGGGCGAACGCCACGATCCAGATCGTGCCCGTCGTGCCGATGTTCGCGCCGATGAGGACGTTCACCGCCTGCGCGAGCGTCATCATCCCGGAGCCGACGAAGCCGACGAGCATCACGGTTATGACGGACGACGACTGCACGATCAGCGTCGACGTGACGCCCGTCCCGATCGCGGCAAGCTTGTTCGACGTGGCCATCCCCATGAACTTTCGCAGCCCGCCCCCGCCGACGGACTGCAGGCCGTCGGAGAGGTTCTTCATCCCAAGCAGGAACACGCCGAGCCCGCCGAAGACGGTCACGACCACGTTCAGCAACAGCATCACCGACTCTTTCATCTCTCGGAAACACCTTTCTCCGCGCCGCGCGCGGCGTCGCCCTTCTCTGGGCCAACCCAAAGTTCCTCGATCCACGGCGCGGGGAGCGTGCGCTGGTGCAGCGGCACACGAATGCCGTGGTGCTCCGTGAAGCCTGGTATCGCCTCTACGGGGCTGGGATCCCCGTGGAAGCACAGTATCGACGCGCCTGACGGCTTCTTCGGCGGCATCATGAGATTGAACGGGAACACGCGATGGCAGCTGCGCTTGAACGACACGACCCAGTCCTCCGGCCACCAGTTCACGTTCTCCACGCCTACCGCCCATGTCATGAACGCCTGCTCAGTGGCGAAGCGCTTCTTGTCGTACGCGAAGGCGAGGTCGCCGGCGAACGAACGCCACACGCGGTCCATCTTCCCGGCGTCGAAGCGGAAGCACGACGAGTTGCCAATCGCGGGACGGCGGCGGAAGATCAGCTTGCGCCGCTCGATCCAGTTGTGGATGATGCAGAACTCGCCCGGGCGGTAGTCGAAGAAGCGGTCCAGGGGGCCGACGATTATCTGGTCGATGTCGAGGAAGAGCGTCGGGCCCGAGAGCCCTCCGCATCCGTCCTTGAACAGCGAAAGCTTGGTGTACACGGTCGGCCACTTCCTCTTCTCGGGAAGGCCCTCAGGGCGCGGCGGAACCGGGCACACCTCCACACCGGGCACAAGGCCCTCCGGCTCGTCCGTGAAGCACACGAAGCGGAACGGACGCGACAGGTTGCGCCTCACTCCATCGTACAGCCTGTTGACGTAGAACGCGCCGTAGCGGTCGCCCCACTTGAGGCACACGACATTGACCATCTCGCTCATGATACTACCTCCTGTCTTCCGCAAAGCAGACGCTTCGCATGGCTCCAGAGATCCGAAAGCGCGCAGCGCGGCGACAGCCTCGCCCTCCGCCTCGTGACGAGGACCCCGCACACGGACGGCCCGGGTTCCGCCGAGTCGCCCTTCGCGACCACCTCCGCGACCCGCGCGAAGACATTGTACTTCGTCAGCAGAAGCCGCCGCGCCTCGGCGATCGCGTCGCGCCGCCGCTCCCATTCGCCGGCCTCCACCGCCTCCCTGACGATCTTCGCCGCCTTCGCTGGGTCGTCTATCGGGATTGGGATGAACGAGCCCTCCGGCAGGATGCGCGCGACGGTCGGGTCGCCTGCGTAGCACGTCAGGCACCCGCAGACTATCGGGTCCGCGAGCTTTTCCGTCCAGTGCCCCGCCGCCACGTGGTTCTCGACCGCGATGTGGTACTTGTACGGGTCGAGGGCGTCGTACTTGCTCTTGAGCGGCTTCACTCCCTTCCCGAACCAGTCGACGCCGGGAACAGTCGCCACGATCGAACTCACCAGGCGGAACCTGTCGATGTGGTTTGTGTGGCGCATCTTCTTCGACGAGCAGACCACCGATATTCCCTTAGTCTTCTCCGCCTCGCCCGGCATCCGCCGCGCCGCCTCGTCGGCGAACGAGCGCCCCGTGTACCAGACCATGTACCCCTCGCCGCGCACGTACCCTGGGTGGCCCTCTGCGGAGCGCGGGCGGTTCGTGAGGAGATGCCCGAACTGCCCGGCGTACGCCGCGTTGTAGGACTTCACGGAGACAGGCTCCTGCGTGGCGAGGATCGTCCGCGACGGCGGACACCTCAGCGGCATGACGCCGCGCCGCAGCTCAGGCCAGTCCCTCGGCATCTCGTCGTAGACGCAAAGCCAGTCGTAGTCCGCCTCCGCCGGGTCGCAGGTGAAGCGGATCCGCCCTTCCCAGTCGAACGTGCGCGCGCCCATGAACCGGCGGACGGTTCCGCCGAACGTCTTCACCACAGTCATCGAGTGCCCTCGCTCCGGGCGCGTCTTCGCGTACACGACCTCGCGCAGGTCGCGGTACATCCCGAAGCGCCCCGCCATGCCGATGCGCTTTAGGAGCGACGGTCTCCCGTACCTTGTCCGCCTGTCGATCTTCCTGAGGAGATAAGAGTCTATCGCGAAGAGCCATTCGCTCCGCGTGAGCGGCATTCGCTCGACGATCGCCGCGAACGCGGCGAGCAGGCGGCGGCGCGCGCGCGGCGTCAGCCACTTGCGGCGCTCCGCGCTGCACAGCGTGTAGCGTATGATGTCCTCGGCGGGCGTTCCGAAGCGCAGCTCCTCCAGGTCGAGGAACCCGCTCACCTTCCCGTCCGCAAACCTGAAGTTCTCGTAGTGCAGGTCGCCGTGGATCACACGGATGCGCGATGGGTCGAGGACGAGCGAGCCGTCGGCTACAAGCCGCAGTTCACGCGTCCACGACTCGAGCCCCATGCCCTTCAGCCTCTCCACGAGCCTGGGCTTCAGCGCCGCGGCGTCGCGGAGCGGAAGTATGAACCCGTCGTCGCGAAGTCCGTCCAGGAACTTCGTATAGGCGGAGACGAGCGAATCGATCCCCGCGTCGTCGAGTTCGTCGGGCGACACCCTGTCGCCGCCGATCCAGCGAAGCGCCATCACCTTCAGTTCGCCGAAGTCGAGGACCTTCCCTCCGAAGAGGCGGGTGGCGGCGACGCCGCCCTCCGACGGCGCCGTGTGCGCGAGGAGCCGCTCAAGCGCCGCCGTCTTGCACGACTGGACGACCTTCGCGGCGAAGACCGTCGAGCCGTCCACCACCTTGAAGTTGAGCGAATGCGCGTATCCCTTCAGCGGCGTCAGCACGGGCGAAGAAAGCCCGTATCCGGCGCGGAGCGCTTCCGCGAGCGATTCCAGCGAGAAGTCCCGTTTCATCGCCAGCTCCTCCTCCATTCCGCGATCCGCCCGAAGAAGAACGACATGGCCCAGCAAAGGAGCACCGCGTAGCCCAGCAGCTCCGTACCCTCCTCGACGACGCGGCGGACAGACGCCACCTCGTCCGCCGAGAGGTGCAGGGCGCCCCATATCGCCCTCATCGAAACAAGCTTGGAGACGCCCCAAATGCTGACGAACGCGAACGGCAGCGCGAGGAAGCTGCGCGACGCCACGACGCGCTTAATTCCGCGCACGGCCGAGCGCTTCGCGAAGACGGCCGCGGCGACGCCAGCCGCGACAACAACGCACACCGCCACTACGCTGACCGCCCTGCCGCCGACGTTCAGCACTTCGCGCAGGAGCTCGTATGCGGCCATCGCGGCGAACAAGACCGCCATAAACGCATACCCCGCCCGGCTGCGCCTCTCGATGACGGCGAGCACGGCCATGAGCAGCGCCGAGAGCCCCGCCGCGCCGAACTGGCTCCATGCGACGAGCGAGCGCTCGCCGCAGGCCGTGCGCATAACCGCGACGTCGATCGCCAGCGCCCCGACGACAAGGACTGGAAGAAGCAGCGCGGGCGCAAGGCCCGCCGCCAGCGCGAGCGGCGTATGCAGCGCCCGCCAGCGCGAATACCTGAAGCCGAGCACGAACCTGCCGCCGATAAGCACCGGCTCGCCGCCGTTTAGCACGCCTGTCGTCTCGTCGCCGTCGTCGGGCACGCTCGAGCGTACGAGCCGCCGCGCCTTGTGAATGTCGCCAAGCAGCTTCACTCCTATGCGACCGCCGGACTTCGGCACGGCTATGAAGTCAACGCCCTTCCCCGTGCCGTCCACGGGGATGAACTTTGCGATCGGCTCGCCGAGACGGCTCTCGATCGCGTTGCGCAGGACGTCCACGCCGAGCGGCGGCTTCGCGGCGATGCGGCGGAACACCCTCGGCAGCGCGCCTGCGGCGGAGAAGCACACGGCCATCTTCTGGACGCCGCACTCCAGGCAGGCGCTTATCCTGTGGTGCCCCTGGCGGAGCGAGTCCTCCACGCCGCAGGACCTGCACAGCATGACGTTGATCGGGAACGAATCGTCGTAGCCCGTCGTGCTGAGGCTCTCCTTGAGCTTCGCCATCTTCGCGCGGCGCTTCTCGATCTTGCCTCGCGCATGGGGGTCGTCGAGCGTGCGCACCGCCCTCTCCAGCCCCATCTGGCGGACAGCCTCGGGCGCGATGTGGTACGTCTGCGAGCACTTGAAGCGCCGCATGTTGCGAAGCGGGCGCACAAGCGTGAAGAGGAGGTTCCACTTTGCGATGGACGGCTCGAACACTATCCTGACGTCCACGACTCCGTCGCCAGCCGCCCTGACGGCCTCGCGCCCCCTCAGGAGGGCGTCGGGCCGCCCGCGGCGGATCAGCAGCACGACCTCGTCGCCGGGAAGGTCCTTGGCCGGGATCTCTGGTCCGGAATAGTCCTCCACCGCCGCGAAGTCCGCGGCGTCAAGGGGATATGTTCTGGATGACCAGCCGAGGAACATCGCTTCGCGTCACTTCTTGGACGTCTCGAAATCGTACGCCCCGAGTATCTCGCCGCTTTCGTCCGCGGCCTTCACCATCATAAGCCGGTACGTCTTCCCGTCCGGCGCGACGTCCACGACGGCGTGCGCGCCAACGAACGACTCGGGCGCGACGTCCTTCATCCACGCCTCGGCGGCGTCCTCCTTGCGGCGCTTTTCGGGGAAGAGCCCCGGCGCGTAGAGGCACGGCCATCCGCCCTTCGCAAGGCGGCGCACCGTGTCGCGCGTCATGTGCGCCAGGTGCCAGACGCCCGCGAGGACGACGCGCGCGTGAAGCGCGTCCACGAGCTTGGCGGGCATGGAGTGGTGTCCGTGGTGGTTGGCCTTGGCAACGTCGACCTTCGGGCACTCCGCCGCGAGGATGTCCTCGATCTCCACGCGCTTGCCGTCCTCGCCCTTCACGCCGCCCTGGAAGTCGCCGGCGGTGAAGTAGCGGAAGTCGCCCAGGGAGAGGACGAACCCGACGGACATCTCGTTCTCGCCGAACTTCGACCTAGGCCTTCCGAACTTGCCGAGGTCGAGCACCGTCCCGTCGCGGCGGAGTATCTCGCCGCGCGCGCAGAGCGGCGTGTACGAGAAGCTGCCGCCGCCTCCGTGCAGCTGGCGGATCTGGTCGCTGCCCTTCTCGAGCCGGAAGCGCTCGATCTTGATTCCACGCCTCTCCGCCTCGGCGTAGACCTCCTTGAGGTGCTTGACCGTCCAGTCGTCGAATTTGTCTTCGCGCGGCGCGGGGTCGTCCATGTTCGGCCACGAGCGGTCGATGAACGTCGTGAAGTCGAGCATGTCGATCGCCTGCCCGATGCCGCTTATGCTGTACTTGCCGTTGGCGCCTCGCCCGGCGTTGAAGGGAAGCCCGCCCGCGTGGTCGCTGTGGTAGTGCGAGAGGACGAAGTAGTCGACCTTCCTGCCGTTGGGGTTCTCCCTGAGGATGTACCGCGCCGTCCAGTCGCCCGCGCGGCGCGAGCCGTTCGGCAGGGCCGGCACGCCGCAGCAGCGGTAGTCGCCGCAGTCTATCAGCATGGACGTCCCGTCGGGAAAGACGAGGAAGGACGCCTCGGAACTTCCGGTGTAGAGCATGGTTATGCGAAAATGCCCCTTCTCCCACTTGGGAAGGGTCTTCCCGGCGAGCGGATGCCTCGCCATCTCCGCCCAGACGTCGATCCCAAGCGAACCGGCGCCGGCCAACGCCAGCGCGCCCTTGAGGAAACCGCGGCGACTTGAATCGCAGAATGCAGCTACCCCCAGACATTCATTCGTTCTATTCTTCTCCATGTAGATAATTATACCACAACAAAACCTTGTTGTCACAACTTCCGTGCATCATTCCTCTTCGTCAGAGCGCACACATACGAGTGCCATGCCACAAACGCGTTAAAGTATCACACCATATTTGCTCACCGCCCAAAGCGCCGGAGGAGCCAGACGAGGGCGATGTTCAGGACCACCATCAGGCAGAACACCACGCGGTACTCCCTCTTCGACGACTTGTGGCGGAAGAGCTGCTGGGCGAGCCAGGCGCCCGGCCAGCCGAAGAGGAACTCCAGCGTGTGGAGCGTCCGCTCGGATATCCGCCACGCCCCGCGCACCGCCGCGAGCTTGTCGACGGCGTACGCGACGAGCGTGACGACGCTCATGAGTACGTAGACGTACAGAAGCATTCTCATGTGCATGGCATCCTCCAAATGGCGTGCGAATATCTCATGTCGTCGCGAGGAACGACAGGATCGAGCGGCGGAACGCGCTCTCGCCCGAGGCCGCTGCGCGCTCGCGGAAGGCGTCGGACGGCGTCCCGCGTGCGCTCAGGCACATCTCGCTAGTCCTCTCGACGGGCAAGTACTCGGTCCACGGAACGGCGACCTCGTGCCACTTGCCGTCCCCGCCGTGCACCTCCTCGTAGTCCACGCGCTCCTCTCCGCGGAACCCGTGCGCGGTCACGGCGACTGTGCTCTCGCCGTCGCCCCGCCGGACCACCCGCGTCTTGAGGATGTTCTGCGTGACGCTGGCTGGGTGCTTGAAGTTTCCGGCGCCGTGGTAGTTCGCGATCGCCTCGTGCTCCCAGAACGACGCCGGCCTCGGCCCGACGACGCCCTTCCATATCTCCTCGTGTGTCCGCGTCTGCTGGTAGAGCGGGATCGAGAGCAGCGGGGCGAGAGCGAAGTAGGCGTCCTTGAAGTACTGCTCGTTGAACTCGACGAAGAACGCGAACGCCGCGTCGTAGTCCCAGTTGCGGAACCGGGACGGATCCGTGTCGATCGTCGCCTCGTTGAGGTGCCGCGAGAAGAGCACGTTGACCTTGCGCTGCTTTATGAACGCGAAGTCGTCGCCGTAGCCGACGGACGTGTCCTTCATCAGGTTCATCATCTGTACCTGCGCCACCGGGGTGAACAGCAGGCGGAACTCGACCTCGTTGTCGCGGTCCTTCGCGTGGAACCACGTCTCGAACTCGTGGTTGCCCATGAGCGTAAAGTTCGAGTCGTCGTCGAGGTTGCGCGAATACGCCTTCAGTCGGCTCAGCCGCCACTTCTTGCGGATGGAGCCCCACAGTTCCCCCTCCGTCCCCGTGAGCCCGGACGGCTCGCGAGAGAACGAGAGGTTGGGCGCGGCGTCGTTGCCGTATATGAGGAGCTTCTGCTCGCTGTAGACGGGGATGGGCTTGGTCACGGAGGCGACAAGCGTCTCGTACTTCGTGACCTGGCGCCTTACAAGGTGCGATTTCCCGTCGGAGCCGCTCTCCCATCTCTCCTCCCACTCCGTCCAGGAAATCTTCTTCTCGCCGTAGTACGTCTTCTCGCCCCAGTCCATGTCGAGGTAGTGCCCGAACACGAAGGGATTCCCGTTTATCTCGCCGGACTGCGCGAAGATGATGGACTTGTCTTCGTTGAACGAGTCGTCCCAGCCGAACTGCCTGTGCAGCGAGTCGAGTCTGTCCGCCGTGAAGTATGGGTCGAACGCCAGCCTCGGGACCGTGGCCTCGATCAGCTTGACGGGGATGTCCCACGTGTACAGACTGTTGAGGGGCTCCATCTGGCGCCAAGCCGTCGCCTTCTTCGAGGAGATCTTCTCCTTGAGCCTGTCGAGCAGCTCGGCCGCCGCCCTGAACGGGCCGATCATCGCGAACCCCAGGACCGCCCCCGCGACCAGGCCGAGGATGCAGAGCCCCCGCGTCGAGTTCTCGATGCCTGACGCGAGCATTGCGTAGGCGGCCGCGGCCACCGCGCCGACGAAGCCGAGCGCCATCAGGCAGCCGAAGCACGTCTTCCTGGTGCTTGCGGCGTCGGCGCGCTTCTGGAGCGCCTTGATCTCGCCGACGAGCGCGCGGTTCGCCTCCACGTCCACGCCGGAGCGCTCCGTCAGCTCCCTGAACTTCTCGCGTGCCAGCTCGGAGAACTTCTGCCTGAACTCGTCACGGTAGCGCGCCAGCGGCTCGTAGACGTCCTCGATCAAAAGAAGGTCTCCCTCGCCTGGGCCTTGATCTCGGCGGACGCGGTGAACGGAATGCGCGTCGTGTACCCGGCGCGCGCCGCGACGATCTGCTTGGTGGGCCAGTCGAAGATGTCGGAGTTCCACTGCATCACGGAGTCGTTGTAGAGCTGCCTCGCGGCGGTGATCTCCTTCTGGAGGTAGCTGTTCTGCTGGATCGCGTCGGCGATCGCGGCGTGCGCCTTGAGGTCGGGGTACGCCTCGACCTGCGGGAAGAGGCGGCCGAAGCATCCGTCGATCTGGCTGGCGACGGCGTTGCGCTCGGCGTCGGGGAGCCGCCCGCCGCGGAACGCCGCGACGGCCTTCATGACGTCCTTGTCGAGGTCGATCGCCTTCTCGACGAGCTTCGCGAGGTTCTTGAGGATCATGACCCTCTGCTCGAGGAAGTTGTCGATTGTCGAGGCGTCGGCCTGGATCTTCTGCTGGAGCTTCTGGAAGTAGTTCTTCGCTCCGACCTTCATGAAGAGGAATATGAGCCCGGGAAGAATTCCAAGGCACCACAGCACGATCTCGAACAGCGTGGACCCCCAGCCGACGCGGGTCGGAAGCTGCCTCTCGATCACGTTTATGTCGCGTCCGGCGCCGTTGACGGGCCCGGTGATTTCATCCAGTTCGTTTGCCATCTTGCATGTTCCTTTCTTTGTGCTTGGTACTTTGTATTATACCACAACAAAGCGTTGTTGTCACGGCTTGGGCACGCGACATGCGTCATGCGACAGGCGCGGCGACATCTCGACTTCCGGCGCGGTCGCCCGTCGCGTGTCAAAGCTCGCCGCCCGTCGCCCATCAAAGCTTGTCACCAGCCGCCTGTCGCGCGTCACAACCCGCAGCATGTCGCACGTCGCATGTCGCTCGTCGCGCGTCATCACCTGTCGCGCGCGCATCTCGCCATGTAAAATGACGAACCGCGGAGCGCCGGCCATAGCCAGCATAACTGGCGGAGGGGGGGGGATTCGAACCCCCGGTGGAGTTGCCCCCACACAACCTTTTCAAGGTTGCACCATCGACCCCTCGGACACCCCTCCGCAATCTACCTTTGTCCGTACATCCGGCATGGTGCCAGGAGCGGGACTCGAAACC
>JAEEGL011959217.1_pt1 | contig 12516 bp, 11 predicted proteins | sample 9134231 | NCBI WGS metagenome assembly JAEEGL01 (sample SAMN16246548, study PRJNA631951) | gut metagenome | biome: gut microbiome; feature: rumen; material: fiber-attached | host: Bos | place: Iran: Karaj | collected 2018-10
ATGGAATTTACCTTTTAATTATAAATATAGAAATAATCAAGAAAAATATTTACTTAGGGAAGCCTTTAAAGGCATACTACCTGTTGAAATATTATATAGAAAGAAAAATCCATATCCTAAAACTCATCATCCATACTTTTTAAATGAAGTAAAAAAATTACTTAAAAGTAGATTAAAAAGCAACAATTTAAGTAAAATATTTAATATAGATGAAATTAACAAATTACTAGAATCTAATGATGATTACAATATTCCATGGTTTGGACAGTTAATGACCAAACCACAGTTAATTGCTTATTTATACCAATTTGATTTATGGATAGAAAAATATAATATAGAAATTATTTTATAAAAAAAAACAGGAAAACCTGTTTTATTTTGCCATTAAATCACATATTAAATTACTTATTTCTGTTGGATTTTCAATAGGAAGTCCTTCAATAAGTCTAGCCTGAGCATATAGTATTTTTGAATATTCTTTTAAACTATCTTTATCTTTCTTATATAATTCTTGCAATTTTTTAGCTATTGGATGAGATTCATTAATTTCTAACACTTTTTCAGCCTCTACCCCATTATCGATAGGCATCTCCTTCATTACCTTTTCCATCTCTATAGATACATCACCTTTATTAGATAAACATACAGCATGATGAGAATTTAACTTATTAGTAAATTTAACATCACTGACATTTATTTCATCTTTAATTAAATCTAACATATCTTTAGATTTTTTATTTAATTTTTCAAGTTCTTTACTAGATTCATCATCTAATGCTAAATCACTACATACATTTTTAAACTCTTTATCATCAAATTTAACAAGTGTTTTAAATACAAATTCATCTACATAGTCTGTACAGTATAATATTTCTTTATTCTTAGCTTTCAATGATTCGACTTGTGGCAATAAATCAATTTTATCTGTAGTCTCACCACATGCATAATATATATTCTTATAATCTTTATTACGAGTACAATAATCATTTAAAGTAACTAATTTTTCTTTAGTTGATGAATAAAACATAACTAAATCTTGAATTTTTTCTTTATCCATTCCATAGTTATTATATATACCAACTTTAAGTTGCATACCAAAATCCTTATAAAATTTTAAATAATCTTCTTCACGATTTTGTTGCATATCAATTAGTTCCTTTTTTATCTTCTTTTCAATTGCATTTTCAATAGTTTTCAATACTCTATTTTGTTGTAGAGTTTCTCTTGAAATATTAAGTGTTAAATCTGGAGAATCCACAACACCTTTTACAAAACTAAAATAATCTGGAACTAAATCTGCACATTTTTCCATTATTAATACACCATTTGAATATAATTGTAATCCTTTTTCATATTCCTTTGAGTAATAATCAAATGATGCATGAGATGGAATATATATAAGTGAATTATATGATATAGTACCTTCTGCTAAAGTATGTATATGAGCAAGTGGAACTTCATAATCAAAGAATTTATCAGAATAAAAAGTATTATACTCTTCATCAGTAATATCTTTTTTATTACGTTTCCAAATTGGAACTAAACTATTAATAATCTCTTCTTCTTCATATTCTTCATATTCATCTTTAGATCCTTCTTTTAATCTACTTTTTGTAACATTCATCTTTATTGGATATGTAATATAATCAGAATACTTTTTAATTAATCTTCTTATTTCATATTCTTCTAAATATGTATCATATTCTTCACCTTCACGAATAGTAAGAATTACATCAGTTCCATATTCTTCTTTATCATATTCATTTATAGTATATCCATCTATTCCCTCTGACTCCCAAACATATGCATCACTAGAACCATATGCCTTAGATATAACCTTAACATCAGATGCAACCATAAATGCTGAATAAAATCCTACTCCAAATTGACCAATTATATCTATATTTTCTTTTTTTTCATTATTATTTTTAAATTCAAAAGAACCACTTTTTGCAATAGTACCCAGATTATTCTCTAACTCTTCTTTACTCATACCAATACCATTATCAGATATTCTAAGAGTTCTTTCTTCTTTATTAATCTCTACATAAATATTCAAATCTTCTTTATCAAGTTTTATACTCTTATCAGTTAATGATTTATAATGTAATTTATCTATTGCATCACTAGCATTAGAAATAATCTCACGTAAGAAGATTTCCTTATTTGTATAAATTGAATTAATCATTAAATCCATAAGTCTTTTAGATTCTGTTTTAAACTGTTTTTTCATATTTAGCCTCCCTTTAGCACTCATAATAATTGATTGCTAAATATATCTTATTACTTTTACTATCTATTGTCAAGCAATAATACTTTTTTTCATAAATTTATCACATAGTTAGTGTTGAATAAGTAAGGAGATTTTACTCCTAAAAAATAGTTTTATAACTGAAATAATTTTAAAATAAATTGAGTAGATAGTCAATATCTATTCTTTTTAATTGTCTTTAACATACAAATTTAATACTTCTAAATGAAAGTAATTCATTTAGTTTGTTGTTATCTTTAGGATTGTCAAATATAGGTTTATCAGTAGTTATTGTATATTCTAGCGAGTGAGAAGAAGAAAGTCTTTGATCATATTTTATGTTAGTTAATTTATTTATTTTTATGTTTATATCTTGATATGAATCATTTCCATATTTTAAATTGTAATAATCTTTAATAGTTAAATCTACTTTGTTAGCTTTATAAACAAGTAGTTTAAGTTTGTTTTCTAAACCTCTTTTTGAAAAACCATAAGGAGAAGAAGTAATATATCTTGCAAATGCTTGGTTAATATGTCCTTCCATAGAACAATGTACTTTATAATCTATATCTTGTTGATTTTTAATACCCTCTAAATTATTAATAATATAATTCATATGTTCTATCATATATTTCCTTTGTTCGGGGTATTTGTCTATTTGAAATTTTACTAAAGTTTTAAAGTCATCAATTAAATCATTTCTAATGTAACTATCGGCTATATTTCTTAAAGTAATATCATCTTTGAAAATATATTTTAAATGCTTTTTAATATAATGGAAAGGATCGAGAACAAATATAGCATTAGGAAAACAATTCTTAAAATTTTTAATGCCAGATGCACCGTCACCTGATACGAATATCTTTTTAAATTTGTCAATATCATATTTTTTATCAACATAGTCAAAAATAACTTCCCATAATTGTTCATAAGATAATTTAGAAGAAGCAAAGTAATGAATATTTTTAAGTTGTTTTCTTTTAACAAATACTTCCTTATATCCTTCATGAACAATAGCAGCAGGACATATTTTATTGCCACCCCTTTGTAAGTTGGCATGAATTTCATCCATTTCAATATATAAAACATTTGGTTGATTTTTAGATTTAGTAATTGTTTGTTCTATAGAGCCATCAAGTTTAGAAATTTTACGAGAAACAGTACTTCTATGAACTTCTGTATTACGTAGAGCATGACGAGCGGCTTGGGACATATTTTCAGTCATAGCGTATTTAACTAATTGATATTCTGCTTCATTGGTTAATCTTTGATAAGGTTTTAAATCAAGTAATTCTCTAAGCAAAACAAATCTTTCTTTTTTATCTTTAGTATAGTAAGAGGTAGAATTAACAGTAATATAACCAAAAGAAGTTAACAAGGTTCTTTTTCTAGTTTCTTTAATATTATAAACCTTTTTTCTTTCTTTAGAATTTTTAAATTTATCATCTAAATAGTTTAAAAATTGTTCATATAAAGCTAAAGTAAATCTATCTCCAATGTCTCTAATTTTTCTTTCTAGGTTTAGTGGGTTTAAATTTTGTTTAAAAGTTTCGTTAAAATTATTTGTAAAATTGTTAATTAATGATATAATTTTCATATGGTTATTACCTGCTTTCTATTGTTTTCTAACAACTCAATTATAAAGCATTTTTTAGGTAATAACCATTTTTGTTTGTTTATAATGGATATTCTATCAAATATCCCCACTTTAGAAACACTATCCCAAGATTAGACTAATTTGACAAATTTTTTTTAATATGATAACATATGTTCTAATTTCTGAAAGGAAGGGGTTTATGTTATGGGAAAAAAATTGACAACAATATACCAGAAAACTAATGGTATAACAGATAAAATAGATTATACAAGAGAAAGAAGAAATATTGTTGATAGTAACAATAAACATTTATGTTGGGATTGTCTAAATGGTAGTCCTGCTAAATGTAAAAAAGTATATGATGTCAGAAAAAAGAGCATTAATGATTATGATTTTATTATAAATGGATATCAAATTATTGATAAAGATAATTGTCTTGAAAGTTTTATTGTTTCAAAATGTAATAACTTTGTTTTAGAAGAAAAAAAAGAGCTTACAATTCAGAAGAAAGCTGAATTAAGACAAATAAGAAGAGAACTAATTATGGCATATTTCGGTGCTAATGATATGGAAGAAGCAGAAGAAATACGTGAAGATATGATAAAAACTGGTAATTTAAGACCGTTTGATATTTATTATAAGGATAAAGAAAAAATTAAAAGATAAAAAATCTTTTATTTTTTTTTGTAAAAGTATTGACAAAATATAATGTTATTAATATAATGTTAATAACAGCTGACGAAACTGTTAAAATTTTATGTTTAGTTATTAACAAAATGATAATAACAAACAAAGGAAGGTGATACCATGGATGAATATAGAAGTGGTAAATATTTTGTTGCATGTAAAAGTAAGCAATATAACAACATTATAGTTAAGGATCAATTAGATATGTTATGTCCTGATGGATATACAGTGAAAACGTATAATGATACTAATATTTTCTTGGCAAAAATTGTATATAGTGAATATATAGAAGATAGAGATCCATATAAAAACTATGATTCTAATATTGTTGCTGTTAGTGGATTTGATCAAAAAGAAATTGAAGAGGCAAATGATCTTTATAGTGATTATGGAGAATCAGATTATGATAGAAAACATAGTATTATTAATAAAATGTATAAGGATTATAATGAAAATGTTTTTTCAGCACTCCGTCATAAAATGGATTTTTGTTCAGTTATTTGGGATAAATATAATAAAAAATTAGTTGCAGGTGTAACTGATGGCAATAATACGTATTCTCATTTATATTATGGATATGATAATGATTCTAATATTATGTATTCTAATAGTGAAGAGATATTAAGCAGTTTGTGTGATAAAGTATATGAATTAGAATCAAATTCATATATGATTGATAATACTATTTATGATCTTGATGGTAATGAAAGAAATAGAGGTGATAATATGAGAAATCAGTTTGTTAAAGAAACAAGAGAAAATGCAGATTATCTATTAAAAGGAATTAATACAATGCTTTTTCAAATTACTGGTGAAGAAGTTAGAAAACAAATAGATGATAATATTAATGATTATCTTAAATCTGATGATCCTAAGAAAAAAATAGAAGATTATATTGTTAATCAGCTTGATAATGATACTAAAATTGAAGTTTTAAAATTGGTAAAGAATAAGATGGAAGAGCTAAATATAGAACAACAGGTTAATGAAAAGATTACTAATATATTGGATGATGCTGTAGAAGAGTATAAGAAAAAAAACATTGTTCCAATAAATAATGTAATTACTTTAAATGATGTAAAAAAGGGAGAAACTGGTGGAGGTTTCTTTCATGAAAAGTTTGAACAGATTTTAAGGCAAGTTCAAATAGATGAACCAATAATGCTAATAGGTCCAGCTGGAAGCGGTAAGAATGTTGCTATAAAACAAGTTGCAGATGCTTTAGGATTTCATATGTATTATACTAATAATGCATCTAATGAATTTAAACTTACTGGCTTTATTGATGCTGGTGGAAACTATAGAGACACAGAATTTTATAAAGCATTTAAAAATGGAGGTATATTTTTCTTAGATGAAATTGATAATTCAGATCCTTCAGCTTTAATAGTTATAAACTCAGCACTTGCAAATGGTTATATGGCATTTCCACATGAAACAATAGAAAGACATAAAGACTTTAGAATTATTTCTGCTGCTAATACTTGGGGTAAGGGAGCTGATTTACAATACGTTGGTAGAAATGCCCTAGATGGAGCAACTCTAGACAGATTTGATAATATTTTCTTTGATTATGATAAAAACTTGGAAAGAGCATTATATCCAAATGAAGAAGTATTAGAATTTATGTGGTCATTTAGGAATGCAGTATATAATACTAAAATGCCACATATTGTATCAACAAGGGGAATAGGTAAAGTATATAAAAAAGAAATTAATAATATTCCTGTTAATGATATATTAACATCAAACGTTATTAAGAATTTACAACAAGATGATTTAAATACATTAATTGGATCTATGAATAATATTAGTAATAATAATAAGTATTATTATGCAGTGAAGAGATTATCAATAAGAAGGTAGTACTATGTATAAGTATTATAAAAAAAATGAATATAATATAATGTATCATTATTTTGATTCAATAATAGAATATTTAAATTATCTTGATAATACTCCAATTGCTAATGGATTTCAAAATTATGATTTATCAAGTGAGGATACAGATTATGATTGGTATAAAACAAATAGCTTAGACGAGGCAAAAGAGTTAATAAAATATGGATATAATGAAAATTTTGATAGATTTTTAGAATTAAAATTAAAATTAGAAAAATATATAAAATTAAGTGTGAAAAAAAATAAACAGTATAATTATTATGTTGGGTATGCACCAGATGTGAAAGCTTATTTAGAAGGCAACCCATTATCTATGTTAAATAAAGAAAAAGAAATGAGAAAGCAAATTGATATTTATTTTAATATAGCTTGTGCATGTTATACTGATAATAATCAAATATTTAATAGAGGAGTTATAACTTTAAGTTTAATAGAAGTATTAGAAAGTTTAGGTTTTAATGTTAATTTAAATTTATTTGAAATAGCTTCTTGTAATGATCAGTTGATATATTTTGTATGGAATTTTAAAAACATTCAAGAAAGATCAAATATTAGAAAATTATATTTTCCAATGTGCCATCCATCATTTCTAAGAAGATTATCATTTAGATTAAGAGAAGAAACTAAAGATATAAATAGCTCTTGGCAATGTGGTTATGGAAGACCAGGCGATGATAGCCTAGTAAGAAAAATAATAGATTTAAAGGAAAATGATATTGTAATATCACAACCTAGTGAAATGGGGATAAGTGGATTAGATTTGATTGATGATGCTAATAATATGTATGATATTATTAATAGAAAAACTAATATCGAAGATTTTGAATTAAAAAAAATATTAAAAAAATGAAAAAAAGGTTGACAAATTATTTAGTTATTAATATAATGTTAGTAACAGCTGAAAAAACTGTTTAAATTTTACGAATGTGATATTAATAAAATGTTAATAACACGGTTAAGGGGGAATAAAAATGAAAGGTATAAAACGACTGAAAAAAGTTTTATTAAATAATTATCGATCGTAAGGTGATAAATAATAAACAATAAATAATAAATTAAAAATTTTAGATATGGAGGAAATAATATGAATAAAATAAAAAATTTTAAGATGTATAAAAGATGTTTAATAGTAGTAGATATGGTAAATGGTTTTGTTCGTGAAGGAGTATTGCATGATGAGGAAATAGCAAGAATAATTCCTGAACAGATAAAATTAATTAAAGAGGCTTTAGCAAGTGAAGATACTCTTGTTATCTTTATTAAAGATACACATAATAAAGATTCTAAAGAATTTAAAAGATTTGGGAATACTTATCACTGTTTAGAAGGTACAAAAGAAGCTGATTTAGTAGATGAATTAATACCATTTGAAGGATTAGAAAACACAATTTCAATTGAAAAAAATTCTACAAGCTTTATGGAAGCTCCTGATTTTAGAAAGATAGTTAAAGAACTTAATAATGTAGAGGAATATGGAATTTGTGGATGTTGTACTGATATATGCGTTGTAAATGGTGCAATTGGACTTGCAAATTATAATGATCAGTGGAATAGAGATGTTACTGTAAAAGCATATAAAGATGCTATTGCAACATATGGTGAAAATATAAGGCAGAACTATATTGATGCTGCATACCTACTTATGGAACAACAAGGCATACAACTTGTAAAAAGAAAATAAATTTTTATAATTTGATATTAATAAATTGTTATAAAGAGAGGAGATTAATTATGAATTATACGATGATGACAGATTTTTATGAATTTACAATGGCTCAAACTTATTTTGATAAGGGTGAGATAAATAAGAAAGTATATTTTGATATATTTTATAGAAAAAATCCATTTAATGGAGGATATGCTATAAGTGGAGGACTTGATAATATTATTAAGTTTATTAATAATTTTAAAATTACTGATAAAGATATTGAATTTTTAAGAGGTACAAATAAATTTAGTGAAGAGTTTTTGAAATATTTAAAGAATTTAAAATTTACTGGAGATTTATATGCAGTAAAAGATGGAACAGTAATATTTCCTAATGAACCAGTTATAACAGTTAGGGCTAATGTAATTGAAGCTCAATTGTTAGAAACTGCACTTTTATCAGAATTTAATCATGGAACATTAGTTACTACAGCTGCTAAAAGAATTACTAATGCTGCAATGGTACCAGTTATGGAATTTGGTGCAAGGCGTGCTAGGGGAAAAGAATCTGCAATTGAAGCATCTAAATATGCTTATATTGGGGGATGTGCTGGTACATCTAATGTTTATGCAGGTATGAAATATGATATTCCTGTTATGGGAACAATGGCACATAGTATGATATGTGATGCAGATAGTGAATATGAAGCATTTTTAGATTATGCTAAGAGTAATCCATATGATTGTGTATTTTTAGTAGATACATTTGATACACTTAGAAGTGGTATTCCTAATGCAATTAAAGTTGCTAAGGATTATTTAGTTCCAAATGGATATCCATTTAAAGGAATTAGAATTGATAGTGGAGATTTAGCATATTTAGCTAAAGAAGCTCGTAAAATGTTAGATAATGCTGGATTTACTGATGCTAAAATTTGTGTATCTAATGGCCTTAATGAAAATGCTATTATAAATTTAATTAAGGAAGGTGCTCCTATTGATTCAATTGGCGCTGGAGATAATATTGCTGCATCTAAAGAACGTGTAGGTGGAGTATATAAATTAGTAGCTATTGAAAAAGAAAATAATATTATTCCTAGAATAAAGGTTAGTGAAGATACAATAAAGACTATTAATCCAGGATATAAGAAATTATATAGATTTTATGATAAAAAAACTAATTATGCACTTGGAGATGTAATCGCATTAAATGATGAGATTATTCCGAAAGATAAGTATACTTTAGTATCTCCAACTGAAATATGGAAAACTACAGATTTAGAAAATTATAATGTTAGATTAATGACTGAGGTTATATTTAAAAATGGAAATCAAGTATATAAAGAACCAACAATTAAACAGAAGAAATATTATTGTGATAATGAATTTAAAACAATTTATCCAGAGATTAAAAGATTAGATAATCCACATCAATACTATGTAGATTTAACTAATAAATTAAGAGAATTAAAAGAAGCTATGATTATGGAAGTAAGAAATACTAAAGTTAAAAAAAAGGTAAGATAAGATGATTAGAAAAGAAAAAATAGAAAAATTAAAAGAAATAATAGAAGAATTAAAGGTAATTAAAAAAGAGAAAAACAATGTTAAACAAGAAGATAAATTTTTACAAAGCGAATCTTTTAAATATACTCTTAATAATGGTAGAGTTATCACAAGAGAAAGATTAATTAAAGGTAATTGTGATGGCTCTGCTGCTATTATTGTACCTTTAGTTGATGGGGAGTTTTTAACTGTTATTGAACCTAGAGTATTTACTGATCTTTCTGTTGGTATTGGATTTCCAGCCGGATATATAGAAGCTTTAGAAGATGCTAAAGCGGGAGCTTTAAGAGAACTTGCTGAGGAGACAGGTTATGTTCCTGATAGTATTAAATTAATAGATACATTCTATCAAGATGAAGGATGCAGTATGGCATTAAATAGAATTTATTTAGCTTTAAATTGTAAAAAAAAGTATGAACAAAATTTAGATAAAGATGAAATAATAAAATATATGACATTTAATTATGATGAGTTAAATTATTTAAATGATATGAATTATATTATGGGGGTAAATACAAAATTAGCACTTGAAAAAATTAAAAAGTATGTAAAGGAGAGGTAATATGCTTGATGTAAAGAAAACAACAGAAGAGATTATAGAATTTATAAGAAAATATTATAAAGAGAATAATTTAAAAGGAGCAGTTATTGGTATTTCTGGTGGCAAAGATTCAGCAGTTGTTGCAGGGTTATTTGCTCGTGCTATTGGTCCTGAAAATATTCAAGGTTTATGGATGCCATGTCATTCTAAAGAAAATGATAAAAAGAATGCATATTTAGTTGCTAATCGTTTTGGATTTGATATTAAAGAGGTAGATTTAACTAGTACATATGATAATTATGTAAAACAAATTAAAAATATTTATCCTGATATTAAAGATGAAAATTTAATTGATGCCAATATAAATATTAAGCCTAGACTTAGAACTGCAACTCTATATTACAATGCAGCTATGTTATCTAGCGTAAAAGGTGGTACTTATATAGTTCCTGGAACATCTAATGCATGTGAACTTTATGTTGGCTATTTTACTAAAGGTGGAGATAATGTATCTGATATTATGGTACTTGGTGATCTATCTGTGAAAGAAGTTATTGAAATTGGTAAATATATTAGTGTTCCATATCAAGTAGTTAATAAAGCTCCTGATGATGGATTATCAGGAGTTACAGATGAGGAAAAACTTGGAGTTAAATATGATGACATTGAAAAAGTAATAAAAGGTGAATATGTAGAAGATATAATTAAACAAAAGGTTATGAAACTACATAATCTTAATCAACATAAATTTGCAACTGTAATGTATAGAAAGTAATTATATGAAAATAGGAATATATGTTGGTTCATTCAATCCTGTGCATAAGGGACATATTGATGTTGCCAATAAACTAATTAAAAATAACTATGTTGATAAAATTTATATTATACCTACTTTAGGATACTGGAACAAAAATAATCTTGCTCCACTAAATGATAGAATCAATATGTTAAAACTTGTATGTAGTAGTAATATTATAGTTGATACAATTAATAATGAATTAAAATATACATATCAAATAATGGATGTATATAAAAAAATGTATAGAAGTGATGATATAAAACTTATTATAGGATTAGATAATTTAAATGATTTTCATAAATGGATGAATTATGATAAAATTCTTAACTATGGATTAATTGTTGTTGATAGAAATAATATAAAAACTAACATTAAGTATGATAATATGATATTTGCTTTGATTAATCCTATACAAATATAATCAACGGAAATAAGAAATAATAAAAAGATTAGATCAAAATATTTAGATAGAAAAGTATTAAAATATATCAATGATAATAAATTATATAAATAAAAAACTTAATGTGTTATAATTAAATTGTATGTGAGGTGTAATATGTTAGGGGCAATTATAGGTGATATTGCAGGTTCTTATTTAGAAGTTTTAGAAGTAAATAGTTTAAAAGAAAAAGGTATTAGATCTTATGAAGAGAGAATTAAAGTTTTAAATAATGATATACCATTATTTAATGAGAATTGTTCAGTTACAGATGATTCAATACTTACAATAGCAATCATGGATGCCATTATAAATAATAAAGCTTATAAAGAATCATTGAAGGAATATGGCCTAAAAGAAATTAATATGGGTGTTGATAGATATGGAAGAAGTAGATTTGGTTCAGGCTTTATAAAATGGCTTAATAATGATTCCAAAGGCGATAGTTATGGTAATGGATGTGCTATGAGAATATCTCCTGTAGGTTTTCTATTTAATTCATTTGAAGATGTAAAACGTGAGTCATATCTTGCTACTATTCCAACACATAATAATAAAGATAGTATTAAGTGTGCAGAGGCAATCGCAACTTCAATATTCTTTTTAAAACATGGAATGTCTAAGGTAGAACTTATAGATTATATTACTAAAAACTACTTTAACCTAGATTACGATTTAGAAGACTTAAGACATAATTATCGATTTACATCTAAGGCAATTGATTCAGTGCCACAAGCAATATTTTGCTTTTTAAAATCATATTCTTTTGAAAGTGCTATTAGAATTGCGCTATCAATAGGAGGAGATACAGATACAATTGCTTGCATCACAGGTTCTTTATCAGAAGCGTATTATGGTATTCCAAATGAAATAATAGATGATGTGAGTGAATATATTCCTAATTATATGAAAGATATATTGAGTAAATATTATAAAAAGGAGAAACTATTATGCAAGAAGTAATAAATGTATTAACTAAATTAAATAAAACAATTGCTACAATGGAATCATGTACTGGTGGAAGGGTTGTAAATGCTATTACTAATATAGAAGGTGCGAGTGAGATACTTAAATTTTCTGCAGTTAC
>JAEEGL012240974.1_pt1 | contig 12516 bp, 9 predicted proteins | sample 9134231 | NCBI WGS metagenome assembly JAEEGL01 (sample SAMN16246548, study PRJNA631951) | gut metagenome | biome: gut microbiome; feature: rumen; material: fiber-attached | host: Bos | place: Iran: Karaj | collected 2018-10
CGCAGCGCTTCTCTGAAGTGGCTCGCGCCCACGGGGAGGATCATGCATTCCTGGATGTCCACGTTGTTGTCCGCGTGCGCGCCGCCGTTCATGATGTTCATCATGGGCACCGGCAGCGTTTTGCCGTTGACGCCGCCGAGGTAGCGGTAGAGCGGCAGGCCGAGGGAATCGGCCGCGGCCCTCGCCGTCGCCAGGGAGACGCCCAGGATGGCGTTCGCGCCCAGCTTGCCCTTGTTCGGCGTGCCGTCCAGCTCGATGAGGAAGTTGTCCAGCGCCACCTGATCGTAGGCGTTCATGCCGATCACCTGCTCGGCGATGATCTCGTTCACGTTGTTCACGGCGTTCAGCACGCCCTTGCCGAGATAGCGGCTCTTGTCGCCGTCGCGCATCTCCACGGCTTCAAAGGCGCCGGTGGACGCGCCGGAGGGGACGATGGCGCGGCCCATGCTGCCGTCCTCCAGATAGACTTCGACTTCTACGGTGGGATTGCCTCTGGAATCCAGCACTTCTCTGGCCATTACGTCTTCAATGTAGCACATGTTAAGGACCTCCTCCTTTTTTCTAGATCATACTAAAGATGAGAACGGATTAGAAATTGATTATTTCGATCAGCGAGAGCGGGTCCAGACCGGCGCCGCCCACGAGTGCGCCGTCGATGTCCGGCATGTCCATGATCTCGCCGATGTTTCCCGGTTTGACGCTGCCGCCGTACTGGATGCACATCTCCGACGCGGTCTTCCAGTCGTAGAGCTCCGCCAGCGCACTGCGGATGTAGGCGCACATGTCCTGCGCCTGATCGGGCGTGGCGGTGCGGCCCGTGCCGATGGCCCAGAGCGGCTCGTATGCCACGGTGATCTGGACGGCCTGCTCCGCGGGGATCTCGTACAGGTCCTTGCGCAGCTGCCCGGAGACCACGACGTACTCCCTGCCCTCTTCCCGCTCCGCGAGGCTCTCTCCCACGCAGAGGATGGGCAGGATGCCGTTGCGGAAGGCCGCCTTCAGCTTGCGGTTGATCAGCTCGTCGTCCTCGCCCAGCAGCGTCCGCCGCTCGGAATGGCCGATGATGCAGTAGTCCACGCCCAGCTCTTTCAGCATGGGCCCGGAGATCTCGCCGGTAAAGGCGCCTTTGTCTTCGTGGTAGAGGTTCTGGGCGCCGAGCTTCACGCCGCTGCCGGAGAGCGCCTCCTGCAGGGCCTGGAGCTGCAGGAACGGCGCGCAGATGGCCGTCTCCACGCCGCTCTTTTCGTAGTGCCGCAGGAACTCGCGCACGAAGGCCTTCGCCTCCCCGATGTTCTTGTTCATCTTCCAATTGGCCGCGATAAAAGGTCTTCTCATTTTATTACTCCATGTCCTCCAGGCAGCTGATGCCCGGCAGATCTTTTCCTTCGATGAACTCCATGGAGGCGCCGCCGCCGGTGGAGATGTGCGTCATCAGATGGGCCGCGCCGGTCTCCGCCACGGCCGCCGCGGAATCGCCGCCGCCGATGATGGTGGTGCCGCCGCAGCGCGCCATGGCCTGCGCGACGGCGCGGGTGCCGGCCGCGAAGTTCTCCATCTCAAAGACGCCCATGGGACCGTTCCAGAAGATGGTGCGCGCCTTTTCGATCTCCCTGCTGAAGGCCTCCACGGTCTCCGGGCCGATGTCCAGACCCATCCAGCCCTCCGGGATGGCGTTCGCGGGGACCACTTTGTGGGCCGCGTCGTCGGAGAAGGCGTCCGCCGCCACCACGTCCGTCGGCAGCAGGAAGGAAACGTTCTTCTCCTTCGCCTCTGCCATCAGCTCCTTCGCCAGATCCAGCAGGTCCGCTTCCAGCTTGGAATCGCCGATCTCGCAGCCGGCAGCCTTCAGGAAGGTGAAGGCCATGCCGCCGCCGACCAGGATGCCGTCCGTTTTATTCAGAAGATTCTTGATGACGGGGATCTTGTCGCTGACCTTCGCCCCGCCGAGGATGGCCAGGAAGGGGCGCTCCGGCTCGTCGATGGCTCTGCCCAGGAAGCGGAGCTCCTTTTCGATCAGGAAGCCCATGCAGGAAGGCAGGTAATCCGCCACGCCTGCCGTGGAAGCGTGGGCCCGGTGGGCCGTCCCGAAGGCGTCGTTCACGAAGACGTCCGCCAGCGAGGCGAGCTCCTTGGCGAAGGCGGGGTCGTTGTCCGTCTCCTCCTTGCGGAAGCGCACGTTCTCCAGGAGCATCACCTGCCCGGGCTGGAGGTTCTTCGCCGCGCTGCTGACCGACTCGTCCACCACGCCCGGCGAAGCCATAAAGACCACGGCGCCCTTGTTCAGCAGCGCGCCGAGCCGGACCGCCACGGGCGCCAGGCTGTATTTCGGATCCGGGCTCCCCTTGGGACGGCCCAGATGAGAGAGCACGATGAGGGAAGCGCCCTGCTCCAGCAGATACTCGATGGTGGGCATCGCCGCCCGGATCCGGCTGTCATCCGTGATGACGCCGTCTTTCAGAGGCACGTTGAAATCACAGCGCAGAAGGACGCGCTTTCCGGCAAATGAAACGTCGCGGACCGTTTTTTTCATCTTGGATCTCCTCTTTTCTGAATCTGCGTTCTTGATTTGAGTCTTTTTATCTCGGCTCGGGGGCGAGCTGTCTGGGCAGGCGGCGGACTTCCACCTCTCCGACCCGGCGGTTCTCCACCCCGAGGACCTTGATCTGATAATTGCCAAAGCAGAAGCTGTCTCCGGGCTCCGGCAGGCGGCCCAGCGCTTCCATGATCCAGCCGCCCAGCGAGCTCATCTCCGAGCCGGTCTCCAGGCGGAAATAGCGGCTGAAATCGTCCAGCTCCATGCTGCCCTGGACGCGGTAGGTGGAGGCGTCCAGCTTGCGGAAGTTCTCTTCGACTTCGTCGTGCTCGTCCCAGATCTCTCCCACCAGCTCTTCCAGGATGTCTTCCATGGTGACGATGCCGTAGGTGCCGCCGTATTCGTCCAGGACCACCGCCACGTGGGACTGGTTCTCCTGGAGGCGCCGCAGCAGCACGCTGAGCTTGCTGGTGCGCAGCACGAAGACCACCGGGCTCAGCAGTTCCCGCAGGGGCTCCTCCGCTATGCCGGAGCCGACGTAGAAGTCCTTCTGATGCAGGACGCCGATGATCTCGTCGATGTCCTCTTCATAGACCAGCAGGCGGGAGAACTTGCTCTCCCGAAAGACCCTGGCCACTTCCTCCTTCTCCGCGTCCACCGGGACCGCCACCAGATCCACCCGGTGCGTCAGGATGTCCTCGGCGTCCAGGTCCGTGAATTCGATGACGTTGCGCAGCAGCTCTCCTTCGTTTTCGTCGATGCTGCCCTGCTGCTCCACCTCGTTGACCAGCGTGAGCAGCTCCTCCTGCGAGATGCCCCGGCGCTCTGGCTTCATCAGGCGGAAGATCAGGCGCTTCCACGCCGAGAAGAGCGCGTTGACCGGCGCGCAGAGCTTCATGAGCAGCCCGATGAAGGGCGCGGAGAACATGGCGAAGCGCTCCGGCGATTCCTTGGCGATGCTCTTGGGGGTCACTTCGCCGAAGATCAGCACCAGCACGGTGATGACGACGGTGGACACGGTCGCCCCGAGGTCGCCCCAGATGCGCACGCAGAGGATGGTCGCCAGGGTCGCCATGGCGATGTTGACCAGGTTGTTGCCCACCAGGATGGTGGAGAGCAGCTGGTCGTAACGTTCTTCCAGCGCGAGCGCGCGGGCGGCCCGCCGGTCGCCTTTGTCCGCCATGGTCCGCAGCCTCGTCCGATTCAGGGAGGAGAAGGCGGTCTCCGTGGCGGAGAAATAGGAGGAGCAGAGGATCAGGGCGGCGATGATGAGGATATAAGCCCAGTTTGGCATAAAGCGCCCTATGCCTCCGCGGGCCCGCCCGCCACGACCAGATCGTAGGCCGCGCCCTTGGCGATCTCCTTGCCCACTTCGATGAGGTCTCCCCAGACGGCGGAAGCCGTGGGCAGCGCGCCGGCGCCGCGGCCGTAGAACATCAGCTCGTCCACCGCGTTGCCCTTCAGGAAGACCGCGTTGAATTCATTGTTGACGCCGGCCAGCGGATGCTCCTTCGGAAGGAGCGTGGGCCGCACGCTGTATTCCAGGCCCTTGTCCGTCTTCGCGGCCCGGGCGATGAGCTTGATCTTGCAGCCCTGCTCTTTGGCGGCGGCGATGTCCGCCCCGCTGATGCGGCTGATGCCCTCGGTGGGGATGTCCTTCGGCAGCACCCGCGCGCCGAAGACCAGCGAAAGCAGGATGGAGAGCTTGTTCGCGGCGTCGATGCCTTCCACGTCCGCCGTGGGATCCGGCTCCGCGAAGCCCAGCTCCTGCGCCTTTTTCAGAACGTCCGCGTAGTCCGCGCCCTCCTCCGTCATGTGCGTGAGGATGTAGTTGGTGGTGCCGTTCAGGATGCCCATCAGCTCCTGATACTCGTTGCCCTGCAGGGACTGCTCGATGGCGTGCAGGATGGGGATGCCGCCGGCCACGCTGGCCTCGTAGCGGAAGAGCACTTTGTTCCGCTCCGCCGCCTCGCGCAGCGCTTCATAGTCCGCGGCGACCGCGGCCTTGTTGGCGGTGACCACGTGTTTGCCGGCGTTCATGGCCGCGAGCAGATGTCTGCCTTCGTCCGGCCGTCCGAGCACGCCGACGATCACCTGGATCTCCGGATCTTCGTAGAGGTCCTCCGGGCGGTCCGTGAGCCGCTCCGCGGGCACGGCGCGCTTTCTGCCGAGGTCGCGCACCGCCACCTTCGCGATCTCAAAATCGAGGCCGGTCTTCGCCGCGATGCTCTCGCGGTTCATCTGCAGCAGCTGCCAGACGCCGCCGCCCACCGTGCCGAGCCCCATCAGGCCGATCTTGATCTGCTTGCGTTCCATCTTACGATTCCTCCTCTTCCGCCTTGACGCGCCTGCGGCCCGTGCCGCCGCGCCTGGTCTTTCTGACCGGCGTTTCCTTCACTTCTTTTTCCTTCAAATAGATCTGACGGTTGCTCCCCTGCTGCACCCACTGGGTCTCCACGTCGCCGAGCGACTCCAGGAAGTTGGTCAGCTTCTTGTGGCCGTAGTTGCGGATGTCGAAGTCCGGGTAGCGCTTCAGCAGCATGTTCGCCACGTCGCTCACGCCGACCAGGCCCTCCGCGTCCGAGTTCTCGCGCACGATGTTCAGGACGGCGTCGTGGATGGTCGCCAGAGGCGTCATCTCCGCCTCCTCCGCCGCGTCCTCCGCGCCTTCGAAGCCCTCCGGCAGCGGGATGCTCAGTTTCTTTTTCACCTCTTCGCTGCGGGAGCGGATCAGCTGGCTCTTGAAGCCCTCCGGCAGGCTCTTGGCATCCGAGGCCTTCGGCTGGCTGGCCAGGACGTCCAGGTATTTGAACTTGTTGCAGGCGGCCACGAAGGCCTTCGGGGTCTTCTTCTCTCCCATGCCCAGCACGTTCATGCCGGATTCGCGCAGCCGCGCCGCGAGGCGGGTGAAATCGCTGTCCGAGGTGACCAGGCAGAAGCCGTCCACGTTGCCGGAATAGAGGATGTCCATGGCGTCGATGATCATGGCAGCGTCCGTGGCGTTCTTGCCCGTGGTATAGCCGTACTGCTGCATGGGGATGACGGAATAGTCCAGCAGCACCTTCTTCCAGCCGGCGAAGGACGTCTTCGTCCAGTCGCCATAGATGCGCTTATAAGTTGCGACGCCTTCGTTGGAGACCTCGTCCAGGATGAGTTTGATGTAGCGGTCCGAGACGTTGTCCGCGTCGATGAGTACGGCGTAGCGCCGCTCATTTGCCATAAAATACCTCCTTAAAAACTATCTGCGGTATGGCGCCAGGCGCGTCTTTTCGCGCCGACGCAGGAAGAGATACAAAACAAGAGCGATCACGAAGGCGGCCGCGCTGAAGACCTGCGCCATCTTCAGGCCGCCCAGCATGAGGCTGTCCGTGCGCAGCCCCTCCACCAGGAAGCGCTCCAGCGAATAGAGCATGACGTAGAGCAGGAAGATCTGCCCCGCGAAGCGCTGCCGCCTGGAGAACCAGATCAGGAAGAGGCTCAGGCAGAAGCACCAGAGCGATTCGTACAGGAAGGTCGGATGGACCAGCTGCCCGTCCACGAGGATGGCCCAGGGAAGGTCCGTCGGCCCGCCGTGCGCCTCGCTGTTGAAGTAGTTGCCCCAGCGCCCGATGGCCTGCGCCATGGCCAGCGCGGGGCCGTAGAGATCCAGGGCGTCCAGCGCGCGGATCTTCCGGAAGCGGCAGACCAGATAGCCGCCCAGGATGCCGAAGAGCAGACCGCCGTGGATGGCCAGCCCGCCGCCGCGCAGGTTCAGGATCCGCGCGACGCTGCCCGCGTAGTCGCTCCAGTTGAACGCTACGTAGTAGAGGCGCGCGCCGACCACGCCGCAGAGGATGCCGACCAGCGTAAGATCCATGGTGTGGTCCGGCTCGATGCCGTAGCGCCCGGCTCTGAAATAGGCGAGCCCCAGGGCGGCGAGCATGCCGCAGGCCACGCAGATGCCGTACCAGCGGACGTCTATGCCGAAGAGCGTGAATGCGATGGGATCCGGGGTCCCGAGGATCATGGCTGCCTCCTGTGCGTGTGATCGGGGTGATGGACAGACCACCTCTATTTATAATATAGCACAAAAATCGTCAGAAAAAACCGTTAATTTGCGGATGCGTGTCCGCGGCGGAAAGCGGACGGACCGCGCGTATTCTCGCCGCACTGGTCTCCGGGACTCTTGTCAAACAGAAACGCCTGCGTTACAATCAGCGTTGACACAAAAGGACTCCGCTCCCCGCGGATGAAAGGAGCTCTCCCGACCATGGAAAAGCAAAACGCCACCCTCTCCACGCAGGAGCTCTGGGATCGCCTTTTTCAGTCGCCCAGCCCGGATCGTTATCTGGCAGAGCACAGCTCCGGCAGTTCTCTGCCCGACTTCCCGGATTACATCACAGAACTCTGCCGTTCCCATAACACAAAGCCGGAACAGGTCCTCCGCCGCGGCGGCATAGACAGCTCCTTCGGGCACAGGCTCTTTTCCGGCGCCAGAAAGCCCTCCCGGGATACGGTCCTGCAGCTGGCGTTCGGCTTTGGCCTGCTTCCCTGCGAGGCCCAGGAGCTCCTGAAGGTGGCCCGCGCCTCCGCGCTGCATCCCAGGGTGCGCCGCGACGCGGTCATCGCATGGTGCCTGGACCGCCGCCTCTCCCTGGAGGACGCGCAGGAAGCGCTCTACGACAGCCATCTTCCCCTCCTGGGAGGAGAAAAGAATGGGACGCGATGACCTTGCCGCCCTGAACAGGGCCTACGACGCTCTGCCCTGGCCGGAAGCCTTCGCTGCGCGCTACACCCTTTTGGAATGCCTGGCGGAACGCAACGGCGTGGAGACCTTCCTCGCGCAGGACCGCAGCGGACAGCTCTGCGTCGCGAAACTATACGACAAGACCGTCTGGTCTCCCCAGCAGGGCAGCCGCCTCCTCGCGGAGCTGGATCACGAAGGCCTCCCCCGGCAGCTCGCGAGCTTTGAAAACGAAGCCTATTTCGCGACGGTGCGGGAATACGCGGAAGGCCTTCCTCTGGACCGTTACGCCGCGGAGCATCCCTGCGGCGAGGAAGAGCTCATCGGGATCGGCGCCCGTCTCTGCGAGATCCTCGCATACCTCCACGGGCAGCCGGAGCCGGTGGTCCACCGGGACATCAAGCCCTCGAACGTCATCCGCAGGCCGGACGGGAGCCTGGTCCTCATCGACTTCGACATCGCGCGCAGGCATCACGCTTCCGAAGAGAACGACACCTGCGTCTTCGGCACGCGTTCTTACGCGCCGCCGGAGCAATACGGCTTTGCGCAGACGGACGCCAGGACGGATCTTTACGCGCTCGGCGTTCTGCTGCGTTCCCTCCTGCCGGACAAAGCCGCCGTGAGCGAGCGGCTCGCCAGGGTCCTGCGCAGGTGCACCGCCTTCTCCCCGGACGACCGCTACCCTGACGCGCTCCGGCTGAAGAAGGCCCTGCTTACCGCCGCGCCCGCCTCCCGCAGGCGCCGGGGCGCCTTCCTCCTGCTGGCCCTGCTCCTGCTCGCCGCCCTTTCGGGGCTCGCGCTCCGGCAGCACGCGAAAGCCGGCGCTCCCGCATTCGATGCGGACATCGTCCCCGCCTACGTCTCCGATGAGGCGCGCATCGCGGACGCCGTCGCTTACATGCGGGAAAAGTACGATACGGAGCTCTTTTCGGCCTCGGACGATCTGGCGACCGTCGGCCTGCTGCGGCAGTGCCTCATCGAATGCTACGGCCTGGACCGGGACTATGTGTACGGCATCAACACGGAGATGCCGCAGGAAAGCGACGCTTTTTTCCTTCCCTGGGGCTGGGACGACGGACAGGATCTGGACCGTGATCCCGCCTTCTATGCCGCGCTGAAGGTCCACGACCCCTCCCTCGTGGCGGACTGGTCCTCCCTGCGGGACGACAACGGCTTTTATCCCGGCGTCCGCGTGGCCATGGCCTTCGCGGCGGAGCACGGGCTGCTGGAAGGCGCCAATCAGCCGGGCGATATCTCCGTCGGCGAGCTGGCCCTCCTCTTCGCGAACGTGGACCGTTACTTTGAGGCGGCCCGCTGAGTTCCCCGCCCCCGGCGCGTCGGGCCCTATTTTTGAAAGCTGGTCTCTGAGGCCAGTTTTTTATTGATATTTTTTTGGTATACTATTAGTGTATTATTATAATGATCGCTGCACGGCGCAGCGATGAGACGCAGATCTTCATCAGATCATTTCGGCACCCTGTGCCGATCGATGGGAGGACCAAATGAAAAAAAGACTCTTCGCACTCTTTCTCGCGCTCTGCCTCTGCTGCGCGCTGACGCCGGCAGCCGCCTTCGCGGACCCGGACGAGCCGGAGTATCGGGAGGCCGATCCGATCGACGTCGCCAATGCGGCCCAGCTCATCGCCGCCCTGCCGGACGGCCAAGCCGCTCCGGACGCGAACAACATCATCTGGATCCCCACCGCGCGGATGACGGCGGACATCACCATCACCAGCGCGGACAGCTTCGATACGCTGGGCATCCTGATCGTACCGAGCGGCCGTACGCTCACCATCGCGGAGGACGCCAACGTCACCGCCGGGCTGCGGATCGAGAACGGCGGTACGGTCTGCGTGCAGGCGGACGGCAAGCTGTCCACCACCATGGGCGGGGCGGATGCCATCGACAACCACGGCGTTCTCCACGTCCAGCCGGGCGGCACTCTGCAGAGCCAGTTCGGCGGCTCCGTCCACAACGAGAGCGACGGCCTGCTGACGCTCGACGGCGTCTTCTTCTGCGGCTGCATCCAGTTTGGAGACATGGGCTCGGAAGACTGCCATTGGGATATGTGGTTCACCAACGAAGGCACGGTGGACGGCTGCGGCGACGTCATGCTCTATGACGCTTATGATGACGAAGCCGCGCTGCAAGGCTGTGTTCCTGCCGAGCTCGGCCTCATCGTCGGAGACATGATGGACGCCCTCGGACAGGAGACCCGCTTTCAGGACTGGGATGACATCAACATCTACGCGGCTTACGTGATTGACGAGTATACAGATCTCAGAGTTCTCTTGAATTCCCACCGCTATGTCCGCGGAGAGGAGGTCGAGGGCAATCTGGACCTTTTCATCACTCTGGCATCGAACATGCGCATGGATGAGTACGATTATCTCGCCACCATGGCCCGTATCATCATCCCGGAGGACGTCACGCTGACCGTTTCGTCCTACGCTACCCTGGAAGCTGCCATCGACAATCTCGGCACCATCATCGTGGAGCCGTACGGCACGCTGCTGACCACCATGGGCGGAGGCGATGCCATCATCAACAACGGCAGCATCGAGGTGCATGCGGACGGTGCCATCGGCAGCCAGAAGGGCGGAACGATCCACAACTCGAGCACCGGAACGCTGAAGGTGGATGGCTTCCTCTTCTGCAAGAGCGTCAACGTCGACGACGTCATCAGCGCCTGGTTCCAGAACGAAGGCACCGTGAACGGCACAGGCATCGCCGTCGCGCTGCCCGTAGAAGAGTACCAGGGCGCGCCGGACACGCTCGAGGAGCGCGTCACGGCCGGCAGCCAGCTCAAGGCGCAGCTCGGCGGCGCGCTCTGCACCTACATCTATGCCGAGACCTTCGCCGACTTACAGGCGCTGAACGCGAACAACGCTGTGGAAGGCATCTATCTGGACATGCCGGAGGATCAGGATGACAATCTCTGCCGCGTCACCGCGGATCTGGACCTCGGCAGCAAGCGCCTCTGCGTCAGTCAATACGACCTCGTCCTCGAGAACGGCGTCACCCTCACGGCCGCTTCTGTGGAGCATATCCGCTTCGGGAGCCGCTGGGCCAGGATCGTGGTGGAGGCCGCGGGCGCCGCTTCCCCGGACGCCCTTGCCGGCGGCACCCTGATCGTCGGCGGGAAGAAGCTGCTCTCCGGTACGGACGCGTCGGCCAACGTCGTCCCCACGCGGGACATCGCCTTTTTCAGCGGCACCGAATATGCCTCGCATCCCAGCACACCGGATGAGGAATGGCTCTATTCCCTCGCGGACGTGCAGGTCCAGGGCGAGATCCCTTATGATCTCCCCCTGCTCGTGGACGGCGAGCTGGAGATCGTCGGCGACCTCTCAGCGCAGTATGTGGAGGTCCGCGACACCATCACCGTCACGGCCGGCACACCCACCATCCAGAATCTGAACTACTGCAGCAGCAGCAAGGAGAGCGACGTGCGCGGCATCAAAACCAGCTTTGAGCTGGACTTCGACCTGAACACCGGCAACGGTTATGATGACATCAGAGACCATCTGATCAGCGACAACGGCAAGATCTACCTGCAGGAGGACGGCAACGACGTGCCCCTCTCCCCCACCCGCAGCGGCTACAGCTTCGCCGGTTGGAAGGCGAGTTCTTCCTGGGAGAGCGTCACCGCGGAGCAGCTGGCGGACTTCACGGTCCAGACCAGTGAGAACGGAAAGGCTTATGTGGATCAGGCCACGCAGTTCCCCGTTCGCATGATCGCCCAGTGGAACAAGCGCAGCTCCGGCGGCTCTTCCTCCGGCAGCAGCGCCGCAGCGGCTGAGACCACGCCCGGCAGCGCCGCAGACGATACTGCAGTGCCCGGCACCGTGGATGCCGGCGCCACCGTCTCCGGCTCCACCGCTTCGGTCACGGCCACGCAGGCGGAGATCCAGAGCGCGGCCGACGCGCTCGACGCCGCGGTCGCGGCGGAGGGCGGAACCGCAGCGGGCGAGCAGAACCTGCCCATCGACGTCTCCGGCCTTTCCGCCGACGTGAACGCGGCCGCGCTCCCCGCGGCGGCCGTCTCCCAGATCGCGGCGCTCGCCGCGGACGAGGACAGCGCCGTAGAGGGCCTGAACGTCGTGCTCAGCGACGCCACCGTCACCCTGGACGCGGAGGCCCTGCAGACCGTCAGCCAGCAGGCTTCCTCCGGCGATGAGATCCGCGTGGAGGTCGATCTGGACGTGCAGGATCTGACGCCCGCCCAGCAGGCCACGGTCAGCGAGCTGCGGAACACCGTCGTGCTGGACGCCACGCTCTACGTCGGAAACAAGAAGGTCACGGACTTCGGCGGCGGCAGCGTCACCCTGCGCATCCCCTATGACTGGAACGGCGAAGGCGTGCTCCGCGCGGCCTTCATCGGGGACGACGGCTCCGTGGAGGTGGTCCCGGCCAGATATGAGAACGGCTATGCCATCCTGAAGGTCAGCCACTTCTCCGACTACGTCGTCTACACCGAAGAGGCCCTGCCCTTCAGCGACGTGGCCGACCCGAACCTCTACTACTATGACGCGGTGAAGTGGGCCCTGGAGAAGGGCATCACCACCGGCAGCACGGCCACGACCTTCTCCCCGGACGCGAGCTGCACCCGCGCCCAGATGGTCACCTTCCTCTGGAGGGCCGCCGGCCAGCCCGCAGCGGCCGTCTCCGACTGCCCCTTCACGGACGTCAGCGAAGACGCGTACTATCACGGCGCCGTGCACTGGGCCCTGGAGAAGGGCATCGTGAAGGGCGTCAGCGAGGATCTCTTCGGTCCGGACATCACCTGCAGCCGCGCGCAGATGGTCACCTTCCTCTACCGCTACATCCAGTCCGAGGGCGGCGGATTCGTCGGCGCCTGGGCCTTCCCGCTGAACTACAGCGACGCGTCCAGCGTGCCGGACTACGCCTATGAAGCCTTCTGCTACACCACCATGAAAGGCATCGTCCAGGGCAGCGGAGACAGACTGATGCCGCTGGCGGAGTGCAGCAGGGCGCAGATCGTCACGATCCTGGCCCGTTATTTCGCGGACTAAGCGCCCGTTCGCCCGCTTCCATCCGAGGCGAAAACACGACGCATCGAAAAGAAGAGCGGCAGCCCCAATGGGCTGCCGCTCTTTTTAATTTCATTCGCGCCCGGCTTGACTAATTAGCATTTGCTAACTATAATGTTAGCGGAGGCTAATGATGGACATTCTTCTGAAAGCCGAACACATCTCCAAGGACTACATCACGGGAGAGGTCACCGTGCACGCGCTGC
>JAEEGL012653848.1_pt1 | contig 12516 bp, 12 predicted proteins | sample 9134231 | NCBI WGS metagenome assembly JAEEGL01 (sample SAMN16246548, study PRJNA631951) | gut metagenome | biome: gut microbiome; feature: rumen; material: fiber-attached | host: Bos | place: Iran: Karaj | collected 2018-10
TAGGAATTTGGAAAAAGTTTCTATACCAAATAGTGTGGAAAGTATTGATTTGTTTGCTTTCCAAGGATCAGGTATAACAAGTATTGCCATTCCAGAGGGAGTGAAAACTATCGGTTTGATGGCGGTCAGTGGATGTCGTTTTTTAAAAGACGTTTTGCTGCCATCCACTTTGACTGAGATCGGTTCTGCTGCTTTTGATTCAAATTCCCAAATGGAAAGTGTCACTTGTCTGGCTGTCATTCCGCCATCTTTGGGAGTGAAAGGACTTGGTACCGGAACAACGCTTAACATTTATGTGCCTGATGGCTCTGTAAATGCTTACAAAACAGCGGCTGGTTGGAATGCTTATGCTGATAGGATTATAGGAATTAAATAATTATTATCTTAACTTTTTTCATGGCTTATGGGGGAGGGGACATTAAGTCTCTTCCCCCTCATTGTTTTATTATGTCTTCTGCTTCAAGATGAAGTCTTTTACTTTGGAAGCGGTACCATAGAACCAACCTTTGCCACCGGAGAGTTCAGAACGATTGAATTGCACACTGTCAGAGGTGGCTTCAAAAGTGCCTGTGGGGTCATCTACCTCCAGTTTCATCTGCACATTATCCAACGGGAAGTATTGGGTCTGCCCGTATAAGAACTTACCTTGCTCATCGGTATAAACTGTGTCGTTGATAAGCTTTAAATCCTCGTTGCCATTAGCATCGTTCATCAGAATCTCAGGCACTGTAATGCGGATACCATTCAGCACTTCTCCCTTCTCGTTCTTAATGACGCCCATAACCTTGTACTCAGCATGGGGAGATCCATATTCGGTGGCGGGACCCACAGAGTCACAGCCGCTGCAGTTAAAGCCCAGCAAGCTCATTAAGCCAGCCAGAGCCCAGTTAGTGCCCTTAATTAGTTTTCTCTTGAATAATTTCATATCAGTTTATTTTTTCTGCGTCACCAAATAAGCACCCAGCAGTACCAAAACCGCAGCAACAGGTTTATCCCAAGTGAAGATGTCCTGTCCGATGGCTATCGCTACGAGCGAAGCGACGATGGGTTGCAGATTCGTATAAATGCTGACGGTTGTAGCACGGAGGTATTTCATGGCGTAAGGAATCATAAAATAGCCGAGTACGGTGGCAAAGATTACGATAAAAGCCATACCACCAATACCCATCAGTCCGTCAGAGAATCCGTAGCCTCCACTGAATAGCTTGGTCTGACTGAATTCGTTCCAAGCAAACGGTAGCACGGCAATGGTAGATACCAGGAAGGTCCACTTCATCTGAGTAACGGCACTGTACTTAGCCGATACCTTGCTGGTGATGATTAGGTAAACCACCCAAGTGAGCAAGCTCATCAGCGCCAGAAAGATGCCCAAGAGATCATTGCTGCCAGACTCGGTTTGCCACTTCACTAACACCAACAAAGCTGCACCGGCAATGCCCAAACATACGCCTAAGAGCTTGATACCCGTGATGCCTTCCTTTAGGAACACAGCTGCCAAGAGCATGGTGCCAATAGGTACTAGGGTAGCGATTAGGGAATAATAAACAGGACTGGTGAAGTTGAGTGACCAAGCCGTGAGAGTTTGGGAAATCACGAAGCCCGTGAGGCCACCCAGCATAATCACAATCAGGTCTTTGCGCTCTACCTTCTCTTTGGGGAGGAAAGCGGCAATTGTCCAGAATATCAATGCGGCACCGATGCAACGAAGTGCCATATAGACCATAGGAGTAACCCACTCGCCAAGCAGATACTTAGTGATGGGAACTCCCAGTCCGAATATCACGTTAGCCAATATAACGGCGGCGTGGCCATTAACTTTCTTATCCATAGTTATTCAACTCCATGAGCTGATACATCCTTGTTAACGCGATGAATCAAGCCCTGAAGTACAGCACCAGGACCGCATTCTGTGAAGTCGTCAGCACCATCTTCCAACATATTCACCACGATTTGTGTCCAACGAACAGGAGCGGTAAGCTGAGCTACTAAGTTAGCCTTGATAATCTCAGGGTCGGTGTGTGGTTGTGCATCTACATTCTGATAAACAGGGCACTTAGGGGTGTTGAACTTGGTGGCGTTGATAGCTGCCTCCAGCTCCTCCTTAGCAGGTTGCATCAGTGGAGAGTGGAACGCGCCACCTACCTTCAACGGCAATGCACGCTTAGCACCGGCAGCCTTCATCAGTTCGCAAGCCTGATTGATCCCCTCGATAGAGCCGGAAATCACAATCTGACCAGGGCAGTTGTAGTTGGCTGCTACCACTACCTCACCACCGTCAGACACCTGGCGGCAGATCTCCTCTACCTTTTCATCGGACAGGTTGATAATGGCTGCCATTGTTGATGGCTGCGCCTCGCAGGCCTTCTGCATAGCCATTGCACGGGCATACACCAGCTTGAGGCCATCCTCGAAGCTCAAGGCACCAGCTGCTACCAAAGCTGAGAACTCGCCCAGCGAGTGACCAGCGGTCATCTCTGGCTGGAAAGCATCACCCATGCAGAGAGCAGAAATTACAGAGTGTAGGAAGACAGCTGGCTGAGTCACCCTTGTCTGTTTTAGCTCTTCGTCGGTACCTTCAAACATGATGTCTGTAATACGGAAACCGAGGATATCGTTTGCCTTGTCGAATAATTCTTTTGCCAATGGTGAAGACTCATACAGGTCTTTACCCATGCCCGTAAATTGGGCTCCTTGTCCAGGAAATACGAATGCTTTCATTTCTTATACCTTATTAAATTAGTTTGGACTGCAAATATACAGGAAAAAAAGTATTCTAGCCAATTGTTGTGGTCTAATTATCTACATTTAACAATTTATAGCACATAAGAGGTTGAAAATCTGCACAAAAGAAAGATGTGTGTGCAAATTCTACTTGTCGATCATCAAATCCTTGCGTATTTGTTTCTCTGAGGGTATGCAGAACAGCGATGCGGTGAGGGCGATGCAGGCACAGAGAATGCATGAGGTGCTTTGCATGAGGTAGTAACCAATAACACCAGTCACAACAGGCATGGCGAGCAGCAATATTCTTATGGAACTCCAAGCCAAGTATTGGTTCAAAGCTGCCTCTGTACTGGCTATGCTATCCAATTTCTTGTTCTTCATCCAACCGAAGAACTTCAGAGCAGCAGGGACACAACACGCTGTGAGCAGAATTACCACTGTCTCAGTGAAATACACCGCACGCACATTGTCTGCATAAGCTCCAGTGAGGTCAAATCCACCCGTCTCACCAATGATGACAATCAACAATGCCGCAAACCAAAGATAAGCGAAATTGCGCTTCATAGTAGCCACCGTCTGTTTGATCTTCTCTTCCATATTCTTGAACGTTTTTAGCGATTTTGTTGCAAAGATAAGAATTTTCTTTGTAATTTCGCACCCGAAATGAACAATAGGTAAGTTTTTTATGAATACGAACGAGAGATTTTCGGCATTGTTTGACTTCGATGGAGTGGTGATGGACACTGAATCACAGTACAGCATTTTCTGGCACCAGATAGGGGTGGAATACTTACAACATGACAACTTGGAACAGATTATCAAGGGTCAAACCCTTACCAATATCTTCCATACATATTTCAATCTTTTACCTGAGGCTCAGCTTGAGATTGACCAAAAGCTGAAGAACTTCGAACAGCATATGAAATATGAATATGTAGATGGTTTCGAAACCTTTTTGGCAGATTTGAAAGCCCATGGCGTGATGACTGCCGTGGTGACTAGTTCCGATGAAGGGAAGATGGCTGCCGTGTATGAGGCACATCCTGAAATCGAGCAAATGTTCGACCGAATCTTAACCGCTGAGATGTTCACTAAGTCGAAGCCAGACCCCGATTGTTATTTGTTGGGTATGAAGCTTTTTGATACCGATGCAAAGCATTCCTTTGTTTTTGAGGACTCGTTCAACGGATTGAAGTCTGGCATGGCATCAGGAGCTACTGTGGTGGGATTGGCTACTACCAATTCGGCTGAATCCATTTCTCCATATTGCCACTACATATTACGCGATTACCTTGATTTTTCGTTCGATAAACTCATGAATTGGTATGAAAGAAGGTACACATAAACTGATGACGCTAGATTTCTGGCTCATCTGTATTTCCAACTTTTTGCTTTATGCGGGGGTGTGGACTTTGTTACCCGTTTTGTCAGCAGAGGGCTATTTGTTTGGTCTTGATAGATTTAACATGATGGTCACGATGTTGCTGTTCGTCGTTGCCATGATTGGTATTGGACCATTGCATGCCTATTTGGGCGATGTTTACAGGCGTAATCACGTATTGATGGCTTCTACTATAGGCTTGGGTTTATGTGCCTTTGGCTCAACGATGGTCACTCAAGCGTGGCAACTTTGGACATTGGCCACTGTGGCTGGAGCCTTGTTTGGAATAGCCACTACCGCTGGCATCACCGTTGCAATTGACATAACCAAGTCGCAGCGCCGAGGTGCGGGGAACCGCATGTATGCCTTCTCTGGGGCATTGGGATTGCTGGTAGGCTTCCTGTTGTCGAAATTGTACTTGGTGGTGGATTTTCAGCAAATAGTGTATGGGGCATTGATTCTTTGGGCAGGGTGTCTGGTAGCAGAGTCGTGTGTCTATGTGCCTTTCCGCGCTCCTGAAGGAGTAGGGCTTTTGAACCTTGACCGTTTCTTCTTACCCAAAGCATGGTTGCCTGCCATCAATGTGTGTGCATTGGCTATAGGTATAGGCATGACCACTAGTCTGTTGCCACCATATACGTGGATATGTACGGTTGCCTTATTGGCTCTGGCCATTGGTGTAGTGCCATTGACCAGGATGTTTGTCAAACTCTCGCACCATTGTCAGCGAGGTACTGCCAACACCACTATGCAATTGGCAATGATGACAGGCTTAATTGTGGGCATGGTAGTAGGAGAGCATGTGGAGAATGTCTTGATTAACAGTTTAGTTACGATACTAGTTTCCTTGTTGGCTTTCTCGTTGATAACCTTGCCATATTTCCGTAAGAAGCGTGTGAGGAAATAATCGGTTAGGCAGAATTATTACAATTATAACAGCAAAAAGAGGAGTTGTACTCTATTAACTGAAGATGTTGAGCAAATAGGGGACGAATACTATCAGTCCGACGATAGCTGCTGCTATGGCTGTCACGAGTACGGCACCAGCGGCAATGTCCTTTACTTCACCAGCAATACTCTGCCATTGAGGCGACACCATATCCACCAGTCGTTCTATAGCAGAGTTGAACAGTTCAGCTGTAATCACCATGCCGATGCAGATGATGACAGCCAGCCACTCTGCCTTGGTAATACCAAAGAAAATGCCTGCCATTGCAACCACTAAGGCAGCCAACAAGTGAAACGTGATGTTCTGCTCGTGGCCCGCACAAGTTATGATGCCTTTCCAAGCAAACTTAAAACTCCTCATTTGTTTCTTGAAATCGTAACTCATATTCTGCTAATGTTCTTTACTCCTTTAACGGTTTTCAGTTTCTTAATCAGGGCGTTCAACTTCGACGTATCACTCACCATTACTGTGAGTTGTCCACTGAACAAGCCATCATTCGCCTCAATGCCAATGCTTCGCAAAGTGATGCCATCTTCCTTATTTATTATAGAAGTGATGTTCGTCACGATTCCGATATCGTCATTTCCTACTACCATCAGGGTGATTGGGTATTGTGAACCCACCGACTTTCCAGCCCATCGAGCCTTCACAATGCGATAACCGTATCGCTCACGCATATCATGTGCATTCGGGCAGTTCATGCGGTGAATCATAATCCCTCGTTTGATACTCACGAAACCAAAGATATCGTCTCCATAGATAGGGTGGCAACATTGTGCCAACTGATATTGTATACCCTTGAGATTTTGGTCGATAACCAGCACATCCTCACGAGCATTTTCTTCTGTACCATCCATCATTTGCAGACTGAAGCCTTCGGCGGTTCGTGTCTGAGTCTCAACATTCTCTGTCTCACGTCGCAGCTGCTCTACATATTCGTCGATGATGCGAGTGGTATCGATATTACCGTTTGCAATCTGCTGGTAGAAATCCGTGATGATTTTATAGCCCATACGTTTGATGACACGCATCATGATAGACTCGTCGAAGTCAATCTTGCGGTTCTTCAGCTTACGCTCCAATTCCTCCTTGGCAAAGGCACTTTGACGAGCTTCCGTTTCCTTCAATGCCTGCTTGATTTTCGTGCGAGCCTTCGAGGTGACCACTATCTTCAGCCATCCCTGTTTGGGAGTTTGTGATGCCGATGACATAATCTCCACTTGGTCACCACTCTTCAGTTCCTGACGAATGGGCACATTCTTTCCATTAACCTTGCCACCCGTACAACTGCACCCCAGTTTGGTGTGAATCATAAAGGCAAAGTCGAGCACTGTGGCTCCCTTTGGAAGTTTGTATAGGTCCCCCTTGGGGGTAAACACAAACACCTCGTCTTCATACAGATCCATCTTAAACTGATCCATTGCCTCAAGGCCTGTCCCTTCAGAACTCTCCAGTGCTTCACGCACAGAGGTGAGCCAATCGTCAAGTCCCGTCTCGCCCTTGATGCCTTTGTAGCGCCAGTGGGCAGCTAAGCCTCGTTCCGCCACCTCGTCCATGCGTTCCGTACGAATCTGTACCTCTACCCATTTGCCTTCAGGTCCCATAACTGTGATATGCAATGACTCATAGCCATTGCTCTTTGGTACTGAAAGCCAATCACGCAATCGCTTGGGATTCGGCTGATACATATCCGTCACGATGCTATACACCTGCCAGCATTGCATCTTTTCCTTCTCCAATGGTGAATCCAAAATCACACGGATAGCGAAGAGGTCATAAACCCCCTCGAAGGGGCACTTCTGCTTCTTCATTTTCTGGTAGATGGAGTGGATGGACTTCGTTCTGCCCTTGATGTGGAACTTCAGTCCAGCTTCTTCTAAATGCTTTTGTAAAGGTTGTATGAATCGCTCGATATATGCGTCGCGACTTTTTTTCGTTTCATTGAGTTTCTCCCTGATATGGTAGTACATATCGTGCTCGGTATATTTCAGCGAGAGGTCTTCCAACTCCGACTTTAAAGCATATAGACCCAGCTTATGGGCTAGGGGAGCATAAAGGTATGCTGCTTCGTTGGCTACCTGCAAACGGGCTTCGTCGTTCTCCACGTCACGAATCTGTCGCATGATGTTCACTCGATCAGCTATGATAATGAGAATTACGCGCATATCCTCTGCAAAGGTAAGTAGCAACTTGCGGAAATTCTCGGATTCTATCGACGGACTTTTGACATACAACTCCTGCACACGAATCAGTCCACGCACGATGCCTGCCACGTCAGAACCAAAGATATGTTCTACATCATCGATGGAGCAAACGCCGCTACTTACCGACTCATGTAGCATGATACCCATAACCGATGCACGTTTCATGCCAATTTCATCGGCAACGATGATGGCGGTCTGAACGCTCTTCAGAAGAGGGTTCAAGCCGAAGATGTCGCGTTGAAGCTTACCAGACTCAATAGATCTGACGAGCTGTGTTTTGAGCTTGCGTACATCGGCAGGTAAAAACGAGTCGCCTGTCAGTCGAAGCAGTTTATGATAGAGCGCCAGGAAGAGCTTTCTCTCCTCAGGCGTGAAGAAATTTTGTCCTGTCATGGTGCATTTCTTTAATTTGAGTGCAAGTTAATCAAAAATGCTTAAATAATGAATTTTTTCATGTAAAAATTTGGAGGTGACGAATAAAATTACTAAATTGCGGGTGGAAAAAGAAGAAACACGATATGATATTATTTAAACATTTTGCTTTATGAACGCAGATAGAATCGCTAAAAATGCCAGATTAATCTGGGTTATGCTGACAAAAGCTGCGACGCCAATGACCTTTATCGACATGATTGTCCAGTCGAATTTGCAAGCCAATGACTTGGCTTTCGCAATCGGATGGCTGGCTCGTGAAGACCGAATCTCAATCATTGAGGAAGGCGACAGGCAGTTTTTCAAGGCATATTAATCAAAGTTAAGAATGGCTGGTCATTTAAGACCAGCCATTTCTAGTACCAAATACTCACTTTGAGTACCAATTCTGAACTTGCCACCCCAAAGACCGATGCCCGAAGTGACGTAAATATGGGTATTGCCCTTGCGGAGATAACCATGCGATTTCTCATACACTTGGTCGGTTACCAGATTGATGGGGAATATCTGTCCATGGTGTGTGTGGCCAGAGAGCTGGAAGTCTATACCGGCAGCTTCAGTTCTGTCTAGATGATAAGGCTGATGATCCATCAGCAAGATGGGTTTTGTGTGATCCAAGTCTTTAGTCAATTCATTCAGTGATTTGCGATTTTGGTCGTTGGCACGATCATCACGACCTACCACATAAAACGCATCGTCTACCAGCACAGCTTTGTCTTTCAGCAAGTGGATACCAGCTTTCCGAATCAATGCCTCGCTCTTTTCATTGTCGGCATAATAGTCATGATTGCCTAAGATGGCAAACACTCCGTAGCGAGCTTTCAGTTGTCCCAACTCCTCATACATGCGTTGCTTTTCCACCGGTACCACATTGCTGTCAATCAGGTCGCCTGCTATGAGAATCACATCAGCTTGCTCTTTGTTAATCATCTCCACCCATTTGGCCAATTCTCCTTTGCCAATGGTGTATCCTAAGTGCAGGTCGCTGATGCCCACCACCTTTATTGGGTTCATTACTTTGTCAATCTGAACATTCAAAGGCACTCTCACCTTGTGATGGTACCATAGGTTGCCACCCACAAAAGTCACCACCATGAAAGCCAAGATGCCCAAAGTTCCCACCCAACTATTGTTGAACCATGGGCGAATGGCGGGTATGCAAAGACGGGCAATATCGGTCACAAAGAAAGTCATCAATAAATAGAGCAGTATAATCATCCACGACGTACTGACAATTGAAAACACTTGGTTCACCCACAGAGAGGCATTGTCGTTACGACTCGTCATATATGCAAAGAACAAGCCAACGGGTAGGAGCATTGCTAGGGTGACGAGCCACTTCATCAGTTGACTTAGGGGCAAGATGTGCCAGATGCGGTAATAGATGTAAATTACCACTAATAACACCAGTACGGGGAATAGCATAAATTGAAATCTCATCTCGTTTGTTTAGTCTCTTTAAATTAATATGGTGCAAAATTAGTGTTTTTTTCTTCTCCACCTATGAAAAAACACCCCATCACGAAAAAAAACACATAAAAAGAGAATTTTTTTGCTTTTCAAGATTGAAATGTGCGGAATTCTCCCTATATTTGCTATTCGTGAATATAATAAAACTTGAATCAATATGATGTTAACACAAAAAGACAAGGACTTGCTCGAAAAAAAGGGCATTTCTGAGGAGAAGCTGGCTGAAGAGCTGGCGTGTTTTGAGCATGGTTTCCCATTTTTGAAGCTCTATGCAGCGGCTTCGGTGTCTAATGGAATCATGGATTTGTCACCCGTGAACGTGGATGCATATCTCAAGGCATGGGATATCTACACGTCTTCTTCTGTGGAGAGGCGTGTGGTTAAATTTGTACCTGCTTCTGGTGCAGCCAGCCGTATGTTCAAAGATTTGTTTGCTTTCTTGGATGCTGACTACAATGAGCCCACGAAAGCATATGAGAAGACATTCTTTGCTGATATCCACAAATTTGCATTCTTCGATGATTTGAATGCTACTTGTCAGAAACTCTATGGCAAGGGTATTGATGCATTGATGGCTGAAAGTAGCTACAAGAAAGTGGTGGCTGCATTATTGAAGGAAGATGGCTTGAATTATGGTAATCTACCTAAGGGCTTACTGAAGTTCCACCACTATACTCGTGGCAATCGCACTCCATTGGAGGAGCATTTGGTAGAGGGTGCCCTTTATGCATCCAATAAGAACGGCAAGGTGAATGTACATTTCACTGTTTCACCTAACCATCGCAAATTGTTTGAGGCTAAGGCTAAAGAGACTGCAGAAGGTTATGCGCAGAAGTTCGGTGTGGACTACGACATCACTTTCTCTGAGCAGAAGGCAAGTACCGACACTGTTGCTGTGGATTTGAACAATGAACCTTTCCGCGAGGAGAATGGTGAGTTGTTGTTCCGTCCGGGTGGTCATGGCGCTCTGATTGAGAACTTGAACGACCTCGATGCCGACATTGTGTTCATCAAAAATATCGACAATGTGACGAGTGACCGCATGCGTGGCGATACGGTAATCTATAAGAAAGTATTGGCTGGCGTACTGATTACCTTGCAACAGAAGGCATTCCAGTATCTACAACTTCTGGAGAGTGGCAAGTATTCTCACGAACAGGTGTTGGATATTCTACATTTCGTTCAGAAGCAGTTGTTCTGCAAGCATCCCGATACTAAAAACATGGAGGATTCTGAGTTGGTGGTTTATTTAAAGAAGAAGTTGAATCGCCCAATGCGTGTTTGTGGTATGGTGAAGAATTTGGGTGAGCCCGGTGGTGGTCCATTCCTGGCTTACAACCCTGATGGCACTATCTCTTCACAGATTTTGGAAAGCTCTCAGATTGATATGAGTGATCCGGAAAAGAAGGCTTTGTTCGAGCAGGGCACTCACTTTAATCCTGTAGATCTGGTATGTGCTATCAAGGATTTCCAAGGCAATAAGTTTGACCTTCCTAAATATGTGGATAAAGCCACTGGCTTCATCTCACAGAAGTCAAAGAATGGTCGTGAATTGAAGGCATTGGAATTGCCAGGCTTGTGGAATGGTGCCATGAGCGACTGGAACACAGTATTTGTGGAAGTGCCTGTATCTACATTTAATCCAGTAAAAGTTGTAAACGATTTGTTGAGAGAAGCACATCAATGAAGAAGATATTGTTGTTAGGATCTGGTGAACTTGGCAAGGAGTTCACCATCGCTGCTAAGCGACTGGGTCAGCATGTGGTGGCGTGTGATGCGTATGCAGGTGCTCCTGCCATGCAGGTAGCCGACGAGTTTGAGGTGTTCAGCATGCTTGATGGCGATGCTCTACAAAAGGTTGTTGAGAAGCATCATCCGGATATCATTGTGCCAGAGATTGAGGCCATCCGCACGGAGCGTCTCTTCGATTTCGAGAAGCAAGGCATTCAAGTGGTTCCTAGTGCCCGTGCCGTGAACTACACCATGAACCGCAAAGCCATTCGTGATTTGGCAGCTAAGGAGTTGGGTGTCAAGACTGCTAACTATCGCTATGCCAAGAATATGGAAGAATTAAAAGCGGCTACTGAGGTTATTGGCTTCCCTTGTGTCATCAAACCGTTGATGTCATCATCTGGTCATGGTCAATCGGTGGTAAAACGCCCAGAGGATTTGGAGCAGGCTTGGAAAGAAGCCAGTGAAGGAGCTCGAGGTGATATTAAGGAAGTGATTGTGGAACAATTCATTCACTTCGACTATGAAATTACTTTGCTAACGGTAACTCAACAGTTTGGTCGTCCTACACTTTTCTGTTCGCCTATCGGACATGTGCAGATTAGTGGCGACTATCGTGAAAGTTTCCAGCCTATGCCAATGAAACCAGAGCATCTGCAAGCAGCTCAAGATATGGCTGCTAAGGTGACGGGTGCCCTCACAGGTGCTGGTATTTGGGGTGTGGAGTTCTTTATCAGTAACAAGGATGGTGTGTATTTCTCTGAACTGTCACCTCGCCCGCATGATACGGGTATGGTTACTTTGAGCGGTTGCCAAAACTTCAGTGAGTTCGAGTTGCACGCACGTACGGTGTTAGGCTTGCCGATACCAGCCATTAAGCAATATAAAAATGGAGCCAGTGCTGTAATTTTGTCGGATATCGTGAAACAATCAGAGCCAGACTATACAGGTTTGGAGGATGTTTTACGTGAAGATGATACCGATTTGCGTATTTTCGGCAAACCAGTGGCTAGGCTCCATAGAAGAATGGGTGTGGTACTGGCAACGGCTCCTTTGGGCACAGATTTGACTCCTTTGCGTGATAAGTGCAAACGCTTAGCATCGTTGGTGAAGGTTTGCTAAAGATATGTTCAAGCTTTACAAATGAAAAAAAATAAAAATTTCTGCTCCATTATTTGGATAAATGAAATAAATGCACTATCTTAGTTGCGAAAATTTAACTTTTAGTTGATTCATAGTAAAGCATGAAAATGTGTAGCGGCAACCGTCTGTGAAGACAGTTGTCGTTTTTTTACTTAATAATCATATAGTATTATGAAAATATTAGGCAATATCATATGGTTTATTTGTGGTGGTTTGGAAACCGCCTTCGAGTATTTTATGGTTGGTGTGGTACTTTGTATTACCATCATCTTCATCCCCTTTGGTTTACAGACTTTTAAATTGGGTTTGCTGATGCTATGGCCTTTTGGCAGTAGGGTAGATCTCCTGCCCGGACAACCTGGTTGCCTGAGCACCATCATGAATATCCTTTGGTTGTTGGCAGGTATTCCCATCTGCCTCACACACCTGTTCTTTGGCTTGTTGCTGTGTTGCACTATTATTGGCATCCCTTTTGGTCTCCA
>JAEEGL014207490.1_pt1 | contig 12516 bp, 7 predicted proteins | sample 9134231 | NCBI WGS metagenome assembly JAEEGL01 (sample SAMN16246548, study PRJNA631951) | gut metagenome | biome: gut microbiome; feature: rumen; material: fiber-attached | host: Bos | place: Iran: Karaj | collected 2018-10
AATAGCTTTAATATTTGCGATAGTTTCTTCTTGAGATATATTGCCCATATCTATAATATCTTGTTTTGCATATCCGAGTAACAACAATAATAATCCTTCAAGAATCATAGCTTTTTCTTGAGATGTAAGTTTCGGGTTGTTGTTTAATGACGACAAGATATTTATAACAGTATCAACTTTATTTTCAAATTTTCCGTTTAATATTTTATAAACTTCATCTATTTTAGGTTGTGTTTCCGTTGAGAATTTTTCAATAACCAATACTTGTTCTAAATCTTTGTTAATATCACTTTCTTTAAAACTTATTCCGCTTGTAATTCTGTAATCCAATAACGTTTGCATTAATAAGTTTGAATATTCTTGTTTATCAAAATTTATATCCGTAGCATTTATATTCTTTAATTCTGTTGCTTCCAATAACCCTTCAATAAAACCTTTAAGTTCATATTTAGAAATGTTTTCTTTGAAATTTGTTTTAATCATGTCACTTATTTGTTGAATATTAAAGTTGTCACTTATATACATTGAATATAAATCGTTCAATACATTTTCATCTATAACCAAATCTCTGTTTAGAACAAAATTTCTTCCTTTGTTTATTCCTCTGATTTTTTGTCCTTCCGGAGTAGTTTCAAATATTGATGTTAAAAATTTAGTTATTGATAATCCGTTAAAAGAAAATCCTTCCGAGGAATCTATTGCTTCCAATATCGGTAAATCTAAAGATAACATAGATACTTTATTGTTTTCAAAAATGTTAGATAATTGTGAAATTGAAATAAAACCGTTTTTGTTCGAAGATATATTTATTATCATATTTTCGGTTTTTAAATTGGAAATTGCAGTGGATACCAACGGAGAATCGTAATCTACAACCAATTTGATACCTTCATTATTACAAAGAATTAAAAATTCCGTGGGATAAATATCAGAAGGCATTTTTATTGATAAGAAAGAACCTACATTTTGTTCATTTATGATTTTAGAAAGTTTGGATAAAAGAGACAGAACATTACTGTTATTTGCCGATACTCCGCTTTGTGATAAATCCGCTTGAAATCCGTCTATTCCCCCGTTTTCTTTGAACAGTTGAAATCTATCATTAAATGAAGAAATCCACTTTGATAAATCATCTGTTGTTATATTTTTAAGATTAAAATTATAATTGAACATTACCTTTAAACCGTTATTATGAGCCGTTTGTAACAAGTTTTTTAAAATTTGTGATTTGTCTTGTAATACTTTATCATTTGCTGATATTATTATTGTTGTTACGCCTTGAGCTGTAAGTCTGTTAATATCTTCCGGTCCGAAATTATCAATTTGTTCAGATGATAAATTGGATGCAACAAGAGAAGGTTTCATAATCATATTATCTGTTTTTTTCTTTTTCATCTTTGCAGCATCCAAAAATAAATTTAATACGGTTTTCCCGACTCCCACAACAGAAAAAAGATCTTTTGCTTTTTCTTCTACATCTGTAGTTACAATACTTTGGTTAAGGTTAGTTGGTAAATCCAGTATCTTTATATCCTTTTGAGAATTATTGTTTATGTGCTGTAACATTGCAATTAAAGAGTCTTGCTCGGATACAGTGCTTATATTTATGGCTTGGCCGTAAGAATTGCCGTCATATCCGTAAACTGTCAAATTTTGGTTCGGCGCAGCCGTTAAACAAAAAGATAATTCTCCGTTTTGGGTTGAAATTCTTGAAGTCGTTTCTTGTATTAATGATGTTTCCCCTACCAATACCAAATTAACTTTAATACCTGAATTAGAAAGCATTTCTGCTTGTTTTACTCTTGCTAAATCATCAGCATTTGCAACGATTGTGTATTCCATATTATCTTTAAACAAAACAGAATAAGTTAACCTTTGTAATACTTTAACTGAATTTAAAATAATATTTTTAAACAAATTGAATTCGGTGTTTAACAGTTTTGTTGTTTCTTTCTTTGTTCGTATTTTTTCTTGTGCTTCAGGTAAAGGCTTTTCTTGCTCGGTTACATCTTGTATTACAGCAGATTGTTCTTTATACAATATTTCTAAAATATCTTTTTTGTTCTCTCTGTTAACAGTTCTGTAATTATAATATCCTCCGCGTATTTCTTTCCTTTCTTTTGCTTTGATTATTTCAAGAACAGCTTGTTCTATTGCTTTTCTTTCATCAACGGCGTAAACATATTGATAGGGCTCTAATCCTGCCCTATCATTAAAATTAGGTATAATTACACGATAAACTTTTTCTCCTAATTTCATTTGCCTGTTTTGTTGTTCAGGCCTTACATTATCATTTAAAACAGGGGCACTGTTAGCTCTTACATTTTTTATTATTTCATTCAGCTTTGAATCAACATAAATATTGGATATTGCAGTAGCAATATCATTGATATTTTTTTGTGAAAATACTAAATCTTCAAATACTCCGCCGGTTAATTGTCCGTTTTCAGTTGCCATACAAAGTTGATAAACTAACTCAAATATAGCTTGTCTTGGAGATCTTGCATATACTGTTTGAAAAGCAGACAATTCAGAAGTATCGTTTAAACCGGGTATTACGATATTAAATTTATATTCTCCTGATTTTGGATTTCTCATTTTGAAAAATTTTGCCGTTTTTTTAGACGGGATTGTCTTTTTTGTTTGGACTTTTGTTTCTGCTTTAGACTCTTTTAGTGATGGAACTTCCGTTATTGTTTTCTCTGCTGTTAATCCTCTTGCTTTCAAGTTTTCCCTTATTAAATATATTGTTAATCGCATTAATTGACTTTTATCTAACTTATATTTAGTTAAGATATCATCAGCAGCTCTTTTTATTGCATTGTTTAGAGCTTTTGTCTTTGTCGGGGCAGTTGTAAAAAAATCGTTTCCTGTATTATAATCGACTTGCATGCCACTCAAACTGAAGTATACTCTGAATTTAACTTGATATGTATGTTGTTCTGCTTTTGTAAGTAAAGTATCAATGTTTTTTGACAATTTATAGATATTAATATTGTATTCTTTATGTTTTTTTGCTCCTGCGATTTGTGCAGCCAGTTTTGCTATAAAATGTATTCCAAAATATCCGAACACTTGTTTGTAAGCAGCATTCATTGCTTCTATTACGGATGTTACTGCATTGTTTAATTGAACAGATACATCTTCTTGTTCATCATAATATTCATGTTCTTGCAAAAATCTTTCTCTGGCAGATTCTTGTCTGTCACTTATTTTACCGAGAATTTCTTCAGTAAAAATGTTATCGAAGTCTTTTTGCTCAAATATTGCAACTAAAGATTCTCTTAAGTTTACCCATCCAAGTTTTGTTAGTGTTTTATACCATTTTGTATTCTTTAATCCTGTTGTGGTTAATGGTCGAGACCAAACTTCGTTTCTTATTTTTTCTCCAAGTGCTATTTTTAAATTTAAATTTTCTGTTTTAGTAAAACCTTCTATTATCTTTTTTTCCAATTCGTCGGTTGAGACAGGTGTTAAATCTTCTTGTTCGGCTCTTAAATTTTCTCTTTTTATTTTTCTTAATTCTTGTATGTTTAAAATAATATCTGCTATTATTTTTGCTTGGTCCGTATTTAAAACTTCAGAATCTCCTTGTTGTTGTGTTATCCTGTTTAAAGAAATTATTTCTCCGGATACATATTCTATTTCTACATTGCTGCCGACAGGTCTTACTTCCCTTATTTCTCCCTTTTTTAATATATCTATTACTTCTGTAATTGGTCTGTTTGCAAAAGTTGTGTTTGTTATATCATATTGCTCGTTAAAGACGTTTTCATATAAAATATCGGCTTTTGTTGTTTCTTCTGTTATATTAGGAGTTATTACTATATAATTTATATTTTCATCTTCCAATAATTTGTTGAAACCATAAGTATGAAATCCTCCGGTTATAACAACATGAATTTTTCTGCCGTTAGAAAGTTCTTTGAGTATCTTATCTTTATGGTTTATTGTTGAATTTTTGATTCTTAATCCGTTGAATGTCTTATTCGGGTTTTTTCCTAATAAACTTTTTATAAATATTCTGTTTCTTTCTAGATTATTGTTATAAAAGTTATCGACCAAGTTAAAATATGTCGTTATATCGGTTAAGTTATCAATATCTATATATTTTTCCCATAATAATTTGAATTTATTTCTGTTTTCGGAGAAAGTTTCGTACTCTTTTGCAGTCATTTTATTTTTCAGGTAGTGAGATAAACTTTCTAAATTAGATTGTAAAAAGTATATATCTTTTTCTGCTTGATTTGCAGCAAACTTATCTCTTATTTCTTGAATAAGAATTTTTTCTTCATTTGCCAAGTCAACAGTGTTAATACTTTGATTTTGTTTTAAATATTCAAAGAAAAAATTTGTGTTTTTATACTTTTTATCAGATAAAAGATTTAATTCATTTGCTTTTTGTAACAAATCAAAATAGAATTCTATTTCCAGATTTTTATTTGAAGCTTTTTCTGTTAAAATCTTATATTCATCAAAATTTAGTTTTTCTTTTAAATCTTTTAAAAGTTCTTTAATTTCTTCTTTTAATACTTTCTGATTGAAAGATTTTTGTTTTGATATAATTTGTGCAAAATATATTATGTTTTTATATTTTGATAAGTTTATATTTGCTTTTTGAGATTGTTCCAATAATGACTCAATATACTTGTTTGTTTTTATTTTTCCTTCTTTGTAATTATTAATAATTTTATTTATCTTTTTGTTTTCATTAGAGTAATATTGTTCACTCTTTTTATTAAAAATATTTGTTAATACAGATAAATAATTGTTTATTTCTAATTTTTTATTATAAATTTCATTTAATTTATTAAAGTTTTGAAAATATAAATCTTTATCTTCCAGACCTTTTAAAATTGTATTCTTGTTTGCTTGTACGGCAAATAATTCACCACCGGATAATCTGCCGCTTGCCAATAAATTATCCAATACTCTTTGTTTTGTGTTTGAATCAGTTATATCAGATAACCATTTTGTATTTAATGTTCCGGTTGCACCTTCTATATATATATCACTTAAACCAAATTTATTATCTAATATAGACAGAATTGAACTTATGTTTCTTTGTGTTTGTTCATGAGAGTGTAAATCTTGAATGTTTATTACAATATCTCCGCTGTTTGAATAATAAGCATCTGTTATTCTGCCCAAGTTAAAAGGAATTAATGTATCAGGTGATTGTAAATTTGCAGGAATAGCCATATTCGATATTGGTATTGCGGCATAAACCGTTTGAGAAAATACTATTGAAAAAACAAAACATGTTGTTGTAAGTATTGCAGTAAATTTTTTTAAAATATTCATTATGTCTTCTCCCAATAAAAAATCCGTCCTGCATAAATATCATACAAGACGGAATATTTTTATATTATTTATAATATTGATACTATCTATATTTCCCCTGGCAAAATAACAAAAAATAGTCTTTACAGTATTTAATTTAAATAAATTAAATTTAAAAATAATGGTACTCAGCACAAAAACAAAACAAATTTTTTTGTTTAATAATATATCCGATAAATAAAATTTAAAATAATTAAAATTTTTTAAATTGTTTATTTCTTTTTCATTGGTGGATTTTACGAAGTATAAGCTATTTTGAGTGTCATTTTTTTGTTCTTCTTTTTCATTGTTGCTTTTTTGAGAATTTTCTTCTGTTAAAACAATTTTTGTTGATTCTAAAATTTTATTGATTATGCCGTAAGAGAAATTCGTTATTGTATTATAACATGCGCAAACAGAAGTTGCTTCATATAAATTACTTAATTCTTGTTTAATATTTTTTTCAAAATTAAAAGAAAAAGATACAAACAATAACGATATTGTTACTAATAAGGCAACAAATTTATTAAGAAATGATGAACATAATTTAAAATTATACATATCTTTAAATAGTATAATTCATAATACATACTTTTTCAATAATTGTACAAACATAATATTAAGTAAAATTTTTAAAAGTTTTACTTATTTTTTTAATTTGTTGTAATATTTTATAAGTGAAGCTGTAGAACAATTATGCTCGTTTGTTTTTTCACCTTTCAATTCAGGTAAAATAACATTAGCTAATTTTTTACCGAGTTCTACTCCCCACTGATCGTAGCTGTTAACTTGCCAAATTATACCTTGAACAAATATCTTATGTTCATACATTGCTATTAATGCACCTAAAGTTTTCGGCGTAAGTTCATCCAACAAAATACTGTTTGTCGGTTTATTACCTTCAAAAACTTTATGAGGAGCTAACATTTCTATATCTTCTTTTGAAGCTCCGCTTTTTTCCAATGTATCTATTGCCTGTTCCTTTGTAAGACCGAATGCTAATGCTTCCGGTTGTGCAAAGAAGTTAGACATTAATTTTTCATGATGATCTCCGATTCTTTCAGGAGGGTTAACTATACCTATAAAATCGGAAGGTATTAATTTTGTTCCCTGGTGAATTAATTGATAGAAAGAATGTTGGCCGTTTGTTCCCGGTTCTCCCCACAATACTTGTCCTGTTTGATAATCAACTTTTTCACCGTTTCTGTTTATTGTTTTACCGTTACTTTCCATATCGGATTGTTGTAAAAATGCCGTAAATCTGTGCAAATATTGGCTGTAAGGTAAAACTGTATAACTTTGAGCATTAAAGAAATTGTTGTACCAAATACCCAGAACTGCCATTATAACCGGTATATTTTGTTCTATAGGGGCATTTATGAAATGTTGATCCATTTCATAAGCGCCTTTCAACAATTCTTTAAACTTATCAAAACCTACGGAACATGCTATAGGTAAACCTATTGCAGACCATAAAGAATATCTTCCGCCTACAAAGTTCCAAAACTCGAACATGTTGTTTGTATCTATACCGAATTCTGCAACTTTTTCTTTATTTGTGGATAATGCAACAAAATGGTTCTTAATTGCATTCTCTCCGAGTTTTTCAACCAACCATTTTCTTGCTGTATTTGCATTTGTCATTGTTTCCTGTGTTGTAAAAGTTTTTGAAGCAACTATAAACAACGATGTTTCGGGATCTAATTTTTTTAATACTTCATATATATCTGCTCCGTCAACATTTGAAACAAAATATACTTGAGGTCCGTCTGCATAATATTTTAATGCTTCACAAACCATTCTCGGCCCTAAATCAGAACCGCCGATACCTATATTTATAACTGATTTAATTTCTTTTCCTGTAGCACCTTTCCATTTTCCGCTTCTTAATTGTTCGGTAAAATCTTTCATCTTGTTAAGCACTTTTTTTATGTCAACCATAACATCTTTTCCGTCAACATAAACAGGCTTATCCGACATGTTTCTTAATGCTGAGTGAAGTACTGCTCTTTTTTCAGTCCAATTTATTTTCACACCGGAAAATATTTTTTCCGTCCAAGATTTCAAATCACTTGCAACTACTAAATCTAATAACAATTGTTTTGTTTTATCGTCGATAATGTTTTTTGAATAATCAAACAATATTCCTATATTATCAAGTCTGATGCTGTATTTATTAAATCTTTCTTTATCTTTAAAAAGATCTCTCATATGAACATTTTTCATTTCTTGTTCATAGTAATTTTTTAAGTTTATCCATTGTTTTGATTGTGTCAATTTTTCTTGCATTTTATGAACTCCCTAACTAAACTATAAATTTATATCCGATTTTAAATAGTATGTTTTTATAACTTACATCATCGTCATTATCTGTTCCTTCATATCTTGCAGCATATAATTCAAAAACATATTTTTCATATAATTCAAAACCGAAACCGCCTGCAACATAATATCCCGGTTTTGTACCGCTACCGTTTGATATAGAAAAATAAACATTGTATCCGCCGTCTATTCTAAGATAAGGTTTATATTCTCCAATATTTCCAAAAGGGAACCATATTATACCTACATATAACGGTACCATTGTAAATTTTGAGTTTGTATAGTGTTGATCTTCACCCCATTTTTCTCTTGAAGCTTTTACACCCATACTTATATTTCTGTTTATTAAATAATCAAAACCTGCAGCTACAGCAAAATGATCACTAAAAGCATATCTGCCTTCTGCACCTACATTTACGGCAATATCCACCTCATAATCGCTTCTAAACGTTCCCGGTAAACAAATTGACAGTTTAGGAACAATATCTATATCTGCAGCAAAAGCAGAAATTGTTGAAATAAATAATAACAAAACAACTAAATATTTTTTCATATAAAACCTCCGAAAATATAAAGCATCACGACTATTTTAGCAAAATTTTAAATTTACTCCAATATGCCTTTTTCTTTTAAAAATGCTTTTGCATAATAATATGCCATTGTGAAAGTATTTGTTGCACCATATAATTTTATTTCATAATTTCCGGTTTGTTCATTAGGTATAACTTCATAACGAGAAAAATATTTGCATTCGGAAATATCAACCCCTAATGTGTTATCGTATTCTGTTCTTGGAAAATAATGATATTTATGAACACTTGTATAATAAATATCTTCGGCTTTTTTTAATTTTTCAATAATAGCATCTGCCTCTGTATTTATTGTTGGTTTTGCAACGATTGCTATTCCCATACATGCAATTATTAAAAGTATGCATAACACAATAATGTCTTTTATTAATCTAACTATGAAAGAATCACCACTTTTTATTTTTTTCGAACCTTTACGTCCATCCATTCTAATATTATTGTGAGTTTCGTTATATTGAGAAATAACATTTGCTATGTTTGCTCGGATATCTTTTTCTTTTGGAGTATATTGTTCTTTGGATTTTTTTGTATAAATATTATTTCTTCCGTATTTATACTCATTATTATTATCATGAACAGATTGTTCTTGAATAGTTTGCTTTGTATCTTGAGAAACTGTTTTTCTCCTGCCGTATTTTTCTTCTAAATTTTCATTTTCTGACATAAATAATTCCTCTTACAAAAAATTTATTTAATTCTTCTTATATTCGCACCTAATTTTCTGAATTTTTTTTCTAAAGATTCATATCCTCTATCAAGATGGTAAATTCTTGAAATTTCTGTTTTCCCTTTAGCACAAAGCCCTGCTAAAACAAGAGCAGCACCTGCTCTTAAGTCAGAAACCATTACCGGAGCTCCGGAAAGATCTTTTACACCATGAATAGAAACTTGTCTGCCTTCTATTTGTAAATCTGCACCTAATCTTTGTAATTCACAAACATGCAAAAATCTGTTTTCAAATACAGTTTCTTCTATAATGGAGTTTCCTTTTGCAAGGGACATAAGTGCCATCCATTGAGCTTGAATATCCGTTGGAAAACCCGGATACACTTCCGTTTTTATATTGACAGGTTTTATTTCTCTTTTCCATTTTACGGTTAGAGTGTCATCTTTTATTTTTATATCAGCACCGGCGTCTATAAGTTTTTCTATTACAAGTTCCAAATGTTTAGGATTAACTTTTGTTAATTTAATTTCTCCTTTTGTCATCAATGCTGCAATCATGTATGTTGCAGCTTCAATTCTGTCCGGAATAACATCATGTTCAAAACCATGTAAACTGTCAACACCTTCTATTGTTATTATTCTTGTTCCTGCTCCTGAAATCTTTGCTCCCATTTTTACCAAGACATCAGCCAAATCTTGAATTTCAGGTTCTTTTGCTGCATTTATTATTCTTGTTGTTCCCTTTGCTAAAACGCTTGCAAGTAAAACATTTTCCGTAGCACCGACACTTGCAAATCTGAATTCTATATCGGCTCCGGAAAGTCTTCCTTTGGTAAATATTTTTATATAACCTTCTTTTAATTCAATCGTTGCTCCCATTTTCTTGAAAGCATCCAAATGAATATCTATAGGCCTTGCACCAATTGAACAACCGCCCGGTAAAGAAACATCTACTTTTCCGAGTCTTGCAAGTAACGGGCCCATAACCAAAACACTTGCTCTCATTTTTCTTACCAAATCGTAAGGAGCTATATGATTTAATTTTGAAGATTTATCACAAGAAACTATATTTCCTTTTCTTATTGTTTTTTTACCTATAAAATTTAAAAAATCTACAGTTGTTCTGATGTCGGCAAGTATAGGAACATTTTTAATTTTACATTTATCGTCAGTTAATAATGTTGCAAAAAGTATAGGTAATGCCGAATTTTTTGCTCCGGAAATTTTTACTTCACCGTTTAATTTTTTACCGCCGTAAATTACTATTTTATCCATTTTGTGCTATTAATATCCTGTCTAAATCTGAATAATCCTTTAATATTTTTACAAAAAGAAAATCATTAAATAAATCCGCAATTTGTAAAGAGATATTTGCATTAAGCTCTAATAATAATATCCCTTTCGGATTTAAATATCGAGCAGAATTTTCTGCTATTATTTTATAAAAATCCAATCCGTCCTTTCCCGCTACAAAAGCATTTTTCGGTTCAAAAAGAAGCTCTCTTTCCAAACACTTATATTCTTTTTCGGTTACATAAGGTGGATTAGATATAATTATATCAAATTTTTTATCAATAATATTATTAAACATGTTACTTTCTAAAAATTCCACTCTGTTTGATACATTGTTTATTACGGCATTTTCTTTTGCTACCTGCAAAGCTTTTGGACTTATATCACTTGCCGTAACAGATACATTATCGTTATATTTTGCTACAGATACGGCAATTGCTCCCGAACCTGTACACAAATCCAAAACTTGCTTGAAATTGTTTTCTTTTATGAATTTTGTAGCTTGCTCAACTATCAATTCCGTTTCGGGCCTTGGAATTAAAACGTTAGGATTAACTTTGAATATTAGTCCCATAAACTCCGAATTACCCAAAATATAATCTACAGGTTCCCCTGTTATTCTTTTATTTAAATAACCTTGATATTGTTGATATTGTTCTTGAGATAATGTTTCTTGTCGGATAGTTGCTAATTTGTTCCTTTTTATTTTTAAAACACCACATAATAAAACTTCGGCATCAAGTTGTGCTTCTGTTATATTATGTGATGTTAAAAATTCGGTTGCTTGTTTTAATAAATTAAAAATATTTTTTTCACTTTGATCCATTTTTATAAAATGTCGTTTCGTCGTTGCTGTTAATTGCACATTATACATTGTACATTATAAGTTGCCGTTATATGTTTGCCGATTTCAATTTTTCTTCATTTTCGCAAGATATAAGTTTTTCTATAAGTTCGTTTAAATCTCCGTCCATAACTTCCGTGATATTATAAACACTAAAACCTATTCTGTGGTCTGTTATTCTGTTTTGAGGAAAATTATATGTTCTTATTTTTTCCGATCTGTCTCCGGAACCTACCTGCTGTTTTCTGTCACTGGACATTTTTTGTTCTTGTTCTATCATTTTTTGTTCATATAATTTTGCTCTTAAAACTTTCATTGCCTTAGCCTTATTTTTTATTTGGCTTCTTTCATCTTGGCAAGCAACTACTAATCCCGTCGGTAAATATGTTATTCTTATTGCGGAATCTGTTTTATTAACATGCTGTCCGCCCGCACCGCTTGCTCTGTAAGTATCAATTCTTAAATCTTCCGGCTTTATTTCCACATCAACTTCTTCCGCTTCAGGAAGAACGGCAACCGTTATTGCCGATGTATGTACTCTTCCTGATGCTTCCGTTTCGGGAACTCTTTGAACTCTGTGAGTTCCTCTTTCGAATTTAAAGTATTTCCAAACTTTATTTCCCGATATAGAAAATACAACTTCTTTGTATCCTCCGAGACCTGTCGGATTGGAATCTATTATTTCATGTTTCCATCCGTTTCTTTCCGCAAATCTTGTATATGCTCTGAATAAGTCGCCTGCAAACAAAGCAGCTTCTTCCCCGCCGGTTCCTGCTCTTATTTCAACGATAATATCTTTATCTTCGTGAGGATCGGGCGGAATTAACATTAATCTTATTTCCGTTTCCATTTTTTCTTTGTTTGCAACAGCTTGGTCATATTCGGCAAAAGCCATTTCTTTCATTTCTTTATCATCGGACTCTTTTAATTCGTTTAAATCGTCGATATCTTTTAACAATTTAAAATATTCTTTCGATTTTTCAACTATAGGAGACAAATAAGAATGTTCCTTTGATAAAGCTCTATATTGCTCTTGATCTGCAATTATCGTGCTGTCGCTGAGCTTTTGTTCAACTTCTTTAAATTTAGAATTGATTTCTTCCAATTTTTCTTTAAACATATTTTTTACCTATAAAAAAATATGACAGGATTTCATATTTTATAAAAATGATAATCCTGTCATATTTAAAATTTTATCTATTTTTCTTTCTTGGCATCTTTCTTTGCTGCATCTTTTTTAACATCTTTTTTTACTCTCTTAGGTGTAGATGTTAAAAGTTTTGATGTCTTTCTCGGTGAAGAAACTTTCTTTTCTTTTTTCTTTCTTACAACAGTTTTTCCTTCGGTAGCAACAAATCTCTTTTGGAACTTTTCAACTCTTCCTGCTGTATCTATAAGCTTTTGTTTACCTGTAAAGAAAGGATGACAATTTGAACATATTTCCAATTTTATTACCGGCTTTGTTGATCTTGTTTTAAA
>JAEEGL015155294.1_pt1 | contig 12516 bp, 14 predicted proteins | sample 9134231 | NCBI WGS metagenome assembly JAEEGL01 (sample SAMN16246548, study PRJNA631951) | gut metagenome | biome: gut microbiome; feature: rumen; material: fiber-attached | host: Bos | place: Iran: Karaj | collected 2018-10
AACCTGTTTGGAATGCGGCGCCGATGAAACTGCTTCCCCGTCCTGTGTGGTTAAGGATAACACTTTCGATGATACATTTCTACCGTCGCTCTTCATTATCTCAATGACATCACCCACACAGAATTTATTCTTCTGTGTGATCCTTGCCGTACTTAAAGCGCCATCCTTTCCCGGCTGTACCTCTTCAACCGTTCCCAGATATACATATTCATTAACGTATGTATTAGTATCATAAACCTGGGTTTCTTCGTTCGGTTTGCCGAAATAGAAACCTGTCGTGAATCGCCTGTATGTACACTTGGCTATTTCCTCACGGTACCAGTCCATATTTTCACGATATTTCTGCGGATCCTCAAAATAATCGTCGATCGCCCTACGGTATGTCCTTGCAACGGCCGCCACATAAAGCGCGGTCTTCATCCTGCCTTCTATCTTAAAGCTGTCTATCCCTGCATCGATAAGTTCCGGAATATACTCTATCATGCACAGGTCCTTGGAGTTAAAGATATAGGTTCCTCTTTCATTTTCGAATACCGGGAAATACTCGCCCGGACGTTCTTCTTCCATGACAGAATACTTCCATCTGCAGGGGTGAGTGCACTCCCCGCGGTTCGCATCCCTGCCGGCAAGGAAGCTGCTTAACAGACATCTTCCGGAATAGGAAATACACATCGCACCGTGAATGAATGATTCTATCTCCATGTCGGCAGGTATCCTGCTTCTTATCTCCTTTATCTCTTTAAGACTTAATTCCCGGGCACTCACAACCCGTTTTGCTCCCTGCTCATGCCAGAAAAGATATGTCAGATAATTTGTGTTGTTAGCCTGCGTCGAAATATGGATATCAATCTCCGGGCAGACTCTCTTTGCTATGGTAAACATGCCGGGATCTGCGATGATGAGCGCATCGGGCTTCATCGGGCGAAGCTCCTCAAAATACGCTTCCGCGTTTTTGATATCCTCATTATGCGCAAGGATATTAGCCGTCACATGAACCTTTACATTATGCTCATGTGCGAATTCTATTCCTTCCCGCATTTCTTCAGTTGTAAAATTTTTGGCTTTTGCCCTTAATCCGAATGCTTCCCCGCCTATATAAACGGCGTCTGCTCCGAAGATCACAGCCTCCTTTAATACCTCGAGGCTGCTTGAAGGGACAAGTAACTCAGGTTTTTTCATCTGTCCTGTTCCGTATCAGCTTTTACTTTGATCATCCTGTGAGGCCGGTATTTTAACGCTTAACGTGATACCGTCGCCGACAGGCAGAATATCTGTTTTAAGTTCGGGATTATGCGTCAGCTCATAAAGGTAATCCCTCATCCTTGAGTGTATCGTCCTGTCACGTCTTACTACGGCAAATCTCGACTCCATGACATTTCCGTCCTGAAGGACATTGTCTGACAGAAGAACACCGTCATCATCAAGGAGCCTTAATACATCCGGCAGAAAATTAATGTACTGACCCTTCGCAGCATCCATGAATATAAGATCATATTTGCCGTCAAGTTCTTTAAGGACATCTGCGGCATCACCCTCTATAAGGGTTATCCTGTCCTCCATCCCGGCTTTTTTGAAATTTTCACGCGCTATCGGGATCCTTTTTTCGTAGTTTTCTATAGTTATTATGGTACATTCGACCGGATCATATTCGGCCATCAGTAAAGCAGAAAAACCAATGGCACTTCCAACCTCGAGGATCCTGTGCGGCTTTTTGATCGCCAGCAGCACTTTCATAAAGCTCTGCATCCCCGGTCTGATGATCGGCACATTGGTTTCTTTTGCATATTCTTCCAGTTCGTTTAAGAACGGCGTGTTTCCGGGATTAAAGGAATCGATGAATGTATTCAGTCTTTCTTCCGTGATCATTCACCCTCACCCTCATCTTCTGTAATCTCATCTCCCTCACCACTCTCTATCTCGTCGATGAGTCCGTTGCTGTATTCCTCGGCGGGACCGTCATCATATTCTTCATACTGATCAGCCGTCGAAGTAGCAGCCGGAACCGCTTCATCTGAAATCTCCTCCGAGCCTTCCGACATTATCTGAAGCATCTCATTTGCTGTCATTCCAGTGCTCAGATCATAATATCCCGGCTTTATCTTGTCATGATAAGCGGAAAGAAGTTCCTGCACTCTGAAAAGCTTGGCATCTGCTATAAGACCCTTTTCCTGCAGCATATCAGCCACGTCGGAAACGCTCTCGCCTTCGGCAATACCGATCGAGATCGTTTTGGGATTATTGGCAGACATCGGCTCGTCGGCAAAAACCTTATATCCGAATTCATACGCCTGAGTGACGCATTTGAGGATAAAGGAAATAGCCAGCGCTATAAGAACCACCTTTAATATTGTTTCGATAACCGAAGCTATCAGTGACTTAACGTTCATTATTGAAAATCCAGTCCTTCTACAATGTACATATTTATATCCTGCATCGTTCTAACCAGGGCAAGTTCTGCACTCATGAAATCATCGACAACGGGGATCTCAAGGAACTTTTCGTATCGCTGGGACAGTTCTTCCGTCCTGTCGTAAAGTTCTTCACCCTCGTACTTGTTCTGGAGCATAAAGCTCTCGTTACGGTACTCGTTGATCTGATTAAGCAGGTCCGGATATTTCTGGATCTTTTTTACCTGTTCAAGATAATTAAGATAGATATCCGTTGTTTTGATCTTTTCGACAAAGTCATGAGTATAGTTTTCAATGCTCTTGTCCATCAGATGCTCACCTCCATTATTACGGGCATTATCATCGGCCTTCTCTGGGTCTTCTGCCATACATAGCCGCCCAGCGAATCCCGAATGGAACTTCGGATCTTACTTATATCTTTAACTCCCCTGTCCAGGCAGTCTGTCGTACTCTCAAGTATGACTGACATCGCCTCATCCATTAGTTCATCGGATTCCTTAACATATACGAATCCTCTTGAAACTATCTCCGGCCCGCAGACGATCTCGGCTGCCGCCTTGTTAATTCCTAGCGTTACGATGATTATACCGTCTTCGGAAAGCCTCTGTCTGTCACGAATGACAACGTTTCCGACATCTCCTACACCCAGGCCGTCAACCATTATATCACCTGCGTGAACACTTCCGGTAACTTCGGCTTTATGTTCATCAAGTTCAAGAACATCCCCGGATCTTAATATAAAGATATTCTCCTTTGGAATGCCCAGCTGCATTGCCAGTTTGGCCTGAGCTTTAAGGTGCTTGTACTCACCGTGTACCGGGATCGCATACCGCGGTTTTACCAGTGAATATATGAGTTTTATCTCCTCCTGGCACGCATGTCCCGAAACATGCACATCCTGGAATATGACATCTGCACCTTTAATGAGCAGTTCATTTATTACGTTTGTGACGGCCTTTTCATTACCCGGGATCGGATGAGATGAAAAGATGACCGTATCATTTGCTCCGATGCGGATCTTTTTGTGATTGCCGCTGGCCATGCGCGACAGTGCCGCCATGCTCTCTCCCTGAGAACCAGTTGTTATTATAACGGTCTTTTCATCAGGGTAATTCTTCAGCTGGTCAAGATCTATAAGCGTATTGTCGGGAACATTTAGGCATTTTAAGTTCCTAGCAGTCTCAATGATATTGACCATGCTGCGGCCTTCAACCACAACCTTGCGTCCGAATTTATGAGCAGAGTTTATTATCTGCTGAACCCTGTCGACATTCGACGCAAATGTTGCAATTATGATCCTTGTATTATCATGCTCTTCAAAGAGAGCATCAAGGTTCCTGCCGACCGTCTTTTCCGAAGGAGTAAAGCCTTCGCGCTCAGCATTCGTCGAATCGCACATCAGGGCCAGCACACCCTTTTTACCGATCTCGGCAAATCGCTGAAGATCTATGCTGTCTCCGAATACGGGAGTATAGTCAACTTTAAAATCGCCTGTATGTACCACTATTCCTGCAGGGGAATAGATCGCAAGAGCTGCCGCATCGACTATACTGTGATTGGTCTTTATGAACTCTATCCTGAACTGGCCTAAATTGATCGACTGCCCGAAGGTTACCACCTTTCTCCTTGTCGATTCAAGCAGGTCGTGTTCTTTTAACTTGTTCTCGATTATTCCCATCGTAAGCCTTGTGGCATAAATGGGAACATTTATATCCTTCAGTATATAGGGAAGGGAACCTATGTGATCTTCGTGTCCGTGTGTTATCACAAACCCCTTGACCTTCTTGATATTGTCCTTAAGATAGGTAACATCGGGGATAACAAGGTCGATCCCGAGCATGTCATCTTCAGGAAACGCAAGTCCGCAGTCGACTACGATTATGCTGTCCTCGTACTCGAAGGCGGTGATGTTCATCCCTATCTGCTCCAGTCCTCCCAAAGGGATTACGGCCAGTGCGGACGACCTCATCATATCTTTTTTACTCAATTATACAATCCTCCAGAAGGTTTCCGAAAAGCGACGATAAAGCCCCTATCTCGCTCTCATCGGTAACCTCTTCATATGTTACTTCTTTACTGTTGTTCCCGGAGACCTCTTTAAGGATGAAAGCTTCGCCATCGCCTTCTTCGGTATCCGTCACCAGTATATATGTGTTTCCGGACAGTTTGGCCTGTTCCAGCACATAGAACCATTCCTGCTGCCCGTCTTCAGTTTCAAATGCTATCTTTTCCATGTTTATTCCTTATCGGGATCGCTGCTTCTCCTGTCAAGATATCCCTGCAGTATGATTGTTGCGGCGATCTTATCCACGAATTCCTTACGGTTTTCACGACGCACACCCGCATCCATCATGACCTTGTCCGCTTCAACGGTGCTTAATCTCTCGTCCCACATAAAAACCGGAAGTCCGGTCCTTCGCTCGAGTTTTTCCTTAAACTCAAGACTAAGTTCACCTCTGTCTCCGACGGAGTTGTTCATATTCTTGGGAAAGCCCACTACGATCTCACCGACTTCATATTCGGCTATGATCTCCTCTATCCTCGCAAGTGTCTGACGAAGCTTGTTCTCATCCTTACGTCTTATGATCTCAAGACCCTGCGCGGTTATGAGCATCGGATCCGAAACAGCCACTCCAACCGTTTTGGAACCATAGTCAAGTCCCATTATCCTCATGCCTGTTCGTCCCAGTGATTTGCTTTGATATACTCTTTGAGCATCTCTTCTACGATCTCGTCACGCTCTACCTTCATGATCTTGGATCTCGCACCCATATGAGATGTTACATAGGTGGGATCGCCTGACATGATATAGCCGACTATCTGATTGACGGGGTTGTATCCCTTGTCATTCATGGCGTCGCAGACTTCATGAAGGATCTCCTTGACCGATGCCGAATCTGCCTCAACGGTAAAAAATTGTGTATTGCCTAAATCTTCCATTAAAAATGTCTCCCTCCAAACGGATCGTTTCGCTTTGACCCATCATTATATTTTACAATAAGTCCCGTCAAAACACAAATTTTCGATGATTCCCGAAAGGTCCTTATCTGACGGTTTTTCAACCAGAATGTACTCTCTTGTATGACCCCTGTACAAGCCGTTTTTCTTCTCTTCAAAAAGGACTTCTACATTGCGTCCCTTATACCTTGCACAGAATTCTTCGGAAAGCCGCTCGCCCAGAGCGATAAGTTTCTCTGAACGTACCTGTTTTACGGGCTCCGGAACCTGCCCCTTCATAGTGGCTGCAACGGTTTTATCCCTCTTTGAGTATTTAAAAACATGAAGTTCGAAAAAACCTGTCTTTTCGACAAACTTCATAGATTCATCAAACTCCTCGTCGGTTTCACCCGGAAATCCTACTATGACATCAGTGGTTATGGCAGGATCATCATAGTATTTCCTTAGCAGTTCGACCGAGCCTGTGTATTCTTCGGTAGTATATCTTCGGTTCATCCTCTTTAATGTCTCATCGCAGCCACTCTGCAGCGAGAGATGAAAATGCGGGCATACCTTGTCATATCTGGTAAGCTTCCGTAAGAATTCATCGCTTATAAGCCTTGGTTCGAGCGACCCCAGCCTTATACGTTCTATCCCTTTAATATCGTTACAGGCACTTATCACATCCAGGAGATCTTCGTTAACAAAGTTCCCGTCTGCGGCCATTTCGTTATAACTGTGGACTTTCCCGGTCTCATCCGGATGAAAATCTATGCCGTAAGAACTTAAATGGATCCCCGTTATGACTATCTCATGGCAGCCGTTTTCGGCGATCTTTTTAACCTCATCCACGACGCTTTCCTTTTTTCTTGATCTTATCCTTCCGCGGGCGATCGGGATCGCGCAGTATGAACAGAACTGGTTGCATCCGTCCTGGATCTTGATAAAGGCTCTCGTATGGACGACGCTCCTTTCGATGCTCATTTCCTCGTATATAGGATCGATGCTCAGGTCTTCAACGATAGTTTCTGCCGCATCTTCTCCGGTATTTGAAGTGCTGCGGTGTTTTTCGATATATTCTTCTATTATTTCCGGAAGTCTTGCTTTATTGTTGTTTCCTACGATGATATCGGCCGCCCTGTCGTTTATCGCACCTTCCGTATCAGTCTGTGCATAACAGCCCACGGCCACCACTATCGCATCAGGATTAAGTTTCCTTGCTTTGTGTATCATCTGCCGGCTTTTGCGGTCTGCAATGTTGGTAACCGTGCATGTATTTATGACATATATATCCGATTTTGTGTCAAATGGCACAATTAAATAGCCTTTTTCGGCCATTCTTTGTTGCATATATTCCATTTCGTATTCGTTTACTTTACATCCGAGGTTTCTAAATGCTACTTTTTTCATGCGTATATGTGCGTTTTTTCGTCCTTTTTTCGGATTGACTTTTAACAATCTAACCTTTAGTATATAGTCAGAAGGTATGAAATTGAAGGAGGAATTTAAAATGAAAACAGTTCAGATTTCATTAAACTCAATCGACAAAGTTAAGTCTTTCGTAAATGATATCACAAAGTTCGATTATGACTTTGATCTTGTATCAGGAAGATATGTTATAGACGCTAAGTCTATCATGGGTATCTTCAGTCTTGATCTTTCAAAGCCCATCGATCTTAACATTCATGCTGAAGACAATGTCGAGGAAGTACTTGAAACATTAAAGCCTTACCAGATCTAAGGCCTTCAAGTCAGACTATTAAGCGCATCCATACGGATGCGCTTTTTTTATTTGTCAGGCTCGTTTACTCAATTATTATCACTTCATCTGTCTCAATAGCTGTCTTAAAGAGTTCGTCTATCCTGTCTTCAAGATTTCTCTCATGGCGCTTTATTACGTTAAGGTTCGGCTTCGTAACGGGGTGCTTTGCCACAAAGATAGTGCAGCAATCCTCGAACGGCAGGATTGACGTCTCATATGTTCCGATCTTTTCGGAGATTGCAACGATCTCATTCTTATCCATTCCTATGAGAGGTCTGAATACCGGAAGTGTGCAGACTTCATTTGTAACTGCAAGCGAGTAGATCGTCTGTGAAGCAACCTGACCGAGGCTCTCACCTGTTATCAGGCCGAGACAGTCATTTCGCTTAGCCAGTTCTTCGGCTATCATCATCATGTATCTGCGCATGATTATGGTCAGCTCATCATGAGGACACTTTTCGTATATATGAAGCTGGATATCCGTAAAGTTAATGACATGAAGGTTTATCGGACCGGTATATTTTGAGATCTCCCTCGCCAGATCAACAACCTTCTGTTTTGCGCGCTCGGAAGTGTACGGCGGTGCATGGAAGTAGACCGCATCTATTCTCACACCTCTTTTTGCTATCATATATCCGGCAACAGGTGAATCTATACCGCCTGATAAAAGCAGCATTGATTTTCCGTTTGTGCCTAAGGGCATTCCTCCGGGGCCAGGGATCTCCGTCGAATATATAAAGACTTTTTCCCTGATCTCTACGTGGATCATCAGTTCAGGTTCATGTACATCTACCTTCATCCCGGGGAATTCATCAAGGACATATCCGCCAAGCTGTGCACTTACTTCCATAGAGTCCAGTGGATAAGCCTTGTTGGCACGGCGTGTTGCGATCTTGAATGTGACATTTGTGTCAGAAATGTTGTCTCTTATATATTCATTGACTTTTTTCCCGATCTCCTCTACGGGCACCAGGTCACACTGAACCATGGGACATATACCGCTTATCCCGAAAACGCACTTGAGCGCATCCGTTACCTCATCATAGTCAAAATCCGACTTTGCATATACGAAAATACGTCCATCGGTTTTGGGTACTTCGAATTCGCCCTCACATTTTCTAAGGACGGCTTTGATACGCGATACCAGAGCGTTTTCAAAGACGTATCTGTTTTTTCCTTTGACACCTATCTCGGCGTATTTGATCAAAAAAGCTGTGAACATATTTCCTCCATTAATGAGGTACGTAACGGCGCAAAACCGGAACGATCTCGGTAAATGCCGTAACGGCTTCGTCAATTTCTTCCTCTGTGGTCAGGATAGAGAGTGAAAAGCGCACGGTTGAACCAAGCAGTTTCTTATCAAGTCCTATGGCTTTAAGGGTTGCTGATTCTGTTTTCTTATGTGTTGAGCAGGCTGAGCCTGCGGATATATACACCCCTTTTTCTTCGAGAGCATGGAGCAGGACTTCAGCTCTTACGTCCTTTACGGAAACGCTGATGACATGCGGGGCTCCGAGTATTTTCGGATCATTTTCCGCTTCTGTGATGCTCTCATCCTTCTGATCCGCAACTCCGTTTACAGTTACTCCCTCTATCTTCGTAAGTCCCCTGATCAGGCGTTTTTTTAGTCCATACATCCTCGATACATCTTCATCAAGATTCTCATACATGATCTTAGAAGACATACCTATCGCAGCGATACCTGCGACATTCTCTGTACCGGAGCGCATGTTGCCCTGCTGTCCCCCTCCGAGGATCAGCGGATCTATCTTAACTTTTTCATTAATATACAAAAAGCCTGTGCCTTTGGGTCCGTGGATCTTGTGACCGCTGACACTTAGCATATCGATGTTCATCTTTTTGGGATATATCCTGAATTTACCGTATGACTGAACGGCATCCACGTGGAAAAGGATATCCCTGTCGATGCTCTTAATTAGTGCACCTGCTTCCTCGATTGGCATGACTGAACCTATCTCATTATTTACATGCATGATCGAAACCAGGATAGTTTTATCCGTTATGGCTTCCTTAAGTTCATCAAGCGATATCACTCCGTTCTTATCGGTTCCGAGATATGTGATCCTGTAGCCCTCCTTTTCGAGGGCCTCCATGCATCTTAACACCGCGGGATGCTCTACAGCTGTCGTTATTATATGATCGCCTTTTCGCTTAAGAGCATGAGCCGCTCCGAATATTGCCATGTTATCGGATTCTGTACCGCAGGATGTGAAAAGTATCTCAGCATCCCTGACCTTCAGGACCTTTGCAATCTGTGCCTTAGCTTCCTTTATGTATTTTTCAGCTTCAACGCCCTTGTTGTGCATGCTGCTCGGATTGCCGTAATCCTGAGTGTAGATCTTGGTCATCAGTTCGGCTATCTCGGGTAACACAGCTGTTGTGGCGCTGTTATCAAGGTATATTTCTTTCATTATTTCTCCAGCAGATACGAAAGCACCGACATCATATACATGCCCGCCGTTTCGGTCCGCAATATCCTTTTACCGAGAGTAATCGTATCAAATCCGGCCGATAATGCCTCGTTTATCTCTGTATCTTCAAATCCGCCCTCGGGTCCGATAAAGATCGCAACCTTTTTACCGCTTCCTATTCCGGACAGGAGTTCTCTGGTCTTACTGAAATCTTCTGCCATTTCATAAGGAAGAAGCTTTACATCGCAGTTTTTTGATGCATATTCCAATGCTTCCTTATATGTCATGGGCAGTTTGATCTCGGGTATTATACCACGCTTTGACTGCTTGGCGGCAGCTCTTGATATCTCCTGCCAGCGTTCGGTCTTTGAAGCGGCCTTTTTCTGATCGAGCTTAACCACACAGCGTTTCATGCTGACCGGTATCATTTCAAACACGCCCAGCTCAACATTTTTCTGAATGATCGTCTCCATCTTGTCTGCTTTGGGAAGTCCCTGAAACAGGTAGATCTTCGCAGGAAGTTCGTTGGAATCTTCTTTGATAAAGCGAAGTTCCAGGATCACTTCATCATCACTCATCGACTCGATAGCACATCTGTATTCCCTGCCGTCGGAGCCGTTTGAAACACTTACCTCTTCGCCCGGTTTCATTCGAAGTACGTTTTTTATATGATTAACATCCGTGCCTCTTATCACGACCTTCTTTTCACCGGTATTGATTTGATCGTCTTTTACAAAAAACTGATACATCTTTATTCTTTAACGGCAGTCACCGATCTCCATTCACCCTGTGAATTGATCTCAAGGACTCTGAATCCGGCTTTTTCCATAGCTTCCTTAACGATGATTTCCTTGCCTTCTATGATCCCGGAAGTTATATAGATACCGCCCTTTTTGATATGATCCTTTACGACCGGAGTCAGCGGGACCAGTACATCGGCCAGTATATTTGCAACTACCACATCATATTTTTCATAGCCGACATCGTCACGTACTTTTTGATCCGTTATGATGTTCCCTATCATCATCCTGAACTTATCTTCGGGGATATTGTTCTGGAGCATATTGTCCTTTACCGCATCAGCCGAACACGGATCAAGGTCTGTTCCGACCGCATTCCTGGCTCCGAACATAACAGAAAGGATCGCCAGGATCCCGCTTCCCGTTCCGACATCGAGAAGCTCCGTTTCGGGCGTTATATACTTCCTGAGTTCTCTTATACAAAGCTGGGTCGTTTCGTGTGCACCGGTACCGAATGCCGTTCCGGGATCTATATGGAGGATAAACTTGCCCTTATCCTCTTCTTTGACTTCCTCCCACGACGGAATGACAAGAACATCATCAACAGTGAACTGATGGAAATACTTTTTCCAGTTGTTTATCCAGTCTATGTCCTCGGTCTCGGTGACGGTCACGCTGCCCTCACCTATATCGATATTGAACTCCCGAAGTTCATCGAGTTCTCTTTTTATATCAGAAAGGATCTCGTCCTTTTTATCAAGTTCCTCAACAAAAAAGCTAAGGTACGCAGTCCCGTCGTCCTCTCCGGTAATCGGCGGGATATCCACGAACATCTGCTCTTTTTCAAGGGCAGACAGTGGAACGTTATCCTCTATCTGCGCGCCTTCAAGACCTATGTCATAAAGAGTGCTTATCACTATATCTTCGGCATCAACCGTTGTCTTTATCCTGAATCTCAGCCATTTCATATATTTACTCCGCGTCTGTCATCGTTCCGTGCAGACAAAAAATCATTGTTCTTCAATTACTTCAAGAGGGGTGTTTCCTATCCCGACATACACAGCATTTACTACATTAAAGCTCGCTCCGTTGCTCCTTCCGCATGTAGAAAGCGTAAGTATCCCCGGATATCCGTCAAACATCGTGTTTTTAAGGTCCTCGGGAAAACCGTATTCACTTCTTTCAAATACCATATCAAGATACTGGTTATAAAGGTCAAAGCTTGATATCTCATCATAGCAGACATCGGGCTGGTAAGCGGGATAGTATGCAAAGATCCTGTATTTCCTCACGTCACCTGGAGTGTAAATATATATGTAAGGATCCTGATCGCAGAGTCCTTCCTCCTGTCTTAAGCGCTTGAGCGAACCGAACATCGAACCGTTACGCATGTTGTGGCCGTATATGATCGTATTTCGCGAAGAATAATCTGCCTTACATGTCTCTGCCATGAAGATGGATCCGCTGGCATTATTCGTACCGTCAAACATTATCTTAAGGTACTCCTGACCATCGTGACTGTGTGCGATCGGATAGCAGATGTCAAGCAGTGGAAAATAGATCGTTCCGACATAATCCTGATTGATCTTCTGGAGATTAATGTGATCGATATTTAGATAAGGATAAGTTATCTCAACCTTTTCTGTTTTCTCGGAAACATCTTCTTCCTCAACCTGTACCGTTTCTTCGGGCACCGGAGCCACTGTGATATTCTGCGAAACCTGATAGTTATGCGCATCCGCAGATCTGTATATATTGAGATTATAAAGTCCGAAACCAAGACTTACTGCCGATATCGTAAAAAGGATAATGGCTATAAAAGTCCTTGACGAACCTTTCTTTTTCTTTTTAGTCTTTTTGTTCTCTTCCGTTTTTTCGTTTACATTAACGTTTTCAATAACATTGTCATTTTCCATCTGAATTTCCCCTTGAGAATACTGAAGATCCCACTGATGCAATTATATCCAAGTTATGGCGTGCATGCAAATCTCACTGCATTCAGAAGGCCTGCCGTAACCGGCAGGCCTTCATTATTTTATCATATAGTTGTCAGATATGATCTTTTTGTATTACCCTTAGTCCTCGTGCTTCTTCTTAAGAACCTTTGCTCCGCCGAATGCGCTCATCATAGAGAGCATCATTCCTGCTACCATTCCGCCCATGGCTCCGTCAGCTGTCTTGGGTGATCTTCTCTTACCAAGAACTGCACCCTGAGGTCCTCTTCTTTCTCCAAGTAC